>Ga0306926_10001803_pt1 | contig 21399 bp, 30 predicted proteins | sample flu12Cox44000178_FD_203759 | JGI IMG/M metagenome (GOLD analysis project Ga0306926, IMG submission 203759) | Lab enrichment of tropical soil microbial communities from Luquillo Experimental Forest, Puerto Rico - flux8day.12C.oxic.44.000.178 (v2)... | ecosystem: Environmental > Terrestrial >...
AAGTCATTGAGCGCGGAAGTGCTGCCGCGAGTTCCACGGCATCCTGAGGTGTCTGGCTACTCGTCCGCTTTCGGGCAAAACGAAACGACCACCGCCTCAATGGCGAGCCGGCCAAACACGGAATTGGTGGCTGCGAAAGCGCCGCACACGAGTTCCATCTGGCCGCCAAGCCGTCACATTTTGCATGTTCATCGGAGAGCGATGGTGCGCTGGGGGCCGAACGGGGAATCACGCCATGACATTGCTCAAAACGCGTAACACCGCCGAACACGACCGGAACCAGTCGATGGAAACGGAACCGGTGGGAGAAATCCGCGAATTCGTGCGCCGCGACGTCGTAAGCGACCCGGGGCACCCGCCGGAGAACGAGAGCCAGCTCGTGGCCGGCAACGTCAACTCTTTGCTGCAGCGGACAACCGCAACCTCAGTGCAGGAAATCGACAAGCTCATAACCGAGCTGCAGACCTTGAGTAATATGCTGCACGACGAGTCTTCGCGTGTTCAACGCGAGATCGTCCAATATTCAACCTTTACTCAGGCGACCCTGCGGTCGACCAAGATCATCGCCGAAAGCCTCGAGCAGTGGAGGAAGGCTCCCGACACGCAGACGCTATCCGATTGATGGCCTGCCCAAGCGTGGCTGGCGTTAAAGGTATTGGCATCTGGCGAGGCAGGAGTGGCGGCGGCACCTATATTAGAAAGGCCGGCGTCGCCGATGTTCGCCGGGATGGTATCTGCGGAAGGCCCACTCCCGCACCCCATACCCGAGCGCAAACCCGATAATTAGGAGAACTACAATTTCCAACATGCTCGCGAGTTCCACCCACGTGACAACCGCGCGGGTTCGTTTCTCCGAAATATGATCAGTCACCCGCCGGTCAAGGCGCAATCCGGACACGGATCGCGAGCGCTTTCGGCCGCGCCCCGAAGCCGGGGAAAACCCATGGCACGACGGTTGGTCGAAAATTTCACGACCGCCCTCCGACAGCGCACGGCAGACGAAGCGCGATCACGTCAATTTAGGCCGATTGGTGATGCGAAAGGCGCTTCCCTGGCGCCAAAGGCGTTGTGACCGACGATGCGGCGGCGCTCGTGATTTCGCGCGCTGTTACCTTTGCCCTTTCTCTCTCATGAGGGCCATGAGACGCTCCGTTACCGGGTCTAGGCTGGCCTCTTCTGTCATGGGGTTAAGGTTGGGTGTGGCGTCTTCGGCCTCGTCGCCTACCCCCTGATTGTCGGCTTGGCCCGTCGGTTCCGCCGTTCGCTCTAACTGCTGCTCGCGAAAGGATGAGGACAGATCCAATGTCCTGGTCCGCCTCCCCTGCTGCTGCTTGCGAAAGACCCGGAAAACTCTGATCCTGTCGCCCTCAACGGCAAAATCCATGTCGCTATTTTCATTAAGCCGTTCTTTCAACGCGTCTCTTACGCAGTTCTTGGCCCTTTGAGCTTCGGTTCTCAGAATTGAAAGCTTGGCGGACTTGTCTACGTACTCTTCCCAACCGTTGAGCGTCTGAACCTTCTCTATGGGTAGAAAGCCAATCGTCTTTGTCTTGGCTTCGTTCTGATCCGCCATGTTCTTGTCCCTTTACAACATGGCTCTTGTGCCAAAGCATGGTTCACGGATGGTTAAGTGTAGCGGAACGATTCTCCCTCCAAATGCCGGCTTTGAGACGCTGCTCAGCGAATTCAAGCGATTGGGGATAGACGCTTCAGCGCACGGGCGCGAGACAACAAGAAGTCGGGTACGGGAGTGCTGCCGCGAGTTCCATGGCCATTGTGGCGACGCGGGCGAATGCGACCGCGCGCAGCTCCTCGGCCACGATCGACGCCACGAACAACTCGTAATCTTCGTCTGGGTTTGGCAAACCGCCACAGCGCGCAAAGCCCGAGCGGTAGCAGAGCGAGCGGTATCAGGGCGAGCGGCCAAGCCGGCGGCTGACCGCCTACAGGCATCAACTGTGGGAGCGGCGCAGGCTCTTCCAACTGCGGCCAGCAGCAGGTGGATGCGAGCAACTGATCGGCGGCGGCTCGGCGCCGTTCCTCCAGTGTTGTCTCGGTCGTCTGCGGTTCCTGCGGTGCCGCAGGCAGGAGGCGAGAAGGCGGCTCGGATGGCTCGGATGGCTCGGTCTCGAGTTCAGGATCGGGGCCGTCCTCCGTCTGGCTCGCCGAAACGGGGTCACCCCGATCCCAGAACAGCTCGTTCTTCGGCTTCCCGGGCCGTCCCGCGTACCAGCACTCACGACCATCGATGATGCGGTACGCCCAGTGGCGGCCGTCGCCGGTGACGCGTTGCGGCTCGCACGCGACGACGTCAGCGCCGCGCGCGGGCGCACTGAGCGCGCTCAAAATCACCACTGGATGAAAGCCCCGGCCGCTTGGCTCCGCTTCATGTCGTCCAAGTCGCAGGGGAGCGCGGCCTAATTGGGGCGGCCGCAGGCGGTAGTCTAATCCGTCCGATCAGTAATACAGCACCCATTGTCATTCACATTACGCGACGCCGGCGGTAGCGGACGAATGGCTCTCGACGCGAGAGTTCCTTCAACCGGATCGCACACGAATCAATACGGGTTCCTTAGCCCTCTCTCCGCAGTGTGCTGCCCGCAGGGAGTGTCGCCGCATTCCGGCGATCATTCCCGCCTACAAAGTGCCGGAGGAGGCACGCTGATGGCGATCCAGTCCAAAGATCTCGAGACGCTAAAAGCGATCATCGCGGCGGCACTCAACATCGTGACGAACCGCACGCTGGCGGACCTCTACGTCCGCAAGGACTTCATGGGCCACTTCCGTATCAGGGTCCATCTTGGGAGCGCGCAACGCTACGTCATCACAATCAAGGACGAATGATCGCTGCCGCCTTGTACGCAGGCGAGGCAAAGCGGCGGATCGCAAGCTTTATTGCCCACGGTCGCGTTCGGCGCGAAGCGAACCTACGCTTCCTCGGCAGGAAATTTCGTCAGCCGGCCGTGCGCAGCCAACGCCACCAATCGCGCAGCGTTCGGGGGCTGTCCCGCCCAGCTTGCAGATGCAAGCGCAGATTCTTCAGTTGGATTTCTAACTTCTCATGCCCCCTGGCCAGCAGGTCCGCGCGTTCGTGCTCGTGCTCGTAGCGCGCCAGGTGCCCGGCCGAGCGCTGCTGCTCGGCGGCCAGCTCGGCTTCGAGCTGCTCGATCCTGGCCTTGAGCGTGGCAACGGCATCGCTCGCCGGCAGGCGGCGTGGGGACCGTACGGGCAAAGGTTCCTGTTGCAGCTTGTCAAGATCAACAGCAACCAAGGTCTTCCCATTCTTGTCGTGCGAGCGCGGCAGGCGGTTGCGCTTGACGATGGCGCGCGCGCCTTCGGGCGAGACGTTGAGGCGGGCGCCAATCTGCACGTAGGTGAGTTGTTCGAGCATCCGCCTAGTCACCACCCGAGCGGGTGGGCTCCCTACTTCAATGCCCGCGAGTGCTCAGCAGGCCCACGCCAGGCTACGGTCCATATGGTTGATGAGCGGTTAACCCGAAGCCGAGGGGGGAGTCTCTGCGGCGCCAACGACAGAAAACCGGGCGTTGACCAACGTGCGGCCTTGTCGGGTCTGGCTAAAGCCATCCAAGCCGACGAAAGCCAAAACCAGGTTTTTGAACTCAACGTGACCTGCCTGGTCGAAATCGCCGGCGATCGTCATACGATCAAAAACGACTGCGTTGTTCGCAGCGTCGATTCGAACGCCTGCCACCTCACCAATACGTTTTCCTTTCTGAAAAATTGTATTCTCGTCGCGCGGCGCGCGCTTAATTGCCTCTAACCTACCCTTCAGCTGAGCGATTTTATACCCAGCCTCACGCGGCGATGCGCCTTGCAGTACATTGCGGTAGTCGACAAGCCGACTTCGCAGGACTTCGATTTGACTATCTTTGCTCGATAAGGCCCGGCGATAGAACCAATGCAGAATTGCCCAGACAACAATGATGACGACGACCAGGGCTATGGCAAATGATATCGGAGCGGCGCTGATGATCGACCACTCCTGCGCCACACCATAAAACCATTCCGGCATGGTGGTCTTTCCCGAGTCCGATCGTACCGGGAGGTACCTACGCCCAGAAAGTTACTTTTCTAGCCAGCCTCCGACCGGTAACGAGCCATGCCTCTGACAGTAATAAAGCGTCTGACAGTAATAGAGTAATGGCGTAGGTGACGGCCTACTGCTGCGCTTCGCGCGATTACCTCTCTGGCGCTGGCGGCGGGCCCGACGGCAAACTCGAAGTCATCGCTTGTCGGCCGCCGCCGCCGACCGCGGACTTGATGGGGAACTCCAAAAGCCAAAGGCCGCCCGGGAGCTTAAGCCGAGCGGCCTTTGGGATGAACTGCCGGTCCTCCGGTTCCGCTCATCACCTGATGCATTAACGTGGCAAGCGTACGCCGGTTCCATACGCCGTTCGGGTGCCGACCCGAAACGGCTCAGTGAAATTTGCCACCTCACCCGCAGCTCAGGCGGAGGGGGCCGGCGCATTACAAACGCTGCCGGACCCCAGTTTCTCTCAATAAGCGCTCCTGCGGATGGCTCGGCGCGTATGACGGATCGTGGTTCTGGCCACACATCGGCCGGCGACCAGTGTCCGACCTGGGCCGCATCCGAAGCGAACTTGCGTGATGGTTCCGTTCGACTGAGAAATCGGCGCGGGCGTCATTGCTTGCGCCGAAGTTGCGACGGCTACGACGAAGCCGGCAGCAGCGATCAACCTGATCATTCTTATCCTCCTTGGTTACATTCGGCTTTTTTAACCTCGCCGTCGAGGCTCCACAGCGGCTATGCCGAGGATCGCTCGCTTTCCTTCAGTTAAGGAGGAAAGGGCAACGAATAGTGCCACCGTGATGCTGAACACTGGCTGAACGGCGCGCGTAGCGCCATTGATGCGCTGCCAGTCGCAGCCGCACCTCGTCACGCGCGTCAGACCGTTGCCGGTAGAAGATCGTCGATTTGTAAGCTGCCTGTCAGGTTGATCGCCCGAACATTACGTTGCACGGCGCGTACACTTTTTTACAAGACAGCAGCGTCAGACGCGCCCCACTGCAAGAGTGGGTGGAACCGAATCCCCCCTTTTCTTTTGCGCCGGCGAACTCATCTTCCGTCGTCTGACGGTCGCGCCCTCGCGGGCTCTTTATTATTCCTCCCCCTTTTCTTCGGGCTGAACTTGTTGCTGCTGCTGGACTGCGGGCTGCTGTGCTTCGGTCGGGCGCGGCGAGGTCATTGGGGCGGCAGCTTCATGCGCCAAACGCTCCCACATCCTTGCCATCTCAAGAAGAGATGTCCGGCTGCTCGTGCCGGGCGGGTGGGTATGGGCAATCCTCTCGCACTCTTGTGCGAGGCGCCGATAATGGTCCGCTGTGTTAGCCATGAGCGATGCTCCACAGCATGCAAGGGAATGACTAACGTTTTCTATGCGGGCAATCACGGCCTAATGGGATGCGCGCAACAGTCCCACGACTCTGTCGGTCAAGCGCTTGCGATCGCGTTCGCCCGTTTTTGCGAGCTGGATCGTGGTCCTGGCGACCAGCAGTACAACCGGGTCTTTGCGGTCGACCAGGCTCAGTTCCTTCAGCGCGTCCTCAAACGCCGCAGAGATGGCCGTGATATCCTCAGGGCCAAACGCCTCCCCTTCCAAGAGGGGACGAATAGGCATAACAGCAACCCCCCTAACCCCGGCTGCGTATTGATACTCCAAGCGCGCGGCCTGCGCGAGCGCGAAACCACGAAATCCAAAAGGAAATGAGGGCGTAGGGCGCAACAAGCGCATTGCGCCAAGCGTAGCCCGGATTGTCCGCTTAGCCCCAAAAGCGGACAAGCAGGCAGACATTCTCGATATGTCCGCTTAGTGCCAATAGCGACCTAACGCATCGCAGCAAAAGGGATGGCTACTCGATCGGCTCGTCGGCGCGCTGCTGAAGGAACCAGGGCACCTCGAGGCCGAGCGTCTTGGCCGTCTTGAGATTGATGACCAATTCGTACTTCGTCGGCGCCTGCACCGGCATATCGGCCGGCTTCTCACCGCGGAGAATACGATCGACGTATGATGCCGCTTCGCCAAATTGTTCAGTGATGTCGATACCGTATGACATGAGACCGCCGGACGCGGCAAAGAAACGATAATGGTAAACTGCAGGCACGCGGTGCCGAGCTGCCAAAGCGATGATGAGTTCGCGGTGAATCCCGGTCGAGAAATCCGGGAGTGTCATCAGGCCACCGTCCCTCCCGCGCCCAGCCTCAGCCACGATCCGTTCAATCTGCGAGGCGTCCACAACGCCTGACGCCATCAGCTCCATCCCCAAGGATGTGGCGGCAGCCTGCAGTGGACGGAGATACCCGCTGGCATAGGGGGCTGTCTTCGGATTGAAAATGACCGCGACCTTTGCGATGCCCGGCGCCATCTCCTTGAGCAGTTCCAGCCATTTTCCGCTGGTCGAGAACTCGTAATTGGTAAAGCCGGTGACGTTGATTCCCGGACGCGCCAGAGTTCTAATCAACCCACTGCCAACTGGATCAGTTACAATTGGCGCCGAGAAGCGTGATGAATTCACGCCGTATCACTGCCTGACGCCTCCCGTGCTTCCGACAGAAAGGATAGCACACCTCAGACGGGGGGCCGGCGGCCCTACCTGTCAGGACGGACGGTCGGCGACCTCTCGGCTTGCCTCGGCGAGGCCGAGGACATTGCCGCGAGCACCCGCTCCCAGATGACCTCGGGGTCGCGCTCGCCGCAACGGGCGACCGCGATGACGTGCCGCGCGATCGCCTCTTGTATGATGCGCGGGCGGCCGAACTGTTCGAGCGAGCGGATCATGTCGTCGAAGAGGTCGCCCATGATTTTGGTCGCCTCGGGATCGAAGCAACCTTGGGGGATAAGTGGATGGATCATGGCCATGGCCGGCCTCATTCCATCGAAACGGTGCGGATCTCGGAAGGGCTCGCGAAGGCAGGCCATCCTGCCTGCACCTGCTTCGCGTGTGCCTGCTCGGCGAGCTTGACCCAGGTTTGCGCCATTTCGAGCAGGAGCGCCTTGTTCGTCGGATTGGCCATACGGCGCGCCAAGCGCAGGCACACGGCGGCGCGTTGCTGATAGTTTTGGGCTGGCGACATACCCCTCCCCCGAAGGCGTGGACTCACCCGCTAACGCGTTAGGCAAATGTCGGGTTCCCGGCATTTGTCTGATTTTGACTGCGTCGCTCGGGGATGTCCGCTTTGCCCCCAAAAGCGGACATTCGCATTGCAGCAAATTTGCTATTGATTACGCCGCAGCTCTGCCTGCGGGCCGGACAGGCCGCATGCGGCGCCCCGCTCGAGCGCAAGTCCTGACCGCAAGCGCCACAGAGCCCCCCCTTTGGGTCCACTCAAGGGAGAAAGCAGTGAAGCTGTCGTTTCATGGCGCCGATCGGGACGTGACCGGTTCCTGCCACCTAGTCGAGTGTGTAGGCAAGCACATCCTGATCGATTGTGGGCTTTATCAAGGCAGCCGCGAGGTCGCCGAGGAGAATACAAGTGACTTCGGCTTCGATGCCGCCAGCATCGATTGGGTGCTGCTGACGCATGCGCACCTCGATCATTGCGGGCGCCTGCCGCTGCTCACCAAGCGCGGCTTTCGCGGGGAAATCATCACGACCGCGGCCACACGTGAGCTCGCCCGGCTTGTCATGCTCGATGCCGCGCACCTGCAGGAAGAAGAGGTGCGGTCGAATTTGCGCCAGGCTGCGCGGCACGAAGCGAACCAAAAGCCGACCGCGCCGCTTTACACGCTGCTCGACGCGCTCAACAGCCTCGATTCTTTCGGCCGGAACGCGGTCTATGGCCAGCCGGTCGACCTAGCGCAAGGCATCCGCGCTACTTTCATCGACGCTGGACATATTCTCGGCTCGGCGAGCATCCTGCTTGAACTGACGGAGGCCGGCCGGAGGTTGAATCTGCTGTTCTCCGGGGATCTTGGCAATGCTGGTCGTCCGCTGCTGCGGCCTCCGGCTACGCCGCCTCACGCCGATGTCGTCGTGATCGAGACCACCTACGGGGATCGACTGCACAAGCCCATGAATGCGTCTATCGATGAGCTGTACGGGGCCATTGCCGATACGTTCAACCGTGGGGGAAACGTCGTCATCCCGACCTTTGCGCTGGAGCGGGCACAAGAACTGCTATGGATTCTTAATCAAGGCATTGCGAAGAAGCGACTCATGCGGTCGATGCAGGTGTTTCTCGATTCGCCCATGGCCATTTCGACCGCCGAGATCTTTCGACATCATCCGGAGTATTTGGAGCCGGAAGCTGCCCGGCTGTTCCGAGAGGGACATGACCCGCTGCAGTTGCCCGGGCTCCGCTTGACACGGGAACGGGCCGAATCGATCGCGCTGAACAATATCCGCGGAGGGGCCATCATCATGGCCGGCTCTGGCATGGCGACCGGCGGGCGCGTGCGTCACCACCTCAAGCACAATCTTTGGCGCGCGGATTGCAGCGTGATTTTTGTCGGCTTTGCCGCAAAGGGCACGCTCGCCCGGCGCATCATCGACGGAGAAAGCCCGGTGCGCATCCTCGGTGAGAACATCCCGGTTAGGGCCAGAATCCACACAATCAACGGCTTCTCAGCCCATGCCGATCAGGCCGAGCTATTGGCATGGCATAAGCAAACCGGCACACGCCGCACGTTTCTTACGCACGGCGAGAGGTCGACGATGCAGCAATTCGCGGCACGCCTGGTCAACACTCAGATCGAAATGCCGGAGCTCCATCAGAGCTTCGAGCTAACGGAGCAAAGCGGGACTTGTTGAGCGGCCCCTCATGTCCGCTTTGTGCCAAAAGCGGACATTCGCATTGCAGCAAAAAAGCTCGCCATTCAATCACCTCGTCGGCGCTCGCCTGCAATGTCAGTGGCCCCGTCAGGCCCGCCATCCTAATCCCTCGTTACGTATCTCAGGTGTGCTTGTCGAGGGATATCCCGGTGGCCGCGGTCCGCTTTTCAATCCGCGCTTGACTAGTTGCTGCCAAGCCTCTTCTGCATTCTCAACATACGAGAAGAGGTCGAGGTCCGCCGGCGCGATCATTCCTTCGTCGACTAGCGTCCGAAAATTAATGACGCGAGTCCAATACAACTGGTCAACGAGGACGACAGGAATGGGTGGCATCTTGTGAGTCTGCATCAGCGTGAGCAATTCGAACAGCTCATCGAGCGTGCCGAACCCGCCGGGGAAGACGACGAGGGCATTGGCCCGCATTGCGAAATGCAGTTTGCGCACCGCGAAATAGTGAAATTGAAAGGTGAGATCAGGTGTCGAATAGGCGTTGGGCTGCTGCTCCACCGGAAGTCCGATATTGAATCCAATGGAGGGCGCATTGGCTTCGGACGCACCGCGATTCGCGGCTTCCATGATGCCGGGTCCGCCGCCGGTCGCGATGACATTGTCGCGAATGCCGCCCCGAGGTATGAGCGCACCCCCGCGCTCGGACGCAATTCGACCGAAATGCCGCGCTTCGTCATACCACCGCGCTGACTGATCGCCAGCACGCGGCACGGCACCGGGCGGCAATGTTGCGGTGTACTCAGCTTGATCCTGGCTGCCGCGCGGCAACACACGTGCGCTGCCAAAGACGACGATCGTCGAGCGGACGACCCAAGCGCGAAGCCGCTCTTCCACCTTCTCGTATTCCAACTGCAGGCGGACGCCGCGCATGGAATCGCCCAGAAGAAAATCGCGATCGAGCACGGGGAGGCGGAATGCATCGGAGTTTTTTTGTGCGGTATTATCGTTTGTGGACATTCGGGGGCTCCTGCGAAAACACCAACCTGCGTGCCGGCTTATCGAGGAGTGCCGGCTTATCGAAGATGGCGCATTATTAATGGCTCTCGGAAACCAACATCGCGCCTGGGCCGCTGCCGGTCCGTTTACCGTAAGCTCGGCCTACCATTACGCAGGCCGAGGGTCCTTGAGGCAGACCTGAAATGTTCTGCACCGAATTTGGGCGCTGCCGTGCCATCCAAAGGATAGCCCGCCAGGGCGCGGCGGGAGACTGCTGCGCTGCGGGATTCCGATCCCGCCAATGACTGCTTCGCGTCATTAGCGACCGAAGCTGCCAGAGCCCCTGCATCCTTGAATGTCCGCTTTGCTCCCAAAAGCGGACATTTCGACCAATTCCATCGTTCACAGCGTGTCCCGACCAGAACTACCGGTAGCGAATGGGGTGTCGCCCCGCTACGCTTGAATCACCGCGAGACTCCACGGAAACTCCCAGGGGCCTGTTGTGTCGCATACGAACATCCAGCGAAGGCTGCCCAAACGAGGTTAAACGTGATCATGCGCAGCACCATTGCGGCGTGCGCCATTCTGGTTTTGCTGATCGGCGCGGCAAATGCCGAGCAATGCCCTCCTGGCGCACTCGGGGTCAGCCGCACGCTCGTAGTCGATCCCAACGAGCATCCCCGCGTCGGCTCCATGCAGTACCCCGAAACGCTGCCGCTTGACGATCATGAGATCGTTCTGACATTCGACGATGGTCCGCTACCGCGTTACACCAGCCCCATCCTCGAAACCCTCGCATCGGAATGTGTGAAGGCGCGACTGGACCCGCATCAAGGATAGCGAGGTTGCGCGACGCGCCATCAGCCGTATTGAGGCGCGCGGCAAGGGCATCTTGCTGCTGCACGACATTCACCTGCGAACCGTCCTCGCGCTGCCCGAAATTCTCAACGAGCTCAAGAGCCGCGGCTACAAGATCGTTCATGTGGTTCCGGCAGCCGCGGACCGGCCGAAAACCGCGACTTCCGCGCAGCAATGGGTTGCCCGCCCCACGCCCGAGCAGCATACGAGTCCCTCGCACGGGCAGGAGCCCGGGCCGAAATGAGTTTTCTATCCTCCGAGCGGTGCGCTGCCGTCGCTCGAGATCGCGCAGGACCTGGCGCTGTCCTTTGGGTCATCACGACCGATGCGGTTGAAGCCACTCGATCTGGATGTCCGCTTTGCCCCCGAAAGCGGACAAGCGGGCAGATGTCTCGCTGAATCCGCTTTGTGCCAGGAAGAGACGTGTGCACCGCGCGCTAAATGCGCTCGATGTGCCACAGCTTTGGACATGGACGTCTGGCGGATCTGTTGGCAAGATGGCTGGCTGGAGCGTAAGGACACCCGGCGATGCCTAGCAACAAGTGGCTTCTTGTGCTCGGAACATTGTTGTTCGCGGCCTCAGCTCGAGCGCAACCGCTGCCGCCTGACCAAGCGTGCGTGACTATAGTGCGAACCCTGGACAGCGCGACAGGCCACCGTGACAGCAACCGTGAAGCGCTGCGGCGCGGTCTGATTGCATGTCAGCTATTTGCCACAAAGACATTGCCGCCGCCGTCACCGCCTGCTGATGCGCTTGCCGACGTAGAGCCCAATCCGCGCGGCATAACCAGGGCTGAGGTCGAGGCAGCAATCGTCGATTGTGCAGCACGCACATGCAGGCGCCGCTGTGCGTGAAGCTGAAGCGATGAAACGATAAGCGCCGAGCTGCAGCCTAATTGAGGGCGCCCATGCACTTCCGCTTCGCCCCGAAAGCGGACAAATAGAAGACGTCTTAAGATGTCTGCTTAGTGCCAAAAGCGGACATTCGCATTGCAGCAACATTTTCTTATTCGATCACCTCGTCAGCGCGGGCCGATAGGCCGGAGAGATCACCAGCTACTGTGCAGGCGCGCCGATCGCGACCGGCCTTACCGGCGAGCCGGAATTTCCCTGCGCGCGCAGCGGCAGGATAATAGTGCATGACATCCATACCTTGTCCTGAGCGAGGGCTCCGAGATTGGCGTTCTGGATCTGGTAGATGCCAGATTCCGCGAGGTTCGTGTGATGGATCGCAAATGGCAGGCCCTCTGGCGCGCCCGGAGGTGGTGGAGCTTTGCCCTGTAGGAAACCTTCGGCCACGGGATCGGTGAACGGGTTGTCAAGCGCGAGCAGCACGACCTGCTTCTCCGCGATGTAGCGAGCTGCGTCATAGGCGAGACCGGGACCCTTGGTGTAGTAGAATTTCTCCACATCGGGGTCTTTCCAATTATCGCCCCAGCCGGTGTAGATGTAGAGCACATCGCCGGGCATGAGGCCGCGCTTCTCTAACGCCTGGGCTTTGAGCATGGCCTCGATATCAGCCGCGGTAACGACTTGGCCCGGCTGCATCGCGTTGCCATGACCGAGATAGGTCTTGGCGTCGAGTAGCACCGCGCTCGTGATGATCGGCGGTACCTTCTCGATGCCGAGCTTTTGCAGCGGGGAATCCGGAGTCGGCTTCACGTCGGCTTGCGTGTGACCGCCGTAATAGCGTGCCCTGTCGGCGGGGAACTCGCCCTTGCCATCCCACGCCTCGGGCAGCACGGCGAAATGGCCGATCGCGTCCATTTGCGTGCCCTGCGCCCCGGCCTCTCCGCTGACGGTCTCCTCGCCATTGAAGGCATGCCGCGTACCCGCGATTCCGACCGTAGGCCTATATTTTTCCCGCAGGGGCACGCCGAAGGGCGATTGCGGCATTGTATTCGAGCGGAAGTATGAGAGCTCGTAGGACTTCGCCCTGGGATCGACAAGATACGTCGCGCAGCGCTGCCAAGTCTGGGGTCCGAGCGTGTTGGCCATCCCGATCTCATCGCCTGGGGGCCAGGGCGAGCGCGGGCTCTGCGCCGCAGATGTCATGATCAATGTGGCGGTCGCCGCGAGCGCACAGGTAAGTCGCAGAATGATCATCGGTTGCATCCTCGATTTTCAGTAATGGCGCATCAGCGCCTACGTGCCCGCATCCGTTTCCCCAAACTGTGGACGATGAACTTGTCGTACTGCAGACGTAGGGGCTGCCTGTCCCGCTCTAAAGGATAGCATAGCGCGGTAGGGCAGGAGACTGCTGCCCTGCGGGATTTCAGGCCCGTCAATGTCCGCTTTAGGTCATAAGCAGACAACAGACCTCACGTCGTGGGGTCGGGGATGTCCGCTTTGCCCCGAAAGCGGACAAATGGATAAAACGCTTTGGTACGTCTGCTTTGTCCCACAAGCGGCTGTGAGCAATCGCAGCTGGGCGCGCGCAGCTAGCGGCCACGCCGTCGCGCCGCCGAGCAGCGAGATGAAGTCGCGCCGTCTCACTCGATCACCTCGTCGGCGATAGCGAGCAGCCCTGGCGGGAAGCTCAGACCGAACGCCTTGGCGGTGTTGAGGTTGATCACGAACTCGAATTTGATCGACTGCATGACCGGTAGGTCGGCGGGCTTCTCGCCCTTGAGAATCCGGCCGGTGTATACGCCGGCCTGGCGATATGCGTCGCTGAGGTTCGTTCCGTAGCTCATCAGGCCGCCGACCTCGGCAGCCTCGCGCCAGGAATAGATCGCAGGCACCCTGTGGTAAGCCGCCAGCGTAGCGAGCTGTACGCGACGGTTGTTGAACAACGGGCCGGGACCAACCAACAGCGCATCAATCGGCTTTTGGCCAAGCCTCGCAAAGGCCGTATCAATGTCACGGCCGGTGGGGGCCTCGAGGAGTTCGATTTGCTTCCCAATGGACAAGGCCGCAGCCTGAACGTCCGAGACAAAAGACTGTGTGGGGGCAAAGTTGGGATCGATCAGCACACCAACGCGCACGGCTCCCGGCTGCAACTCATGCAATAACCCAAGTTGCTTTGCCCCAAGCTCAGCAGCGACAAACGTGACACCGGTGACATTGCCGCCAGGCCGGTTGAGACTGACAACGAGGCCGAACTTAACCGGGTCGCCGCCGCTTGCGAAGACGATCGGGATCGTCGTAGTCGCCGCCTTGGCTGCGATTGCCGAAGAGGTGTCATGCGCGGCGATCACCGTCACCTGACGGCGTACCAGATCGGCTGCGAGGTCGGGCAGTCGGTCGTATTGATCCTGCGCCCAGCGATACTCGATCGCCACATTCTGGCGCTCGACGTAGCCGGGTTCACGAAGGCCTACGTGGAATGCGGTCAAATAGCGTGCACGATCAGCAAGCGCCGAGCTGCTGAGAAATCCGATCACCGGCATCGCCGGCTGCTGTGCGCGCGCCGCGAGCGGACACGCGGCCGCGCCACCAAGCAGGGTGAGGAATTGGCGGCGTTTCACTCGATCACCTCGTCCGCGGCGACGAGCAACTTGTCGGGCACACTTAGCCCGAGAGTCCGCGCGGTCTGATGGTTGATAACGAACTCAAACTTCGAAGACTGCAGGACCGGCAGGTCGCTAGGTTTTGCGCCCTTGAGAATGCGGCCAGCGTAGAGGCCGGCCTGACGGTAGGCGTCCGCAATATTCGCCCCATAACTTAACAGCCCGCCGATGTCGGAATATTCGCGTCCTGAGTAGATTGCCGGCAGCCTGTGGTGCGCTGCAAGTTGGACCAATTGAACGCGCCGGCTATTGAAGAAGGCATCGTTGCCAATGAAGAGCGCGTCGGGCCGTTCGGATGCAAGTGCTGCAAATGCCGCGTCGATCTTCCGGCTAGTGCTGGCGTGCAGGAGCTTGATCTGCAGTCCCATCGCGCGGGCAGCCGGTTCGATGTCTCTCAACGTGGCCTCGAAGGTATTGGTGCTGGCCGGATTGACCAAGACGGCCACTGCGATCGCTTGTGGTACGAGCTCGCGCAACAACTCCAGCTGCTTGGCCACCAATTCGGAATTGTAAAAATTGATACCCGTCAGATTGCCGTCCGGCCGAGCGAGACTCTTGACGAGACCGAGCCGCACCGGATCTTCGGAGACGATGAACACGATCGGGATCGTCGTGGTTGCCGCTTTCGCAGCCAATATGGCGGAGATGCCTCCACTCCCAATGATGACCGGCACACGGCGGCGAACTAGGTCGGCGGCCAGCTCGGGCAGTCGATCGGCCTTATTCTCCCCCCAACGGTAGAGAATCGTTGCGTTGTCGCCTTCGACAATGCCGGCCTCGCTAAGACCCTGACGAAACCCGCGCAGACGGTCCGCCATCGCATCCGGCAATCTTGCATCGAGGAATCCGATCACCGGCATCTGCTGCTGCGCGCCGGCCGCGAGTGGGGACGCAACCGCCGCGCCGCCGAGCAGCGTGATGAACTGGCGTCGTTTCACTGCCCAATGCCTCCCGTGCTTCGGACCGAAAGGATAACGCACCTCAGTACGGAGGCGACCCGCGGATACGTGACCCGCTCGTCAGCAACCCCGTCTGTGAAGCCTATCGCAAGTGTGGCGGGCGTACCTGTAGCCGTAAGGCGCAGCCGTAGCTGCCAGACGCTGGTAAGCTATGGCGTAACTGCTGCTGTAGATGCCGCAAGGTGCGGCGTAGCTTGTTCCGTAGGGTATGTAGCCGCAGGAGGTCGGCGACCTAGGCGCGCTTTGGGCTTCAGCGCTGCCAAGCGAGAGCGGCACCGCACTCAATATTGCGGCCCCACCGATAATCCCAAGCATAACGAGCTTTTTCATTCGGTCCTCCATCTTGATAATCGCGCTTCATGCTACTTGCGGCCCTCATTCTTGTTGGCCATGTCGGGCCATGCAGGTCCGATACAGATGGATTTGGGTGTTACCCCAGTCGTGTAGCGGATATCGTGCGGCCAAGAGGCTGCACTCGTGAATGGCCGCCGCGCGTGCCGCGCTGATTTGTCCGTTGGCAGCCGCGGCAGTGGTGGGAGCCACGGTCAAGCAGAAGGCTACGATGGTCGTTGCCAGCACGAGCTTCGTCGCGGCCTTGGCAAACAAGTTCGGAGCGGGTCTACCTGGTTTCGGTGCCATATGCTCCTCCTCGCCTAAGATCGAACGTCGTGATTGCAAGGCTAAGAAGGAGCTGCACGAGAGTCTGTGACTGCAATCACGTTTTGGTCGAATAGGAAGAAGCTATAGTGATGGACACAGCCGACATCATCCTCAGGGCCGCACTGGTTGGAATCGGCGGCACGATCGTCCTCGATCTCTATGCCTTCCTGATGCAGCGCATGTTCGGCGTACCGACCAACTGGAAAATGGTCGGCCGCTGGCTAGGCCATATGTCGAAGTGCGAGTTCGTTCAGACAAACAACGGGCAGGCCGAGCCGGTGCCGGGCGAACATGCGCTGGGCTGGACATTCCATTATGTGATCGGCGTCGCTTACGGCCTGCTGCTCGTCGCGATCTGGGGTGCAGGATGGCTGCGTCAGCCTGGGATTGCCGAGCCGCTGATCCTCGCCCTTGCGCTCCTCGTCCTGCCCTATTTCGTGATGATGCCGGGCATGGGCATGGGAATGGCTGGATCGCTGACGCCCAAGCCAAATGTGACCCGGCTGAAGAGCGTGATCGGCCACTCCGTGTTCGGCATCGGCATGTATCTGACCGCCAAGCTTATGCAAGCTGTTGACTGATTACGGCAGGCCCTCGACGCCCCACACTCAACCGATTTCGGAGGAGACGACGCCCCTGCTTCCGCTCCTCCACAACTTTCTCAGTTGCGCTTCGCTGCCGTTGAATTTGTCTCGATCACAACGCCCGATTCCCTTGACCGTGTGCGGCTTGGGTCCCAGAGCGCCGTCTGTGTACTGCCACATCGTCCAAGTCTTCCAGTTCCTTGGAACTACCGGGGTAGGACCATATTGCGCGAGCCAAAACCAGCACTCCGCCAAGATCGGATCGGTGCTGGTCCCTAGCAACTGCTTGATGTAGTGACCCGAGTAAAACCCCGGGTATCGATTCCTTTCCTCGTTGATGTAGGTGACGAACGCTCGCGCTTCCTCAAGGTCCATGCTTGGCCCTGTAGGGTTCGGCTCGAAGTCAAGTACCAAGAGAGTCCGCGGATCGTTGCCGACAACATCAAGGAAATGTTGGGCTTGCTTCAGGCCATCGTTTCCAGTCCCAAAGTGGTAAGCGCCCCAGAGCAGCCCAGCTTGGTTCGCTTTCTGCCGATTGCGCTCATAGGTGGGATCTTTGAAGGTTTGTCCTTGGGTGGCTTTCTGAATAACGCCCAGAATTCCATCTTCTTTGGCCTTCGCCAGATTTACGTTTCCATTGTGGTGCGAGATGTCGATGACGACATTGAGCGGGTCAGGCATGTTTCCCCTCCGTCCGGCAGTCGCTTGGCTGATATCCGCATTCGCGAAGAGCTGGCGGCGCGAGTAACCCACGTTTAACTTTTCATTTACGGTGCGTAGCGGAACAACTCGCGTGCGGCGCCGCACAATGGCAGAGTCCAGTTCGGCTCGGTCCGGCGACGCATCCCCAGCAAGATGCCTCCATGCCGATGGACCGCTGGGCCGAGCCAGTAAACTGACCGCAGTGCGAGAATGAGATCGCAAGACGACGGCGCAGGCCCGCGCGTCTTCTTCTTTTTGGTTGGACTTGCGCTCGTGATGGTTTGGCTGACGCAGCAGCTCTGGCTTTAAGGCCAGCCAATTTCCAGGAGCGGGCGATAATTCGGAATAGCAACCGTGTGCTCGATCCGACCAATGACCGGTTTCGGTCAAAAGCGGCTCAATGCACCGCAGCTATGGCGCGGACGCAGACGTACTCTGAGGCCCATGAGACAGCCCGCGACGCGAGCAACATGCAGGGCGAGCCACGACGCCGCCTCGGACGCACAAAAGTCGCCCGGAGGGTAGCCGGGTGGCACGGCTTAGGAGCCTCGCACTAACAACACGGCTTTTGACTCTCCTGCGAAGCTTCACCGATCAGCGACCGTAGCCGTAGCCATAGCCATAGCCATAGCTGCCCCAATTGAACCGGTAGTTGACCCCCACCTTCAGCATCTGGATGTCGCGGTTCCTCACAAAGAAGGTGTCTCCGGTGAGGGATCGGAACCCAGCAGGAGCAATAAATGTCCGGTCGTCCAGCCCTAGGAAATTGTACTCCACCTTCGCCGACCAATTGGGCGCGAAAGCCCACTCGATGCCCGCGCCCACCAGCCAGCCGCTGTTGCTGTTGTTGGAGGTGGTGATTGATGCGCCGGTTGTCAGATTGGTGATAGTGAAGTCTTCGTTGCCGACCCAACCACCACCGGCCTTGCCATAAAAGAGCCAGGGGCCATTCGTCACGCCGAACCGCGCAGCAAGGGTCGTGATCCATCTATTGTTGGAAGTCACCTGGATAGTCCCGGCACCCGGAATGAATACGGTAGCGCTGTTGTTGTTGTTCGCAGCCCCATCGATGTCCCATTCAACTCCGAGAACAGCGTAACCGATTTGCCAGTTGTACCCGACTTGGCCTCCTCCGATGAATACGCCGTTGTTGTTTCCGGTGCCGAAGTTCGCGCCGACGAAAGTGTCGGTCACGTCACGATTTGCCCAGGCCGCGCCAATGTTGCCGCCAAGATAAAATCCGGTCCAACTGAACGGCGGAGGCGCATATACCGGGGGCGGAGGCGGATAAGGAGCAGGCCGCGCGTACACGTCAGCGGCGGAAGCGTTGTGTGACAAGCCAAAAAAAAGCGCCGTTGATGCAAGCGCTGCAATCGTGATCTCACGCATAGTGGTGCCCCCGATGTTTTTGCAGTGTTCAACTACATCGCATACGCGGCGTGTCTAAAGGAGGCATCGCGGTACTCCCTACGATTCTCTGCCGCGGTGTTGCGTCGGGGACACAATTCAAGCCAAAAGTTCCAATGTTCCCATCCCGACACCCGATTACTTACGAAAGTTGCATTAACAAAACACGCATCCCGCGGCCGACGCGAAAGCGCGGTATTTACGCCTGGAGATGAAGAAGCGGAGAGCGGTATAGAAATAGCGAAGGAGCCGACGACGGCAATCGCCGGCCCCCTCTGAGATAGAGTGCCCGGCGAGTCGCCGCTTCAATCACTGCTTCGATGCGCTCGTGGCGTGAGGCTTCAGCTTGCCTGGTCGCTGGCTCTACTTGCTTCCATCAAAGCGGCTTGGGTTCGGCCCGTCCCGCCGTGTTGAGGTTGATCACCAGCTTGAACTTGGTCGTTCGTGGGCATAGCGGCCCCACGCAGCAGCGTCGTACCCTTTGTTGCGTTGGTTCGGGCTGCGCACCGCTTTTTGCGGCTGCTTGGAAGCAGCCACAGGTTGGTTCGTTAGCTCCGTCGTCCCTTCCCCAGTCGATGCTGTCACGATGGAAAGGTTCAACGGCATGCCAACTCCATCGTTAGTTCACCTGACGGCGTTCATCAGCGACAACGGCTCCGGAGAGCCTTGGCGGAGGAATCCAATCACGAGTATTAGCTGCTGCGCGCGCGCCGCAAGCGGCCACGCCGCCGCGCCGCACTCGCACCGCTTCGCCGAAGTCTGAAGCAGCGTTATGGAAAACCGACGGCCGGCAGGGTTGCCGATACAAACTCAAGGAAAAGCAGGCGCAGCGTAGCCGATGATCTCGTGATTTTCATCGCGCCCTTCCTTTGGGTGGAAAAGTTGGGTGCGATAGAAGTCGAGCACGAAAAGCCGAAGGGCCGATGACAGATTGCCGAGTTGCCGCTGAGCAGCGATTTCGGCGACCAACTCCGACAAGGTCATGTGCCGCTCGCGTACGATCTCCTTCAACCCGTTCCAGAATGCATCCTCGAGACTCACGCTCGTTTTGTGGCCAGCGACCACGATCGAGCGCTTGACGATCGCAGATTTCATGAAGATACCCCCCAATCGTTCTAGCTTCGACGGCATAGCTTTTCCGCTATGGCGCACGGAGCGGCTCGCATTCGCCGCGTATTGATTCAACATTCGGGAGTGGTCTTGCCCCCAGGCCCGAACAACTGCCCGCTTAACATCCCATCCGCTTCTTCGGTTCCGCAAGCAGTGCAGCTGCGTGTTGACTTCGCCAGCAGTGTGACCCGTTTGCAACATACCGCCACGTAAGCCTTTCGCCTGCTTCGAAGATTTGGAGATGCATAGCAGCGCGGCGGTAGGTTGCTGCTGCCCCGATGTGGCGAGCGCTGCGTAGCCCGCCAGCGGCCTACCGGCCGCCTCGAGGCTGAACGTGCGGAAAACTGGGCATGCTGTTTGCCTGAACGTCCGGATCGCACTCCCGGCGAGCGTCGGGTCGCAGCGCAGGTAGTGCACATCGAGGCTCGAACGCACGTCGCCCAGCGAGTGTCCGGTGATGGTGGCGATCTCCGCTTCGGTGCGTCCGGCAATGGCGTGCCGAGTGACAGCGGCTGCGCTTATGGATGCTTCAGGAACCTCAGATAGAATGCCGCGAACACCAGGACAATTCCGACGTTTGCTATCAGCCGCTCCCAGAACCGGTTCCTGAAGAATAGGACGTCCACGCCGACCACGACGGCTATCAGCGCGAGCACGTAAAGCAAGATCGCTGCCTGTCTTCCCATCCTTCCTTTCTACTACGCGCTGCGAAGTGGGAGCCAGAGCGGCGCTTGGAGGCGATGCGGTCCTGGCGAAAACCAGTCTTTCCGGATGACCCGCTCACTTAGCAATGTCCGCTTTACCCCTCAAAGCGGGCAAAGCGCAGACATGTTGGCATGTCCGCTTAGTGCCAAAAGCGGACTCATGCACCGCAGCAAAGGAGTACACCGCGGAACTGCACGGGCCTCGAGGCCGCGAGTAGTGAAATGAAGCGAAGCAGGCGTCCCGCTCCCGGCGATAGCTACTCAGCTACCAACGCTCATCAAGCGGTCGAAGCGAACCTCACTCGCTTGCCGTAGGCCGCTACCATCAACGTGATGCCTTCGCGTGGCTCCCATAACGAACTAGCAATTCTGCGCTTTGCCTGATCGAGATAGCGTTGCAAGCAAACCGCGACGGAGGAACCAATCATGAAAAAACTCAGCATCGTTGGAATTCTCGTTGGAGCCACGTTCTTGACCTCGGCGCCGTTGTCGCTTCAGTGGTCGCAAAACAATGTGGTGCTTTCTCTTGATACGGCTAATGCCCGAGTAGGCCGACCACTAACTGCGACGAGCGTTGCGGGTGTCAACCGGAGAGTTCACCGACGGGCAGCTCGGCGGGCATATTATTATTGACGGCCCAAACCCGCCGGCTGATCGCACGCACTGACATTCGCTGATGTCCGCTTCACTCCCAAAAGCGGACAAACAGGCTGGCGTCTCGTTAAGTCCGCTTTGTGCCAAAAGCGGACATTCGCATTGCAGCAAACTGTCCGCTATTCGATCACCTCATCGGCGCGGGCGAGCAGGATCGGTGAAATTTCGATGCCGAGCGCCTTCGCCGTGATCAGGTTGATGACTAGATCGAATTTGGTCGGTTGCTCAACGGGAAGGTCTGCCGGCTTAGCTCCGCGCAGAATCTTGTCGACATAGTCGGCAGCGCGTCGGTTCATGTCGAGGAAATTCGGGCCATAGGAGATCAGACCGGCTTCGAGATACTCCCGTTGTGGGAGCATCGTCGGTAGGCGTGCGGCAAGGGCAAAGATGTTGATGCGCAGCCGCTGCAGGTTCATCAGCGGGTCGCCAGTAATATAAAGCGCCTCGGCGCGGCCCTTGAGCCCCTCGAACGCTGACGCGATGTCCTCTACGC
>Ga0306926_10001806_pt1 | contig 21381 bp, 20 predicted proteins | sample flu12Cox44000178_FD_203759 | JGI IMG/M metagenome (GOLD analysis project Ga0306926, IMG submission 203759) | Lab enrichment of tropical soil microbial communities from Luquillo Experimental Forest, Puerto Rico - flux8day.12C.oxic.44.000.178 (v2)... | ecosystem: Environmental > Terrestrial >...
GAGAGCGTCGTCCGGCCACTACGCACCTCCTCCCGGATGCGCTCATAAATCAAGACGTTGGCATCGACCGCCATGCCCATTGTCAAAGCGATGCCGGCGATGCCGGGCAAAGTAAGGGTGGCGCCGAGCAGCGACAGGCTGCCGAGCATCAGGCACAGGTTAAAGAACAGCGCAATGTCGGCGAATATGCCGAACAGCCCGTAGAACAGGATCATGAAGATAACGACGAGGATAACCGCGACGATGCTGGCGATTGCTCCGGCATGGATCGAATCGGCGCCGAGATCCGGCCCGACCGTCCGCTCCTCGAGGATCGTGATCGGTGCCGGCAGAGCGCCCGCGCGCAGCAGCAGGGCCAGGTCGCTCGCTGACTGAACGGTGAAGCTGCCGGAAATGATGCCGCTACCGCCGAGGATCGGCTCACGGATTACCGGCGCACTGATCACCTTGTTGTCGAGCACGATGGCAAACGGCTTGCCGACATTTTCGCGCGTCGCCTCGCCAAAGCGCCTGGCGCCGGCGGCGTCGAACCGGAAGCTGACGACCGGCTCGTTGTTCTGAAAGGTCGGCTGCGCGTCGACGAGAGTGTCGCCGCCCACCATCACGCGCTTGCGCACGACATAGGCGGGTGGTCCCGTATGCCCCGCCCGGCCCTCCTCACCCGGCAGGACCTCGTCAGCGGGAGGCAGTCGTCCGCGGCGCGCGTCCTCGACCGAGACGCCGGTGTCGACGAGCTGGAACGTCAGCTTGGCGGTACGGCCGAGCAGCGCTTTGACATGCTCGGGGTTATCGACGCCGGGGAGTTGCACCAGAATTCGGTCTGGTCCCTCTTGCTGAATCGTCGGCTCCTTGGTCCCGGTTTCGTCAATGCGGCGGCGGATGATCTCGATCGATTGATCGATCGCCTGGCGGCGGCGTGCGTCGGTGGCGACCGTGCCGAACCGCATCGTCCCGGTCCCGTCCGCGGCGATATCGACGGTCAGGTCCGGGTCGATTTTGCGCAACGCCTGGCGGGCATCATCAATGCGGTCCGGTTCGCGGATGGTAAACGCGATTGCGTCACCCGAGACATCGAGACCGGTGTAGCCGATATTGGCGTCGCGCAGTGCGTTGCGCACGTTGTCGATCAGCGAGTTAAGACGCTCGCGCTGGGCCGCGGCGACATCGACCTGGAGCAGCAGATAGGACCCGCCGCGAAGGTCCAGCCCCAACGCCACCTGCTTGTGCGGCAGGAGACGCGGCACCTGCGCAAGCAGCGATTGACTAAACAGATTTGGCAACGACAGCAATACGCCGAGCGCGCATATAGCGCAGATCAGAGCAATTTTCCAATTTGCGAAGTAAAGCATACCAGCCGGTCTCGTATCGGTAAAATAAGGCTAATCTTTGGTCTCCGCCTTGGCCCTAGCTTCCTCCCTTTGCTTGGCCGCCTCGCGCGCCGCGGCCGGGTCCGGCTTGGCGAGCACGCTCGAGATCGTGCTGCGCAGGACACGAACGCGGACGCCATCGGCGATGTCGACCGTGACCTCCTCGGGGTTCTCGACGCGGGCGACCGTACCGATGATGCCGCCCCCGGTCACGACGCGGTCCCCACGCCGCAGCGCGTCGAGCATCGTCTTGTGATCTTTCGCTTTGCGCTGCTGCGGCCGGATCAACAGGAAGTAGAAAACAACAAAGATCAGAACCAACGGGAGGAATTGAACCAACGCGCCCTGATTGTCAAATATCCCCGTAATGCCCGTTCCTTGGGCGTAAGCGGCAGAAATCAGCATCGGCACCGAGCCTCGAGATTACGCGCCGCATCGACCCGACTAAGCGGCTTGATCGTCCGCGACCGAAATATCGCGACCACACGGCAGGCAGATTGGTACGCGATGCCTGGTTAAAGAGCAATGGCCGGTCCGTTCACTTCCCGAAGGGTGCGTCTCCGCCCAGGAGTCAGCCCGGAGGCGAATTCCGTTCGGTGCCGGCGGTCGGCAACGGCGTTAGGAACTCGCGCGGATCGACCGCATGGTTGCCGCGCCGCAGTTCAAAGTGGAGCTGCGGCTCGGCAACGCTGCCGGTGGAGCCGACGCGCGCAATCGTCTGGCCGCGGGAGACCTTGTCGCCGCGTTTGACCAATATCGAATCGCAATGCGCATAGGCTGAGATCCAGCCATTCGGGTGCTTGACCAAAACGAGGTTGCCATAACCGCGCAGCTCGTTGCCGGCATAGGCGACGACTCCCCCATCGGTGGCTTCAATGGCGGCACCACGCGGGGCTGCGATATTGATACCGTCGTTATGCGTCCGGTCCCGTCCCGTCCCATAGCCGGCCACGACATGCCCGCGAACCGGCCAGAGGAATGAGCCGCTGTCCGAGGCCGGCCCCGACGGCATGGCGGTCGCCGCCGGCGGTTCCGTTGTCGCGGTAGGCGCCGGCGCCGTGGCAGCGGGATTGACATCAGGGTGGGACGGTTCGGCGATGGGCGCCGATGCCGCCGACGCTGCGTGCGCCGGCGTTGTGGCCGCGGCCGGCGGATTTTCCGGTGGCGGAAGGGTCGTGCGCTCGAGCGGGACCGCCTCCGGCGGCTTCGTTGAGGCCATCTGTTCCGATGTCGGCGGAAACGCCGCCAACGGCCGTGCAATAGAGGCCGCAGACTGATCGGATTGCGGGATGATCAGGATGCGGCCTGTCTCGATGCGATACGGGGGTGCCAAGTGATTGGCTTCCGCAACAAGCTGCATCGGCACACGGTAGGTATGAGCAATCCCCGACAACGTCTGCCCGGGTCGCACCTTGACCTGGACGGGCTCGGCGGTGGCCGCTGCTTCGCCGCTTACCACCGGGGCAGGCCCGTCCGGCCGCGAGCCGCACGCCGCCACGAGAAACGCGAGCCCTGCCGCGGCGGCACCGAATCCCTTCTCGCTGATCTTTCGCATCTTCCCCCTGCACGCCCCCCGACGCGCAAGAAACTCGATACTTGGGACGCTAACCCCGAATCATGTCAAGTTTTAGTTGCGCTGCGCCGCGGCAACCCTATGACGAGCGGTACAAACCGAACAAAGCCCAGGTTTTCGGTCGACAACCCTTCATCGTGCCGCCGGATGCGAATGAGCTGCTGATCGCGGTGGTTATCACCGACCGGCGCGACGAGGATCCCGCCCGGGGCAAGGCCGTCGATGAGCGCCGGTGGGACCTCAGGCGCCGCGGCAGTGATGATCACGCGGTCATAGGGCGCCTGTTCAGGCCAACCCTTTGTCCCGTCACCGAATCGGCAAACGATGTTGCGCAGGCGCAATTCGGCGAATCGGCGCTCGGCATCGCGCACTAATTCGCGATGTCTTTCAACCGAAAAGACCCGACGACAGAGGCGTGCGAGGACCGCGGTGTGATAACCCGAACCGGTGCCGATCTCGAGCGCACTATGCCGCTCACCGAGCTCGAGCTTCTCAGTCATCAGCGCCACCACGTAAGGCTGGCTGACCGTTTGGCCCTGCCCGATCGGCAGGGCCACATTCTCATAAGCCTGATCCTCGAAGGCAGCCGGCACGAATTTCTCTCGTGACGTTCGCTCGATAGCGCCAAGCACTCGCGCATCTCCGATCCCGGCACGGCGCAGCTCCATCAACAGCCGCAGCTTCTTTTGCACCAGGCCTGTCTCAGCCAGACTAACGGCGTCCGGCGTCACGCAAGTCACTCGTTCATTTCAATAGAGCCCCGTGTCAGCCATCGGGTTCGATGACCTCGTTCCCTCCCATGTAACGGTGCAATGCCGGCGGCACCGCCACGGTTCCGTTGTGCCGCTGGAAGTTTTCGAGAATAGCGATCAGGGTCCGGCCGATCGCGAGGCCGGAACCGTTAAGCGTGTGTACAGGCATTGTGCCCTTGACACCAGCCGGGCGGTAGCGCGCCTTCATTCGCTGGGCCTGGAAGGCGCCGCAATTCGAGCAGCTCGATATCTCTCGGTAGGCCCCCTGTCCCGGCAGCCAGACCTCCAAATCGTAGGTCTTTTGTGCGGCAAACCCCATGTCGCCGGTTGACAGCAAGACGACGCGATAGGCGAGGCCAAGTCGCTTCAGGACCTCTTCGGCGCAAGCGGTCATGCGTTCGTGCTCGGCCGCCGAATCCTCGGGCCGAGTGATCGACACGAGTTCGACCTTCTCGAACTGATGCTGGCGGATCATGCCGCGTGTGTCTTTTCCTGCAGCTCCCGCCTCCGAGCGGAAGCACGGCGTCCACGCCGTGTAACGCCGCGGCAGCGTGCTCTCGTCGAGGATTTCCCCGGCGACGAGATTAGTCAGCGACACTTCGGAGGTCGAGATCAGCCAGTAATCATCGGTCGTGCGGAACAGCTCATCGGCAAATTTCGGGAGTTGGCCGACCCCGAAAACCGCGTTATCACGGACCAGCAGCGGCGGCGACACCTCGGCATACCCGAACTCTGTCGTGTGGAGATCGAGCATGAATTGACCCAATGCCCGCTCAAGCCGAGCCAAAACGCCACGCAGAATGACAAACCGCGAGCCCGACAATTTTCCGGCGCGGGCAAAATCCATCAGGCCGAGCCGCTCGCCGATCGCCTCGTGAGGCAGCGGAACGAAGTCGAAGTTCGGCGGCTTCCCGTGCTGGCGCAGCACCCGATTTGCGGTCTCGTCGGGCCCGTCCGGCACCTCCTCATCCGGCACGTTGGGGAGCCCGGCAAGGGTCTCGTCGATTTCCGCCCGCAACCGCGTCGCTTCAGTCTCAGCGAGTCTAGCATCCTCTGCGGCCTTTACCGCCTCAGCCTTCAGCTCCTCCGCGTGCTGATGCAAAACCGGCTGAGGCCCTAGCGAACCGGTCTCGACATTTGCGCCAATCGCAGCCCCTCGTCTGCCTTTGTCTTTGGAGGCCGCGATAGCGACTCCAATTTCCCGAGCGAGGCGGTTGCGCCGGGACTGTGCTTCTTGCGCGCGGGTTTCCGCTGCCCGCCACGAGCGGTCGAGCGCGAGGATCTGCTCTGCGCAGTGCGGCAACCCGCGCCGAGCAAGACCGCGGTCGAATTCCTCCGGATGCTCCCGGATCCATCTGAGATCGTGCATTTACTCCTGTCATGCCCGGACTGGTCGCGGGCATCTCCTGGATCGCCGGGTCCAGCCCAGCGGTGACGAAACCATGCGTGGATATAACCAGCCCGTCAGGGCACGTCCATCGGCTGACAACCTCAGGCGCCGGCAGCCGGCTTTGCCTTTCCGGCCAGCTCCGCCTCCTCCTGCGCCTCGCGGCGAGCACGCGCCTTCTCCACCATTCGGCAGGAATAGATCGAGGCCTCGAAGAGGATGATCAGCGGCACCGCGAGGCTGGTCTGGCTAACGATGTCGGGCGGGGTCAATACCGCCGCCACGACAAACATTATGACGATCGCATAGCGGCGCTTAGAGGCGAGCCCGGCAGAGGAGATCAGTCCGACCCGCGCCATCAGGGTCAGCAGCACCGGCATTTGAAAGGCGACGCCAAAGCCAAACAGCAGAGTCATCACCAAAGACAGGTACTCGTTCACCTTGGCCTCGAGCACGATCGGCAGACCACCGTCGGCACCGGTCGGCGTCTCGAAGCTGACGAAAAAACGCCAAGCGACCGGGATCACGACGAAGTAAGCGAGTGCTGCACCCATCGCGAACAATACTGGGGTGGCAAAAAGGTAGGGGTAGAACGCCCGCCGCTCGTTCTTGTAGAGACCGGGTGCGACGAATTTCCAGATCTGGTTGGCGACGACCGGAAAAGCGAGGCAAACGCCCGCCCAAAACGACACCTTCACATAGGTGAAAAATGCCTCGGTCAACCCGGTGTAGATCAGATGTCGGCCGGTCTGCCCTTCGAATATGACGGCGAGCGGGTGCACCAGGAAGCCGTAGATGCGCTCCTTGAATTGATAGCAGATCAGGAAGCCAACGATGATCGCCCCGACCGCCCACATCAGCCGGTTGCGCAGCTCGATCAGATGATCGAGGAGCGGCATCCGCCCTGCTTCGAGTTCGGCCTCCCGGTCGTCGTCCACTGCGCACCCTAGGGCTTAGGCGGCACGATATCGTGACCGGCGGTTGGTGGCGGCGCGATCGCTGGAGCCGTGGCGTCTGTCGCTGCGGCATCGGCCGCTTGCTTAGTGCTCGGTGGCCCGTTATCCGCGGCGAGCGCCGCCGGCTCCGAAAAATTGGGCAATTCCGGCGGCTTGACGCTTTCGGCTAGGCTCCCGGTCGGATCTACGGCTTGGCGAAACTCCTTATCGAGGTCGATCTCAGTCGCCTTTTTCAGCTCCTGGCGCATTTCATCAAGCTCGGCCTCACGCATCATCTGCTCGACGCTGCTCTGAAACTCGCGTGACAATGTGCGCGCCTTGCGCACCCAATGACCGGCCACGCGCAGCGCCTTCGGCAGATCCTTCGGCCCGATGACGACGAGCGCGACCACCCCGATCAGCATCAACTCCGACCAGCCGAAATCAAGCAGCATACCAGCAGCTTCTCAACGTGCTCTGCCTGACGGCAAAATCATTCGCGTGCTGTCCGATGATGTCAGATGCCAGTCATATGGGCAACTTCGGTCGCCGTGCCAGCTCGCTGTGGTGCGGACTATGCCCTCTCCGGCTCGCTGGTCTGCTCGCCGAAGTTCGCTGTGGTGAGATCAAGAAGGCCGGCGGCGCGCAACTCGTCGACACCGGGCAGCTCGTTCAAACTGTCGAGACCGAAATGCACGAGAAACTCCGGTGTCGTTACCCAGAGCAGCGGACGGCCAGGCCTGGCTCGCCGGCCTCTCGGGCGTACCCAGCCAGCTTCCATCAAGGTATCGATAGTACCCTTGCCGAGAGCAACGCCACGTATCTCTTCGATCTCGGCGCGGGTAACCGGCTGGTGGTAGGCGATCACCGCGAGAGTCTCGACCGCCGCGCGAGACAATTTCCTGGTCGCCGGACGCTCGACACGCAATTTAGAGGCGAGGTCCGGTGCGGTGCGGAACGCCCATCCACCGGCGAGCCGAACAAGGTTGACGCCGCGTCCGGCATAGTTTCCGGAGAGCTCGTTCAGCAGCTCGCCGACATCGGCGGCGTCATTAAAATACCGCGCCAAGACGGCCTCGTCGAGCGGAGCAGCCGCGGCAAACAGCAATGCCTCGACCAGGCGCAGTTGCTGGGCCCGTTCGCTCACGCCTGGCTCCTACCGTTCGCCAATACCGGGCTGCGCAGATAGATCGGGCCGAACGTCCGATCTTGGCGCAGCTCGACTCGCCCGCGGCGCGCGAGCTCGAGCGTTGCGGCGAATGTCGCAGCGAGAGCCGAACGTAGGAATAGCTCGCCACGCAGCTCCTCCGGCAAGAAGTTCGTCAGCTCGCGCCATTCGGGCAGATGACCGAGAAGGGGGCTCAGACGCTGCAGCGCCTCCTCCACCGAGTGGAAGGCGGACGGCTCGATTGCCAAAACGGCTTGCACGGCACGGCGGCGGTTTTCGCCATAGGCTCGCAACAGTTCGAAGAGGCCGAGTTCGTAGACCGGGACCGTGACCGCAGTCAGCCCTTCGGGCATGCCCCGTGGGAAAACGTCATGGCCGAGCCGAGGACGGGACATCAGCCGGCCTCCGGCGGTCTGCATCGCCGCGAGCAATCTCAGCCGATGTTCAAGAACGGCTGCGAGCTCGGCCGCGCTCGGCTCCTCATCGTGCGGCGGCTGCGGCAACAAAAGACGCGATTTCAGATAGGCGAGCCATGCCGCCATCACCAGGTAGTCGGCGGCGATTTCGAGGCGCAGCAGGCGCTGGCGGGCGATAAAGTCGAGGTATTGATCGGCGAGCGCCAGGATCGAGATCTTGGCGAGATCGACCTTCTGTTCGCGCGCCAATGCCAGCAGCAGATCGATCGGCCCCTCATAACCGTCGAGCTCGAGCACGAGCTCGGCCGCCTCTCCTTCCCTCCCCAGCTCGCGGACGAGGGGCAGGATGGGGTCGGGGCGGGTGCCAGCGGGATGCGATTTCATCCGCCCTGCCCGGTGATTGCTAGCACAAGGTAGATCAAAGCTTCCGTCGGCGCGCCGATCAGCCAGCCGAGGATATTGAGATCGCGCCCCGTCTGCGCGCCGACATAAGGAAGCACGAACAGAAACAGCAACAAGATCAGCATGCCGTAGCGTTCGAGACGCGCAAGAGGCAGAGCAAGCGCATCGGGCAAGAGCCCGACAGCCACTCTCCCGCCGTCCAGGGGCGGTAGGGGCAACATGTTGAAAACGCAAAGAACTGCATTGATCTGGATCGAATGAACCAAATTTGCTGCCAGCCATTCAGCTGGGCTCCGCGGCATCAGGTCTACGCCGTGGAACAACAGCGACGATACGATCGCCAGCAACACGTTGGTTCCCGGCCCGGCGAGGGCCACCCACACCATGTCTCGGCGGGGATGGTTCAGTCGCCCAAAATTGACCGGCACGGGCTTGGCATAGCCGAATAAAAAGGGTGAACGCATGAGGATTAGCAGAGCCGGCAGAATGATCGTGCCGAACCGGTCTATGTGCTTGAACGGATTGAACGTGACCCGTCCTGCCTGCCACGCAGTGCTATCGCCAAAGCGGTAGGCGACGAATCCGTGTGCGGCCTCGTGAAACGTCACCGCGATAACGACTGGCAGCACCCAGGTGCTCGCCTGGTAGAGCATCGCGGCTAGGCCACCTACCGGGTTCACTGTTCTGCGATCTCCGAAATTTCCCCGCCACCCAGCAACGCATCAAACTTCTCTTCGGCCTCACGACGGTCAAACTCCTCCGGCCGTATCGAGCCCTGCCGCGTTGCCTCCGCTCGCGCTAAGCGCTCTCCCGTGTGGGTCGAGATCGGTCCCACCGCACTGACGATCCCTTCCATCTCGCGGCGGTCGCCATTGCAGTGCAGGACGAGGTCGCAGCCGGCGGTCAGCGCACGGCTCGCCCGCTCCGCGAGGTCTCCACCCAGCGCGTGCATCGAGAGATCATCGGAAACCAGGACGCCGCCGAAGCCGATCACACCGCGGATCACCTCCGAAATTACGCAGCGCGACAACGTAGCCGGTGCAGTCGAGTCGATCGTCACATAGACGATATGGGCGGACATTGCCCAGGGCACAGCCGCCAGCGCATGAAACGGCGCAAAATCGGTGCGCAACAGCTCGTCGCTCTCAGTCTCCACCACCGGACACGTGTGATGGCTGTCGACCCGAGCACGCCCGTGACCCGGGATGTGCTTGATGACCGGTAGCACGCCGCCATCGAGCAGCCCGTGGCAAGCCGCTCGGGCAAGTTTGGTGACGCGGTCCGGCTCGGTCCCATAAGCCCGGTCTCCGATCACCGGATGCGCCCCGGCTACTGGAACGTCGAGCACCGGCAGGCAATCGACTGTGATACCGAGATCTCCGAGATCGTCCGCAATTAGCCGGGCGCCGAGCCGGACCGCAACCTCCGCCTTCGGATCCGGCAATGATCCGAGGCGGGTCGCCGACGGGTAGAGCCGCCAGGAAGGCGGTCTTAGCCGGGCCACGCGCCCGCCCTCCTGGTCGATCAGGATCGGCGCGTCACTGCGACCGATAGCGCCGCGCAGTGCAGCCACCAGCTCGCGGACCTGGGCGCGAGAGCGACAGTTGCGTCGGAACAGGATAAAACCGAGCGGATCGGCAGCGCTGAAGAAACGGCTTTCGTCCGCGCTCAGCTGCTCGCCGGCGCAACCCAAAATGACCGCGCGCGGCGTCTGCCCGGGCGAGGCCGTCGTTTCATCGGGCAATGATGCACCCGATACCGCGCTGTTTTAGCTCACTGCAGATCCGCTCGGCAGCCGCCTGATCGGCGAGGGGACCGGTCTCGATGCGATAATAGATCCCCTTGTCGCCAAGATCGGTTCGGATCGGTGTCGCCGAGAGGTTGCCAAGCAGATCGGTGCTCTTGCGCTTGATGCGCTCCCATTCCTGGCGAGCTGCATCCTCGCTGCGCACCGAGCCGAGCTGCAACCGGATTCCGCCTGCCTTGGTACCTCCCGACTTTGGCGGCGCTGGCCCTGCCTGAGCCGCTCTCCCAGCGGCGTGCGTCTGCGGCTGAGAGGCTGGCGTGGCTGTCGGAGCGTTCTCCGGCATGCCGGCTGCCGGCGGCGGCGCAGACGGCTGCGACCCCGCAGCCTCGGTCTGTGACGGCGCCGTAGGCGACGGCAAGGGGCGTGTCATCGGTTTCTCGGGCGGTGGCAGCAAATGCTCGACCACCGGGCGCGCCGGGTTGTAGATCAGCTTATCCCGGTCAGGGATCTCCATGCCGCCTGGTTGCTCAGGCTTCACTTTCGTCGGACGCTCGTCGGCGCGGATCAATGGGACGCCACCGCTCGCCGGCTCACCGCCGGCGTGGCGCGTCACCTCGATATAGGCAAGCCATAGACCGCCGCTGAACAGGCCCATGACCAGCAGAGTCAGCACTGTCGCAAAAACGCGACGCGGACGCCGCCGGGATTCCTCGTCGCGCGTATCGCCGAAGATCTCGGTGCGCTGGCCGGGATCGACCGGTCCGAGGTGATAGCTCACGGCTACATCTCCTGCACCGGCTCGACACCGATGACGGCAAGGCCGGAAGCGATGACAATGGCGACTGCGCGTACCAGGGCCAGCCGCGCTCGGGTCAAGGCCGGCTCACCGGCAAGGATGAAGCGCAGGGTCGCCTCCTCTTTGCCCTTGTTCCATAAAGCGTGAAACAGCGCCGCCACCTCCTGAAGATAGAATGCGATGCGGTGCGGCTCGTGCGCCTCGCTCGCACTTTCGACAAGTCGTGGCCAGCCGGCAAGCTGGCGGACCAACGCAAGCTCCGCAGGATCGGAGAGCCGCTCGATCGGCGCTTCGGTCAGCGCCGCATCAGCCAAGTCGTCTTCGGGAAATTCCTCGGCAGCATGGCGCATCACCGAGGCGGCGCGCGCATGCGCATACTGGACATAGAAAACGGGGTTGTCGCGCGACTGCTCGGTCACTTTGGCAAAGTCGAATTCCAAGGTCTGGTCGTTGCGGCGTGTCAGCATTACAAAACGAAAGACGTCCTTGCCGACCTTGTCGATAACCTCGGCCAACGTTACGAAGGTACCGGCGCGCTTAGACATGCGCACCGGCACTCCCTTTTCAAACATGTGGACGAGCTGGCAGAGCTTGACGTCGAGGCTTGCCGCACCATCGGTCACCGCCCGCACCGCCGCCTGCAGCCGCTTGACATAACCGCTGTGATCGGCGCCCCAGACATCGATCAAATTCGCAAAGCCGCGCCGGAACTTGTCGCGGTGATAGGCGATGTCGCCAGCGAAATAAGTCCACGAGCCGTCCGACTTCTTTAGCGGCCGGTCGACGTCGTCGCCGAATCGAGTGGCGCGAAACAGGGTTTGTTCGCGCGGCTCCCAATCATCGGGGAACTTGCCCTTGGGCGGCTCCAACACTCCGGTGTAAATCAGCCCGCGCTGCTCCAGCTCAGCGAGACAATCGTCAATTGCCCCCTTTTCGACGAGGTCGCGCTCGGAGACGAACAAATCCTGGCGCACGCCGAGAGCTGCGAGATCGATCCGGATCAGTGCCATCATATGATCGACGGCAAAGTCGCGCACCGGCGCGAGCCACTCCGCCTCGGGCCGGCCGAGCCACCTTGTACCGTCTCGTTGGGCAAGCTCGCGGCCGGTTTCGACCAGGTATTCGCCGGGGTAATACCCTTCGGGGATCGGCCCGACAGCCTCGCCCAGCGCCTCGCGATAACGCAGATACGTGGACCGGGCGAGTGTGTCGACCTGCGCACCGGAATCGTTGATGTAGTATTCCCTCGCTACACTGAACCCGGCCTTGGCGAGCAATGACGCGAGCGCGTCTCCGACCACCGCGCCGCGGCCATGCGCGACATGCATCGGCCCAGTGGGGTTGGTGGAAACGAACTCGACATTGATGCGCTCGCCGCCGCCGATAGCCGAATCGCCGAAGTTGGTGCCGGCGCGCAGGATTGCGCGCAGCTGGGCGTGCCAGACCTCAGAAGCAAACTTGACGTTGATGAACCCCGGCCTCGCCGCAGAGACGGTGAAGCCCGAGCCCCGGTAATCGCCGGTGACGAGCTCGCGTCTCTTCAGAGCCTCGGCGATCCGCTCGGCGAGCGCCATCGGGTTCTGTTTGAGCGGCCCGGCCATCACCATGGCCGCGTTGGTCGCGAGATCGCCATGCGCCGGATCCCGCGGCGGCTCCACCGTGACCCGGCACCAGTCGAGACAGCTTGGCAGGCTACCGTCGGCGACCAGATCATCGAGCGCCGGCACCACGACGAGCTGGCGAAAGTCATTGAAAATATTGGTCATGTCGCGGAATAGGTATCAAACAAACGATGGTGCTCGTCGAGTGCAAAACGATCGGTCATCCCGGCGAGGTAGTCGGCCGCGACCCGCGCGGTTTGCGGCTCGTCAGGACCCGCGGCAAGCTGGCGCCACTCGCTCGGCAGGCACTGTGGCTCGGCGAGATAGAGCGCGAACAGGTCGTGCACGACGCGGCGCGCCTTCGAGCTCATGCGGTTGACGCGGTAATGACGGTACATCCGCTCGAGCAGGAAATCCTTGAATGCCCTGTCGTTGCGCTGCATCTCGGCGGAGAAGGCGACAAGTGGGGAGCCGAGAGCTCTAACCGCATCGGCCGAATCGACCCCGCTCTCGGCAATCCGCGACCGGGTCTCGGTGATCAGATCCCCGACCATCAGATCGATCAGCCGGCGGATTGCTTCGTGGATCAGGCGCGGCTCATCGAGCCCCGAATAGCGCGAAGCGACTGACTGGAAGACCGGACCGGCGAGCGGTACTCCGGCGAGGTCGGCGACCGGAAACAGCCCGGCCCGCAGGCCGTCGTCGATATCGTGGTTGTTGTAGGCGATGTCGTCAGCGAGTGCGGCGACCTGCGCCTCGGCACTTGGGAACTGATCGAGCGCCAGCGGATAACAGCGGTCGTATTCGGCGATGGACGGCGGCACCAGCCGATCGATGCCGGGGCCGCGCAACGGACCGTTGTGCTTGACGATGCCTTCGAGCGACTCCCAGGTCAGATTGAGCCCGTCGAATTCGGCGTAACGGCGCTCCAACCGGGTCAGGATGCGCAAGGTTTGATCGTTGTGCGAAAACCCGCCAAAGCGGGCCATCTCGACGTTGAGCGCTTCCTCACCCGCATGGCCGAACGGGGTATGCCCGAGATCGTGGGCCAGCGCGAGGGTTTCGGCCAAATCCTCGTCGAGACCCAGTGCGCGGCTGACCGTGCGGGCGATTTGCGCCACCTCAAGGCTGTGCGTGAGCCGGGTGCGGTAATGATCGCCTTCGTGATAGACGAAAACCTGCGTCTTGTGGGTCAGCCGGCGAAAGGCGGTCGAATGAATGATGCGATCGCGATCGCGTTGAAACGGCGATCGCATCGAATGCTCCGGCTCCGGATGGAGCCGCCCGCGAGTCTCCTCCGGCTTCGACGCATAGGGCGCCAGCGGTTGCACCATCGGCAAACCCTACGCCCGGCCGGCCGAAGCGTCTACCCGCCGGCGCGGGATTGAGGGGCAGAGCGGCAGCACGCCGGCGCAGCCCTTTGCTTTCGATCAGGCCCCAGGGCGCCTGATTCGTTTTGACGGCGATCGTCGGCAGAGGAATGATTAGCTGGGTTAGCTAGGATGAGGTCGTAAACATGCATCAGGCCAAGAGTTCTCTTTCGCGTCTCGTCGAACGCGCGCTCGCCGGTGAGGAGATCGTAATCGCCCGGAACCGCGAGCCATTGGTCAAGCTTGTGCCGGTGCCCAAGGAACGCAAGCCGCGAGTGCCGGGCCGTTACAAGGGCAAGGTGTGGATGGCGCCCGATTTCGAGTTCACGGATACGGAAATCGAAGAATTGTTCGAGCGCTGGGACTGTTGATGCGTTTGCTGATCGATGGGAACGCCTTGGTATGGTGGGTGACCGACTAGCCGCGCTTGACCGCGAGGTCCCGCGCCGCGATCGCCGACGTGACCAACGAAGTGGTCGTGGCTATCGGCGCGCTTTGGGAGCTTGCGATCAAGCGCTCGTTTCAAAAGCTGCATTTCCCATTCGATTTCGAAACCGTACTCCGTGAAGAAAATTTCCAGGTGCTGCCGATCAGTTTTGCCCATCTACACGCGTTCGACGCTCTGCCGCGGCTTCATCGAGATCCGTTTGACCGGATGATGATTGCTCAGGCGCTCGCGGAAGGAATTCCGATCGCTACGGGCGATCGGGTCTTCGCTGCCTACGGTGTGCAGGTCATCTGGTAACGCCCGCTGCTCTACCCCGTCGCATCCAGCACCCTGAGCCGCCCCGTGCGCGCGCGATCGATGCTGCCGTCGGCCGTGAGGACGACGCGGTAGTCGCGCTCGGCCGCCTCGCGCGAGACCAGCCCATCCGCCACATCGAGCGCGACCTGGTCGGGATCGCGCTCGGCCGGCTCGCCAAAGCCGCCGCCGCCCGGCAGCTCGAGGCGGATGAAATCGCCGCCCGGCACACTCTGTCGGCCCTTTGCGCCGATCGGCTTGCCCGAAACGAGACTGACCCGCCCCGGTGCACCCTGGCCGCCGCCGTCGCGACCGCGTGCTGGGTTGCCAACGCGCTCAAAGTTGCACAGCATCGCGATCGGTGTGCCGTCGGCGCCGCCCAGTTCAATGATTTGGCCGAGACCGCCGCGGTAGTGTCCGGCCCCGCCCGACCCCTCGCGAAATTCGCGCCGCCGGAAGAGGACCGGTGCCACCGCCTCGGTCGCCTCGACCGGGATCGTCCGCACGCCGGAAGGAAACGCGGTCACGTCGAGCCCGTCCTTGGCCGGGCGCGCGCCAGCCCCGCCGCAATGAAAGATCGCGGTGCTGAAGGGCTTGACGTCGGGCGGCGCCCTCCCCTCCTCCGCGCCCAGTTCGTCCAGCACGTCGGCGCCGCCATAGATCTGCGGGATCCACAAGGAGGAGGCGCCTTCGGCCGGCACGCCGCCATCCATGACCTGGTGCAGGCAACCGAAGACGACATCAGGCAGCATATGGCCCACCGTGTGCCGGGCCGCCACGGCGCGTGGGCGCCTGGCGTTCAACAGGGAGCCGTCGGGGGCGCTGACCGTGATCGGGGCGAGCGAGCCGGCGTTGTTCGGCACCTCAGGGGCGACCAGACATTTGACGCCAAAGGCGGTATAGGCGGTCGTGTAATTCAGCACGACGTTGATGCCGAAAGCGCTCGCCGGCGAAGTGCCGGTATAGTCGACGTGAATGCCGTCCGCGCCGATCGTCATCTCGGCCGCCAAGGTCAGTGGGCGGTCAAACCCGTCCATCGTCAGGCTGTTGCGATAGGACCCCTTCTTTAGCTTGCCGATCGCCTCGATTGTCGCCTGGCGCGAGGTTTCGATGATTTGGTCTCCGAGCCGGTCGAGATTGGTGATGCCAAACTCCCCCATCATCTCGACGAGCCGCCGGCTCCCCTCGTCGTTGCACGCGGCCAATGCATAAACGTCGCCTTCGACCTGCAACGGCTCGCGCACATTGGCGCGGATCACGCGCAGCAGGTCGTCGTTCATCCGGCCTTCGCGGGCTAGGGCCATCAGCGGGATCGACAACCCCTCTTCGAAAACTTGGCGGCCGTCGGGACCCATGCCGAGCCCGCCGATGTCGACGACGTGAACGGTGCTGGCGAAGAGCCCGACCGCCTCGCCCTGCAGAAAGGTTGGGCTGACCACCGTCAGATCGTGCAGGTGGCCGCAAGTGAGCCATGGGTCGTTGGTGATGTAATGGTCGCCCGGGCGCATCGTTTTCAGCGGGAAGGCATCGAGAAAGTGCCTGACCGCCGCCGCCATCGAATTGACATGGCCGGGGGTGCCGGTAACCGCTTGGGCCAGCATATTGCCGTCGCGGTCGAACACTCCGGCCGACAGGTCGCCCGCCTCACGCACCGTCGTCGAGAACGCGGTGCGCACCAGGGTCTGGGCCTGCTCCTCGACGACCGCGATCAACCGACTCCACATGATCTGCATGTGAATCTGCGACAGTGCAGTATTCGGTTTGCCAAGCATCAGCTTATCCCTCTGAACTCCGCTTCCGCCTCGGTCATTTTACGGGTTCCGCATCAATTCGTACAATCGCCCGACCGGCCCGCTCAGTCGACAGGCGCCACCTTCGCGTCCCTCTTGCTACAACCGGAAATTATCTCGATTATTATCAGTTGCTGCATCTGCAGCAACTCAGCAGCAAACACTCTTCCATAGGTTGAACGGTCGTTTCAGCTCGGCATAACCGCTCGCCGCCGTACTGCGCTAAGATGCATGCTGACGATCCGGATTCGACCAGGCTCAAACGAAGGTAACGTATTTTGAGGTGAGAATCAAGCAATTTTTGGCGTTATCATCATACCAAATGCGGACTCGAACCCAACGAGAGAGAACTCAGTGCCGGATCTGCTCGGTTACCGGGCCAAAATGGCGGTAGTGGTGCCGTCGACCAACACGACCATGGAGCCGGAGCTGCACGCGATGGCTGCTCGCGGAGTTACCATCCACACGGCGCGCCTCCGTCTTGCGTAAGCGGCGATACGCTCGCCCAGGCAGCGGTCGGGGCGATGCAATCAGGTCTCGAGACCGCCATCCGCGACGTAGCGACCGCCGGGCCCGACCATTGTTGATCGGTGTCTCCGCGCTCTCCTTCTTGAACGGTCTTGCCGGCCGCCAGCGTTTTGAAGAGTTCCTCGCGAGGATTACCTCGGTCCCGGTTACTACCGCGGCCACCGCAGCAACCGCGGCGCTGCAGCTTTACGACGTCAAGAAGCTCGGGCTGTTGTCGCCGCACCCGGCGATGATGGACGAGCACTACGTGCGCTTCTTCACGAAAGCAGGATACGAGGTCGCCAGGCTGCATCGCATCGATTGCCCAACAACGCTGCGATTACCATAGTAGACGAGGCGACGACACGAGCCGCCTTGCGTGATCTTTGTAATACCAATGCCGATGCCGTCGTGCAGCTTGGGACCGACCTGATCATGGTGAAACTGGCCGATGAAGCCGAGCACTGGCTCGGCAAACCGGTATTCGTCATCAACGCCGCGATGCTGTGGCACGCGCTGCGCGCTCGCGGCATCCATGACCGGGTGTTTGGTTTCGGGTCGGCTCTACGCGAGAATTAGCCGCCGCAGGATATTCTCAGGCCGCTCGGCGGGTCAGCTCGATATAGCCAAAGCCATCGATGCGGGCGTCGAACAGGCGGGAGACGACGGTCGAGGTCTCGTCCTCGACGATGACGGCGGGACCGCGGATCAGGTCGCCCGGGCTTAGTTTGCTCCGCTCGTGAATCGCTAACTCGACGAATTCTCCGGATTCGGCGTCGAAAACCGGGCGGGAGTGCGCGGGCTCGGGAGTATGTGGCTCGGTTGTGGGTGCCGCGGTCTCGCTCTCGGCAGGGCGCGCTGCCGAAAGAAGCATCACCCAGCTTAGCACTTCGACCTCAACACCGGGGATGACGCGGCTGTAGAGGCGGCGGTAGGCATCCTCGAACGCGGCATGAAGCAGCGCCGCATCCTCGTCGCGATAGGCTCGGGTGGGCAATTGCACCGCAATCTCGTGGCCCTGGCCGCGGTAGCGCATGAACGCCGAGCGCGTTTCGCTTAGCGCTACATCGCCCGCGCCGCGGCGGACGATCGGCTCGGCCTCGGCCCGCATCGCATCGTAGAGCGCGTTTGCCGCCGGGGCATCGAACTGGTCGAGGCGTTGCAAAGCCGAGCGTACGATCTCGTAGGCAATCGGCGCGCGCAGAAAGCCGACCGCCGAGCCGACACCGGCATAAGACGGCACCACGACGCGCTCGAGGCCGAGCTTCTCGGCCATGCGCGCGGCGTGCAACGGTGCCGCACCGCCAAAGGCGACGAGGGTTCGCCCACGTGCATCCTTACCGCTCTCGATCGCATGGACGCGCGCGGCGTTTGCCATGTTCTCGTCGACGATCTCGCTGACCCCGAGTGCCGCGAGCTCGACCGCCAGATCGAGCGGCTCGGCGACCTCGCGTCGCAGCGCCGCCTCGGCTGTGGTGCGATCGAGCGTCATGCGCCCGCCCGCGAACCCTGCGGGATCGATACGGCCGAGCAAGAGATCGGCATCTGTCACCGTCGGAGCGGCACCTCCCCGCCCATAGCAGGCGGGTCCCGGATCGGCGCCGGCGCTGTCCGGTCCCACAGTGATGCGCTTCAGCCGGTCGACCCTTGCGATCGAGCCGCCGCCGGCGCCGATCTCGACCATCTCGATGACCGGGATGCGCAACGGCAGCCCGCTGCCTTTTTTGAAGCGATAGATGCGCGCGACCTCGAAGGCGCGGCTGGTTTGCGGTTTCAGATCGTCGATTAGGCATATCTTCGCGGTGGTCCCGCCCATATCGTAGGACAGCACCTTGTCGAGCAGGCATCGCCGCGCGATCTCGCCAGCGAAAATGGCACCCCCGGCGGGGCCGGATTCGACGAGCCGCACCGGGAAACGGATCGCCGTCTCGACGGCGGTCAGCCCGCCCCCCGACAGCATCAGAAACAGCGGGCACAGAAAGCCCTCGCGCCGCAGCATCGCTTCCAGGTCGGTGAGATAGCGGCCGATCAGCGGCTGGACATAAGCATTGGCGCAGGCGGTCGAAAAGCGCTCGTACTCGCGCATCTCGGGCGAGACGTCGCTCGACAGGGTGATCGCGATTCCGGGTAACCGCGCCGCCAGGATCTCGCCGGCACGGCGCTCATGCGCCGGGTTCGTGAAGCTGTGCAGGAACCCGATCGCGACGCTTTCGATGTCCTCGGCGGCCAGGCGGTCGGCCAGTGCGGCCACCGCCGCCCCGTCGAGCGGCACCAGGACCCGGCCGCGGGCGTCGATGCGTTCGGGCACCGGAAAACGCAGCCGGCGCGGCACCAGCGGCGGTGGCAGGTCGATATTGACGTCGTACTGCTCGAACCGGTTCTCGTGCCGGATCTCGATCGTGTCGCGAAACCCCTCGGTCGTTAAGAGCGCGGTCTTGGCGCCCTTGCGCTCGATGATTGCATTCGTCGCGAGCGTCGTGCCGTGAATGATGATCGACAAATCGGCGGGCGCGAGCGGCGCCTCGCGCAATACAGTCTGCAGCGCTTCGAGCACCGCGCGTTCCGGCGCCTCGGGAGTCGTCAATATTTTGGCACTGTAGCGCCGGTCACCGATTTCGAGGGCGACATCGGTAAAGGTGCCGCCGATATCGACGCCCAGTCTGCCGTGCTGCTCTCCCACCTGTCCCTCTCGTCCTCGACAAATGCCGGCGGAGTGTTTGCGGCAGCGCAGGTGGTGTCAATCCGCTCGGCCTGACGCCGGCGCACCGCAGACAGCAGCAGACGGGGCACCCGAAAGGTGCCCCGCAAAAACGTGCTTGAATTTGGTTTAGCTCGGCTTGACGCCGACTTGGTTCCAAGCGTCGGCGACGGCCTTTTGCTCGGTGCTGCCTGATCCGTAGCGACGGTTCGCATTGGCCACGGTGCGACCGGCGAAGGCAGCGAAACTCGCCGTGGCCTTCAGGCTCCTGTCACGGATCGTGTCGTACCAGATCTGCCCCGCCTTTTCCCAGGCGTTGCCACCAATTGCCGTCGCGGCGAGGTAGAACGCGTGGTTCGGTATGCCGGAATTCAGATGAACGCCGCCATTGTCCTGCGCGGTGTTGAGATAATGGCTCATATCGGCCGGCTGCGGGTCCTTGCCGAGAACATCATTGTCGTAGGCCGTGCCGGGAGCCTTCATCGATCGCAACGCCTGGTTGGGGAAGGTCAGCAAGCCGGCGCCGATCAGCCAGTCGGCTTGGGCCGCCGTCTGCTTCAGCACATACTGCTTGATCAGAGATCCAAAAACGTCCGACACCGATTCGTTGAGCGCGCCTGATTGGCCGAGGTATCGCAAGTTGACCTCGGATCCGGTGACCCCATGGGTCAGCTCATGACCGATCACGTCGACCGAGATCGTAAACCGGTTAAAGGCGGTGCCGTCGCCGTCCCCAAAGATCATCTCCTTGCCGTCCCAGAACGCGTTGTCGTAGCCCTGGCCGTAATGAACGTAAGCGTTGAGCGGGAGGCCGTGATCGTCGATCGAGTTGCGCTGATAAACTTCCAGGTAGAAGTCGAAGGTGTGGCCGAGACCGTCATAGGCCTCGTTCGCCGCTACATCGCTCACCGGTGCTTGACCTTCGGCACGAATCAGTTGCCCGGTGGTCGCTTCCTGGTGTCCGGAGTTATAGATCGTGCGCTGCGCTTTAGGAGGCGCCCCGGTGACAAACCGACTGGGCGCGACCGCGGTCATTTGCAGCATCATGCGCTGGACGCGGTGCGTCGAATCAAGCGCCAAGGTGTTCAACGCCGCATTTCTCTGGGCGGTGCTTCCACGCCGCGCCATCTCGCGGAGGATGTGCGGCGGCAGGATGCAGAAGATGGAATGGCGATGCCTACTCTCGCAGCCATACGGTTGCATGAAGATCTCCTGTACCGATTGATTGTTCCAGGCCCTAGCTGTCCCCGGCCGGGCGTGGTTAATATAGCGCGCTCAGAGAGGCACAAGTGTGAGCTTGCTCACACTACGGGTTCTGCGTACCGGTCAGTCGCCGGCCATGGCTTTCAGATCGTTCGCGAGATCCAGCATGAGACGGGTCGAATCATCGCCTGCGGCGGCGCGGAGCGACCCGAGATCGCCCCCGCCGGGCGGCAAGGTCAGCACCGATTGCTTGCCGCCATAGGCAAGCGTGATCTGCCGGGCGTTGACCTGAGGTCCGCTGCCGAGCTGCTCCGGCAGTGTCGTCGCCGTCATACGGTCCATCATCTGCTTGAGCTGCAGCCGCTGCTGCGGCGTCAACTGCCCCTGTTTGTGCGGTTGGAGCACGTTGAGGCCGACCTGACGAGCGACCGTGAAGCTGCAGTCGGGCGCAATCGTCCAGACATTGCCGGTCTCGCCGGCAACACCACTCTGCATATCCTTGAGCACCAGCGGTGCTGATAGCGGACATTCTTCAACCATGGCTTTCCCCGAAACCAGGAGCCCCAACAACGCCAAACCGATCCCGGCCGCGGCCGCAGCCAGCCTCAGGCACGACAACCTGGCGATTGTCGTCCCGGTGGGGGATAATGTCGAGCGTCGACTTGAGGTGAGGGCCGCAGTCAAGGGTTTCGCACCTCCGTGGCCGGCGGAAAAGGGCTGAAGTTGAGCGGTGCGTTCTCCTCGATGCGCTCGCGGCTCGGCAATTGCGTCGTGTCCCATCCGCCGCCCAATGCCTGGATCAGGGCAGCGCTCGCAACGAGACGACTCTGGCGTATGTTGACGGCCGTCTCGGCGTTGGAGAGCGCGGTCTGATCGGCGACGACAACGCTCGTATAGGCGACGGTGCCGGCCAGATACTGGTTGTTG
>Ga0306926_10001810_pt1 | contig 21360 bp, 18 predicted proteins | sample flu12Cox44000178_FD_203759 | JGI IMG/M metagenome (GOLD analysis project Ga0306926, IMG submission 203759) | Lab enrichment of tropical soil microbial communities from Luquillo Experimental Forest, Puerto Rico - flux8day.12C.oxic.44.000.178 (v2)... | ecosystem: Environmental > Terrestrial >...
ATTGGCGGTCAGTTCCTCGTTGGAAAGCTTGCTGCCGTCTTCCTCGGCCTGCACCAACTGGGTGGTCAGGTCATCGCCCGGGTTCTTGCGACGCAGCTCGAATAGCTGCTGAAAATACATGTGCGCTATCAGGTTGCCGGCGTTTCCTTGCGCGATTTCGGCAGGCGTCAATGGTACCGGATCGAGGATGCGGCCGCCGTCCCGGGAGCCCATGTAAAACGCCTCGCGATGTTCCTCTGGGATGCCAAGCATGTCGCAGATGATCGTCACTGGCAGGCGGAAGGCAAAATCCTCGATCAGGTCCATCCGCCCGCGTTCTGCGACGCGATCGATCGTCTGGTCGACGACCTCCTGGATACGCGGCCGCATGTCCTCGACCCGGCGCGCCGTGAAGGCCTTCACCACGAGGCCGCGCAGGCGGGTATGGTCGGGCGGGTCCTGCTGCAGCATCCAATGGCTCATGCTGCGGAAGATCGGCTCCTCCATGATCTTCGGCCCGTAGCGCCGCTTGGACCGCTCGACGAAATCCTTGCCGAAGCGCTTGTCCCGCAGCACGAGGCTGGCCTCGGCATGGCGGCTCGCCAGGTACATGCCATGCTGGGTGATATGCACGGGATCGGTACGGCGCAGCCGCTCGTAATGCGGATAGGGATCGCGAATGAACTCCGGCGACAGCGGATCGAACAGCGGCCCCGTCGTCGTGGCTGCCTGGGCATGCTCGTTCATGGCGCCCTCCTTCGGCTTGCCCGATTAAGCCCACATGCCGCCGGTCGCGGCAAGCTCAGATATTGCCTACGCTCACGTCGGTATCCGATGCAACCGGCCCGCGACGGCGCGAATTTTTCCGGGCGCCGCGAGCCAGATCGCAAGCGCCGAGAGAGCGCTCACGCCGATCCCGATCGCGAACGCCAGCGTGTAATTGCCCCAGAGATCGTGCAGGACGCCGGTGACCAGGGGACCCGCGGCTCCTCCAGCAAGGGCGGCGACCATGATGGTTCCGAAAATGCTGCCGTAATGCTTGCCCTGGAAAATCTCGACCACCACCGCTCCCATGATCGAGGTCAGGCCGTAGCCGAGCGCGCCCTGCGACACCACCATGAGGTAGACCAGCGGCAAGGTCGGATATCGCGCGAGCGCGATCAGCGCCGCAAAACAGATGGCAAAGCCTGCGCAGCTTGCCGACCAGATCCATTCGCGTCCTACGCGGTCCGAGACGTGGCCGAGCAGGATCTGGCCGGGAATGCCCAGCAGGCTGACCGCGCCGAGCGCCCACACCGCAACGTTCGCACTGAAGCCGATGTCAAGCAGGTATCGCGTCTGATGCACCTGCACCGCGTACCAGATATACAGGCCCCCTGCGTAACCGATCGCGAGCCACCAGAAACGCGAGGTGCGCAGCGCGCGCCTCAGCGTCCAGTCGATGCCGGCCCAATCGGGATCGACGATATTGGAGACCGGCTTTGCGGAGGCGGCCGAAGACGCGGCATCGCCGTCAGGCCGCAGCCCAAGATCTTCCGGCTGTTTGCGCAACAACAGATTGATCGGTGCAAGCACGACGAGCACGAGAAGGCCGATTGCGGTGCAGGCCGTCCGCCATCCGGAATGGTCGATCATCCATTGCGCCCAGGGCAACAGCGTCACCGAGCCGATGCCGACGCCGGCAAAGGCCAACCCGATAGCGAGCCCCCGCCGCCGGATGAACCAGTTCGGAAGAAACAGGGATTGTCCGGAATAGCCGAGACAAATGCTCCCCGCGCCGACCAGCACGCCAATGGTCAGATACAGATGCCACGGCTGCGTCGTCAGCGGCGCGAGCAGAAGGCCGCCCGCCATCAGCGCAACGCCGAGTTCCATCACGCTGCGCGGACCCAGGCGATCCATCAGGCGGCCGATCAGCGGACTGACGACGGCGGACACCACGAAGCCGAACGAAAAGGCGCCCGCAGTGATGCCGCGCTCCCAACCGAACTCGTCGATGATCGGCGGGAAGAACAGCGAGAACGCGGTGCGCGCGTTAACGCCGATCGCCATGGTGACGAAGGTCACCGCGATAATGATCCAGCCGTAAAAGAAGGGAAGCCGCATTGACATCCTTCGCCGCTGATGACTTGGCTTGGGACGGAGGAACCCTATATCGCCGATATCGTCAAGCAAATGCGACGGCTGGTTCAACTACCGCGGAGGTAAAGATGGCATTGGGTCTCAAGCAGATGATGGAAGCGGCAAATGCGGTGGTGCCGAAGATCACGCCGTCCGAAGCGCGCCAGATGATCGCCAGGGGCAACACGCTGATGGTCGACGTGCGCGACGGCTCGGAAGTCGAGAAAAGCGGCAAGGCGGCCGGCGCCGTGCATGTCTCGCGCGGCATGCTGGAATTTCGCGCCGACCCGGAATCGCCAGCCCACGACAAGAATTTTACCAGGGACAAGACCGTCATCCTTTACTGCGGCTCCGGCGGCCGCGCGGCGCTCGCTGGCAAGCTGCTCAAGGACATGGGCTACGGCGACGTCTACAATGCCGGCAGCTTCAAGGAATGGGCTGAGAGCGGCGGCGCGGTCGAAAAGGCGTGAGAGCATCAGCACCGCAGGCTATTACTGCCGCAAAATCGGATATTCCTGCAGCACGTCTTCCCTGATCGAGACGGCCCCAATGGCGCGAAACAGGATCCGCGCCGTCCTCTGATCATTGGCCTTCAGGCACAACCCGATAATCTGGCGCACCGCGGAATCGCGCAACAGGTCATCGGTTATCTTCATGGCAATTTCCATCGCCGCGCGCGCGGCGCGTTCGTACCGCTCGGCTTCCGCTTTTTTCTTCCGGGAGTCGGGCTTGCCGGCAAAGGAAGCGACCTTCTCGGCACTGTCGGCGGCGCTGCGGCAGATATCGCGGATCCGGTGGGCGGCCTCGATGTCCCCGAGCGGCCCATCGATCGGCTGGTCCCACACCTCCGCAGGTCTGTCCTTTCCGAACAAGCGCATGGCCAAACGATTGAAAGCACGTGGCCGTGGCAGGTTTGCGGCCTGCGTCATGATCGCTCGCTTTTCTGTAGAACTGGTGTCCCGATCCCGGAGTCGCATCGTCGTGCCGCCTCCCGAACTGTCACGCTAGTGGTCAGAAAATATAGGCCCCAGTGGAATTAGGGATTTGACATTCGCTGACGAACTCGCGGCCAGGTGCGGATGTCAGATCCGCTCGACTAGCCGTGCTGTCGGATGCTCGGAGCCGAGGGATGGACCCTGCGCAACGTGATAGGGGAGCCATCGGATTCGAAGCGCAATTCGTATTGCCTGCCGTTCTTGTCGGTCGCCGAACAGGCGATGCTGGAAATCTGCCCCATCGCGAGGTTGCCAATCTGCCTGCACATTCCGGATGATAATTCGACGGTCGGCACTGGCAGGCCATCGACCTTCGGCCGGTGCTTGGAATTCAAAAGCATCCGGTCGATCGGCAATTCGTAAAGATTTTGATCGGGCCGCCGCCCACTCTCTCCCGAGAAGGAGATGATGTGGTTGTGATCGGCGGGGTCGTCGAGCGCAATCGTGAAATAGGCGCGGCCGCGGGTGCTGTGGGCGAATGCAACGGTCCTGCACGCGAAACTGCGTCCCGCTACGTTAAGCGTACTGCACCTACCCGGCATCAGCGCGAATAAATCGGTATTGGCCTCTTGCGGCTTGAATTCGTTCGCAACCTCCGGCCTGACTTCGTTGGCGAGTTCCGGCCTGACCTCGTTCGCGACCTCCTCCGCAACGCGCGCTTTGGCGTCGTCTTGCGAGGAGCTGGCGTTGTCTTGCGGGGAATTGTCGCGCAGAGAATTGTCTTGCCTGGAAATGTCTTGCCTGGAATTGCCTTGTGGGGAATTCAGTTCGCTCGCGAGCGTTCGGCTTTCCCCCGCCGGTTCGGCAACGGACGTCGGGGCAGCAAAAAACAAGGCAGCAGCGGCGAAAATTTGCCAATGGTTGCGCATCATTTGGCCCGGTCGAAAGTCCCCAAAAGAATCAGCGAACAGCCGAATCCCACTTTACCCAGTATCCCGGCCGGTACGCCAGTTTCTGGGTAACAGCCGGATTGGGACTGAAATGAGGCCTGATCGCACGGAATGCGAATTTAGCAGCCTAAAGCCAAGGAATTCCTAACGTGGATAACCCCGCCGGCTCAAAATAGTTCCAGCTGTTGCCAAGCTGCCTCAGGCAGGTGGAAAGATTTTCCCGGGATTGAAGATGTTCTGGGGATCGAGCGCCTGCTTGATCGCCCGCATGGCCTCGATCGCCTCGGGACCGAGCTCGCCCACAAGATATTTCTGCTTGCCCTGCCCGATCCCGTGCTCGCCGGTGCAGGTGCCGCCCATGGACTGCGCCCGCTCGACGAGACGGTGCATGAACTCCTCCCCCCTCGCCATTTCGTCGGAATCATCGACGTCGCACAACAGCGAGCAGTGGAAGTTGCCGTCCCCGACATGGCCGACGATCGGCGACTGCAGGCGGAGGCGCTTGAGATCTTCTTCCGTCTCGGTGACGCAGTCGGCCAGGCGCGAGATCGGCACGCACACGTCGGTTGCAACCGCACCGGCGCCGGGACGAAGCGCCTTCACCGCCCAATACACGTCATGCCGCGCCTGCCACAGCCTGCTGCGGTCTTCCGGCCGCGTGGTCCAGGTGAAATCGCCGCCGCCGCATTCCTTCGCGATTTCGCCGAAATTCTTCGACTGCTCGGCGACCTCGCTCTCGCTGCCGTGAAATTCAAGCAAAAGGAGCGGCGTCTCGGGCAGCGACAATTTCGAATAGGAGTTGCAGGCCCGCACCTGGTCGGCATTGAGCAGCTCGATCCGCGCAACGGGAATGCCGGTCTGAATCGCCAGGATGGTCGCCTGGCAGGCGCCGCGCACGCTGTCGAACGAACAGGCGGCGGCTGCGATGGTCTCGGGAATGCCGCGCAGCCTGATGGTGAGCTCGGTAATGATGCCGAGCGTTCCCTCAGCGCCGATGAACAGATGCGTGAGGTCGTAACCGGCGCTCGATTTCTTCGCCCGCGTGCCGGTTGTGATGATCTCGCCGTCGCCGCGCACGACTTTCAGCGCCAACACATTCTCGCGGATGGTGCCGTAGCGCACCGCGTTGGTGCCGGATGCGCGGGTGGAGGCCATGCCTCCGAGCGAAGCATCCGCTCCGGGGTCGATCGGGAAGAACAGGCCGCTGTCGCGCAGATGCTCGTTGAGCGCCTTGCGCGTGACGCCGGGCTGGATCACGCAGTCGAGGTCCTCGGCATGGACCTCCAGCACCTTGTTCATGTCCCGAAAATCGATCGTCACGCCGCCGGCCGGCGCGTTGATCTGCCCCTCCAGCGAGGTGCCGGTGCCATAGGCGATCACCGGCACGCGATGTCTGGCGCAAATCCGCACCACGTCCTGGACGTCCGACGCTTCTTGCGGAAAAACCACCGCATCCGGCGGCTGCGATTCAAGCCAGGTAGTGGTATGGCCGTGGTGCTCGCGCACCGCCTGCGAAGTGACCAAAAGGTTCCCGAAGCGCGCCGCGAGCGCCTCGATGGCAGCGGTAAGCGCCCTCGGCTCCACGCGCGGCAAATGGTTGGCAAGGCTCATTCCCAATGCAAAATCCTCCCGGCCAATTTACCGTGGCAAAGGATATATAGGGGGTCAAGGGATGATGTCCGAACAGATGGGATCGAGCCGATGAAGAAATTTGCTGCCGGCGAGGACGTGTTGCCCGCGCCATTTTTGTCGTCGGTGATGCAGATCGAGCCGCAGTGGATCGACTACAACGGCCACCTCAACATGGCCTATTACAACGTGATGTTCGATCGCGCCATCGACCAATTATGGCTCAAGCTCGGCATCGGCCCCGCCTACATGCAGACACGCTTCGGCTCGACATTTACGGCCGAATGCCATGTGCGCTACCTGCGTGAGATTCATCTTGGCGATCCGGTACAGGTTTCGATCCTGCTGTTGGCCGCGGACGAGAAGCGGCTGCACACTTTTGAGGAATTGCGTCATGCTGGCGAGGGCTGGCTCTCGGCAACTTCCGAAAACATGTCCATGCATGTGGACTTGAATACGCGAAAAACCGCGCCGTTTCCGCCGGATATCAAGGCGCGGATCGACGCGGTGGCCAGCGCGCATGCCGCCGCGCCCCGCCCGGAGGGCATCGGCCGCAAGGTCGCGATGCCCTCGAAGCGACGCTAGTGGAGTGGATTTGACATTCGACTAGACGCGTGTGCGGCCGCGTGCGAGCCCCACAACGGCCGAGACCAGGAACAGCACGACCGCGATGAAGAAGATGATCTTCGCGATTTCGACGGACGCGCCGGCAATGCCGCCAAATCCCAAAATGCCGGCGATCAGGGCGATGATCAGGAAGGTAACGACCCAGCTCAGCATGACGAAAATCTCCGCTTTTGAGGCTCGTACATCAGCGCAACGCGCGAGCACGCATTCGCCGGACTAATTCCGGCCCTGAAACGAAAGTTCCGGTGCGGAGAAGTCCCTTGGGGGCTGAAAAATCTTGCTGTCTCGGGAACAAATTCGCACGCCGAACGCGCCTGTTCGCCGCTTGAGGCGGGCACTGGATAAGTCCTGTCAAAGGGGGCCCAAAAACCCTATATCCCTGGCATTCCTGCTATGAACGCTCCTCTTCCTGCCCCGCAGTGCCGGTGCCAACGTGGGGGATAAAACGAATCGCCAATGAACGAGCCGAACAAGCCGACCCATTACGGCGTGCCCGACCACCAGCCTCGCGTTGGCGGGATTGCCGCGCGCGCACGGGCTGGGGCGAGCCCGGCCTATCTGTCTGGTCTCAATCCCGAGCAGCGCGAGGCCGTGGAAACGCTGGACGGGCCAGTGCTGGTGCTGGCCGGCGCAGGAACCGGCAAGACGCGGGTGCTGACCTGCCGCATCGCGCATATCCTCTCCACGGGACGGGCGCGGCCGGGAGAAATCCTCGCGGTCACCTTCACCAACAAGGCCGCGCGCGAGATGAAGATGCGGCTCGGCCAAATGCTCGGCCAGGCGGTCGAAGGCATGCCATGGCTCGGCACCTTTCATTCCATCGCCGGGCGAATCCTGCGCACCCATGCCGAGATGGTGCAGTTGAAATCCAATTTCACCGTGCTCGACGTTGATGACCAGGTCCGGCTGATCAAGCAGCTGTTGCAGGCCGAGGGCATCGACGACAAGCGCTGGCCGGCGCGGATGCTCGCCAGCCTGATCGACGGCTGGAAGAACCGCGGGCTGACGCCGGCGCAAGTGCCACCGGGCGAAGCCGCGGTCTTCGCCAACGGCAAGGGCGGCAAGCTCTACACCAGCTATCAGGAGCGGCTGAAGATCCTCAACGCCGCCGATTTCGGCGATCTCCTGCTTGAAAACATCCGCCTGTTCCGCGAGCGAGCCGATGTGCTCCGCCAATACCAGCACCGTTTCAAGTTCATCCTGGTCGACGAATATCAGGACACCAACGTCGCGCAGTATCTCTGGCTGCGGCTGCTCGCGCAGTCGCCGTCGCGCGCTGTGACACCCTCTCCCCCTGCGGGAGAGGGTGGCGGCGAGCATAGCGAGACGTCGTATGAGGGGTCTCTTCCCGTTATAGACGCTACGACGAACCCCTCCCCCGCCTCACCGCTTCGCGGCTCGGCACCCGCACCCTCTCCCGCAAGGGGAGAGGGTAACGAGAGCTCTTTGCCCAAAAACATCTGCTGCGTCGGCGACGACGACCAGTCGATCTACGGCTGGCGCGGGGCCGAGGTCGACAACATCCTGCGTTTCGAGCACGACTTTCCTGGCGCAAAGGTGATCCGGCTCGAGCGCAATTACCGTTCCACCGGCCACATCCTCGCCGCCGCCTCGCATCTGATCGCGCACAATGAGGGCCGGCTCGGCAAGACGCTGCGCACCGAGGACGTCGATGGAGAAAAGGTCACCGTGACCGGTGCCTGGGATTCCGAAGAGGAAGCGCGCGGCATCGGCGAGGAAATCGAGGACCTGCAGCGCAAGGGCGACAGGCTCAACGAGATCGCGATCCTGGTTCGCGCCTCGTTCCAGATGCGCGAATTCGAAGATCGCTTTGTCACGCTCGGCCTGGCCTATCGCGTGATCGGCGGTCCGCGCTTCTATGAGCGGGCCGAAATCCGCGACGCGCTGGCTTATCTGCGCGTGATCTCTTCGCCCGCCGACGATCTCGCCTTCGAGCGCATCGTCAACGTGCCCAAGCGCGGCCTTGGCGATGCGACGCTGCAGATGCTGCATGATCATGGGCGCAAGCGCCGCATACCGCTGTATGAGGCGGCGCGTGCGGTGATCGAGACCGACGAGTTGAAGCCGAAGGCGCGCGGCGCGCTGCGCGATCTGTTGGCGAGTTTCGACCGCTGGCGTGCGCAATCCGAGGTCACCTCGCACACCGAACTGGCCGAGATCGCGCTCGATGAGAGCGGCTACACGGAAATGTGGCAGAAGGACCGCTCCGCAGATGCCGCAGGGAGGTTGGAGAACCTGAAGGAGCTGGTCCGCTCGATGGAGGAATTCGAAAACCTGCACGGATTTCTCGAGCACATCTCGCTGGTGATGGACCGCGACGGCGGCACGGAGGAAGACGCGGTGTCGCTGATGACGCTGCATTCGGCGAAGGGTTTGGAGTTCGACAACGTCTTCCTGCCCGGCTGGGAGGAAGGCCTGTTTCCAAGCCAGCGCACGCTCGACGAACAGGGACGCGCGGGATTGGAGGAGGAACGGCGTCTGGCCCATGTCGGCCTGACCCGCGCCCGCCGCCGCGCCAAGATCTATTCCGCGACCAACCGGCGCATTCACGGCACCTGGTCGACCACGATCCCGTCGCGCTTTCTCGACGAGTTGCCGGCGCATCACGTCGAAATCACGGAATCGAAGGGCGGCTCGGGCTGGGGCGGCGCCGGCGGCTACGGCCCCTCGCGCTTCGACAATCTGGAATCCTTCGGCTCCAGCTACGGGACGCCGGGCTGGCAGCGGGCGCAGGCCAATCGCGCACGCGGCTCCGGCGGCCGCGAGGGTGACTTCAAGAAAGGCGGCTTCAACGAAGGCCAGTCGCGGTTCTCAGGCTCGCGTAGCGATGCCGGCTCGCGCAGCGATGCGCGGGGCGATGGCTTTTCGCGCAGGCGCGCGCCTGTCGTGATCGAAGGCGAATTGGTCGCAAAATCCACCGGCACCACGTCCGAGTTCAATCTGGACGACCGGGTGTTTCATCAGAAATTCGGCTATGGCCAGGTGGTGAAGATCGACGGCAACAAGCTCACCATCGCCTTCGAGAAGGCCGGCGAGAAGAAGGTGGTCGACAGTTTTGTCGAACGGGCGTGAATTCGTGGAGCGGGCGTGAGGCTCTGCCCTCGATCTTCGTCATGCCCGGGCGAAAGCGCCAAGCGCGTCTTCGCGCCAGGTGTCCCGGGCATCCACGTCCACAAATGGCTGCCGTCAGGAGTGCTGGTTATCAAAGCGACCCACTATCCTCCTGGATCCGCAAGATCCTCCTGGACCCGCAAGCGCATATGTTGCATCGCAACATATGCATCCCTGACCGGATCCAGCGCATTTGAGCGAATTTTGATCGACAATACTTCGCGCGCGCATTTACCGAAAACTTGCGCGTGAGAGGTATCGTGGCTGGCACTGGATACTTTGTCGGCGATCTGCTTGCCGTTTCAGGGCTGCCAAAATGAATTTGCAGTTTAAGACAGTCAAAAAGGCCGAGACCAAATCCTTTTTGCAAGATCTCGACGAAGCGGTCTCGCGCGGCACGCCCGAGAGCCGCGCCAAGGCCTTGTGGCATACCACCGACCTGATGATTGCCGGTCGGTTCAGCGACGACGAAATCTGGACTTTCGGCGAGGTCGTCACGCGGCTTGCCGAGGAGATCGAAGTCGCAGCCCGCGCCCAGCTTTCCGAGCGGCTCGCACGCTTCGACCGCGCCCCCGCCAATATCATCCACAAGCTTGCCTTCGACGATGCGATCGAGGTCGCGGGGCCGGTGTTGCGGGAATCCAGGCAGCTTGAGACCTATGCGCTTGTGGCCAACGTCTGCACCAAGAGCCAGGCGCACATGCTCTCGATCTCCAAACGCGACAAGATCGAGGAGCGCGTCACCGACGAACTCGTCACGCGCGGCAACCAGGAAGTCGTCAGCTCGGTTGCGACCAACAACGGCGCGCGCTTCTCCGATTTCGGCTTCCTGCACATGGTCAAGCGCGCCGAAGGCGATTCGATTCTCGCCGAGCAGCTCGGCTTGCGCAAGGACATCCCGCGGCACGTATTCCAGCAACTGATTGCAAAGGCGACCAGCGACGTCAAAGAGCGGCTGCTGCGCGAACGCCCCGAGATGGCCACGCACATCCAATCCTCGGTGACCGAGCTCGCAGGCGAGTTGCAATCGAAATTCGGTCCCGTGTCGCGCAGCCATTTCGTCGCCAAGCGCGTGGTGTCGACCCAGCATCGGCTCGGCAACCTCAACGAAAGCAGCATATCGGGCTATGCCCGCTCGCACCGGCTCGAAGAGGTCACGATCGGACTTTCGCTACTCTGCTCCCTGCCCAGCGACGTGATCGAGCGCGCCGTGCTCGACAGGAACCGGGAGATGCTCCTGATCCTTTGCAAGGCGCTCAACTTCGCCTGGGACACGACGATGGCCCTGCTCTTCCTCGGCGCCAAGGATCACCGCATCACCGCGCAGGATTTGAAAGACCTGGAGAACGAATACAGCCGTCTCAACATCGAGACGTCGCGAAGCGTTCTGGCATTCTATCAGTCTCGCAAGAACGGCGAGGTGATGGATGCGCCTGCGCCGTTGCGGGCCGCGCTCGCCGCGCCATGAGTGGGGAACGTCGAACATGAGCGCGATCACATTTGGCAGGGGCGTGCCCGCTTTCGGCAGAGCCGCGGTCGAAGGTTTCGGCAAGAAGGGCGGCGACGGCAGCGATCAACGGGGCGATGCGAGGAACGGAGGCGCGGGCGGCGGAAAGGATGGCTTGCTCGACACCGCCCGCACTGTTCTCGAAGCTGCCAACGACTTCAGGGACGAAGCCACCGCCGAAGTTTGCCGCAGGGTGATCGAGGCCGGCACGAACGGCCGGCAGCCAGCGCTTTCCGACCTGCGCATCATCAATAATTACTTCAAGTGAACTCCTCCCTTCGCTGAATCGCGCGAGGGCGCGGATACATCACGCGGCCGCCGCAGCGAATTGATGCGAGGCGGACGGCGCCCGCCCGAATCCGACAAGTCACTCGCATCGGCTGACCAAAATCACACTGCAGGGTCACAGGCCCCTCTCCCGGGCCAGGGAATGTCGCGCGTCGCTCAATTTGCTCGACAGGTATACTGACCGGCTCGCGGCTGAGACCATTGCCGCAGTTTTAGCCATCGGTTGGCGACAGCGCAGCCCAGTACATTGTCCGGATCGGCGGGTCGAAGCGTTCGGAAAAAGCGACGCCTGGCCGATTGCACAACTGTGCCTGCTTGCCTATCTGGACATAACCATTCAAGCAGCGGCCCCCTCCCTGATCGACTGCCCGTCAAAACCGCAAAAACCCGCTCATGCCGTCCATTATCTCGGTTTCGAATCTGTCCAAGATCTATGGCTCCGGATTCAAGGCGCTGAACAACATCAATCTCGATATCGAACGTGGCGAGATTTTTGCCTTGCTGGGACCGAACGGCGCCGGCAAAACCACGCTCATCAGCATCATCTGCGGGATTGCAAACCCGAGCGAGGGCCGCGTCACCGTCGGCGGTCACGATATCAGTCGCGACTACCGTGCCGCGCGCTCGCTGATCGGCCTTGTGCCGCAGGAGTTGCACACCGACGCCTTCGAAACGGTGTGGGCGACCGTGAGCTTCAGCCGCGGCCTGTTCGGAAGGGCGAAAAATCCCGACCACATCGAAAAGGTGCTGAAGGATCTTTCTCTGTGGGACAAGAAAGACTCCAAGATCGTCACGCTGTCCGGCGGCATGAAACGCCGCGTGATGATTGCGAAGGCGTTGTCGCATGAACCGAAGATCCTGTTCCTCGATGAGCCGACCGCAGGCGTCGACGTCGACTTGCGCAAGGGCATGTGGGAAGTCGTCCGCGTGCTTCAGTCCTCCGGCGTCACCATTATCCTCACCACCCATTACATCGATGAGGCCGAGGAAATGGCCGACCGGGTCGGCGTCATCAACAAGGGTGAGATCATCCTGGTCGAGGACAAGGCGAACCTGATGCAAAAGCTCGGCAAGAAGCAATTGAAGCTGCATCTGCAATGCGCCATCGACGCGATTCCACCAGCGCTTGCTCCCTACCATCTCGAACTGTCGAACGGAGGCTGCGAGTTGACCTATCATTACGACACCAAGGTCGAACGCACCGGCATTACCAGCCTGCTCGGCGATCTCAGGAATGCAGGCATCCGCTTCTCGGACCTCGAGACCACGCAGAGCTCGCTGGAAGACATTTTTGTCAGCCTGGTGCGGCGCGATGGGTCGGAGGCTGCCGGCAGCACTGGTAAGAGACCATGAACTTCAGGGCCGTTGGCGCGATCTACAAGTTCGAAATGGCGCGCACCTGGCGCACGATCCTGCAAAGCATCGTTTCGCCCGTGGTGTCGACGTCACTCTATTTCGTGGTGTTCGGTGCGGCGATCGGCTCGCGCATCTCTTCGGTGGAAGGGGTCAGCTACGGCACCTTCATCGTGCCTGGGCTCGTGATGCTGTCGGTGCTGACCCAGAGCATCGCCAACGCGTCCTTCGGCATCTATTTTCCGAAATTCGTCGGCACCATCTACGAGATTCTCTCGGCGCCGATCTCCTATTTCGAAATCGTACTCGGCTATGTCGGGGCGGCGGCGACCAAGTCGATCGTGCTCGGCCTGATCATTCTGGCGACCGCGAGCCTGTTCGTACCGCTGCACATTCATCATCCCGTGTGGATGCTGACCTTTTTGGTGCTGACCGCGGTCACCTTCAGCCTGTTCGGATTCATTATCGGCATCTGGGCCGACGGCTTCGAAAAGCTGCAGATGATCCCCATGCTGGTGGTGACGCCGCTGACGTTCCTTGGCGGGAGCTTCTACTCGGTGAACATGCTGCCCTCGGGCTGGCGCACCATCACGCTGCTCAATCCGGTGGTCTATCTGATCAGCGGCTTCCGCTGGAGTTTTTACGAAATCGCCGACGTCAGCCCGACGCTCAGCATCACCATGACGCTGACGTTCCTGTTCACCTGCATGGCCGTGGTGTGGTGGATATTCAAGACCGGTTACCGGCTGAAGAATTGATTTGCGGCGGCGATCGGGCCGGTCGCGCCGAACATGTCCAATCCGGGTTGCGTTCATTGGCAGGTGACGAAACTACCGTCGCAACCAGTCAACGGAAAATTGAACCGCACATCAATTCCAGCCGCGCCAGCTTGAACGCGCCACACTGGAACCAAAGCGCGGTTTCAGGCATATTGGCTGCCGGGGACGATGAGGTGCCGGAGGCCAGAGTAACATGCGTTCCTTTTTCATTGCAGTTGCAGGTCTGATGTTGTTTGCCGCGAGTTCGGCCCAAGCCAAAATCTACATCACCATCGACAAGGATGCGCAAATGATGACCGTCGCGGTCGACGGCGTCGAGCGCTATCGCTGGCCGGTCTCGACCGGGAATCCGTCGCACGAGACGCCGAACGGCACATTCCGCGCCTTCCGGATGGAAGCGGATCACTATTCCAAGGAATTCGACGACGCGCCGATGCCGCACTCGATCTTCTTCACCAAGATCGGCCACGCCATCCACGGCACCGTCTACGAAAACCGCCTGGGCACCCCGGCATCGCATGGCTGCGTGCGCCTGTCGCAGGCTCACGCCTCGACGTTGTATGCGCTGGTGGAAGAACAAGGCGTGCTCAACACCACCGTCACGCTGACCGGCTCGTCAGTGGTGGCGCTGGCGCGCAACCCGCGCGGCAATGCGATCGCGCGCAGCGATGCGCAGCAATATGCAAGGCAATATGACGATCCCAATTATACCGGTTCAGTGGAGCCGCGAGGCGTGCCGCGTCCGATCTTGCCCCAGGCTCGCCTCGACAGCGGTTACATCTATCCGGCCGACGGCAGTTCGACGGAGGCGCGCTATCCTGCGCCACGCAGCCTGCAACGCGGTTACGACGGGCAGGTCTATTACCAGCAGCAGCAGCAGCCGCCGCCGGGGTACACCAACGGCTACGGCTATCAATACGCGCCGCAAGGATACTATCAGCAGCCGCGCTACGATCCCCGCGGGACGTACGGCTATCAGAACTAAATTGAACTAACTTGCGCCCCTCAGTTTGCACGAGGTGTTGCAGGTAATCGTGTTGCCCTTCATGCAGGCCTTGCACACGTCAACGCACTGGTTGAGCTTGCTGGCGTCATAGTTCGTGTAGTGCTGGACGATGCACGCCCGCTGCTCGTTGGTGTACTCCACTTCCTGCGAGCAGGCCGCAAGACTTGCGGCCAGTACTGTGCAGAAAAACAGGCTTCGCAATCGCACGACAGGCTCTCCACATGCTCGTCATGAACGCGCCTAATGCGCGATGGCTTTAGGTCGAATCGCCATCGCGCTTTAGTTTATTGTTTGCGCATGACCTTTTCGGAAAACCGCTACGAACTTTTCCGGATCATGCGCCAGCCCGCCGCGCCAGGCCGCCCGGCTTACATCATTCGGTCAATCCTGCGTTTTTGCCAGATCGTGTTCAAGAACGAGCGCGTGAGACTGACGGCAAAAGACGGTCGTCGCGGGTTGGGCAAAAATAACCCAATCTTACCGGCTTATCGTTACGTGATTCGCTGCTCCAGGTGGCGTTCCGGACTCTCGGAACAAACACAATTCCCGGGGGTGTGCATTGCCTACCCACGCGCCGTTCGACCAGTCCGGCATGGCCTTGGGTGGCGAGGTTTGAACAGTGGACCCGCTTCCCTGTACCCCGGTGCCGCCTGTCGGATCGGCGGCTTCATGGAGCAGGCCATTCAGGCATGCTATGGTCCTTCGGGGCGCCCAAGGATCGTCAGCTTGGCGGCAGCATGTCTACCTCAGACGGTGTGAACGCAGGTTCCTCTCCCCGGGGCCGGAAGCGGAGTTCGCCGTTTCTGCTGCTCGCCGGCGCGTTGCTGACCTTCGCAGCCTTCGCCGCGTGCGCCTTCCTGCTTTTGAGACCGGCCACCTTGCGAATTGCCGTCGGTCCACCGGGCAGTGAGAACCAGAAACTCGTTCAGGCGCTGGCGCAAGCCTTTGCCCGTGAAGGCAGTCCGGTTCGGCTCACGGTCATCTCGACGTCGGGTCCCTCCGACAGCATCGGACTCATCAGAACCGGCGGAACCGATCTGGCGGTCGCGCGGGCGGATGACGAAATGCCCAACGGAATTGGTGCCGTGGCGATCCTGCGCAAGAACTTCGTGGTGTTGTGGGCCTCAGGCAGCGCGCCGGGCAAGGGGTCGAAGAAGCAAACCAAACCGAAAATAAAGGAGGTCGGCGACCTGCAAGATCATCACCTCGGCATCATCGGGCGATCACCACTGAACGTCACCCTGCTCCGTGTCATTCTCGCTGAGTCGGGCGTCAACCCGGACAAGGTCGCAATCTCTCAATTCAGCGGCAACCAGATTGCCGAGATGCTGGGGGATCGTTCGATCGACGCGTTCATGACGGTCGGGCCGCTCGACAGCAAGGTCACGATCGAGGCGATCACTTCGACTGCCCGCCTCAGAGGCGAACCGAAATTTCTCGCCATCGACGTATCGGAGGCGATCGCCCGCAAGCACCCGCTTTACGAGTCGGAGGAGATTCCCGCCAGTTCCTTCACTTCGTCGCCCGCAAGGCCCGACGACACCGTCGAGACCTCCGCAATCAATCACCTGATCATTGCGCCGAAATCGGTCTCCGACAGCGCGATCACGGCCTTCACTCGGGCGCTGTTCAACCTGCGGCCGACGCTTGCCAAGGAGATTCCGGCCGCGGCCAAGATCGAGAAGCCCGACACCGACAAGGACGCTGCGATCCCGGCTCATCCAGGCGCTGCGGCTTATATCGACGGAACCGAACGGACGTTCCTCGACAAATACAGCGACTTCATCTGGGGCGGCGTGCTGCTGCTTTCCGTGCTTGGCTCGGGCAGCGCCTGGTTGCGCCATTATATCAAGCGCGACGAGCGACTGCAGAGCACGGTGCACCGTGACCGGCTGCTGACGGCCATTGCGCGGGTGCGGCAGACCGATTCCCTCGAGGAGCTGGATGTCTTGCAATGCGAGGCTGACGATGTCCTTCGCGAAACGCTCGCCTGCTACGATGACGGCGCGATCGAGGAAGGCGATTTGGCCGCTTACAGCCTCGTGCTCGAACAGTTTCACCACGCAATCGTCGACCGGCGCGCCGTGATCGGCGCGCGGGCCGGCGAGTTGCCGCGCATGCGGGCGCTATAGCGTCTTTAGAACCCGATCAGCCGGCGAACGAATCCGCCGATGCTCGCGTGATAGTGTCGGCGATGGTGCCTGCCCGACGACGACGGCGCGGTGTCTTCGGATGACAGCGAGGCGGTGCGGTCCGGCCCGATGGCCTCGAACTGCGCCTTCTGCTCGTCGGTCAGATCCTTGTAGAGATCGTCGAGCGCGGATTTCACGGTCTCTACGGCCTGCAGCATGGCGTCCAGCCGCTTGCCGGCGGCCGCAAGCCGCGCCGGCGGCGTCAGGGCGTCGCTGGCACAGCTCGACTTGAGGATATCCGCCGCCTTGGCACTGGCGTCCTTCAAATTGGCAAGACTGGCGCGCTGCGCCTCGGTCGGATTCAAGCGCTGCTCGATCTCGGCCGCCGGCCAATCCGGCACGTTCGCCTGCGTACCGTTGCACGCACCCGCGAGCGGGCTCTCGCTACGGCGGTCATTGTTACGCTCGCTCTGGCCGAGCGAACTCAGCCGCGATTTCTGTTCGTCGCTGAGCAGCCCCCAGAACCGGTCGAGCGCGGGCTGCACGATGTTGACGGCCTGGATCATCGCTTCCAGCCGCTGTTCCATCGCCGCGAGCCTTGCCGGCGCGGTCGAGACGATCTTGGTCGGACAAGCGGCCCTGATGGTCTGCGACGCCGTCACCGTCGCATTGGCGAGATCATCCAGCGCGGGACGCTGCTGATCGGTCGGCTGGATCGCCTGCTGGATCCGATCGATCGGAAGACTCGCGACGTCACGGTTATCCTCGCCACACATTTGCGAGAGCTCGTCCGGCGCGGTGTTCGCCCTCGCCGCGGCGTACGAGCGCCTGTACGCACCGCCGTAGCCGCCGCCATAGTAACCGCCGCCATACGGCATATAGCCGAGCAGATCGTCATAGCCGTAGGGCGAGAACAGGCCGGCATAGATGTCGCCATAGCCGTACCACCAGAACGGGTTCCAACCCCACAGCGAGTAATCGTAGATATCGTAGAAGGCGAACGGCCAGAACAGCGGGCCGACCCAGCCGAAGCCGCCATTGCCGTGCCGCCACCACCCGCCGCCCTGCAGATGGTGCCATCCTGCCGTGGCTGCGGTCGCGGTCATGAGCGCGCGGGTGCCGGGATTGTGCAGGGCGCCCGGATTGTGCAGCGCGCGGGCGAATGATCGCGAACCCATCGCGCCGCGGATGGCCGCGGACCGAAGGGCGGCGTTGCGGCCGCCGAAATGGCCCGCCGCGCTATGAGTGGCGAACGAATGATTGCCGTGGGCGAAGCTGGCACGGGCGGCCGATCGGGACAGCGCTCTGCCACCGAAATGTCTTCCACCGCCGAAATGCGCATGACCACCGCCGAAATGTGCGTGACCGCCGCCGAAATGTGCATGGCCGCCACCGAAATGACCGCCGCCATGGCCGCCACCACCATGTCCGCCGCCGCCATGGCCTCCGCCCCGGGCGTAGGCCGCGCCTGAAAGCGCCAAGGCAAGTACAATCACCGAAAGGAAGTTGAGCTTTGACACGGCATCCTCCTCAATCGCCCCTCGCTTAGAAGTAAATCTCGATAAGCGGCACAATTGGGACTACCCCAGCCATAACGTCCAAGTGCCGCATGAAGTTCCGTACTCGTGACAAGCCGCGAAGCGTCGCGGGCATCTGCACTACGCGTTCCACTACTGTTCGCCGTCGCGCAGCCGGCGATAAACCGCTCCCAATACGTTCGAGTAGTCATCGGTCCAGACCCGCTGCTTCTCGTCGGCCTCGGTCTCCTCCCAGACATCCGAGGACGCGAGCTTGCCGACGTCGGCTTCCTGGCGTGCCGAGACCACCACGGAGGTGGCGAAGATGTATTCGCCATCTCGCCCGGAATCCTCGCTGTAGACCCAGCTTTTGAGATCGTTGGCATCCGCAATGCCGACCACGACGCTGGACAATTCCAGATGCCGGTTCGAGACGTGCATCAGCACCGCGCCATGCGGGGCGAGTTTGTCCTTGTAGATCTTCATGGCTTCTTCGGTGGCGAGGTGAATAGGTATCGCATCCGAGGAATAGGCGTCGACGATGATCAGATCGTAGATGCCGTCGGGCTCGCGGGCGAAGGTCAGCCGCGCGTCGCCGATCACCGGATCAAGATCGGGCTCGCAGCTGCGGATATAGGTGAAAAAGCGCGGATCGCGCGCGGTATCGACCATCGACTGGTCGATCTCGAAGAATTTCCAGCTCTCGCCCGGCTCGGCGGCGCAGGTCAGCGTGCCGGCGCCGAGCCCGATCACAGCCACGCGAAGCGGCGCTCCCTTGCGTTCGCGGACCGCCGTGATCGCCTGGCCGATGCCGCCGTCCTTGTGATAGTAGGTGATCGGCTCCGGTCGCCCGACCACCGGCGTGCCGTCGGCGTTCCGGAATTTCTCGGCGCCGTGAATCGTGGTGCCGTGCATCAGCACGTGATACCGGCCGTTCGACGTGACCACGATCTTGTGGACGCCGAAGAAGCTGCGCACCGTCTCCACCCGCCCCTCATCTGCCGGATAGAGGCGGATCAGGACCAGCGCGAGCGCCGCAAAGCCCGCAATCTTCCAGCGGCTCGCATTGATGGCGAGCGCAATCAGCAACCCAACCACGGCAACGCCTGAGGCCACATACACGCGCTCTTCCTCGAGCCAGTCGAACACGCTGACGGTGCGCAGCGCCGGCGCAATCAGCGCGAGCGCGGCGACAAGCAAAAGTGCCCAGTACCAGCGGCTCCAGCGCAGCCAGCGTTCGTCGGCCGGGGGGCGGCACAAGGCTGCAAGCACCAGCAGGATCGGGTATTCGGCGACCCATGAGAATGCGTAAGGCGCGATCAGGCCGGCGAACAGGCCGCCGAGCATGCCGCCGAACGACAGCGCGACATAGAAGCCGGTGAGATATTTCGCGGGCGGCCGGGTCCGCGCCAGTTCGCCGTGGCAGGCCATCGCGATGAAAAAGAAACAGAGCTGATGTCCGCCCAGCGTCAGCAGCAGGTTCTGCTCGCCGCCAATCGCGAGCAGCACGATGACGCCCGCAATCGCCACCGGCTGGATCAAAAGCATCCATTTGTGCGGCAGCAGCGGGCGCGACTGGAACACCAGCACCCAGGTCAGGAGATAAAGCGACAGCGGCAGAACCCATAGCAGCGGCGCCGCGGCGACGTCGGTGGAAATATGCGCGGTCACCGCGATCAACAGCCCCGAGGGCACCGCGGCAAGCAGGATCCAGCGCGCGCGCAAGGTCCACGAAGGTGGGAGGGCATCGACGTCTGCGGCGAGCGTATCCACCGCGGCCGAGGCCGGTGCGCGCAACAAGAGGAGGCCGCAGGCGGCGATGAGCACGACCAAAACGCCGTAGCCGCCGGTCCAGATCAGGTTCTGCGTCCGCAGCGTGAACATCGGCTCGAGCAGCACCGGATAGGACAGCAGCGCCAGGAAACTGCCGATATTGGAAGCGGCATAGAGAAAATACGGGTCGCCGCCGTCGGGATGACCGCTGCGGACAAACCAGGCCTGCAGCAGCGGGTTGTTGGCCGCGAGCGCAAAGAACGGCAGGCCGATCGAGACCGCGAACAGGCCGAGCAGCCAGAGCGCGTAGCCGCTGGTCGGCGGATCGCCCCAGGAGGTGGCAATCGACAAGGGTAGCGTGAAAAGCGCGATCAGGAGCAGCGCCAGATGCACGGTGACCGCGGTCAGGCGGTTATCGAGCCGCATCAGGTAATGCGCGTAGGCGTAGCCCGCGAGCAGGAGCGACTGAAAGAACACCATCGCCACCGACCACACGGCCGGCGAGCCGCCTAGCCGAGGCAGCACCATTTTCGTAAACAGCGGCTGCACCGAGAACAGCAGCAGGGCGCTGACAAAAATCGCGGCCGTATAGACCAGAAGCACCAGCCGGTTTCGGCTCGCGGAAGGATGAGCCGCGCTCGGATCGGGAAGCGTCATGAAGGCTCCGGCGAAGCGTTTTCCGGCGAGAACGCGAGACAAGGGCAGCCGGCGGGCGCCGGGGGCGGCAATGGAGCACAGGGCCGCAGCGCGGGCAATGCGCGCCGGGGCTGTGCCAATCTTCACATCTTCGCTAAACACGAGCGTGAATCCGTCGGATCGCCGTTCCAGCGATATGAACATCAGGTCCGAAACCAGCTGCGCGGGTCCGGCGAGTGCGGGCGATGACGATTTGACAAGAGCGATCCTGAAGCAGGCATGAACGAGACGGACGTAGTCATCATCGGGGCCGGACATAACGGCCTTGCCTGCGCCGCTTATCTGGCGGGCGCCGGCTTGCGCGTAACAGTCGTCGAGCGCCGCAAGGTCGCGGGCGGCGCGGCGGTGACGGAAGAGTTCCATCCCGGTTTCCGCAATTCGGTCGCGGCCTACACGGTCAGCCTGCTCAATCCGAAAGTGATTGTCGACCTCAAGCTCGCCGAGCACGGATTGCGGATCGTCGAGCGGCGCGCGCAAAATTTCTTGCCTGCCCCCGACGGCAGCCATCTTTTGACGGGCGAAGGCCGCACGCGGGCCTCGCTCGAACGCTTAAGCCGACGCGACGCCGCGAGTCTGGCGGGGTTCAATCGTCGCCTCGAGGAGATCGCCGACGTGCTGCGTGCGCTGGTGCTGCGCGCGCCGCCCAACCTCACGCAAGGGCTGAGCGCGAACGCGATCCGCGAAAGTTTCAACGCGCTCGGCACCGCCAGCATCCTGCGCAGGCTTTCGCTTCCGCAACAGCGCTCGCTGCTCGACCTGTTCACGCGCTCCGCTGGCGAGATGCTGGACGAGGTGTTCGAGAGCGATCTGGTGAAGGCGCTGTTCGGCTTCGATGCCATCGTCGGCAATTATGCGAGCCCTTATGCAGCGGGTTCTGCTTACGTGATGCTGCATCACGCGTTTGGGGAAGTGAACGGCAAGAAGGGCGCCTGGGGC
>Ga0306926_10001811_pt1 | contig 21352 bp, 17 predicted proteins | sample flu12Cox44000178_FD_203759 | JGI IMG/M metagenome (GOLD analysis project Ga0306926, IMG submission 203759) | Lab enrichment of tropical soil microbial communities from Luquillo Experimental Forest, Puerto Rico - flux8day.12C.oxic.44.000.178 (v2)... | ecosystem: Environmental > Terrestrial >...
GCTTCCGAGGATGCCGTCATTGGGAAAACTCTCGACGGCACCATCGTAAGTTGGAACAAGGGCGCCGAAAAAATATACGGGTATAAAGCCGAAGAGATCTTGGGGCATTCGATATCCATACTCCTACCTCCAGGCAAACCAGATGAGCTTCCCGCGATTATGAAGCAGTTGCGGCGCGGCCAGCGAATCGAGAGCTATGAGACCACTCGCGTCCACAAGGACGGGCATCTCATAGACGTGTCCGTCACCATTTCACCTGTCAAAAACAAAGCTGGCAAGGTTGTGGGTGCCTCGGCGATCGCCCGTGACATCACCGAGCGCAAGCGGGCCGAAGCCGCGTTGCGCCTCAGTGAAGAACGGTTTCGCGTCGCCCTCAAAGGCGCGCCGGTCGTCGTTTTCACTCAGGACCTAGACTTGCGCTACACCTGGATCAATTCGCCTGTTCTAGCCTGGGCGCGCCAGGACTATATCGGCAAGACTGACGACCAGATCGTCGGCGGTGAAGACGGCGCCCGTCTGACGGCCATTAAACAGGAAGCCCTTCGAACGGGAGTGGGATCACGCATCGAAGTGAACGTCGCCTTCGAGGGCGTGATGCATTATTTCGACCTTGTGGTGGAACCTTTCCGGGACGCTGAGGGGACGATCCTCGGCCTCATCTGCTCGGCTACCGACATTACTTCCTCGAAAAACCTGATCGCCAAGCTTCAGGAAGCGCTCAATCAGGTACAACTGCTGAGCGGTCTGCTCCCGATCTGCGCCTCGTGCAAAAAAATCAGGGACGAGCGCGAGGTCTGGCAACCCTTGGAGAGTTACATACAGGCCCACTCGGAGGCGAAATTCAGCCACGGTGTGTGCCCTGACTGCCTACGAAAGCTCTATCCCGAGTACAGCGACCGATGAACAAGGACATCGACGCGCAGTGCGCGGACGGCGCGCAGTTTCACGTCTTCACCGCCTCAGAAGAAGGCTTGCTCCGAGTCTCCTCATCGCTGATCGTCGTGGAGGGCTTGCGGCTTCTCAACTGCTTGAGTCCGACGCTTGGCGGGCCCTACCGGGACCTAGTGAGTGTAACCGCCGATTGCCCCGCGCGACCACTGGCGAAATGATCCGTGGCGTATGAATCATGCCTGGGGTGCCTGAGATCGACTCCGCGCGAGTACTGTCCCAACAACTCGGTCTGGTCCCTCACGGCTTCCCGCTCGAGCCTAGCGACCGCACGGTCAGCCACTCGCTATTTCCCGAACCCCCACGCTTGGATTGGCTCTCAAAGATGCGCTCGATTCCTTCGTGGTCTTCGGTCCGCTCGCGTCCACTGTGGTTGCGATTACGAGTGTCCCGTTGGCTTCGGGCGACAGCCTAGGCTAGCAAGGTCTTGCCAACGTCTTAGCCTCCTGCTGCTGTCGCAACTGCGATCGGTGTTGAGCGAGCTAGGGGGCGATGCCGCCGGAGAGAGCGCCGCTGAGGTGGGCGACGGTGTAGCTTTGGATCTGACGGTGGGCTTCTTCTCCGGTGCAGAGCTCGGCGATGGGGCGCATTTCGCGTGAAATCCAGGAGGCCTCGGGCGGGAGGCTGGCGGCGCGGAGCTGCTCATGGGCCTGCTCAACGTTGTCCACGAAATGCAGGTGGTCGGCGCGGGGGAGGACCACCATTTGCTTGGGCCCGGGAGTGTGGCTGTAGAGCTCGTGCATGCCGGCGATGGGAGTGAGGACGTCGTCCTCGGCGACGATGTAGAGGGTGGCTGGCGGGCGCGGCCAGTTGAAACTGAGGGTGGCGGGGATGATTCCCGGCTTGGGATTGGACGCTCCGCCGGGGGCGAGCGCGACCACAGCCCGGATGCGCGTGTCGGTTTCGGGCAAGGCCAAGGCGGTCCAGCCGCCGGCGCTGTGGCCGACGATGGCGATGCGATCCGGATCGGGCCGGGCGGTACACGGAATCGCGCCGGCGAGCATGTAGTCGAGCAGGAAGCGGGCATCGGGAACGCGGTTGGCGATGAAGCCTTGGACATTGCCGGCGATCTCCGGGGCGACGACTTCGGAATGATCGAGGGCCGCGACCAGGTAGCCGTGACTCGCGAGGTGCGTGGTGAGGTAGGTGGCGGAGCGACGGTTGCCGCGGCTGTGGTGAGAGAAGAGGATGAGCGGCCACACGCCGGGCTCATCGGGGCACCAGATCTCGCAGGGGAAGAGACGGTCGCGGGACGGGTCGCGAGCTTCGAAGGTGTGGGTCCGGACGGCGAACGGTTCGGGGGCGGAGGGTACGGACGCGGGGCTATTCATAGATACCTGATGTCAGTCTAATGGATTGGCCCCAAGTCCCGGCTTCAGATATGTTTTGCGGGCACCGCGCAGGTATTGGAATCCTGCCGACTTTAACCCCTCCGCCAATTGTGCTGGAGGCGATGTCGTAACCTGTTCTCAGTCTTCTTTGGCGAACTTCCTCCTATCTCATTGGTTTATTACGGTTCCGGGTGCATAAGATGCTCTGCACATCTTGCTTACTCCCGCAGCGCGGTTGCCGGCACCGGGCCGAACCGCTGTCCGTCGCTGGCGAAGGCCCGCAATCGGTCCATTAGGCGGCGGAAGATTCCCTGCTCGCGATAGTGATCGCTCCGTCTTCGGCCCGGTGTTTGGAGGGCGGAGAATCTGCAGGACCTTAGTCAATAGGCGCGCCCATACCCTCAATGGGGTGGTCGGGTGTTTGGTGCGCTCACCGGAGATTGACAGCGACCGGTTGGGTGGTAGAATAAAGAGCACTCAGAGATTCAATAATTCCTTTAGTTGCAGAAACATGCAATGTTGCATCGCGGCCAAGGAAGCGTGAATCCAAAGAGTAAATGATGGCGCAGGTCGTTGCTGTCCCTAATCCGCCCAGGCCGGATGCCGAACCGCTGCTTGCGACCATCGGCAACACGCCCCTGGTTCGCCTGGAGAAAATTGGCCGCTCCTTTCCGGGTGTGGAGATTTTGGGAAAGGCGGAGTTTTTCAATCCGGGCGGCTCGGTCAAGGACCGGCCTGCCCTCAACATGATTCTGGACGGCGAGCGCTCCGGTAAGCTGAACCATAACCGCACGGTCCTCGACGCGACCAGCGGCAATACCGGCATCGCGTACGCCATGATCGGCGCAGTGCGCGGCTACAAGGTCAAGCTTGTGCTGCCGGCCAATGCGTCGGTCGAACGCAAGCGCATCCTGAAGGCCTATGGCGCCGAGATGGTGTTCAGCGACGCCGGTGAGGGCTCCGACGGCGCCATTCGCCTCTGCCGCGAAATCTATAACGCAAACCCCGACATTTATTTCTATCCGGACCAGTACAACAACCCGGCGAACTGGAAGGCGCACTACGAGCACACTGGGCCCGAGATCATCCATCAGACCGCAGGACGGTTGACGCACTTTGTGGCGGCCATGGGGACCAGCGGCACCTTCGTTGGTGTGAGCCGGCGTCTGCGGCGCGACCGCCCTCACGTGAAATGCTACTCGGCGCAGCCTTCGAGCGGGTTCCATGGCTTGGAGGGGTTGAAGCACATGCCCACCGCCATCGTGCCGGGCATCTATGACAGCGCGATCGCGGACGGCAACCTGTGGATCGAGACCGAAGACGCTTACGCCATGGTGCGGCGCCTGGCTCGGGAAGAGGGCGTGCTGGCGGGGATATCTTCCGGCTGCAACGTCCACGCCGCGACCCAGCTGGCGCGTGAACTCGTGGAACACGGCGAGCCGGCCACGATTGTGACCGTGCTGTGCGACAGCGCAGAAAAATATCTCAGCGAACATTTCTGGGACGAATAATGATCCGAATCGAACCTGAACCCTGGGCGGCGATGGTGGCGCACGCTCGCGCAACCTATCCCAACGAGTGTTGCGGCGCTATGCTTGGTTCGGCTGATCACGGTGCCAAGCTGGTGCTTGTCGCGCTGCAGTTAGAGAATTCCTTTCAGGGCGCACAGGCGGCGCGCTATGAGCTGCGTCCGGAAGATCTGCTGGCCGCCGACAAGGCCGCGCGCGAGCGCCACATGGACCTGATCGGTATCTACCACTCGCACCCCGATTGCGACGCCTACTTTTCCAAAACCGATTTGCAGAATTCCTGCCCGTGGTATTCGTTCGTGGTGCTCTCCATTCAAAAGGGGGAGTTTCACCACGCCAACAGCTGGCTGCCGAACTTCGAGCAGACCCATGCTGCCAAAGAGGAGTTGATCTACTGACTATGGCAAAAGTCTTGATTCCCACGCCCCTCCGGCAATTTACGGGGAAGCAGGACGCAGTCAGCGTCTCCGGCGGAACCGTCGGTGAAGTGTTGGCCGCGCTCATCACGCAGTTCCCCGACTTGCGCAAGCAGATTTTCAACGACGAAGGCAAGCTGCGCAGCTTCGTGAACGTATATCTGAACGATGAAGACATCCGTTATCTGGGCAAGGACGGCACGGCTGCCAAAGAGGACGACACGATTTCGCTGGTGCCTTCGATCGCCGGCGGCTCTAGCGTGACAGCGCCGCCCGAAACCGTCAGCCTTTCCAAAGACGAGATCCTGCGCTACAGCCGCCATCTGATCATCCCGGAAGTCGGAATCGAGGGGCAGCAGAAGCTGAAGGCCGCCAAGGTGCTGCTGGTGGGTGCCGGCGGGCTCGGCGCGCCGCTGGGCCTTTACCTGGCGGCCGCGGGCATCGGCAAGATCGGTATCGTCGATTTCGACGTGGTTGACTTCACGAACCTGCAACGCCAGGTGATCCACTCGACCGCCGATGTCGGACGCAAGAAGCTCGATTCCGCCGCCGAGAAAATGCAGGGTATCAACCCCCACCTGAAGATCGTCAAGCACGAGACCGCGCTTGCGAGCGAGAACGCTCTCGACATCTTCAAGGACTACGATCTGATCGTCGACGGCACCGACAATTTTCCCACGCGCTACCTGGTCAACGATGCTTGCGTGCTCCTGGGCAAGCCGAATGTGTACGGATCGATCTTCCGCTTTGAGGGCCAGTCCACGGTATTCGCCTATGACGGCGGGCCGTGTTACCGCTGCCTTTATCCCGAACCGCCGCCTCCCGGCTTGGTGCCAAGCTGCGCCGAAGGCGGCGTGTTGGGCATTCTTCCTGGCATTATCGGGCTGGTGCAGGCCACCGAAACGGTGAAGCTGATTCTGGGAATCGGCGAGCCGCTGGTTGGCCGCTTGCTGCTCTATGATGCGCTGGGCATGCGCTTCCGTGAGCTGAAGCTGCGCAAGAACCCCGAGTGCCCCGCGTGCGGCGCGCACCGGACCATCACCAAGCTGATCGACTATCATCAGTTCTGCGGCGTTCCGCATCCCAGCCCTGAGGGTGCCCCGGCGGCGCAGGTGCAGGAGACGACCGTGAACGAAGGTGAAATCGAAGTAACCGAAGTAAAGGCTATGCTCGATCGCGGCGACCCGTTCCTGTTGATCGACGTGCGCGAGCCGCACGAGCACAGGATCTGCAATATCCCCGCAGCCAAGCTCATTCCGCTGGGCGAGGTACCGCAGCGGCTCGACGAGCTCGACAAAAGCGCCGACATTGTCGTCCATTGCAAGAGCGGCATGCGCAGCGCCAAAGCCTGCGGCATTCTCAAGCAGGCCGGTTTCCGGCGCGTCCGCAACATGAAGGGCGGCATCCTGGCGTGGAGCGACCGCGTCGACCCCAGTGTGCCGAAGTACTAAGAAACAGATCCGCCTGGTTAATTCGAAGCGTATTGACCGGTGAAAAACCTCTCACCAAGGGCTGCCAGATGTGTCGATTGATACTGCACCAAGCGGAGTGTCCCGGCACAATGACCCAAGGAGGTATCTTATGCGGGCTTTCACCATCATGGCAGGCGTGGGTCTGTTGCTGGGCGTGGCTATCGCCCAGAAGGAGCCGGCCAGTACGCCTTCCAAGAGCACTGAGAATCAGACCAAGAACTCCGCTACATCGGCGGCGAACTCGGACCGCAATGGCCCGAAGATCCATACTTACAAAGGGTCGCTTGTAGCTGCATCCTGCGCCGCGGCGAGCGGTGAGGCGGGTCAAAATTGTGGCGTCTCCGCCAATGCCACCGAGTTTGCCCTGAAAACCAGTGACGGCCGTACGCTGGCCTTCGATTTGGTCGGCAACGAGAGAGCACAACAAGCGATTAAGAACAACAAGAAGTGGGAAGTGGCTGCCACCTCCGGAAAGCCGATCCCGGTCAAAGTCAACGGAACCGAGGAAGAGGGCAAGCTCACGGTTATGTCCATCCAGTGAACCAGGCATGAGCTCAAAGTAGGGAAATCTCTGTAACCTGGCAGCCGGTGCCGCGTCTCACGGGAAGCAGGCCAAACGGGAAGCAATGGAGGAGCGGCCATGAAGGTACTCGGCTGGCTGGTTTGTATCAGCGGGCTCTTGTTCGCGGATGGTGGAAAGGGTATTCGGCCGCGCCCAACCGCGGACGACTATCCGGCCCGCGAGACCGCTCGAACAGCGACGGTGGCCGCCGCGATGATTGCACCGGGTCAGGTTCGCAAGGCATTCGCGACCGACCTCAACGGCGGCGGGTATCTCGTGGTCGAAGTGGCCGTCTATCCTCAAGCCGCGAGCGAGATGAATCTCGCCCGCAGCGACTTTCTGTTGCGCGCTGGTGCCGACGGCGAGACAGTCCGGCCGGAGAACGGGCGCACCATCGCCGGTGTCCTAGCAAGGAAATACACGCCTCCGCGGCCGACCGCCAATGACGTTTCGGTCTCAACCTCGGTCGGCTACGAAACCGGGACCGACCCGGTGACCGGTCGGCGCGTGAGCGGTGTTTACACAGGCGCCGGTGTCGGAGTAGGCGTCGGCGATCCCGGCACGCCTTCCCCTTCTCCGGGGGTCAACCAAGACCCAACCCGGATCGAGCAAGAACTTGAGGATCAGTCACTGCCTGAAGGCAAGACTTCCCAAGCGGTGGCTGGCTATCTGTACTTCCCCAAACCCTCTGGGAAGGCCAACAATGCTACCTATGAGCTGACGTATTACGGAGCCGACGGCCAAATCCGACTGCGGCTGCCGCTGGTTAAAGCCAAAGCGAAACGGTAAGCCGAGGCGGGCTTGTGTCAGGCAGGGCTTCCTAAACCGAGCAAGCTCGAGCCCGGCGCCAGCTCCCGGCAGGTGGCCGGTCGCGGTCAACCCCAATCTTCGTCCCACTCGAGGAACCGGCACCCCCGTCAGCCGGAGGCCGCCGAGCCGGTGCCCGCCGGCAAGCCGCACGCGTCGGATCGCGACCACGGTTCCATCCTGCCCCCATGCGCACGATCGCCTTGTACCGGGGTTGGCGCATAGAAGTCCGCTTCGACGTCGAGTGTCGTGTTGGCAGCCCAGTTGGTGTCGCTGGTTTCGATGATTGCGGGGGCCAGATCAACCGGCCGATCAAGCGCATCGGCGTGAATAGGACTTACGCCCGCAACCTGAAAACCACTCCGTCGTCGCCAGGTGGAGAGCCGCGATGGAATTTTCGAAAGGCTCGCTGACATTAAGATTAAGAATCCGCTTGGGCGAGGAGTTGAGAAGCACGCCGACGCGCGGCAAAACGGCCCGGTTGTCGTCGTCAGCATCACTTGAATGGTGGCCCCGCACGGGGCTGATGGTGCCTCGCGGCGCCAGTCCGTCGAAGGCCTGAGGTATGCTCCTGGACGGTGCTGCCATCGGCCCACACACCGCAAAGACAGCTTTGCCTGCTCAGAAGGGTTCTACTGGCCGGTCACGCGGTCGTACAGCGCCTCGTAGAAAGCAAGCTGTGACTGATTGGGCGCGGGGCCGACTTCGACAGCGTCTCCCAGCACCATCGCGCGGTCACTCTTCTTCTCGTCGTAGTTGGGCCAGTGCGGAAGGCCCTTGCCGTTCGGGTCGCCGGTCGTGGCAAAGTTCACCCAATAGGAGGAAATCGTGTCGGCCAATCGGTGGTCAACTTCGGTCCAGGGCCGGTTGCCGACGAGATTCCCGAAGACATAGGGAGCTTCGGCTCCGTGGGTGGCTCCCGATCCGCGCCCGCCTCGCGGAGCGCCTTGCGGGAGGGGCGGCTCATGCGTGAAATAGTACAGATAGGTCTTCGATTTGCCGGTCCTGGCTTCCATGTGGGCCCACTTGCGCATGACGAATCCGAGCTCGTCCCGGAAAGCCGCAAGCTGTGAGGCGGCGGCCTCTTCGTCCGATCCGGCCGGATAGAGTTTCAGAAACGTATCGGTGAGATCGCCGAATCGGCGGTGCACCTGCTCGAGAAAACGGTCGGCGCTACCGGCCTGGATGAAGAAAGTCCCTTCGTCTTGGTTCGAGCCCACCAGCAGTGGTACGTCGTTCTGCCTTCCTTCGGCGAAGGTCGTCGCCGGGTTCTCCGGCAGCAACCAACCGTCGATGATGACACCGCCGGCGCTGCGGAGCTTCGCCAGGATCTCTTCGGCCGGCCGCGCGCGGAGTTCAGCCAGCGTGGAGACGCCCATGGCCTCCGCGGCTTTCTTGCCAGCCTGTTCGGCGTCTGCCAGCTTGCGCATGGGGTTGACGGAAAGACCGAGGTACGAGCCGCTCTCTGCAATCGCGCGCTGGAAGATGCCCTTGCCGAGCGGAGAGGCCATCAGGTCGCCGACGCTCATCGCCCCGGCCGAATCTCCGTCAATGGTCACCCGCCTGGGATCTCCGCCGAATTGCGCAATGTTCTTCTGCACCCATTGCAGCGCGGCGACCTGATCCATAAGACCGTAATTGCCGGAAGCGTGCCGGTCGGTTTCCTGGGTCAGCTCCGGGTGTGCAAAAAATCCGAAGACCCCGAGGCGGTAATTCACGGTCACCACGACCAGGCCCTTTTTCGCGAGATTCTCTCCATCGAAGCCGGGTTGGGAGCCCGCACCGCTGTTGAATCCACCGGGGTGAAGCCAGACCAGAACCGGACGCTTGTCATTGGCAGCTCTTGCCGCAGTCCAAACGTTCAGATAGAGGCAGTCCTCGTTCATTCCATCGGCGCTCTCACCTCTGCCGCGTCCGCCGGGCGGGCCTTGCATGCACATCGCGCCGAAGGTGTCGGCGTGGCGCACTCCCTCCCAGTGCGCTACCGACTTGGGAGCGGCCCAGCGAAGACGCCCCAGCGGAGGAGTTGCGAAAGGGATGCCTTTGAACACGTGGACATCGGAGGCGCGCCCGGCCACGCCGGAGACGAGACCGGTGTCGAGGCGCACCGGCTCGCGAACCGCCGCCCAAGCCGCTCCCCATGCAAAAAGGACCGCCGCGGACACCCGGGATCGTGTCATCTCAGTTGCTAGGCGATCGCGCTGCCCGGCAGGTTACTTGGCTTCGCAAGCCGACGGGTTCCATTTCGCCGCGTCGGGTTGTTTGCGCAGGTTGGTGCTGGTGACAAATGGCCGGTACAGATAGGTGGGATCTGTAACAATCGTCTTCACGACCATCCACGTACTGCCGTCGATTTCGTGAGTCAGGTCGTAGTATTCGGTGACCATTGCATTGGCGCTATAGGGCGCCCCGTTTTTGCGCAGATACCCGGGAGTCAAGTGCGTGGTGGTGGCTTTCAAGGAGCCTCCGCGCTGCGCCGCGGCGCCTGGCTGCCCTTCGCCGCCGCGTCCGGCGCGCCCGCCCAAAGCCATGACCCATTCGGCGGCTGAATCACCCTGCAAACTGCGCACTCCCCCAGGCTTGGCCGCTCCAAAGCGCAGCAGGCGAGTTTGGGTGCCGGAATCGGTTTCGATTTTGAGCGTGTTGTCGTCCTGCCAGCTGATATGGAACCGTCCGGGCACGCGCATGATGGCTGGAGCACCATAGGACTTGCAAGCCTCGCCGGCCGCAATGTCTTTGTCCGGATCCCACGCCGCGGCTACCTTTTGGCCGGCGGCGTTGAGGGGCACGCCCTCGGTGTCGCCTTTAGGCGGGGTAATCATACGAAAGCGCCAGTCCTCGGTAACGATCGAAACCCAGTAGCCGGTGAGGTCGATCGGCGCCCGTTCTCTGGCCGGCCGGGGCGGCCCGGCCGCAGGCGGCGGGCCAAACTGAGCCTCGATCGAAAACCGCAGCAGAAGAGCTAATGCTACAGCGGCCCAGAAGACCGGCACGGCGCGCTTTCGCGCAAGCGGGGATCTCATTTCTTGCCGTCCCCGCGCTCTTTATTGGGTAGCAGCGTCTGGTACACCGCCTCCACAAACCGATCCGTCGTCCAGAAGCCGGTGGTGGCGCCGTACAGGGGGTCGTAGTCGAAGGTCGGCTTGGCCGCCTTCACCTGTTCGAGCGTCATACCCTTTTTGATCATGTCTTGAACGCGGTCCCGAATGATGGTCGCCATCTCCCTGTAGTTGAGCACATCACCGAGATCGCACAAGCGCCCGTGTCCGGGGATGACCAGAGTTCCGCCCTCCTGCCCGTAGACCGGTACGATCAGGTCGACGATCTTCTGCAAACCGTCGAGGTACCCGTTGATCGTGCCGCCGGCTGCCACATCGATGATGGGATAACTGGTGGTCACAAACAGGTCACCGGTACTGATCACGTCGGACTTGCGGAAGTAGACGATGCTGTCGCCGTCGGTGTGGGCGCTGGGGACGTGAATGATTTCGACGCCTTCGTCGTTAAACCAGAGCTTCTTTTCGTCGCCGACATAGGTGTCGGTCGGCCAGGCGTCCTGCGGCATGGCGGCCGCCTTGCCTAGGGCCCCGCTCATTCTCCCCAGGACATTATTGTGAGCGATGACCGAGGCGCCCTCGCTCGCCTCCGCGCCGAGATCGCCGGCCACGTTGCCACCGGCTATGGTGCTGCCGACCTTACGCAAATTCTGGTTTCCGCTGGTGTGATCTGCATGGTAGTGGGTGTTGACGATGTAGCGGATCGGCCCGTCGGAGATTCGCCGAATCGCGGCCAGAATCTTGCCGGACAGCTGGGGATATTCGGCATCGACCAGGAGGACCCCGTCCTTTCCCACCTGGACGCTGATGTTGCCGCCCGCGCCCACCAGCATGAAAACGTTGCCTTGCGTCTTGAGCGTGTGGATCTCGACGTTAGCGAAGTCTTCGGGAGCGCCGCGGCCCTGCGGCGCCCGGGCCGGCTGCGCGCCGGCGAGTCCGGCCAGCGCGAGCAAGGTCAATCCTAGGCGCGGGGCCGACGAGAGGTTTCTCATCACGCGCTCCATCGTCGCTACTTCCCGGGCCTGGCGCCTGCGCCGGCCAGCTTTGAGCGGTATTCCGGATACATGGTCTCGGGGCCGCCCATGGCCGCCTCCTCCGGGATCCCGTGTTTCGCCTGGTACTCCTTGAGGAAGGTGTTGGTACCCGGCAGGTGGTGGGGAATCGCCTCCTTCGGCCGGATGATTTCCTCGACGCTCTCGCACGGGTACGGCGCGATTTGGCCGGCGACGCTGAAGACATAGTCCCGCGACCGATATAAAGGTTCCACAAGGTAAGCCGGGTCGTTCACCACGGTGACCCAAGTAAGCCCGTTCTCGTGGCGGATGAAGTGTTCCGTGACCACAGCGCGGTCGCTGCGCGCCAAGCCATTCCGCCGGAACCAGCCCTCTTTGAGATGATCGGTGGTCACGGTCAGAATGTCACCCTCCCACTTTCCGGTGGAAAAGCCCATGGCCGTGTGCAAGGCATATTCCGGCGGGTGCGGGCGTCCATCCATCCAGATGGTTCGCTCCGTTCCCCACGCGAAATGGTGGAGGTGGATAGCCACCAGGTTTTGGGTGTCTCGGTCATATTCTTCCCAAATCCGGATATCGGCGAAGGCCGAGGCATAGTCGGCGGGATGCACGCGGCACTGGTATTCGGGGAGCGTGAGCAAAGACGCGTCCCAAGTCTCGCCCCGCGAGCGATCGGCGGCATTGATCGGAAGCCCGGCATAGTCGCCCAATTCAGGACCGGCAAGACGGTCCGGGAAATCCTCATCAAGCTGATTTTGCCAGACGCCGCCCAGGTTGACCTGGGCGAATGTCGCGCCGCTCGACAGCGCTGCCGCCAGTATCAGCGAGGGCAAGCGTGCGATTTTGGTTTGACGAACCTGATCCAAGACGAATTCTCGAAACAATGGCTGAAGCTACGATTGCGAAAACGCCAATCGTTCCACTCTAACAGGCTTGGCTCGCGCTCGCAGCATGCTGGAGCGCGATTTGCCGCGTTTTTGACTCTTTGGTTGGCAGGCGAGGCACCCACCCAGCCTGCCCCAGCTGGACTATCTTTAACTATCACCCGGGTTGCACTCGATCGGGTGATTCGCTATACATTAAAGAAGCTTAATCGTGACTGTGCAACGATTTCCTTCAATCCGAGATCCCGCGGTTTGGGCGGTTCTGTGGTGTCTCGCGCTCGAGGCCGGTATGGTGTGGCTTGTTTCCGCATCGATACCGAGTGCCGAGCGACGTTTTCGGATGGCCGGCCCCTTCGCGCACGCGGCCGCGTTGGCGCGGCTCGACCGCGGCCACGCCTTCAATCGCTCGCCCGAGAGCCGCGGCGGCGGCTCTGTTGTGGCGGCGCGCTCTCACTCGGCGTTCCCGGCGCTGTTCCGATCTCCAGTTTCCCTGAAGCCTCATCTTGGTCCACGGCATTGTGCGGCCGATGTTCGGCATGGGCGTTCGCCTCCCATTTCCCAGTAGTTTTCAATCAGTCAATTTAAGCATTTGTTGAGGTTGCGTGCGCCCTCGGTCGAACGGGGCAAACGCTCCCTGTTGCTCGATTTGAATTAGGAGGAGGCCTATGTTTACGTTTCACCACGTACTGTTTCCAGTCGATTTTTCGTCAGGGTGCCAGGCGCTGGCGCCGACGGTCCGAAGAATGGTGGAAGTTTGGTCGGTTGACGTCACTCTGTTACACGCGATCGACGAGGAGCGCTGGCTGGGAGGGCGGCATGAGCTCGAGCGCCTCATGCGGCAAATGAAGGCCATCGCCGGAGACGGGCCACAGGCGCGGTATTTCGGTTTCCGGCTCGAGCGCGGCCAGCCCGCCGTCCGGATCCTGGAATACGTCCGCGCCCATCCCATTGATCTTGTGGTGATTCCCGCGGGAGGGACGTCGCGCCGGGTTGGCTCGGTGGCGGACCAGGTTCTCGCCGAGGCGTCGTGCCCGGTCTGGCTCGATTGGGGCGCGGTGCGCTGCCGTGCGACGACCGGCATGGATGCCCGCAGCATCTGTTGCGCACTCGAACTGGGCGAGTGTGACGAGACTGTGCTGGCGACGGCGGCGAAGATAGCCGCCGAACTGGGAGCCAAACTCAGCCTGATCCACGCGCTGCCACCGACAGCCGGGAAGCCGCCGGTCTACCTTTGGGATGTTGGGATTCGGGAGCGGGAGGTGGCAGGGGCCGTACGGCGTCTCGATGGGCTTCGCCACCGGTTCTCGCCACCGGCGGAGGCGATCGTTGAGGTCGGTCAGAGTTCGGAGGTGGTCGGCCGGGCCTTGCAAAGTCGGGACGCCGGCCTGCTGGTTACCGGCAACTGCCGGGAAGCGATTCTAGCCGCCCAATTCGAGTGTCCCGTCTTGCGCCTCGCGCCACCGGCTTCGGCCGCCGTCGCCGCCGCCGAACCTGAACGGCTGTACGCCGCCGCGAGAAGGAGTGCATGATGCCGTTAGAAAAAAGCCGCCTAGCTTGGCGGAGTAAGCTTTTGCCACCCTAAAGATCTTGTTGCTGGCGGCGGCTCTACTTGGAGGCATCTGGCTGCTGGACATAATCGCCACCTAGAGGAAGCGAAGACACAAGTCTCGATCCACCTTGAGATCCCCCGCAAGCGTCGGGCGGGTGTATACTGTGTGCCTATCAGGCGCCACTATGGAAATCCGGGGGATTGAAATCGGTAGCGTGACTGCCGCACCGAGCTGGCTCGTTGTGGGGGTGCTGCTAGTAGGAGTATTGCCTGCGGTGGGGCAGCCGCCGGCTCCGGCCCGAGGAGAGTTTCCATCCTATCGGGCGCCCCGCATGGCGGATGGCCATGCCGATTTAAACGGCCTTTGGCAGGCCTTCGTCACCGCCGACTGGAACCTTCAGGATCACGAGGCCGAACCCGGAACGCATCCGGAAATCATGGGTGCATACGGCGGGGAGCCCGCCGGGCAGAGCGTGGTAGAAGGCGGTGCGATTCCGTATCAGGCGTGGGCGCTCGAGAAAAAGAAACAGAATTTTGCCAAGCGTACGGCGGCCGACGTCGGCGACGACCAGAAGTGGCATGAGCTGGGCGACCCGGAGTTTAAGTGCTATATGCCCGGAGTGCCGCGCGCCACCTACTTGCCGTTTCCGTTTCGCATCGTGCAGGGATCGAGCCCCTATATCCTCGTGGCCTATGAGTTCACCAGCGCCACGCGCACCATTCGCATGGGTTGGAAGGGCGAGGCGCCCACTCCCTCGTGGATGGGGTGGTCACGCGGCAGCTGGGACGGGGACACGCTGGTGGTGGACGTTTCCGGGTTTCGCGAGGAGACCTGGTTCGATCGGGCGGGCGATTTCCATAGCGACGCTCTTCATGTGGTGGAGCGTTATACCCCCGCCAGTCCCTACCACCTGATGTATGAGGCGACGATCGAGGACCCGAAAGTGTTCACGCGGCCATGGAAGATCAGTTTCCCCCTCTATCGCCGCATGGAAAAGAACGTTCAACTCCTGGAGTACAAGTGCGTGCCGTTCACCGAAGAGCTGCTGTTCGGAAGATTCACCAAGCAGGCAAGCAAGTGAACGGTTGAGGAGGCATCCAATGCAGGCTCGACTGCTGAGTTCGATTGGGATTCTTTCGGTGGTTTCGGTATGGCCGGCCGCAGGCCAGCCGCCGAAAGCCGCTGCCAAGGCCGCACCGGTGACCAAGAAGGCGCCTGAGTTTCGCACACCGTGGGGAGACCCGGACCTGCAAGGCGTCTGGAACGACGCAACCAGCACTCCCCTGCAGCGTCCGACGGGCGTGGCGGGGAAAGACGTTCTCACCGACGAGGAAGCGACCGGATTTCAGGAGGAGCTGGCCTCGGACCTGAGCCGCGACCGCCGCGACGGAGGGCCTGAAATCGACGTCAACCGCGCCTATAACGAGCACTGGATGGACTCGCGGAGGCTAAAGATCACCTCCGACCACCGCACGTCGCTGATTGTCGACCCGCCGGACGGCCGGATTCCGCCGCTGGTGCCGCTGTCTCCGGAACGGGAAAAAGCCCGAGCCGCTCGCGCCGGCGCAAACGCACGCTTTAACGCCGGGCTGCCGAACAGCTATCACGACTTTTCCCTGCCCGTGCAGTGCATTATTCGCACCGATTCACCGCCCTACCTGCCGACCATCTACAACAACGATTTTCAGATTTTCCAGAGCCCCGGCTATGTCGTGATCGCGCCGGAGATGATCCACAGCGCCCGCATCATTCCGACCGACGGCCGCCCGCACCTGAGCAAGGAGCTTCACCAGTGGTTGGGCGATTCGCGCGGGCACTGGGAAGGCAACACGCTGGTGGTGGAGACGACGAATTTCCGGGCGGACGATGGAGTGGTCTTCCAGAACGCCAATCCCGAGACGTACCGGATTACGGAGCGCTTTACGCGCGTCGACGCCGACACGCTCAACTACGAATTCACGGTGTCGGATCCGAAGACCTGGACCAAACCGTGGACAGCCGTTATTCCTTGGACCAAGATCGACCCGGCCGAGCAGATGTACGAGTACGCGTGTCACGAAGACAATTACGACATCGTGCACTTCCTGTCGGGAGCGCGCGGCCGCGAACAGCGCGGGGAAGTGAAGTGATCTGAGCAGCTTACTTTTTCACGAATTTGTGAAGAACGCTCGCTACTGTGTCGGCGACAAAAATCTCTCCCTTGGGGCTGATCGCTAGAGAATGAGCTTCGCCGAACTCACCGAGGCCCTTTCCGGGTTTTCCGGTGGCCGCGACGACCCTGCCATCCAAATCGAGCCGCAGCAGTTGGCCGGCAAAACCGTTGACCATGTAAATGTACTGTTCGCCGATCGCAAGGCGGCAGGGCAAGCCGGCATACCTGAGTTCCCGGATGAATTTACCGCTCTGGTCGAAGATCTGAATTCTCTGATTCTCGCGGTCGGCGACCCATAGCTGGCCGTGGGCGTCGATGGCGATTCCGTGAGCCACGTTGAATCTGCCGGGTTCCGTGCCCCTGCCGCCCCAGCTTTGGATAAAGGCTCCGCTTTTGTTGAACTTGAGTACGCGCGGATCACCCTGGTCGGGCGTGTGTCCCTCGACCACAAACAGGTCGCCGTTGCGGCCGATTGCGAGGTCATTCGGTTCGGTGAAGCGACGCGACCCGGCGGCTTCATTCCACTCGCCGGCCTGTCCCCGGGTGCCCAAAGTCAGCAGGACCTGTCCCTGGGGGCTGAGCTTGACGACGATGTGCGCAGCCACGTCGGTTACCCAGAGATTGTCTTCGCCATCGATCCGCAAGCCATGAGTTCGCGTGAAAAGACCTTGCCCTAGGGTTCGGAGGAATTTCCCGTCGGAGTCGAACTCCATGAGCGGCGCGGCGCCCCGATTCAAAACCCACAGATGGCCCCGGGAGTCGAAGTCCACGCTGGCCGGTGGCCCCATGAGGGTGCCGGCGGGAAGCGTGACCGGGTCGGCCACCGGCACGTAGTCCAGCTCCGGCGCGCTCTGCGGAATCAACAGGGCCGGATTCGAAGGGCGTTGAGCCAACGCAAGAGCGGATCCGAGGACAGCGGTGATCAGGACAACGGCTCGGGACATCGAGGCCTCCTGGAATTAGAAGAGCGGTACGGGTCTTTAATTATACGCGTGGCTCGGCCAGGGAAAGGGAGTGGGCCGGCGCCTCCATCAGAAAGCCAGCTTCAACGCGAACTGAAGCTGACGGGAGTCCTGCGCGCTCGAGATGCTGCCGAAATTCGCGGCCGGCGCGATGCGGTTGGGGATATTAAAGTTGGGGTGATTGAGCAGATTGTAAACCTCGGCACGAAATTGCAGGTTCACGTTCTCGCCGAGCGGAATGTTCTTCTGGAGCGAGCCGTCGATTTCCTCGAGGCCGGGGCCGATCACGTTGTTTCTGGAGGCGTTCCCAAAAGTGTACAACGGCGGCAGCGAAAAGACCGACGTATCAAACCACTCGTCGGGCGTCCGTGGACCCCGGTTAGGATTGCCTACCACGTTCGGCCGTTGTGCCGGTCCGGCGCCGATATTGGCCGGGTCGCTCGATAGATTGACCGTAAACGGCGCACCCGACTGTGTCGTGAAATTGGCGCCGCCCCGCCAGTGGCCGAACACGGCCCGGATCCATCGGCTGGCGTTGTTCGGCAAGGCCGGTGCGTAGATCGCGCTCGCGACCACGCGGTGCCTGTGATCGAAACTGGAACTCGCCTTCTCCGCGGTCCGGTTGTAGACGTTTTGCGGAAGATTGGTCTCATTGAACGTGGCGGCGGGATCGGAGGCATCGTCAATCGAATGTGACCAGGTCCAGTTTAGGTCGAACATGAGGCCGCGGGAAAAACGTCTCTTGGCGCTCACGGCGAAGGCGTGGTAAGCCGCCCAGCCATCCCAGCGAATGTCGGAGATCTGGCTCAGTTGCGGAATCGGCCGCCGCGGTGCGATCGGCCCCGGGCCCGGAGCCGGTACATTCAAAACCGTGGCACTGTCTGCGTGCACGGTGCGGGAGCCGATGTAGGCGAGTGAGAGCATGGTGCTGGAGGTGAGTTCGGGCTCGAAGTTCAAATTCCACACTTCGTTGTATTCGATTCTCAGATTGTGATCCAGATTGTTTCCGCCCGCCGTCCCCACCGTATCAGCCGCCAGCGCACTTTCCGTCGTAAAGGCTGGCGAGCCCGCCGCGCTTGAGCTGACAGTCTTGGCGAGGAAGAAGGGCAGGTTTTGCGCCAGGTTCGTGACGATGCTATAGGCTGCCTGATTGGGGTAGATGCCCAAACCGGCGCGCACCGCGGTCTTCAACCTGCCCGGAATGACCCACGCCAGGCCGGCGCGCGGAGCCAGCCGAAGCGGCCGCGAAGCCAGAAGGCTGTTGTCCCATCCGGCCTCCGAAGAGGGTACGAAGGGAACCGGGAGCGATGCAAGTAAGGCCTTCGCAGCCTGCGAGATACGCCCGGAGCCATCACTGGCGACAACGAATCGGCCGCCCGGCACGGAAGTATCGATCGCCGCCATCTGGTTGCCGGAGTCCGTCATGTTTTGGTTGTATTCGTAGCGAACTCCGATCTCTAACCTGAGATTGGCCGCGATCTGCCAGCTGTCCTGAGCGTAGAAGTGCAGCCAGTTGGTCCGGGCCTCGATGGCGGCGCGGCCGACGCCTGCCTGGGCGATAGTCGGATACCCCAACAGAAAGTCGGCAAACGCGCTGCCGTCCGCCTGGCCCGGCGCCGACGAAGTCCACCGGGGCGTGAAAGAAAAGATGCCGCGGGCCGCGTTCGGATTCACCGGCTCGAGATCGTAGTGCATGATGTAGGCGCCGACTCTCACCGTGTGCCGGCCGCGGTGCCAGATCAGGTTGTCGTAACCTTCAAAATCACGGTTCCGGCGGAAGGTGAACAAAGCCGGGTCGCCGATCGTCGTGAACTGCCCGCCAAACGAGATTTGTGGGTAACCGGCATCGCGCGGATCCGCAACTACGCCGGCTAGGCCGTTCTGGGTGGCAAACGGATTTCCGGCGTTGGGACTGGTCTGGCCTCCCGCCACGACGAGAACCCCAAAACGCGCCTCATTCACCAGGCCGGTGTTCATCGCGCGGGTCCAGCCCGCCGCCCCGTTGAGGGCGTGTGTGCTCAAGTCGCGGCCAAAGCCGGGCAGGAGGCTTTCCTGCAAGACTCCGGATCCAAATGGGTCGGCCTCACGCGCATCAAAAACCGAAGCCCGGAAATACGACGTGTCTTTGGCCGAGAATTGATGGTCGATGCGCGCGCTGGCTTGGTTGGTGTCGGTGTTTTGTAGCCCGGTGGCGCGCAAGTTCTGCGCCATGCCGGCGAGATTGGGCAACGGGATGTGGGCCAGTAACGCCTGGGCCACGCGGTCCAAACCCGCCTGCGGGATCTGGTTGCCGGGAAACGGTGTCCGTTCGCCGCCGATAGAGAGCGTGGGATCGTAGATTGCCGGCAAACCCGAAAAGTCTCCCTGACGCATCGCGGCCGTTGGAACCGAGAAGGTCTGGGTAAGCGACTTCTGAACCCGCTGGCCCTCATAACTCAAAAACAAGAAGGTCTTGTTCTTGATGATGGGTCCACCCCAGGTAGCCCCGAATTGGTTCTGACGGAAGGGAGGGATGGGCAATCGCGAGGAGTCAAAGAAGTTCTTCGCATCGAAGGCCCCGTTGCGGACAAACTCGAAGAGGCTGCCATGAAAATCGTTCGAGCCTGACTTGGTGATGACATTGATGATGGCTCCCGACTTGCCTCCGAATTCGGGAGCGTACGACGTCTTCTGAATGCTCAGTTCCTGGATCGCGTCGATCGAAGGAGCGATCACCATGTTATTGAAGTGCTCGTCGGTGACCGCGACGCCATCCAGCAAGTACAGGTTGTGCCCGCTGCGTTGACCGAGCACATTCACCAGGGTACCGGCCTGCTGCATAGCATCGCCGCGAGTGCCTCCCGGAGGGCGGACCACCCCCTCGCTCAACATTGCAAGATCGAGGTATTGACGCCCTTTGAGCGGCAGGTCGGTCACCTGCCTTGGGCCAATTACGTCCCGGATCTCGGCCGATTCCAGCTCCACCCCTCCCGGGTCGGCTTCGATCGTGACGACTTCGGTTGAGTCTCCGATTTCTAAGACGAAATTGCGACGCAGCCGGTCACCGGCGTGGAGCTCCAACCGCTCGAGAGAGGCTCGTTTGAAATTGAGCGCCGTCGCCACCAACGAATAAGTGCCTACGGGCACTTCCGCAAACAAGTATTCGCCCCGGGAGTTGGTGGTGGTCGTGAACTCGAGCTTTGTTTCCTCCTGCTGGATGACGATGGTAGCGGTGGGTAACGCGGCGCCGGTCTGGTCCAGGACGCTGCCGCCGATCTCCGCGGTATTCATCTGTCCCCAGGCGATGGCGCCGGCAAGGACGAGAGCCATCTCACTCAGCAATCGCATCGAATGAGCCATCTCGAAGTCTAACAGGCCGCCCGACCGGAAAGCGGCCAGCGCTGTTGATGTTGCGTCGCTCCGCTAGTCCTTAATATACTGAACTGGATTATTTCTGGGGCTGTCGGCGAAAACAATCCGTGCCGTCCATGAGGAGATGAGGAGGCGTTCGATGAAGACCATCGGTTTTTGGGGAAGGGCTGCTTGTTTCGGTCTCGGGCTGGTTGGCTTGGTCGCGCAGTTCGGCGCTCTGCCCTCCCGGGCGCAGCAGTCCAACGCCAAACAGGCCGCTACAGCCGGTTCAGCCAACCCGTCGGGTTACATCACCGGTACTGTTCAGGGAGAGAAGGGTCACGAAGCTGGCGTGTGGGTCATCGCCGAAACCAAGGATCTGCCCACCAACTTCATTAAGATCGTCGTCACCGATGACCGCGGCCGGTTTATGTTGCCCGAATTGCCCACTGCCAACTACAAGGTCTGGGTTCGTGGGTACGGTCTGGTGGATTCGACCCCCATTGACCGAAAGCCCGGCGCCGGCCAGGTCACTCTGAAGGTGACCTCGGCGAAAACCCCGCAGGAAGCCGCCAAGGTCTATCCCGCCAATTACTGGCTGTCGCTGTTGGCGCCTCCCGCCAAGGACCAGTTCCCGGGCACCGGGCCAAAGGGCAACGGGCTGGGCGTCACCATGACGGACCAGAATCACTGGATCTATCAGCTCAAGTCGGGCTGCAACTTCTGCCATCAGCTCGGCAATGCCGAGACGCGGAATATCGACCACGTGCGCGCGGCGAAGCCCGAGCTGAAGACGGCGGAGGAAGCCTGGGAGTGGCGTCTGGGCACGGGCGTTCGCGGCAACTCGATGTATGGCGTGCTCACCACGCAAGGCAAGGATCCCTCGTTGAAGGCCTACTCCGACTGGACCGAGCGCATCGCCAAAGGTGAAGTACCCCCCGCTCCGCCCCGTCCCAAGGGGGTCGAACGCAACGTCGTCGTGACGTTGTGGGACGTGGGCGATGACCACTCCTTCATGCACGATGAGATCTCGACCGATAAGCAGCATCCGACGGTGAACTCCGGCGGGCGTGTCTATGCCGTGAATGCGGGTCATGGGCAGCTCGTGATGATGGACCCGAGGGAGAACAGCACGTTTGCGCTCGATATCCCGACCCGCGAGGACAAATCGAAGGTCCCGTCGCGGTTCCCTCCGCCCAACCGTCCGTCCCTGCACTGGGGCGACGAGCATCTGTGGGCCAACCCGCCGTATGATCCCGCGGATCCGCATAATCCGATGATCGATCACGAGGGCCGGGTCTGGATGACCTCGAAGATTCGCAGCAACCAGGACCCGGTTT
>Ga0306926_10001812_pt1 | contig 21351 bp, 17 predicted proteins | sample flu12Cox44000178_FD_203759 | JGI IMG/M metagenome (GOLD analysis project Ga0306926, IMG submission 203759) | Lab enrichment of tropical soil microbial communities from Luquillo Experimental Forest, Puerto Rico - flux8day.12C.oxic.44.000.178 (v2)... | ecosystem: Environmental > Terrestrial >...
ACTGCCGTGCGGAACAGTGATTCGAGAAAAGCGCGCGCCCCGTCGATCACGGTTCGAGCCCATATGAGACAACAAAGGCTACCGAAGGGATGCCCCACTGGAGAGAGCGCACAACCATCACTATCCTTAAGCCCTGATCCAATCCGGGGGGCTTGACCGATGAAAGGACGCGCCCATGGTGCTTGATGACAAGACGAGAACCGAGCTCGAAGCCGCAGCGTTCCGGCGTCTGATCGAGCATTTGCGCAGGCGCACCGACGTGCAGAACATCGACCTGATGAATCTTGCGGGCTTTTGCCGCAATTGTCTGTCGAACTGGATGAAGGAAGCCGCCGACACGCATCGGGTGCCGATGTCCAAGGAGCAAAGCCGGGAACTCATCTACGGCATGCCGTACGAGGAATGGAAGGCCAAGCACCAGAATGAGGCTTCCCAGGACCAGCGAGCAGGATTCGAAAAGGCCGGCCATAAGCACTGATCCCGATCGCCTGTGTACTCCGGGGATGACGGCCGTCTCGACTTGACCTCGCCGCTCGCAAAACCTCCAGTCTTGCAAATGCACTCGTTTGAGTCGGAGGTTTCAATGTCCATTGCTGTCGCCGAGAAGCAAGCGCAGGCCGCGACCCGCTTCGCCAAGGATCATCTCAAGGCTTTTGTCGAGCGCATCGAGCGGCTGGAGGAAGAAAAGAAGGCGATTGCGGATGACGTTCGTGACGTCTATGCGGAAGCCAAGGCCAACGGTTTTGACAACAAGGCGCTGCGCGAAATCGTACGATTACGCAAACAGGACGCCGACAAGCGGCGCGAGCACGAGACCATTGTTGAGACTTATATGGACGCGCTTGGAATGCTCTGACTAAACCACCGGCCAACGCCGGTTAATCAACGCGCCGCGGCCGATGGTGCGCCGAATTTGACGCTCCCGATGAAGGTTAAGGCGCTGCCGGCAAACTGCTCGCTTGTCATTCCGGGATTTGGATCGTCGCCGAAGGTCATGGCCAGGGCGGTGACCGGCTTCTGCATATAGGGACCGAGGTTGCGGAAGTCCGGCAGCCCGAACAGCGTGGTCCCCATGAAGCTCTGCGCGCTCGGACTAAGGATCATGGCGCGCATCCAGGGATCGTTGAAACGATCGCCTACGCGAACGGCACCACCGCTTGGCTTCCTGGACGGGATCGCGGAACGTTGGCCGTCGTTTTGCGGCGCCATGGCCGGCAGGCGATCGTCGCCATGCTTGACCACGATCGTGGTGTCCTCGCGAGCGGCAGGTACGGCGCGCGGCTTCGTGCCCATCGGGACCGTCCGCGCTACCGCGATCGGGGTAGGCTGCGATGCATAGGAAAGAGCATTCGGCAACGGCTCGCTGTCACTGCCATCAGCCAGGGGCCATTTCGTGATGCCCGCGGTCGTCTTCGGACCGGCATTGGCGCTGCCCGCGGCGTGCTGGGTCGCCGGCGTCGAAGCCTGCGGAACGCGCGAATTGGTTGTTGCCGGCACCTCAACCGGTTCGGCGCTCGGCAGGCCCCGCCAGTAGCCTCGCGTGCTCAGGACATCATTGGCGCCGGAATTGGTTCGGTCAAGATTTTCCGCTTGTGCAAGGCGTACCGGCTTTTCGCTGGCGGAAGCCATCTGATAGCCGGTCGGGGCGGAAACTGATTTTGACGCGACGACGTCGATGTCCTTGCCAGGTCCCGGCTTGGCCACCGGTTTCGAATCTGCCGATGCAATCTGATAGGTTTCAGGCTTTACCGGTCTGCTCGGCGGGAGCGGGATGGCCGCCATCTGTGCGCGGGCGGTCATTGCCGGGTTCTCAATCCACTTCTCGGATGCTTTTTCCGCGAGTTTGGGCTCGACCTTGCCGATGCGCGCCGAGGCGTCGTCGGCCGGGGCCGAAGGAGCGCCGGCCGCTGCCGCCGCATCGGCCTCCTCATCCGTCTCGTTGTCGCTGCTGAGCAATTTGGCGAGGAAGCCGGGCTTGCGATCGGGACGCACAATGTCGCCCTGGGCAAACGCGGTCCCCCTGGGGTCCGAGGCGGATCGGCTGGCGAGCGGACCTTTCGAGAGTATGCCGGCGAGCTGCACCTCCGGCAATCGTGGCCAATGACGCACGCCGCCGGTGTCCAAATGCACGAAAGGCGAGCCGGACGTGGGATAAAAGCCGACCCCGCCGTGCTGAGCCCGCAGGCCGGCCGCCCGCAACTGGTCAAGGGGTACTCCAGGAATGTAGAAATCGATCGCCTTGCCAAGCATGTGCTGGCTGAACTTGGCGACACCGCTGGAGCGCTTGCGCAGCATATCGTTGGTAGACGGCGAGCGGTATCCACAAACGATCCAGATCGGCTCTTTCGCTCCGACTTCACGATGGACTTCCCACAGCAGATCGATCAGATGGGGGTCCATTGCGGTCGGCTTATCCTGACGCCAATCGCGCAGCAGGTTGTTGATCTTTGTGAGTGCGGTCTCGTCGTAGCGGCCGTTCACCTTGTAGGTGACGGTCAGGTCTTCGTTGGTATGGATATGGTGAAGCGAGATGGTGCGCGTTTCGCTGTCCGCGGCGGCAGTCCGCAGCGTCACCCAACCAAAGACAATGAGCAGAACAGCCAAGCTGCCGCAATAGCCGGCAAGCGTCAAACGCAAAGGCGACGGATTCTCGAGCGCGACTTTGACCGTCACGTGCCAGCCCATGTCATATGCGTCAGCTCCCCGCCTCCCGCGGCGAGCACCACGGGCAGCAAGCTCCACTATCCACCGTCCAAGCGGTGGATAACGGCTAACGCAGTGTCAACTAGGGAAGGGTTAACGCGAGGTTAGCGCTGTGCCCATCCCCCCCGATAAAGCAACGGTGACAGCCGACTATGGCGAAAACTTGCTGCCTCTGTCGTCGTTGCAAAGATTCCTTTAATCGCCGCTGCACTCGGCGGCAGGCCCCGCTCAAGTTCAGCCGTTCTGCTGTCCAGCGGCAGTAAAGGTGTGCGGCGGCTGCGGTCCGGCATGTCTGCTGTCACCCCATTACAACGCATGCGGCTGCATATCCGGATCGCCGGAAAGTCCAAGTGAATCCAGCTTGCGGTAGAGCGTGGAGCGCCCGATGCGCAATCGCCTCGCAACTTCCGACATCTGTCCGCGGTAATGGGCGATGGCAAACCGAATTGCATCGGCTTCGATATGCTCCAGCGGCCGCACCTCGCCATTGTCGTCCAGCAGGTCGAGTGCACTCATCGGCGTTGTGGCCGCGGGCGGCGATATGGTCGCGCTGCCGAGGTCGAATAAATCGCCTTTGATCGGGTGCAGCCCATGTGGGACTGTTTCCGAAATGGCCATCGGAGCTATGTCGTCGGTCGCAACGCAGCCGGATACCTGCGAGGCAATTTGTGGAAACTCGCCGCAACCGATGATATCGCCCTCCGCGAGCACAACGGCTCGGAAGACCGCGTTTTCGAGCTGGCGCACATTTCCGGGCCATTGATAGGCGCACAAAAGGGACATTGCCTCGGCGCTCAGGCCGCTCACACGCTTGCCTTCCTCGGCCGCGAAGCGGACGAGGAAATGGCGTGCGAGCTCGGGAATGTCCTGCAGCCGCTCACGCAGCGCCGGCACGGAAATCGGAAAGACGTGCAGACGATAAAACAAATCCTCGCGAAAGCGCCCTGATTTGACGTCAGCGATGAGGTCACGGTTGGTGGCAGAGATCAGACGCACATCGACCTTGACAGGCTTGCGCGCCCCAACCGGCTCGATCTCACCCTCCTGAATTGCGCGCAGGAGCTTCACCTGGGCGGCGGCGGGCAACTCGCCGACCTCGTCGAGGAACAGCGTCCCGCCCGACGCCTCGACGAACTTTCCCATATGGCGTTCGGTCGCACCGGTGAACGCTCCCTTCTCGTGACCGAACAGGAGCGACTCGACCAGATTATCGGGAATGGCCCCGCAGTTGACCGCGACGAAAGGCTTCGCCCGTCGGTCGCCAGATCCGTGAATGGCACGCGCGATCAGCTCCTTGCCGACGCCGGACTGACCTTCGATCAAGACCGGGATGGCTGAGCTCGCGGCCTTCTCGGCCACGCGCAACACGGATTGCATGCGGGGACTCTTGGTGATGATATCGTTGAAGCCGAGCGTGCCGGTGCGGCTTCTCTTGATGCGTGCCAGCTCGCTTTCGAGCGCGCTGGTTGCGAGCGCATTACGCAATGAAACGTGAAGGCGCTCGACGCCCACGGGCTTGACGACGAAATCGGTCGCTCCGGCGCGCACCGCTGTGACCACATTGTCGATTCCGCCATGCACCGTTTGAACGATTACCGGAACCGGGATCTCGGCCTCTCGTATTTTCGCGAGGACACCCAGGCCGTCGAGGTCGGGCATCACGAGGTCGAGCACGACCGCGTGAATGGGTGCGCCGTCCGCGACCGTCAACAGAGCCACGGCCGCATCGCCGCCCTCGGCAACGAGCGGCTCGTAGCCGAATCTGCGCACCATATTCTCAAGGAGCCGTCGCTGCACGGGATCGTCATCGACGATCAAAATACGTTCACTCACTACGCACCCTCGCAACCGCCGGCCCTTGTGCCGATTTGGCGCACTGTGGCCCAATTGGGTTAATGCCTGGATAAGGTCGCGAGGCTGGCTGGCGCCAGCACAATCCGGTAAGAGATGGGATGAGCCGAATTCACCGTACAGGGTCCAAACCTGGCCCCCTCGCGAAAACGCGCATGGCTGAAAAACGGCGCATGCTCCGCTCCGCCAAGTCCCGCTCCCGAGCGGCTCTTGGCAGGCTGCCGGAATGGAACCTGGCCGATCTTTATCTCGGGTTGGACGATCCCCAGGTGGGCCGCGATCTTGACCGCGCCGATGCGGAGAGCGCGGCGTTCGAGCGGGAGTACAAGGGCAAGCTTGCGGCACTTGCGGACGGGCCGCAGGCGGGAAGCGCGCTGGCCGACGCGATCAGGCGCTATGAGGCGCTGGATGATCTCCTTGGACGGTTGATCTCCTACGCGGGGCTTGTGCACTCAGGCAACACGGTCGATCCCGCTCGTGCCAAGTTCTATGGCGATGTGCAGGAGCGCGTCACTGCTGCCTCGACGCATCTTTTGTTCTTCGTCCTTGAGCTCAATCGGCTCGACGATGCTCGTCTCGACGCCGCCATGCAGGTTCCGGCGCTGGCACATTATCGTCCGTGGCTCGAGGATCTGCGCAAGGAAAGGCCCTATCAGCTCGAGGATCGTATCGAGCAGCTCTTTCACGAGAAATCGGTAACGGCCTATTCCGCCTGGAATCGTCTTTTCGACGAAACCATAGCAGCCTTGCGTTTCAAGGTCGGCGCGAAGTCGCTGACCATCGAGCCGACGCTGAACCTGCTGCACGATCCCAGCGAGAGTGCGCGCAGGCAGGCAGCGGACGCGCTCGCCAGGACGTTCAAGGAGAATTTGCGAACCTTTGTGCTCATCACCAACGTTCTCGCCAAGGACAAGGAGATTTCCGATCGTTGGCGCGGGTTCGCCGATGTTGCCGACGCCCGCCACCTGTCGAATCGGGTTGAGCCCGAAGTGGTGGCAGCGCTGGTCGATGCCGTGCGTGCGGCGTATCCGAGGCTTTCGCACCGCTACTATGCGCTCAAGGCCCGGTGGCTTGGAAAAAAACGCCTGGCTCACTGGGACCGCGCCGCGCCGTTGCCCAAAATGGCCAATCGCACAGTCGGGTGGAATGAGGCCAAGGCGACCGTGCTGACCGCCTATGGGGCGTTCTCGCCCGAGTTGGCGGCGATTGCCGAAAAGTTCTTCGACAATGACTGGATCGACGCTCCGGTGCGTCCGGGAAAGGCGCCCGGGGCCTTCTCGCATCCGACGGTGCCATCGGCGCATCCCTATGTACTGCTCAACTATCAGGGCAAGCCCCGCGATGTGATGACGCTTGCGCATGAGCTGGGCCATGGCGTGCACCAGGTGCTGGCAGCGCCGAACGGGGCGCTCATGGCCCCGACGCCGCTTACGCTCGCGGAGACGGCAAGCGTGTTCGGAGAAATGCTGACCTTCAGAAGGATGCTGGCCAATGCGGGGAGAAAAGAGCGCAAAGCCATGCTCGCCGCCAAGGTCGAGGATATGATCAATACGGTGATCCGTCAGATCGCGTTCTATACTTTCGAGCGCAACCTGCACACCGAAAGGCGACACGGCGAGCTCACCGCCGAGCGGCTCAACTCGCTCTGGTTCGATGTCCAGCATGAGAGCCTGGGACCTGCGGTCGAATTCAAGCCCGGGTATGAGGTGTTTTGGTCCTACGTTCCCCACTTTGTGCATTCCCCATTCTATGTCTACGCCTACGCTTTCGGCGATTGCCTCGTGAATTCCCTGTACGCCGTCTACGAGCGCGCCAATGAAGGCTTCGCGAAGCGCTACCTCGACATGCTTGCGGCTGGGGGAACCAAGCACCACACCGAGCTGTTGGCCCCGTTCGGTCTTGATGCCCGGGACCCCGCCTTCTGGCAGGGAGGCCTTTCGGTCATTGAACGAATGATCACCGAGCTTGAGGAGCTGGAGTAATTCTCTCATTCCGCCGGTGCGTCTCGTAAGCAGGGCCGGCAGGCCATTCGGCGCAGCACCCTTCGTCAAAACAAATGGCCGACCGCGAAGCGAATCGATTCACTGCCCGTGCCGCGCGCTACGCGCGCGTCGGAGCAAACATGAGCGGCGTAGCCGCCCGCATCGCGGGAGCGCGCCTTTTTGGCGTAACGCTCGACCGTGGCAGAAGCGCCGCCGAGCTTGCAGCAGCCCTGGGCGGTCTCAAGGGACCGATCATGAAAGTGGCCCAGCTCATGGCCACAATTCCCGATGCCCTTCCGGCGGAATACGCGACCGAGCTCATGAAGCTGCAAAGCGATGCGCCACCCATGGGTTGGGCCTTCGTGAAGCGGCGCATGGCCGCCGAGCTCGGCCCCGCCTGGCTGAGCAAGTTTTCCAGCTTTGAGCATCATCCTTCGGCGGCCGCGTCGCTCGGACAGGTGCACCGCGCGCGCGCTCACGACGGGACTGGGCTTGCATGCAAGCTGCAATATCCGGACATGCAGTCGGCAGTCGAAGCGGATCTGCGGCAGCTGCAGCTCATTTTCGCCATCCACCGGCGGATGGATCCGGTCATAGACACCACCGAGATTGCCAAGGAGATCGGTGCTCGCATCCGCGAGGAGCTCGATTATCGCCGCGAAGCCAAGCATGCCATGCTCTACCGCCGAATGCTCGCCGGCATCGAGCAGATTCACGTCCCGCGCGTGTGGCCGGAACTCTCGACCGGCCGGCTCCTGACTCTCGATTGGCTCGAGGGCGATCGATTGCTGGCGCACAAGGACGACGACCTGGCAACGCGCAATCTCCTCGGCACCGCGATGTTCACCGCTTGGTGGTGGTCGTTCAGCCGTTATGGCGTGATCCACGGAGATCCGCACCTCGGCAATTACTCGGTGTTTAAGGTCGACCGCCGGCCCGCAGGAATCAACCTGCTCGATTATGGCTGTATCCGCATTTTCGCGCCGAAGTTCGTGGGCGGCGTGGTCGATCTCTATCACGGCCTGCTCAGGGGGAAAGACGACCTTATCGTGCACGCCTATGAGACCTGGGGATTCAGGCGGCTCAGTCGCGAAGTGATCGAGGCGCTCAACATCTGGGCGAGGTTCATCTACGGCCCGCTTCTGGAAGATCGGGTGCGCAGCCTCGCCGACGGAGTAAAGCCGTCGGAGTACGGCCGGCGTGAGGCTTTCCGTGTGCATCAGGCGCTCAAGCAGCGCGGCCCGGTCACCGTACCGCGCGAATTCGTATTCATGGACCGGGCCGCAATCGGGCTTGGCGCCGTATTCCTGCACCTGCGCGCAGAGCTCAATTTTCACCGGCTGTTCAACGCTGCAATCGAAAATTTTTCGCTGGCCACTGTCGGCCGCCGGCAAAACGCTGCGCTTTCGGCGGCCGCGCTTGAGAAGGTAGCGTGAGGCACGGCGATTGCCCGCCAGCCGGCTACGCCGTTGCTCTCTTTTGCTGTTTGGGCTAATCCGGCCCTGCTGACCAATATTTGGAGGGTCAAATGGCCGATCATGGACAGGTCGAATATGCGGTAGCGCAAGGCAATGACATGCCGGCGCACGAGGCGGGGTACGAGCGTTTCGTGCATTTGGTCTTCGTCGGTGCTGCCCTGGTCATCAATATCGTTCTGGGGTTGGCCATCGGTGCCGTTGCCGGCCATTGGGTTGTGGCCTTTGGCATTTTTGTCATTGCGACCATTGTCGCGGTGCATGGCTTCATGACCGGAGCACGCATTTCCAGCGTCGTGATGGTGGGGATTTCGCTTGCGGCGCTTGCGCTCACCGGGGGCGGCGGCGCTTGAGCCTAGGCCGCCGGCACGAGGAGACGAGTGAATGCGCATTGCGGTAGCACGCGAAGTCGAGCCGACCGAGAGCCGGGTCGCTGCAACCGCGGAAACCGTCAAGAAGATGAAGGCTCTTGGGGCCGATGTCTGTGTCACGGCGGGCGCCGGCGACAAATCGGGCATTCCTGACAGCGAGTTTGCAGCGGCGGGTGCCGCCGTCCTCGCTGATGCCTGCAAGGACGCGGACATCATTCTGAAGGTTCGCCGGCCAACAGCCCCCGAGCTCGCTGGCTACAAGAAGGGAGCGCTCGTCATCGCGCTTATGGACCCCTATGGTCAGGACGCAGCCGTCAGAGACATGGCGCGCTCGGGCATCTCCGCCTTTGCCATGGAGTTCCTGCCGCGCATTACGCGCGCACAGGCCATGGATGTGCTGTCCAGCCAGGCCAATCTTGCGGGTTACCGCGCGGTGATTGATGCCGCGGCTCAATACGGCCGCGGCCTGCCCATGATGATGACGGCGGCGGGCACCGTGCCTGCGGCCCGGGTGTTCATCATGGGCGCGGGCGTGGCAGGCCTGCAGGCGATTGCCACCGCGCGCCGACTTGGCGCCATCGTCACCGCCACCGATGTGCGTCCTGCGGCCAAGGAGCAGGTGGAGAGCCTCGGCGCCAAGTTCATTGCGGTCGAGGATGAGGAATTCAAGCAGGCGGAGACCGCGGCGGGCTATGCGAAGGAGATGTCCAAGGACTATCAGGCCAAGCAGGCGGTATTGGTCGCCGATCACATCAAGAAACAGGACATTGTCATCACCACCGCGCTGATCCCCGGCCGACCGGCTCCACGGCTGATCAGCAAGGAGATGGTCGCTTCGCTGCGTCCAGGCTCGGTGATCGTCGACCTTGCGGTCGAGCGCGGCGGCAACTGCGAGCTTGCCAGGGCCGGGGAGGTCGTTACCGTGAACGACGTCAAGATTGTGGGCTATCTCAACGTCCCCGGCCGCGTCGCGGCATCCGCATCGAGCCTCTATGCCAGGAATCTGCTCGCTTTCCTCGAAATCCTGGTCGACAAGAAGCAAGGCTCGATTGCCGTGAACTGGGATGATGACATCGTCAAGGCAACCGCCCTCACGCGCGACGGCGCTGTGATTCATCCAAGCTTCGCGTCGAAAAGCGCCGCTTGAGGAGAATGCCGCCGGGCAAAGGCGCGCCGTCCATCGCCGGAGAGGAGACAGCGAATGTCCACGTTCATCCCGCCCGGCAGCTTCGCAATGCTCGCAGCGCCCTTGCCCGCCGACGGTGCCGGTAGCCCTGACCTGATCTTGGCGCAACTTGACATTCTTGCCGCCGCGAGCGGCGGAACGATGCATGCCATCAGCGGCGGGACAGTCGATCCGCTGGTGGTCCGATTTTCCATATTCGTGCTGGCGGTGTTCGTCGGTTACTTCGTGGTGTGGTCGGTCACTCCGGCGTTGCACACCCCGTTGATGTCGGTGACCAATGCAATCTCATCAGTCATTGTTGTCGGGGCGCTGCTCGCGATCGGTGTTCCGCTCGCTGCAAATGACAACGGGCCGGTTTGGGCGCGTGTCCTGGGCTTCATTGCCCTGATGCTCGCCTCCGTCAACATCTTCGGCGGCTTTCTCGTCACGCAGCGCATGCTTGGAATGTACCGGAAGAAAGAGGGTAGGGATAAGCGATGACCGCCGACCTCGCGGCGCTGCTTTATCTGGCTGCGGGCGTATTGTTCATTCTGGCATTGCGGGGTCTTTCGAATCCAGAAACGAGCCGAAGGGGCAACCTCTTCGGCATGGTCGGAATGGCAATTGCCATTCTCACGACGCTTGCCTCACATCCTCCGAATGGGACCGCGGGATGGGCGCTGGTTGTCGTCGGTCTCGCGATCGGCGGCAGCACCGGTGCAGTGATCGCGCGGCGGGTGCCGATGACGGCCATGCCGGAGCTGGTCGCCGCGTTTCACTCGCTCGTAGGCATGGCGGCGGTGCTGGTGGCAGCCGCCGCTCTCTACGCGCCCGCTGCCTTCGACATCGGTGCGGTTGGAACGATTCACAAATCGAGCCTCGTCGAGATGTCGCTCGGCCTGGGAATCGGCGCCATCACCTTCACCGGCTCGGTCATAGCGTTCCTCAAGCTGTCCGGCCGCATGAGCGGAGCGCCGATCATCCTGCCCGCGCGGCATGCCATCAACATCGCGCTCGCGCTCGTCATTCTCCTTCTGATCATATGGCTCGTGCGCGCCGAAAGCCACGCGGCCTTCTGGTTGCTGACATTGACGGCTTTCGTATTCGGCGCGCTTATCATCATCCCGATCGGCGGCGCCGATATGCCGGTCGTGATCTCCATGCTCAACTCGTATTCGGGCTGGGCAGCGGCCGGCATCGGATTCACGCTCGGGAACGCGGCGCTGATCATCACCGGGGCGCTCGTCGGCTCCTCCGGCGCAATCCTGTCCTACATCATGTGCCGGGGCATGAACCGGAACTTCATCTCTGTGATCCTCGGCGGCTTTGGCGGCGAAGTGACGGCACACGCGGGCACGGAGAAACGGCCGGTCAAGCAGGGCTCGGCCGAAGATGCAGGCTTCATTCTCAAGAATGCCGGCAAGGTCATCATCGTGCCGGGCTACGGCATGGCGGTGGCGCAAGCCCAGCACGCATTGCGTGAGATGGCGGACCGGCTAAAGAAGGAAGGCGTCGAGGTGAAATATGCCATTCACCCCGTCGCCGGCCGCATGCCCGGGCATATGAACGTGCTGCTCGCCGAGGCCAACGTTCCCTATGACGAGGTTTTCGAGCTCGAAGACATCAATTCCGAGTTCCCGCAGGCCGATGTCGCCTTCGTGATCGGCGCCAATGACGTCACCAATCCGGCGGCGAAGGAAGATCCTTCCTCCCCGATCTACGGCATGCCGGTTCTGGAGGTCTGGAAAGCCGGCACCGTGATGTTCAGCAAACGCTCGTTGTCGTCCGGCTATGCCGGTATCGACAACACGTTGTTCTATCGCGACAACACCATGATGCTGTTCGGCGACGCAAAGAAGATGACGGAGGAGATCGTCAAGGCGCTCTAGCGCAGCCCATGCTCGAGGATGTGCGCATCGCCGGTTACGAATCGAAACCCGCCGTCTGCCTTCGAATGGGCCGGATGTGGCCTGTTGGGCTTGTTTTCATCAGCAGGTATCGTTGACGCGGATCGTCGCGCATCCGGTTGACAGCGCTCGGCAGTGACAATGCTGAAATGGATCCTGCTCATTGCACTCGTCGGATATGGCGGCCTCGTCGCGCTCCTCTATTTCGGTCAGCGCGCGCTGCAATATATGCCCGAGCGCTCGCGCACGTCACCTGCGATGGCGGGCCTGCCGCAGGCAGAAGAGATTGTGCTCGACACCGCCGACGGCGAACGCGTGATTGTCTGGCACGTTGCTCCGCATGGGGAGAAGCCTGTGATACTCTACTTCCACGGCAATGGCGGCTCGCTCGCCTGGCGCGCGGAGCGCTTGCGCGCGCTCACTGCAGACGGCAGCGGCCTGGTCGCTCTGAGCTACCGCGGCTATGGGGGATCGAGCGGGCGGCCGACCGAAACAGGTCTCATCGAGGATGCCTTCGCTGCCTATGCCTTCGCTGCGACACGCTATGGCGCCGGCCGCATTGCGTTATGGGGCGAGTCGATTGGGAGCGGCGTTGCCATCGCGCTGGCAGGCGAAAAGCCGGTCGCCCGCGTGGTGCTGGAATCGCCCTTTACCTCGGTGACCGATATCGCCGCTCAAATCTATTGGTTTTTGCCGGTGCGCTGGTTCATCAAGGATCCGTTCCGTTCCGATCTGCGCATTGGCAAGGTAACGGCGCCGGTGCTTGTCCTGCACGGTGAGCGCGACAGCGTCGTCCCGATTGCGCTCGGCGAGCAGCTCTACGCTCTGATCAACGCCCCGAAGCAATTCGTGCGTTTCCCCGATGGCGGGCATAATGATCTCGGCAGCTACGGGGCTCTCGATGCAGCAAGGGAATTCCTGGCGGCGTCGCCTTGAACGCAGTCGCCATGAACGCGTGTGCACCCGACAGCTCGTTGCCCGCAGGCCTCAAGCAGCGGTCATTGGGTCCTTTCCGGGCGCTTTTCCTGGCGGCTTAACAGTCGTAGACTTGGGGGAGGACAGCCCACAGGGAAAGGCTGCTATGCCAGACGCTTCCCAATCGATCATATGGGCGCTCGTGGCTGTGCTAGCAGCATGCACCCATGGCGCGATTGCCCAGCCGCTGGCGAGCGAACGAACGCTCGATGAGAAGCAGCTTCTGGGCATGCGGCTGTTCAATCAATCATGCCGCGTTTGCCACACCAGGCCGCAGATGACGAGCCCGCTTTATGGTCCCGAGCTGTCGCAGAGCTCGGCCGGTGGCAGCGAGCAGGTGATGCGGGAACTTATCGCCAATGGAACGCCGCGGATGCCGGGATTCAAATATCATTTCGAGCCCGCGCAGATCGAGGCAATCGTCGCTTACCTGAAGACGATTCCAGCCACGCCAGCTCCGGCCGCAAGCGGGCCGCGCTGAAGAACTGGAGGCAATGTCATGAGCAGCGCACACACTGGCTTGTTTGCTGGTCTTGCGGCAACCATCGTAGGCATGACCGTGTGCTACGCGGGTGACGCGATCCTGAGCGGTTCGGTTGTCTCGGCGGCCGGGGAAAAGCTCGGCGGCGTCACAGTGTCCGCCAAGCCGGCCGACGGAACCATTACGACAACGGTGTTCACCGACGAGGCGGGCGACTATTTCTTTCCGCCGCTGCCGGCGGGGAACTATCGCGTCTGGGCGCAGGCCGTGACGTTTCAAACCGCCAAGGCGGAGCTGGCATTGCCGCCGGCAGGCAGACAGAGCTTCGTGCTTCAGCCAATCCAGGACTATGTGCGGCAGCTGCCAGGGAACGTCATGCTGGCTGCCCTGCCCGAGGAAACCGACCAGGACAGGCGCATGAAGCGGCTGGTGCGCAACGACTGCACGGGCTGCCATACCGCAAGCTTCATTCTCCAGCATCGATTCGACGAGGCCGGCTGGCAGGCAATCATCGAGCTTATGAAGAACGCCAATGTCTATGGCACGTTCGTGGGCAAGGAGCGCAAACCTTCCGGCATCCTCGATTTTCATCAGAAGGAGCTGGCGGCTTACCTCGCGCGCGCGCGCGGTCCGGGCGAAAGCGCCATGCAGTTCAGGCTCGAACCGCGTCCGTCGGGCGAGGCGGCGCGTGTCGTGTTCAAGGAGTACGACGTTCCGCTCGATCCGGACGCCGGGCTTCCCAATAATTTCCGCCAGAACGACGGCAGCGACTGGTCGCTCGGGACGCCATCGGTGCTGATCCCGGGCTGGGGCGTGCACGACGCCTGGCTCGATCTCGAAGGTGGGCTCTGGTTCACCTGCAACATCCCTAACCGGCGCACCACCATCGGCCGGATCGATCCGTCGACCGGGGCGGTCAAGCTGTTCAAGGTGCCGGCTCCCAATGGTCTTGCCGCTCAAGCGCACGGGATGACGAGGGACGAGAAGGGCGTCATCTGGTTCAACGTCAATAACGGACGGGGCGGTCTCGGGCGACTCGATCCCAAGAGCGAGCGAATCGACGTCTATATGCCGCCCCAGGGCATGTCGCCGACCGGCGGCGCCACGACCGTCGACTACGACGGCAAGGGCAAGATCTGGGCATCGGCGCCCGACGGCGCGCTGCGTTTCGATCCGGAGACGGAGACCTTCACCGAGTTCAAATCGGTCACCTACAAGACGCCGAACGGTACCGGCGTGACCTATGGCGCAGCCGGTGACCGCAACGGCAACGGCTGGTGGGCGGAGATGACGCTCGACATCATCGGCATGGGGGAGGGCGCAACCGGCAAGTTACAGGAGGTGAAGCTCGCTCCGGTGAAGGAGGAGATCGATCGCCTCACCCCGCAGGAGCGCACCTTCTACGAAACCTATAACCAGGCGGACTTCAACGGTCCGCAGCCTTGGGCGCAAGGGCCGCGGCGGATGGGCACCGACAAGAACGGCGATGTCCTTTGGGTCGGAGATTCCTGGGGCGCCAATCTTGCGCGTATCGACATCAACACGCATGCAACGACCTACGTTCCGCTTCCCGGGCAGCAGCAGCCCTATCACGTGGCGGTCGACAAGGAGCACAACGCTTGGACCAATCTCTGGGGCGCGGACCGGGTGCTGCGCTACAATCCGGCCACATCGCAATGGACCGCATTCGATCTGCCGACGCGCGGCGCGGAACCCCGTTACGTGTCGCTCCTCGAGCGCGAGGGTACGCCCACGCAGGTGGTGCTGCCCTATTTCCGCGCGAGGAAGGTTGCCGTCATGACGCTGCGCAGCGAGCAGGACTTGCAGGCGCTCAAGTCAGCATCGCGCTAGCGAACAGGCGGCCAGGCTCCTGCCGCCTGCGTGGTTTGACCAGTATCGAGACCAAAAACCCGTAGCCAATCGCAAATCCCGATTGCAGGATTTTGCAAATTGCTGCCCACTGGCTTGCAAATCATTACTGATTCGCGAGGCAGCAATGAAAGCCAACATGGCCTCAAAACGCGCGGCCAAGGCGAAGCGTCGCAAAGCCGTCGTGACGGAAAAGCGTAAAGCTGAATTGGTTGCAACCTCGCTTTCCGAGCAGGTGCGGATCGCTGCGGCACTCCCAATTCAGCACTGTCTTCTATCGCAAGGATTCCCGAAATCAGGTATGGGAACCTTGGTATTGGCGCGCGGGCCCACTCCTTGGGGATTCAAAGCAGGAGTGTTTCTGCTTGACTCGTTGTGCCTCGGAATCAAGGACATCATTTTCAGCTCCATGACGAGCGAGCAGCTGGAAGATTTTCGTGAAGTAATGGCGGATGCGGCGGCGCCGCTGGAGCGGGTCGAGCCGAGCTATGCGCGCAAGCTGCTGCGTGACCTCGCGATCTGGGCGAGGGAGATCGGCTTCGCCCCTGCTCGTGATTTTGTCGTCATCGAGCGGCTCTTTGGCGACGTAAATGCAGAGGCCTGCGATACGGATTTCCAGTTCGGCTATGAGGGCAAACCGCTTTACGTCCGCGGCCCGTTCGATACGGCGCAGGTCAAAGATGCGGCATGATACTTGATCGTTCGCCTGCCCTGCGACAACGATGTTCAAGCCGGAAAGTGCGGGAATTTCGTTGAGCCGTCCCGCTCGATGCGGGAAAGCAAATCGATTTCCCACGCAAGGTACTCGTTCATCGCCTGCGTTGTGTCGTTTGGGCGCTCATAGGGCTTGAGCCACACGTCGAGAGCCTCGTCTGCCATCTGCTCGTGATCCGCCGTGAGCGCGTGCCCGTGCGCCTGCCAGGCTGCGTTGCCTCCGTCGAGCCAACGAACCGGGCCTTCAACCAAGGCGGTTGCTTCCTGCGCAGCCAGCGCTGCAACGGTTCCATCCTCGGAGGTGAGCACCAGCACGCCGCGCAGCGGAATTCTCTTCAACGCGTCCGCAAGCCGCGAGCGGATCGCGAACCAGGCACCGCAAATATGCGCTTTGCGATATTCGCGGCTGAGCGAGAGATCGACGATGGTAGCCTCATCGCGCGCGTTCAAGCCGGCAAGGCCGGCGCAATCGATGCGCCGCTCCAGGGGCGCCGGCGGCCCCAGGATCTGCGGTGGCGGCCGGCCGGCCTCGCTTCCCGCCTCCGCCAGCACGAACACGTCCTGCCATCCCATCTGGCGCAGCCATGACGCGGTCATGACCGCACGCACCTCGGCATCATCGATCAGCACAATGCGCGCGCCAAGCGTGCCCACGTATTGATCGGTCGCCTGCACAAGCTGCCCGCCGGGCGCGGACAGTGCGCCGGCTACATGTCCGGCTTCGTATTCGGCGGGATCGCGCACGTCGAGCAGATAGTGCGTGCGGGTTTGATCGGTGCGAAACTTGCTCAGCGTCTCGCGGTCCACGCGTGCAATCCCGAAGCGGCGCGCCACGCGGTCGCTCGCCGACTTGGCGAAAGCAAGCGCGGCGGAGGAGGGCTGCGTGGCGCGCCGCATCCTGCCGCTCTCACAGGCTCGGCCGGCAAGGCTCCAGCCCATCGTGCCGTTGCGCAGCGCCGCGACCCTGTTCGGCACGCCTGCATTGATCAGGGATTGCGCCCCGATGATGCTGCGGGTGCGGCCGGCGCAATTGACGACTATCATTGTGTCCGGCGAGGGAGCGAGATCGCCAATGCGCAGCACCAGCTCGGCGCCCGGCACGTTGATAGCGGTGGGAATCGACACGCGCTGATACTCGTCGAACGGGCGACTATCGAGCACCACCAGGTCCTCGCCGTTGCGGATCAGCCGGTCGAGCTCGTCGGCGGAGATGCTCGGGGTCGCGCTGGCATGCTCGACGAACTCGCCGAAGGCCTTGCTCGGCACGTTGACCCCGGAGAACAATTCCAGGCCTGCTTCGGCCCACGCCATCACCCCGCCGTCGAGAGCAAATAGATTGTGATAGCCCGCAGTCGCCAGCACATCGGCAGCGCGCTCGGCAAGGCCGTCATTCTCGTCGCACAGCACGATGGGCGTGCCCAGGCGCGGCACGAGGCGAGCGAAATTGAGCTCCAGCCGGCTCAGCGGGACCGAGCGGGCGAACAGCAGATGGCTGCGCGAGAACGGCAGCTCCTCGCGCACGTCGATGAGGGCGAGCTCGTCGCCGTCGGCGAGCATCGCCTTGAGGGCGAGCGGACTGAGGCGCTGCAATTTATGCCTCCGACGAAAGCCGTCCATTGCCGCTGAAGGGCGGCCCCTATGTCGCCTGCTGCGGCGTCATCAGCTGCACCTTGCCGGTCGCAAGATCGAACCGCACGCGCTGGATATTGTCCAGATTGGTGCCGGTGACGCGGATGAAACGTGCGCTGTCGGGGTAATCGATGGAATGGATGGCGCCGTCCTGATAAATCCCGGCGTGTCCCGGCAGCAGGCGGTACTTCTTGACCGGTTTGAGCTGCGCTTTGACGGGATCGCCCCGATCGTCCTCGCGCTCCCATTCGATCATGTCGGTATAATGGGTGGCTTGGCCGTAGATCGCCCATGATGCGCCATGATCGTGCGGCGGCGACACCCGTGCCTTGTCGTTGATATGGGCGAGGATCTGAAAGCCGAGCTCCGGATCCTCGTAAAGCACCTTGAGCCCGCGCGGCGCCTGCGCGCCGCAATACTCCTCGATGAAGTCCGCATTCGCGAGGAGGCGCTCGAGCCGCGTGCGAACCTCCTCCCGTCCGCTCGGCCCGGGATCGCGCTTGAGGATGGAACGGCAATCGGAGACGAACTGATCGAGATCGTAAGGCATGCGTTTCCTCCCGAAAATTTCTTTCGGCGAGCTTCGCTCATCCCGTTGAAAAGTGCCAGAGCCGTCAGACGCGGGAATGCGCGTTCGTCTGGCCATCCATTTCCAAGATGGCCTTGTCGAGCGCGCCCCCCTCCTCGTCGGCCAATGCAGACTTGATCAGATCGCCGAGCTGCGCCCCGCCATTGTCTCGCGTGCGCAGGCGGGGCAGCACAGCTGCGAGCTTGTCGAATTTGGCCCGCCCGCGTTCAAGCGTGTCGCCGTAGCCTTTCACCAGGCCGCGCATGCGTGCGATCTCCAGCGCCAGCGCATAGTCCGAGGTTGCAGCCTCGGCGACGAGGTCGAGCCAGCCGGCGAGCGCGGCCTGCTCGCTGGCGAAACGAAAGGAGTGGCGGCGCAGCGGCTTGAGCTTCGCCAATGCATGGAGCAGCAGAAACCCGCTCACGGACGTGGTCTTGACGATCTTGCCCTTGCGCAGAACGCGCTCGAGGAAACGACGAGCCCAGTCCGTACGAATGAGCCAGCGCCCGGTGGCGGCCGGAAGCGTGTCCGCGATCTCCTGCACGCGCGGATGAAAGAACTCGGCGATCTCGAGAATCTGGTCGGGCGCGACCTGCACCTCCGCGCGCACGCGCGCGAGCCGGCTCGGACGGATCTTGAGCTCCGCCACGCGAATGGTGTCCTCATAGGCCATGCCGAGGGCAAGCTGGCGTGCCAGTTCGGCAAGCAAGCGGCCGGAGCCGTCGCCGTGGCGCTGCTCCAATCGCCGGAACCGTGCGAGCCGCGCCAGGAAATTCCTGGCGTAGTCCGCGTCCTGATAATCCCCGAGGCGTTTGAGGGCCGCCGCCACCACAATGCCTGCCTCGCCGGGATAATCTTGCGCCGCCTCGCGGATCAATTCGCGCAGGGGCGGGGCGACAGCATCCGCCAAATCTTCGGCGGCATCCGGCGCCGGGCTTGCCGCGTCCCCGGCGCGCGCCGCCTCGAAGCCGGCGGCGAAGGCGGCAAGGCTCTGCGTCACTCCGACCTGCCCGCGGCGAATGGCGGCCTCGAATGCCGGGCGCGCCATGGGCAAAGCCCCGGCCCCCGCAAGCGCCCCGAACAGCACCGCGCTGAGCACGCTGCCCGTTGCGTCGGCAAGCGCCGCCATGTCGAACGCGACAAGCTTGTTTGCGGCCTGACGGCAGGCGGAAAGAAGCGCTGGCGCGTCCACCCTGCCGTCGGCGAGCGCAATCCTCTCGGTCATGGAGAAAACGCGATGCGTGGAGGCGATGAGCAGCGTCCTCTCCGGTGTGATGAAGCCGCGCTCGACCGCGCGCGCGGCTTCCATCAGCTCGGAGGCGAGCACCACGTCGACATCGCCCGGCATCGGCAACAGGCCGAGCACGGGCTCGCGCCCCGCCGCGCGCGCGGCCGCCTTCGCAAACAGCTCGACATAATAGATCGTTGCGCCGGTGCGCTGCGCGACGCCGGGAACCGAGGTTGCCTGCGCGAGAAAGCCGCCATGCTCCGCGAGATCGACAATCCAATCCGCAAGCACGCCGCCGCCTTCGCCGCCCAGCGCCACGATTGCGATCGTGATCGGCCGTACCCTGGCGACCTCCCCGGCGACTTCCCTGATGAGTTGGGCGTCCATCCCGTTGCTCAGCCCCCTGCGAAGCTTCGCTCGTTGCGGGCCAACAGGGCGCCGATCACCGCGCTCCTTACCTTCTGCTTGAGTCGATCCCAGCGTGTGGGATTGGTGATGACGCAGGCGCGATAGAACGACGGACACAGCACTGCGGCGTGCGCGACCTCTCCGCACAGGCCGCAGCCGACGCAGGAGCTGATCACCTTGGTTACCGGCTCGCGCCGCAGAGGATCGGGATTGGGAGCAAGCGTCAGCGAAGGGCAGCCGGACAGGCGGATGCAGGAATGGTCGCCGGTGCAGGTGTCGGGATCAACCCCGAAGCGCTCGCGCACCACGCGCGCGCCGCTTTCCATGCGCTTGCGCATGAGCGGGCGCTCGCGCCGCTGCTTGTTGAGCATGCATTCGGACTGGGCGATGATCACCTTCGGTCCCTTGACCGCGGTGGTGAGAGCCTCCTTGAGGAGATCGCGCATCCTGGCGACGTCATAGGTGCGCCGGATGGTGTGCACCCAGCGCACGCCCACGCCGCGCACCGCCTTCTCGATCGGATTTCTGGTGGCGCGCAGCGCGTTCTCGGCGGCGGAGGAAGGCACGTCCTGACCGCCGGTGGCGGCGGCGTAGCCGTTGTCCACCACGATCATGACATTGTCGCTCTTGTTGAAGACGGCGTTGCCGAAGCTCGAAGCAAGGCCGTTGTGCCAGAATCCGCCGTCGCCGATGAGGGCGATGGCGCGCTTGCCCTCGACCGCGTTGAAGGCGGCTGCCCCTGCGCCGCCGAGACCATAGCCCATGGTCGAGTTGCCGATGTTGAAAGGGGGAAGCACCGAGAACAGATGGCAGCCGATGTCGCCGCTCACGTGATGCGGGCCGAGCTCGCGTTCGACGAGCTTCATGGCCGCGAAGATCGGGCGCTCCGGACAGCCGGTGCAGAACGATGGCGGGCGCGCGTGCACCTTTCCCGCGATGGCCTGCCTTGCGCTCGCGAGCGCGGGAGGCGAGGCCGGTGAGGCATCGGCCGCGGTGATGAGATCGGGGCGATAGCGGGCAACAAATTTCCGAATGCCTTCCTTCATGACGGCGCCGATATATTCCCCGGCCATGGGCAGCACGCTCTTTCCTTCGACGCGGGCGGCGATGTCGGCGCGCCGCAGGATGGTGTTGACCGCCTGCTCGATGAATTCCGGCTGGCCTTCCTCGACCACCAGGATCGCCTTCTTGCCCGCGCAGAAGCGAACGAGCTCGGCATCGATCAGGGGATAGGTGACGTTGAGGACGTAGAGCGGGATGCGGCTTTCGCCGTAAATGTCGGCGAGCCCCAGCACTTCGAGGGCGCGCAGCGCGGTGTTGTACATGCCGCCCTGCATGACGATGCCGATGTCGCCGGCATCGCCGTCGAAGAACTCGTTGAGCCCATGCTCCTGAACGAAGCGCACGGCCGCCGGCCAGCGTTTCTCGACCTTCTCCTTCTCCTGCAGATAGCTCGCGGGCGGCAGTACGATTCGGTTGGTGTCGCGCACGGGCTTGTCGAGCGCGTCTCTCAGCGTAAAGCCCGGCCGAACGTTGTCGCGCGCGGTGAAGCTGCCGTAGACGTGGCAGGCGCGGATGCGCAATTCCAGCATGACCGGCGTGTTCGAGGCTTCCGACAGCTCGAAGCCTTTCTCCACGGCGCGCACGATCGAAGGCAGGTTCGGCCGCGGATCGATGAGCCAGATCTGCGATTTCATCGCAAAGGCGTGGCTGCGCTCCTGCATGATGGAGGAGCCTTCGCCATAGTCCTCGCCGACGATGATGAGCGCGCCGCCGGTCACCCCGCTCGAGGCGAGGTTGGCAAGCGCATCGGAGGCGACGTTGGTGCCGACCGTCGCCTTGAACGTCGCCGCTCCGCGCAGGGGATAGTTGATGGAGGCGGCAAGCGCGGCGGCGGCGGCCGCCTCGTTGGCGCTCGCCTCGAAGCGGATGCCGAGTTCCTGGAGAACGTCGTTGGCGTCGGCAAGCACATCGACCAGGTGCGAGATCGGCGCGCCCTGGTAGCCGGAAACATACGACACCCCC
>Ga0306926_10001813_pt1 | contig 21349 bp, 20 predicted proteins | sample flu12Cox44000178_FD_203759 | JGI IMG/M metagenome (GOLD analysis project Ga0306926, IMG submission 203759) | Lab enrichment of tropical soil microbial communities from Luquillo Experimental Forest, Puerto Rico - flux8day.12C.oxic.44.000.178 (v2)... | ecosystem: Environmental > Terrestrial >...
CAAGAAGGCGCTTACCAACGGCAACGCCATGATCTCCGATGTGCGGGCCGGTAAAGGATCGCTCGGCAAACTGGCTACCGACGACGAGCTTTACAACAAACTGAAGGAAGCCAGTGCGAGCCTGGCGTCGGCCACGGCCAAGCTCAACGACAACACCACCACGGCCGGCAAGCTTTTTTCCGATCCGAAGCTTTACGACAACCTCACCGGTTTGACCGGGGACATGCGGCTGCTGATCGGAGACTTCCGGCAGAACCCGAAGAAGTTCCTGCGCATCAAGGTGGCGTTGTTCTAGACGCCGCCCCACTTTGCGCAGCACGCCGCCGTTATGATGTAATCCGGCTGTAACAATCGCACGGTAGCGTGAATACACTTGAAGCCCGACTTGATGATGGAAAATCCGGAAAGTTCCGCAAAACAAACGCGACCAGAAGCCGCGAAGTCCACTCTGCCGCAGCCGGGGCGGCCGGTGCCCAATCGCGCCTACCCGGGCGCGTTGATCGTGGTGGAGGGGACGGACGGATCCGGCAAGAGCACGCAGCTTTATCTGCTGAAGCGGTGGCTTGAAATCGGCGGCTACCGTTTGCATTTTACGGAATGGAATTCTTCGCCGCTGGTGAAGTCGGCCACACGGCGCGGGAAACAGCGGCGGCTGCTGACGCCGTCCACTTTCTCGCTGCTGCATGCCGCCGATTTTGCCGACCGCTGCGAGCGACAGATCATGCCGCTGCTGCAGGGAGATTACCTGGTTCTGGCCGACCGCTACATCTATACGGCCTTCGCTCGCGACGGCGCGCGGGGCTGCCCCGAGAAGTGGCTGCGCAATCTCTATCGTTTTGCGCCCGTGCCCGACATCACCTTCTATTTCCGCGCTCCGCTTGACGTGGCCGTGCAGCGCATTTTGAGCGGTCGGCCCAAGCTGAAATATTACGAGGCCGGCATGGACTTGGGATTGTCGTACGACCGTCCGGAGAGCTTCCGCCTGTTTCAGGCGCGGATTATGGACGGCTACGACAAGATGGTGGAGTCCGACAATTTTGTGGTGCTGGATGGAACCCTGCCAGTAAACAAACTACAACGGCAAATGCGTGAAATTGTGGCATCGAAGATCGATTTGAAGCGTTTTGCGCCGCGCGCGGCAGAGGCCGAATAGATGCCGGAACCGGAAAAGGAAAGGCTGCAGGAGCGGGAAAAGACGGCGTCGCCCATGGAGCATCCAGAGCAGGTTCCCGGAAGATTGCCCGTCCAGTCTGACGACGAATCGTCCCGGAATTTCTTTGGCGAGCCGCTGGTGGGATTTGATCCGCACGAGATCACCGGAACGCTGATCGTGATTGAAGGAATGGACGGTTCGGGCCGCTCGACGCAGATCAGCCTGTTGCAGGAATGGCTCGAGTCGGAAGGCTTTGCCGTACAAACCAGCGGCTTGCGGCGTTCGACGCTGGTCGGTCGCGACATTGACGAGTTGCTGGCCAAGAATGCGGTAACGCGACTGACGTTGGCGCTCATGTACTGCACGGATTTCTTCGATCAGCTGGAGCACCGCATCGTTCCGGCGCTGAAGTCGGGCACCATCGTCCTGGCCGATCGCTACATCTTTACCCTGATTGCCCGCAGCGTGGTGCGCGGAATCAATCGCGATTACTTGAGCGGCCTTTACGCCATGGCCTTGCGGCCGCACCTGACGTTCTGGCTGAACGTGCGACCGGAGACGGCATTCGGACGCGAATTCCGCAAGGCGCAGGCCATCAGTTACTGGGAAGCCGGGCGCGACATGTCGCTTTCCCACGATCTGTTTTGGTCGTTCATTCGCTACCAGACCATGATCAAGCGCGAGTTCGAGGCCTTCGCCAAACGGCACGACTTCCTCGAACTGGATGGCGAGGCCCCGGTTTCCACGGTGAACAAGCTGCTCCGGCAGCGCATTGCCGAGCAACTCGGGATTCGCGCGACGAAGTACACACCTTCCTCGGCGCTGGCGCACCTTTGGCGCTGAGCGCTTGTCCACTGCATGCCTGACCCGGTCCACATCGCCGCGATAGACGCTGGTTCGAACGCCGTTCGTCTTTCGGTGGTGCGCGCCTTCTCGGCGCTGGACATCGAGCCCCTGCACAACGAGCGCTACCCGCTGCGGCTCGGGGAAAGCGTGTTTGTGCGCAACCGCTTCAGCGAGGACGTTTTTAAGAAAGCGGCGAAGGCTTTTCGTCATTTTCGTGACGTGATCGACGAATTCGGGGTGACGCACTACCGGGCGGTGGCGACCAGCGCCTCGCGCGAAGCCGGGAATCGCGAAGCATTCATTAAGCGCATAAGGCAAAAGTCAGGCCTCAAGGTTGAGGTCATCAGCGCCGTCGAGGAGTCGCGGTTGGGAAGGGAAGCGGTTTTTGCAGCGCTGGGACCAGACTGCCAGGCGCGGTGCATTGCCGACCTGGGCGGCGGCAGCCTGGAGCTCAGCGTCCTGCGGGATCACCGCGTGCAGCAGACCGCGCAACTCCCGCTGGGCACCGTGCGCCTGATGACCACGCTCGGCCTTCAGGGCCACATTCGGACCATGCAAGCCGAGCAGGTGCGCAAATATGTGCGCGCGCTGCTCGAATCGAAGCTGGCGTCGTGCCCCAATCTGGCCGACGGCTTGACCGTGGCCTTGGGCGGAAGCGCCGAAACTCTGGCCAACGTGGCGCCCGGTCCGCGACATCACGGGCTGACCACTCTCGAACTCTCTCTCCTGCGTGAGCGGCTTCCGGAAATGCTGCGCTTGGATGTGCGCGAGCGCATGAAAACCTATGGCGTGCGCCGCGACCGCGCCGACGTCATGGGAATTGCCGGGATCATCTTTGTGACGCTCGGCCGCTACCTGAACGTTCGCTTGCTGGCCATTCCAGCCGTGGGCATCCGGGAAGGGCTGATTCATGAGATTGCCACCGCCGCATTTTCCCGAAAGGAGCCGCACCGCTATACGGCCGCCGCGCGGCAGATTCTGATGGGAGCCAGAAGCTTTTCCCGCCGCTTGGAGCGTGACCAGCGTCACGCGGAGCACGTACGCGAGCTGAGCCTGCAGCTGTTTGACCAGCTGCAACCGCTGCATCATCTGGCTCCCGAAGCGCGGGTGATTCTGGAAACCGGCGCGCTGCTGCACGATGTCGGGCACAGCGTCAGCCACAAGGGCCACCACAAACACGGCGAGTATCTGACCATGAACGGTGACATTCCCGGTCTGGAAGGGCGTGAACGTGCGCTGGCCGCGGCCGTGGTTCGCTATCACAACCGCAAGGCCGAGCCTGCCGATCACCACATCTCCTACGCCGCGCTCAACACCGGCGACCGGCGGCTCGCGCGGAGGCTGGCGTCGCTGGTTCGCATCGCGGAGGGGTTGGACCATTCGCACCGCCAGCGCATTAGCGCGGTCAAAGCGACGTTTCAGCGCGGCGCGGTGGGCTTGCAACTGCAGGCACGCGGCGATGCCAGCGAAGACATCCTGGACGCCAACCGCAGCGCGGAACTGTTTGAAAAAGAGTTCCACACCAAGCTCTACTTCAGGCCCCTGAACGACTAGACTATCCTCAGGGTCTCTCAGAGTGACGATTCGAAGCTGGGAGGAGAGCATCGAGATGCAGCTGTACATCGTGAGACATGGCATAGCGATTGACCGGGAAGATCCGAAAAGCCCGTCCGACCCGGAACGTTTTTTGACCGCCGAAGGGCTCAAGAAGACACGCGACGTCGCGCGCGGATTTGCCTCGCTCAAGATTTCTCCCGACGTGTTTCTTTCCAGCCCTTACGTTCGCGCCATGCAGACCGCCGAAATCTTCGCCGAAGCTCTCAAGTTCCCCAAATCCAAGATCAAGGGCACGGAATTGCTGCTGCCTGGCGCCGAACCAGCCGGCTTTTTTCGGGAGTTGCAGCGGACGTCGCGGTCTGAAGAGTCGGTCGTATGCTTCGGTCACGCACCGCAGCTCGATGAGCTGATTGCGTTCGCCTTGGGTTCCAAGAAGGATTTGACGCAGATGAAAAAGGCCGGCGCGGCGTGCCTCGAACTGACCCGTATCAGCCCGCCCGCGGGCCAGCTGGTGTGGCTAAGCACGCCGAAGATTTTGCGCAAGCGAGGGAAACAAGACTAGGTTCAGCCGACCACGACGACCGGCAGCAGGGGCGCTATGTCTTTCGCCGGTGCCGGCGGGACGACCTTCGTCGGCTGGACCAGAATGCTCTTGCCGATGCTGACTTCGAGCAGGTGCTTGGCCTTGGCAAAGCGCGCCGCAATTTCCGGCGTTTCCTCCACGCCGTCCAAGTGAAGCAGCAGGCCTTGCGGTAAGGCAGAGATTTTTACCGGTGCGCCCGAGTTCACGCCGCTGCGCTGCGCGGCGACCGCCAGCCGCAGGATCCCCGCCAGCGTCCTGATCTTCACCTGCTGTTCGATCGAAAGCCCGGAAAATCGCTTGTGGCCGACGGCCGGCTCCGGGCCGCGTTGAAAGCGGACGGTCCACGCGACGCGTTCCCATTCGGCGAAGGTCCAGGCGGGCGGGACAGGCGACCGCAAGAGGAAAGTGCGGGCCGATTTCAAGCGCGACTTCTTCTTGGATTCACAGACGATTCCGCTGAGCAACGCCGCGGCGTTCAAGACGCGCTTTTCGTCGGCATCCGCAAAGATCGGTCCGGCGACAGAAAGGCGCAGCCGCAACTGCGCCCAGAGTTTTCTGGCGATTCGCGAAACGGCCAGGCTTCTGGCAGGCTTGCGATCCATGGCCTTACGGGTGGCTTTGATACGGGCGGCGGAGTTCGCCGGCCAGTCATGCTTCGGAAAACCCGCTTGCCAATTTTGCCAGATGCCCGTGCTGCCTAAGGCCTGTTGTCGATAAGCCTGCAATTTTTCCTGGCGAACGACGTTTACGCGCTCCCGCAAGATGGCCTCGAGTCCGGGTCCGCCCGCGCCTCTTGAGTCGCCAGCCAACTCGACCAGCGTGTCCAGATCGTGCACATCGCCAAGCAAGTCCTGAACCCGCTTCAACGAAGGGATCCATTTCGCGTGCAGCGACGGCACAAGCAGTTCGAGGGTATAGCGAAAACGCTTCAGGCCGATGCGCAGTTCGTGCCAAGGCACGGCGCTTTCCGTGCGCAGCGCGCGACGGTGCAGCTCGTGAGCCTCCTCCAACCGTTCCAGGGCCAGGCAACGGGCGGCTTCGCCATCGACAGGGATTTTCCGCAAACGCGAACACAGGATCTTAGAAAGTTCCGCCCAGCGCTCCCCGTCAAACCTTTCGGCAAAGCGCAAGGCCTTAGCCAAGACAGTTCCCTGAGTCCTTTTGACCGAGTCGAGCACCAGCAGCTTCAAGGGGTCGGGCTCGGGAACCAGCTGTTCCAGCCATTCCACGGCAATCTGCGCGTCCCTAAGCTCGCCCATGGATCGAAAAACCTTGCGCCCGCATCCGCGCATCTCTCGCCAGTCGGGATGCGGATCAATCTCGGCGACAGCGGTGGCCACAGAGCGGCACCGGCGCAGCGCGACTCGGAAGTCGTGGACGGCGTCGACGGAAGGCTCGGAACGGAGTTCCCGCAGCTCCTCGAGCGTACGGTTCATCCAGTACGCTAGGTCGCGGTGCTCCATGGGAGCACGACTAGGAATGGCAACGGCAAAGGCCATCTTTTTTGCAGAAACGCTCCTGCCGGAATGGGTTGCTCCGGCCCCTGTGGAGCGGGAACTGTAGGGTATCGCGCGGCGAGCGTGACGTCCAGTCTTCGGGGCCGACGTTGCGGGCCTCCTGTGGATGAATCTCCGGGTTCATGCTATTTTGAAACAACGCGCCGGAGTGGCGGAATGGCAGACGCGGCGGACTCAAAATCCGCTACCCGCAAGGGTGTGAAGGTTCGACTCCTTTCTCCGGCACCAACATTCTAAACGGCTTAGATCAGCACACACTTCGACGAGCTGACATGGAGTGGATTCCGGAAGTAAAATTCACGCCCATTGACAACGGTCTCGCTTCTTTACCGAGCGAGGCCTTTTTGTTTATCCTGCGGCGCGAACGTCGGGGCCTACACCGTTCGCGCTGCCTCTCGCTGCCGCCAAGTGTACGCGTTTGCGCCTTACAGTCCGAACCTGATCCGCCTACGTCGCAACGTTGCGTTCAATCGTTTCAAGAATTGCGTGATCGTGCCGACTGCCGTGGGTCGGACGGACGAACCGGTCGCCTTCAGAGAGGGTAAGGTTCCCGGCGATGGCTTGCTCCGCGTTCCCTGCACGCGCCTCGATTCCTATATCGAGCAGCAATCTGCTCCCGATATCATCAAGATGGATATTGAGGGCGCAGAGTGGTAGGTGCTGCATGGCTCGCGGGAGCTGTTCCGTTCGAAGCGGCCGATCGTTTTTCTGGCGACGGATGGCCAGCAAGTTCACGGGCGGTGCTGCTCCTTCCTGGAGGAGAACTGCTACGCTTTGCACTTCCTCGCGGACGATGAATTCATCGCTCGGCCCGTTGGCAGTTCGATTCACGCGGGATGACTTGTGCTGTTGGCGTGAGGGGAGGTGAAGGTTGGACTCCTTTCTCCGGCATCAGCCGGCCGCGCCGCTTTCGCTCGCAGGAAACACCTTCCCGCTTCCACGGTTATTTGAATCGGTTTAATATGGCATCGCTCGACATCCCTTCTGAACGATTGAGGTCTCATGCTCCGCCGACTCGCGCCCGTTGCTCTGTTCGCGCTCTTGACCGTGCCTTGTGTTTTGTCGACAGAAGCGGGCCAGGCGCCGCACGCTCGAGCGGCAACAACCGTGGAGCTGCTGGGTGGCTGGCAGATTCAATCGTCTTGCGAAGCGAAGGCCTCAGGCGAACTGGTGTCGAAGACGGGGTTCAGTACCTCCGGCTGGCACCAGACGACGGTACCAAACACGGTGGTCGGAGCGCTGGTGGACGACAAGACCTATGCCGATCCGACCTACGGCACCAACATGAAGAACTTGCCGGGCATGAACTATTCCGCGGCGACCTTTTTTGCAAATCAAGACATGCCCGACTCGAGCCCGTTCAAGTGTGCCTGGTGGTGGCGCAACGAGTTTATGGTTCCCGCGTCTTTTGCCAAGAAGAACATTTCGATCCGCTTCCCGGGCATCAACTACCGCGCGAATGTGTGGTTCAACGGACAAAAGGTCGGCGACGCCAAAGAGATCGCCGGAACCTACCGCATCTTTGAATTCGATCTGACCAAGCTGGCGAAACCCGGAGCGAAAAACGTGATCGCGCTCGAAATCAGCGCACCAGGGAAGGAGGATCTGGGCATCACCTGGGTGGATTGGAATCCGACGCCGGCCGACAAGAACCTGGGCATCTGGAAGACCGTAACGCTCGACGCGCACGGGCCCGTGGTGATTCGCAATCCATTCGTGAGGACCCGGCTCAACGCGGATTTCACTGCCGCCGAGCTTACCGTCTCCGTCGATCTGCGGAATGATTCGCGGGCGGCGGCCAAGGGAACGCTGATCGCAGAGATCGACGGAAAAGTCATGAAAATTCCGGTCGAACTCTCGGCCGGAGAAACGAAGGCCGTTCGTCTCGAGCCCGAACAGTTCGCCGCCCTCAGGCTGCCGCAGCCGAAACTGTGGTGGCCCTATACCGTGGGCACGCCCTATCTTTACAAAGCGAAGCTGCAGTTCGACCAGGCTGGCACGGTTTCAGACAGCACAACGGTCTCCTTCGGCGTCCGCCAGGTCACCAGCGAGCTCACCGACAAGGGCCACCGCCTGTTTAAAATCAATGGTCGGCGAATTTTGATTCGCGGAGCGGCTTGGGCTCCGGACATGTTTCTGCGCCCCATGTCCAAAAAGCTGGACGCGGATCTGCGCTACGTAAAACACATGGGCTTAAACACGGTTCGCCTGGAAGGCCGCATTGACCGCGACGAGTTCTTCAACAAAACCGATGAAATGGGGATTCTGGTCATGCCCGGCTGGACCTGCTGCGACATGTGGGAGCAGTGGAAGGATTGGACCGACGACACGCGCAAGATCGCCGCCGCTTCTATGGCCGACCAGGCGCGGCGGCTGCGCAATCATCCGAGCGTGTTCGTCTGGCTCTATGGCAGCGACGGGCCGCCTCCGGCCGACGTCGAAAAGATGTACCTGTCCGTTCTTTCCGAAGCCGAATGGCCCAACCCTTCGCTGTCATCAGCCAGCGAAACGCCGACCACGGTAACCGGAAAATCGGGTGTAAAGATGACCGGTCCCTACGAGTACGTTCCGCCCGTCTACTGGCTGGCCGATACCCAGGCGGGCGGCGCCCATGGCTACAACACGGAGACCAGCCCAGGTCCGGCGATTCCGACGCTGGAAAGCGTGAAGCGTTTCATTCCGGCCGAACATCTCTGGCCGATCGACGAAGTATGGAACTACCACGCCGGCGGCGAGCGTTTCACGACCGTCAACGTCTTTACCGACGGACTGAACCGGCGCTATGGACCGGCGGCTTCGCTCGAAGACTATGAGCGCAAGGCGCAGGCCATGGCCTACGACGGTGAACGCGCCATGTTCGAGGCTTACGGTCGCAACAAGTACACTTCGACCGGCGTCATCCAGTGGATGCTCAACAACGCCTGGCCTTCGCTCATCTGGCACCTCTATGACTACTACCTCGTGCCTGGCGGCGGCTACTTCGGCACGAAAAAAGCGATGGAGCCGCTCCATGTGCAATACGGCTATGACGATCAGAGCGTTGCCGTGGTGAACGACACCTACGTCGAGCGCGCGAACATGAAGGTCCGCGCCCGCGTCTATTCGCTCGACGGAAAGTTGCTCGCCGACCAGGAACATTCCGTCGATGTGCCGGCGGACGGCGCGGTAAAAGCCTTCGACCTGCCGAAGGCGGAAGGGCTGACCATGACCTTCTTTGTGCGCCTGGACTTGCGTGATGCCCGCGGAAGAGCGGTCGGCGACAATTTCTACTGGCTTTCCGCCAAGGCCGACACGCTCGACTGGGCCAAGAAACAGGATACGGTGTACACGCCGCAGGCGGAATTTGGCGATCTCACCGGCCTGGCCGCTCTGCCCCCGGTCCGTCTGGAAACCAGCGCGGCTGTCGAACAGCCGGCCGGCGCCAAGGAGGGCAAGGCTCACATCCGGGTCAAGAATCCATCGAACGGCGTGGCGTTTCAGGTTAGGCTGCGCCTGGCCAAAAAACCGGACGGCCTTGACGTCGTGCCGGTCTTCTGCGACGACAACTATTTTTCCCTGCTGCCGGGCGAAGAGCGGCTGATTTCCGTACGCTACGACACCGCGCAGCTTCAAGGCGCGCATCCGGTTATCCAGGTCGGTGGTTTCAACATCAAGCCGGCTGAGATTCCTACCGGTCCCTCGCATTAGTTCCGGCCGCGTTGCTTTGGCCTGCGGCGTCGTGCACAATGCCGCTCGATGCGTGCATCCCTCTATCGCACCCCAGAAACTCGCTTCGCGTGCGTCGCACTGCTCGTGCTCGCCGCCCTCGCGCGCAGCTCGATGGCCCAGGACGCCAAACTAGCCGCGGCCGAAGCGGGGATCGAACAGCGCATCACCGCCTCAGGCGCCGAGGTGGCGGTCTACTTCAGGACTCTCGACGGCAAGGCGGAGTACCGAGCCCGGCCTGACGACACTTTCCACGCCGCCAGCACCATGAAAGTGCCGGTGATGATCGAGCTTTTTCGTCAGGTCCAGCAGGGAAAACTGAGGCTGGAGGACCAGATGGTGGTGCGAAACGAATTTCACAGCATCGTGGACGGCTCCTCGTACACCCTAAGCGTCAGTGACGATTCTGAAGGCGAATTGTACAAAGCCGAAGGGCAGCCTCGCAGCCTGGGCGAGCTGTGCGAGCTGATGATCACCGTGAGCAGCAACTTCGCCACCAACTTGCTCATCGAGAAGCTTGGCGTGCAAAACATTCGCGCTACCGTTCACAACCTCGGCGCCGATGGCGTCGTTGTCCTGCGTGGCGTCGAGGACGGGAAGGCGTTCGCCAAGGGCCTTAACAATACGGCCACCGCACGCGGGCTGGCGACCTTGATGGAGGCGATCGCCGACGGAAAGGCCGTGGACGCTCAGAGTTCCCGGGCCATGATCGGGATCCTCGAACGGCAGAGGTTTAACGAAGGAATTCCCGCTGGACTGCCTCCGGGAATCGCCGTAGCGCACAAGACCGGCGAAATCACGCGGATCCACCACGATGCCGCGATCGTCTTCGCCAAGCGGCCGTATGTGCTCGTGGTCATGGTTCGCGGACTCGCCGACCCTAAGCAGAGCACGGCTCTGATAAGCGACATCAGCCGCGAATTGTATGGGGCGACTCAATAGGTCACACTTTGCGCAACCCGTTTTGCTCATTGGCTCATCTAATAGGGCGGAGTCGTGTAACTTTTCATGGGGGGAAGGGTTTCATCGAATTAGGTTGATCGGATCCGAAGGGAGAAGGGAATTCACCATGAAGAATTTGTCGAGGGCCTTGCTGACAGCGAGCGCCGTGCTGCTGCTTGCCGGAACAGGCTTTGCCGACACGCTCGAGCTGAAAGATGGCCGCGTGCTGCAGGGCAAGTATTTGGGTGGGACGCAGGCCGTCCTGCGCTTTGAAGTCAACGGCGAAGTCCAGACTTTCCCCACACACGACATCGTCGCGCTGACCTTTACTCGTAATTCCGGTCAGGCGCCGGCTCCGGCCTCCGCTCCGCCGCCGCAAAACGATCCTGCGCCGGTTGCGGCGCCGCCACCCGCCGCGAATTCTTACGCGGTCGGCGATGTCACTGTGCCGGCCGGCCAATCCATCCTGGTACGAATGATTGACGGCGTGGATTCGGCCAAAAACCACGTTGGCGACGTTTTCCACGCCAGCCTGGAAACCGATCTCAACATCAACGGCACGCTGGTCGCGCGCAAGGGAACCGATGTCTACGGGCGGTTGGCCAGCTCGGACAAGGGCGGAACGTTCTCCGGCAAGTCCGAATTGCAGCTGGAGCTGACGCGGCTGGTGATTGATGGCCGCGACTATCCGGTGGTAAGCAGCGACTACAATGTGCAAGGCAAGAGCCAGGGCTCGGCCACGGCGAAAAAGGTCGGCGGCGGAGCAGTGGCCGGCGCCATCATCGGCGCGATAGCCGGAGGCGGCAAGGGTGCGGCGATTGGCGCGGCGGCGGGCGGGGGAGCCGGCGCCGGCATTCAGATCCTGACCAAGGGCGAGAAAGTGAAAGTGCCGAGCGAAACCTTGCTGGAGTTCCGGCTGCAGCAGCCCGTAACCGTTACCCTGGCGGCGCGCTAGTCATTCCTAAAACAACCCGATTTCCGCAGCGGCTGGCGCTAGGGGTGTCTTTTAGGAATCATCGACGGGAAATTGCCGCTTGCCGCTTCTACTGTTAGTGAATATGCTAACACCCTAAAGTGAGGGCCAGATGCCGAAAGAAAAACCGCAAGTGAACATCGGGGAAGTCATCAAGACCTACCGCAGCCAGCGCGGGCTGTCGCAGGGCGATATCGAGCGCCGCACCGGATTGCTGCGCTGTTATTTGTCGCGCGTCGAAAACGGCCACACCGTGCCGTCTCTGGAAACCCTGGCCAAGATCGCCGAGGCCATGGACATTTCGCTGGCCGACTTCTTTCCCGGCACGGAAACGCCGCGCGACAAAGAGACGCAGAAAATGCTGGGCGAGCTGTCGCAGGACGAGATCCGCTTCCTGGTCGAGATCAAGCGTTACAGTTCTACGCTTTCGGATGGCGACAAACGCCTGGTGCTGGCCATGATTCGCAAGATGGCGACCATGATTCCGCCTCCGGCGCGCAAACCCCTGGTTCGCCGCCCCGCGGTCTAACCCCGAATGCAATATGGGTCCCGGACACGGGGCGCCTCGAGAGAGTGACCCCCTGCTTGCAAAGCATAGACTGGCAAGATGCTACAGAGCGCAATGGACTACTATCTCGCTCTTTTTTCTTTGCGTTTCGTGACACTGCCCTGCGCCCTGAATTACTACTCGGTGAAACGGTTTCTTATTGAGCTGCGCACCAGAATGTGCACCAAGTTTTGCCGGAGACAGGGAAAGCCGCTCCGGCTTTTTTCTCGCGTTCACGGAGCGTGAGCGCGCTGACATTGTTAACAAACCGCAGCCTCTTGCAAGATTGCCGTTTCTCGCGCACACGGGCTAAAAACACACGAGGCGACCAGAAATTCGCAAGAACCAATGCCCATTCCTTCCCCGCCGGCCGAAAAGAAATGGGCCAGTACTCGTGCTTTGGTCGTTACTTTGAATCGGACATGCTGGGCTGCTGGCTCGCTTCACTCTGTTCCAGTTCCAAGGTAGTCCGCTTTCCACTGATGTAGATGACCGTGAGTCTCCTGGAACCATCCGGTTCCGGCGTACTCGTAAAAGCGTCGTCATGATTCGGGGTGGGCTGCTCAGTCACGTGAGCAGGGAAGGTGGCCACGGTCTGCTTTCCCTGCAGAAGAGTGACTTGGACCGTAGGTCCGGTGCCAGTCCATTGGACGGTGTAATTGCCGGGATTGAGAGACTTGCCGTCAACATTGGTTTTGTTTTGCAAACGAAGTTTCCCCTTATTGGCATCCCCTGCAAATGCGCCAGAAGAAAATACAAGTGCCAATCCGACAAGAAGGATCGAGACTTTCGACAATTTCATAAACATCTCCTTTAATGTTCCGCGGCCACGCCCTGCAGGACACGACACGCGCCGCGCGCGGAAAAGATTTGATTCGCCTCGTTAGAAAGGTAGAGAACGAGGAGCGGCAAAAGTTTCAATAAGCTGCAAAGAAAGTACTCGCCACAAAGAGATCGATCCGACCAAATGAAGGAATAGTCGGACAAGAGAGTCATGGGGTTGAAGCCGGAAGCGAGAAGCGACGGTAGATCCCTTCGCGGTTTCCGGAAGTTGATAGACAGAGTCAATGCAAAGGCTTCGACGATGCGTGTCCTCTCCGAGAGCCAGATACGTCTAATCCGCACGTCCGGATCGATGCGCGGGGTGTGGAAAAAGAAGTGGTGGAACCGATGCGGCAGGCGAAAGGGCCAGCAACCGTAGGTTCCGCCTAAGCCACTGCGCACGTTGGGTGGCATGCCGTTAGGGCTGGGAAAGCCCTGGGCATTCAGGAACTCGCAAAATCTCTTGTATCTTTTTGCATTTCGGAACCTCCTATGTCGGGGAGTTGGTAGGCAGGAAGTCCCTCGAACCGCGACGGTTCAGGAGTACTTATGGAAAGCTCACGACGAACGCGGGTGCTCATCCTCGCAGGAGGTTTTGCCGGGCTCACCGTCGCTATGGAGCTGGAGAGGAAGCTGGGCCGGGACCGGTCTGTCGAGATTACCCTTGTGAACCGGGAGAACTTTTTCTTGTTCACCCCATGCTCCACGAAGTGGCGGCCAGTGACCTCGACCTCACAACGATCGTGAATCCGGCCCGCAAGATGTTGCAGCGTGTCCGCTTTTTTGCCGGTGAAATTGATCGGATCAACATCGAACAGAGGAATGCCGTTATCTCGCACGGGTTCGACCATCATCAGCACACGCTGGAATGTGACCTGCTGGTTCTGGGCTTGGGCGGTGTCACGAATCTTTACGGCATCTCGGGACTGCAGCAATATGCGCTGACAATGGAGTCATTTGGGTGCTTCTCAGGTCGAACGGCCGGAGTTTCAGCAAGATTTTCGGTCTGGTTCTTGCAATCGCCGTCACGCTACCGCTCGGGCTGTTGTGCTGGAAGTTCCGCCCACGGCTGACACCTGACGTATCTAACGCCGTCGATTCGGAGAACGTGCTAGTGACCGAAGGAATGCAATAGGGCTTACGTTACTTTCATTGGTGGCATCGAAAAACCACTTCAGGTCCCCTTCTGCCGGGTGGATAGCCTCGATTCGTTTGGCTAGGGGCCTCAGCCCGTGCGGAAGAGGAAGTGCCAGAGAATGTCTACACTCGCGTGGACAACGGCCGCCGCGAAGATCGAGCCCGTCTTGCGCCAGGTCCAGCCGTAAAAGAGGCCTGCAATGGACGCGAGCAGGACGTACCGCCAGTTGGGAAAATGCAGGTTGGTGATGTGTGAAAAGCCAAAGAGGATGGAGGCGATAATCAGTCCCGCGGCCTGGTTGTTGCTCGCGCGCGACAAGAGATTCTGCAGCAGCCCCCGGAAAAGAAACTCTTCCGGCCATGCGGTAAAAAAGAAAATTCCGATCGAGAGCGGAACGAACGACTTCCAATCGCTCGAACCCGGAGCATACGAGATAAAGTGCATTCGAATGCCCAGCGGAATGGCGATGCACGCAAACGCAGCCAGCGAGCCGAGCACATAGAGCGTCCAACCCTTGCCCCAGCCGATGTGGTAGCCGACATTGTTGACTCGCCGCAGAAGCAGGAAGCCAGAAATCGCCAGATTCACTGCCACGATGACCGAGAAAACGTAGGCCAGGCGCTCGCCGGGATACGGCCAGATCCAATGTGCGGGTCCGAATTTTACGGTAGCCCAGATCGCGGCGATGGTCAGAAAATCCTGCCAGGTTGCCGACGCGGCGCCCCGCGCCCCTGCCAGCAGCGACATGGGCAAGAATAAGAAGCCCGCCATTGCGGCGATCCGCAAAAGCGAAGCGGTCCCCGTTCCCAGCACGTAGGCGAGGTAGAGAAGAAAGAGAAGAAGCGCCAGCAGCCAGGAACTGCCGGGTCCGGAAACGGCCGCGAATCGCTCCAGCACGCCGTCGGCGGCAGCCAGCAGCATGATGGAGAAAAAGCATGCGAAAGCGACCAACGTCGTTAGGAACGACCGTTCGGTAAACCCGTAGCCGTGGCCCGTCGATCGCGCGAACATTGCCAGGATCAAAGTCAAAGCCAGCGCAAGGGCCAGCAGCGGAAATGCGCTAAGTTGGCGGGTGGTTGGCAAATCAGTATTGTATCGTAACGATTTCTGGAGACGAGTTTCCGTCAAGCATGAAACGTCTTGCTTACATCGACTGGATGAGGGGTTTGGCCTGCGTCGTGATGTTTCAGACGCACTGCTACGACTCCTGGCTCAATCCCGAAGCGCGCAAGACTCCGCTCTTTGCCTGGTCGCAGCTCTTCGGAACCCTTCCGGCACCGCTTTTTATTTTTCTCGCGGGAATCGCGGTGGCTCTGGTCGCCGAGAAACTACGGGTCCAGGCTTCGGCACCCAGCGCCGTCGCCAAACAGGTGATCTCGCGAGGAGCCGAAGTGTTCGGCCTCGGCATCCTGTTTCGCATACAAGAGTTCGCGCTTGGCTACCCGCATGCGCCGTGGACCGACCTGCTTCGCGTCGACGTCCTCAATATCCTCGGCATCTCCATGATGCTGATGGGCGCTGTTTGCTGGCTTGCCGGCAGAGGCCCGGCCGAGTCCGCTCGCGACCGAAGCTTGGCTCTAGCGGTCGTTGCGGCGGCAGCGGTGGCGCTGGCTACGCCGGGACTCTGGACCGTCTGGCGTCCGAGATTCCTGCCGTGGCCGCTCGAGTCCTATATCAACGGTGTGCATACCTTCGACCAGCCGCAGCCCTGGTTGTTCCCGCTTTTCCCCTGGGTGGCCTTTGCCTTCGCCGGCCTGGCGGTCGGCTTTTGGATGCACACGCGCGGCGCGAAAAGGTTGGGTAGTTGGTCCTTCGCGCTGCTGGGTGCGGCCGGCGCCGCGATTTGCGCGCTGGCGGCGGCGTTCGATCGCTTACCGTTTCGCTGGTTTGGCGCCTACGACTACTGGCATACCAGCCCCAATTTCTTCCTGATGCGTTGTGGCGTTTTGCTTCTCATTCTGGCGTCTGCCTACGCCTGGTACCGCTGGGGACTGCCGTGGTTCGCCTTCAGTCCGCTGGCCCAGCTGGGCCAGACTTCCTTGCTGGTTTATTGGGTTCACATCGAATTTGTGTACGGCCGATTTTCGATCTTGCCGAAAGGGCGGTGCAGCGCGGCGAGGGCCACGCTGGGACTGGCCGTTATTTTTCTGACCATGCTCGGCTTGTCGAGGCTCCGAACGCGCTTTAAGCCCAGGCGGCGGAACCGCGAAGTCACCCTGACGCCCAGCATCGAAGCCATGGGTGGAGCGACCGGACCGTAATCGAAGCGCCCGCTGGCAACAGTGGACTAAAAGCTTGTAACAAAACCTCCCCTTGTACAATCCTAACGTCTGGCCTCTCTGCTCGGAGGAATTGTTATGGCCGCTGAGCTTGTTTCCGATGCCCTATGGAGTTTGATCGGACCACTTCTCCCAGCCTCAGCGCCGAAGCCGCAAGGTGGCCGACCACGTGTATCTGACCGAGCTTGCCTCACAGGTATTCTGTTCGTACTCCGAAGTGGAATTCCGTGGCGGATGCTGCCGAAGCAACTGGGTTGCGGTTCTGGCATGACATGTTGGCGGGGTTTACGTGATTGGCAGCATGGCCGGAATTTGGGACTTGACTCACTTCGTGTTGCTGAATTGGCTCTCTCGTTATGGCCAGATCGACTGGTCCCATGCAGTTGTTGATAGTTGTTCTGTGCGAGCAGTTTTTGGGGGCCGCAAACTGGGGCGAATCCGACCGATCGAGCTAAACGGGCAGCAAGCGCCATATGATCTGTGATGGGCGTGGCATTCCATTGGCAATTGAACTGACTGGCGCGAATTGCCACGACTCCACCCAGGCGTTGCCGCTGCTCGATGCCATTCCGCCGCTGCAAGGCCTGCGTGGTCGGCCGCGCTGTCGCCCCGATTGCATCCTGGGAGATCGGGCTTACGACGCCGAGAAAATCCGCCGAGCTCTGCGTGCACTTCACATCTCGCCGCTACTCGCAAGGCGTAATACTGAAAACGGCAGCGGTTTGGGACGATGGCGCTGGGTCATAGAACGTACTTTTGCGTGGTTGCATCAGTTCCGTCGTCTTCGCCTGCGGTACGAGAAAAGAGCAGATATGCACAGGGCGTTTCTATCGCTCGCGTGCGCTCTGATCTGCTGGAAGTTCCTACAGGGTCACTTCCCGTGATCCTCGTCTTCCAAACCGACGAGCGAGCTGTAAATGGGAAAATTGAGGCGCGTTTCTTGTCATGGCCGATTACTTCCTGTTTGCTCGTCACTCGGGCGCAATCCCAAAGGGCGTCGCTGAAACGGCTGTGGCGTGGTCACTTCGATGAGTAGCCGACTAAACCGCCAAGTTGGAGTGAAGGTTCCACTCCAGAGCACCCGAGCAGGCCTGCATTATCAGAGAGAAAATTAGCCATTGAAGCGACCAAGGCCAACGCCCTATGATCCGCCGAATTGGGAGGTACGAGTCAATGCCACGCTTACTCGTTTCTGGCTGCCTCTCCGGTGTACTGACTGCGTCCGGTGCCGCGCTCGCTCAAGTGAAGCCCTCGGATATTCACGAACATGGCGCCGTAGCCTGCATCGAGTCGCCCACCCCGGGAAAGCGGCCGTCTACCGCAGATTGCGCGATTCTTCTGCAAAAGAAGTTCTCATCATTGCCGCCTGGTCCTCTTGTTTGGCGCTTTGAGAATTTCCCCACGGTAAAGGCCGCGCAAGGCGCGAGCACCGCGGCAAGTGTCGTCGTGGAAGCAGCAGGAAAAGTTTGGCTCCTCACGCTTGCTGAAAAAGGTGGCCGCTCCAATAGTGGAACGTTTGTCGCGGAAACAGAGTTGTTTCCGCCCATTCCTCCCGGGCCAAGCTATAACATCGTTGTCGCGGAGGCAGACCTCGGTCCAGAAGCCAATGTGATGACGCACAAACACTCCGGGCCGGAAACGTGGTACCTGCTTAGTGGAGAGCAATGCTTGGAGCTGCCCGATCGGGCGCTACGTGCTCGTGCGGGCGGCACGATGTCCGCCCCGGCTGAAACCCCGATGAAATTGAACATTGCAGGCCCTGGGAAGCGTGACGCTCTTTTCCTCGTTGTTCATGATTCTTCGAAGCCCTTTAATACTTTCCTCGACTGGAACCCCAAAGGCCTTTGCCAGAAGTAGGCAGGGCACCTCCAGCGGGTTTTATTTCCGCGCAACAGTCTCAGCTAAGGGAAAGGCAATCGGCGCTCCGCGCCTCTGGATTCTTGACTCGATGGGCTTTCAGAATCTCGACGGTTGTATAGTTAAGCTCGAGGAATGCCCTCGGAAGAGGTATGAAATGAAAAAAGGAGCGCCTTCGGCTTGCTAGCGCTGTTCCTTTGCCCTATCGGCTTGGATAGAACGACTTCAGCACCAGGCAGTACTTCCACCGACGAGGAAACTGTCCGATCGCTCGACGACCAGGAGCGCAAGGCAGTTCTGGACCGGAACTACACCCCGCTCGAACACCTGTGGTGCGAACAGCTAACGGTCAATTCGCCAGCGAACAACGTGGTGATCGGCCGGCACGATGTCCTAGCCAGGGTTCAGAAATCAGCCGTTTACTCCTCGTTCGAGCGGAAGATCGAATTCATCCGCATCGACGGCAATTTCGCTATCATCATGGGGGCGGAGACTGTCCAACCGATTGGCGATGCCCCCCGGCTGGAAAGACGGTCCAGCGAAGGTTCACCAATATCTGGAAGAAGGACGGGAATACGTGGTGTACGATCGCGCGTCACGCCAACGTCGTTTCAGCCCAATGAACGCCTGAGTCCGGCTTGGTGACATGACATCTCGATTGTGGATGCCGGTCGTTGACGAGTGGTCGGCAAACAAGAAGTGATTGAGTTCCTTCCTGCTTGCCCGTGGTCCGGCCGGAGCACTCTAAGCAACGGAACCGCATTTACGTCTCCCGGATATCAAACTGCCTGACCAGTCCGTTTTCGATCCGAAAGATGTGCCCGACCATCTTATCGACGAGAAGATTCCCTTTGAGATCGCGCACCACCTGATGCACCTCGACGATCACTTCCCCTTTTGGCCCTTCCGCGAACGCAACCGGCTCGACGTGCGGATCGACCATTGCCCACTGCCGCGTCCAGTAACTGCGTACTCCTTTGCACCCGTGGACATGGCCCCCTTCCATGCCGTTTGCCCAAATGACGTCTTCGTGCAACGCTGTGAGCACCGCCTCCATGTCGCGAGCGTTGAAGCGATCGTAGATTCGCTTAAGCAGTTCAACGTTATCCGACAATCCAATCTCCTTTCCTTATGACCTATACGGGCCCGCTCCGATTTTAGCGCGCGGACCTCTTGCGGGTCTTCTGACGGGCGGTCATCGATTCTCTTTCCACTGAATGGATTGTCGGCAACCCTTCGCTTTATCCGATTGAGGCAATACTTAGCTGCTTTTCTCAGATACGTATACAAAGCGTGAGAGCCGACCCTCTCTCGCCAACTGAGCGGCGACAGAAAGGAACTCCTGCTGATTTTCGTAAACGGCATCGCCCTCGATCCGGCGTAGTGCTGAACTCCTCGATTCGCGAGCGTTCTTTCGCCGCTGGGCGATTTCGGCCATATTTGACGTTCGGTCCTCAGAAGCGATGACGCGCAGGCTACACTGTCCCATGATCCGTTCGTCGTAACCGCATGGAACAAACAGCAGGAAGCCAGATAAACTTCGAACTGCGACTTCTGCACTGGTGAGAGGCCCCGTCACCACCGCTGAATTGGTAAACAGCAGGCAGCCGCCCCGTCTCAGTAATCGAGCCCAGTCGGTGAGCAACTGCGGGCGATTCGGCATATGGGTGATGGCATCAATGCAGGTGATAGCGTCGAAGCTGGCTTCGGGGAATGGAAGTTGCTTGTCCGCGCCCACAACACGGAAATCGGTGCGGCTTTCAAGGCCGCGCTGACTGGCAAAGGAACGCGCCGTTGAGATCGCCTTTTCATGGATGTCAACGCCGGTAACGGTGCAGCCTGTGCGAGCCGCGATTCGAAGGGCCGGACCGCCGGCTCCGCAAGCGACGTCGAGGAGAGTCTTGCCAGCAGTCAGGCCAAGCCAGTTTATGAATTTGTTCTGCTCGTCCGCAGTGAGCCAGCCATTCTGTCCAATGTCTTCTCCATAGGCTTCTCGACGAATTTCCTCATATAGACTCGTTTGGAAATTGCCGTACGCGGTGTCGTAGTAGGTCGTGGTCATCTTGATTTCACGATGCCGGTGGGTTCGGAGTCACCACGAAGGGCGACTTTATCACGATTTGTCAGCAGTGCCCGATCTTGCCCACAGGACTCAGTAACAAATCTTCGGAGGTGCGGAAGTGGCAAGAAGCATCGGAATCTAACCTACAGACGTGTCTAATCGCAGCGGATTTAATTCTGCCGAACTTCGTGCCTGTTTAGGCAGCAAGAGCACGAGGGCTGCCGACACGAATGATGACACTCCAGCTAGGGCTAGCCCGCTGTACAAGGTGCCCGTTTTGTGAGTGACCCACCCGACGGCCGAAGGCCCGACAAACGCTCCGAGATGCGCAAACGAGTTAATGAAAGCAATGCCGGAGGCGGCGGAAAGTCCCGTCAGGAACTCGAATGGCAGGGCGAAGTAAGGGCCGTAGAAACTGAACACGCCCGCAGCCGCAACCGACAGCAGAGCGACTGAGAAAAATGATGAGTGTGTCGTTCCTAGCAGAAGGAGTGCTGTCCCTCCGAGGCTGACAGGGATCGCCGCATGATATCTCCGTTCCAGCTCGCGATCGGAACTGCGAGAGACCAAGAACATCGCTAACACTGCCGCAAGGTTTGGAATCATCACCACAAAGCCGATTGCGGTGTTGGAATGGCCCGCCAGCAGGGATTTCACCAGTTGGGGTATCCAAAAATAGATCGTCGAGGTGCTGACAAAGAATGCGAAGCCAATGCCTATGAGATGCCAGACCCGCCCGTTGGTAAACACCTGTATCGCCGAGACTCGATGCTTTGCCAGCTTCTGCTGTTCTTCTCTCAAAAGTTCCGCACTAATGCAGTCCTTCTCCTCCTCGTTAAGGAACTTGGCTTCCGCGGGACGGTTGGGCAGCAGAAAATAGGTAACGAGCCCGCCGACCACAGCTGGACTTCCTTCCAGGATCAAGAGCCAGCGCCAACTGCTGAGTCCCAGCCAATGGACATGATCCAGAATAAGCCCTGAAAGCGGTGCTCCCACGAAGCTAGCAATCGGTACGCCGGTCAAGAAAAGTGCAATCGCCTGGGCCTGTTCCCGTCGGCGAAACCAATAGGTCAAATACAAGAGGATTCCGGGGCCATAACCCGCCTCAGCCAACCCCAAGAGAAAGCGCGCAAGGTACAACTGATGCACGGTCTGGACGAAACCGGTTAGCACGGCGACAGTTCCCCAGCTAATCAGAATCCGCCCGATCCAGATGCGTGCTCCGATCTTGTACAACAGGAGGTTGCTGGGGACTTCAAAAATGAAGTAGCCAAGAAAGAATATCCCAACGAGCAAGCCGAACTGCTGGCTGGTGATGCCAAGCTCCTTGTTCATAGTGAGTGCGGCCAACCCGATATTGACTCGGTC
>Ga0306926_10001814_pt1 | contig 21345 bp, 18 predicted proteins | sample flu12Cox44000178_FD_203759 | JGI IMG/M metagenome (GOLD analysis project Ga0306926, IMG submission 203759) | Lab enrichment of tropical soil microbial communities from Luquillo Experimental Forest, Puerto Rico - flux8day.12C.oxic.44.000.178 (v2)... | ecosystem: Environmental > Terrestrial >...
GCCAGGTGGCCGCCGCGAAACCGGCGACGTCGGTGGCCGCGCCGCCGCCGAGGCTGACCAAGGCGTCTTTGCGGCCGATCCCGATGCGGCCCAACACGTCCCAGATGAATCCCACGACGGGCAGGTCTTTGCCGGCCTCGGCGTCCGGGATTTCGATGCGGTGCGCGTCGATGCCGTTGTCGGCCAAGTGACTTCGGATCGTTTCGGCGGTTTCGGCCAGCGCCGGTTGGTGCAGAATGGCGACCCGGTGCCGGCCGGAAAGCACTTCTTCCAGCTCGTTGAGCACGCCGGTACCGATCACCACCGGGTACGGCGGGTCGACGGCCACCTGCACGGTGACCGACCCCTTGTTGTCTGTCATTGACCGGCCGCCGGGATGTTCTCGGGGGCCTGCAGCCGGGACAGGATCTGACGGACCACCGCCCCGGGGTTGCGGCGGTTGGTGTCGACCCGGATGGTCGCCACACTCCGGTACAGCGGAGCCCGTTTCGCCATCAGGGCTTTATATTTCGAGTATTTCTCGGCCTCGTTTCCCGCGGCCAGCAGCGGCCGCACGGCGTTGCCACCGGTGCGCCGCACCCCTTCCCGGGCGCTGATCTCCAGGTAGATGACGGTGTGGCCCGCGAGCGCCTCGCACACCCCCGGGCGGGTGACGGCGCCGCCGCCGAGCGACACCACGCCGTCGTGCTCTGCTAGTGCCGCCCGCACGACCTCTTCCTCGATGCGTCGGAACTCCTGCTCCCCGTCGGTGGCGAAGATGTCGGCGATGCTGCGACCCGTCCGCTGCTCGATCGCCACATCGGTATCGAGCAAGCCGACCCCGAGTGCCTTCGAAAGCCGCCGCCCGATGGTGGATTTGCCGGAGCCCGGCAAGCCGACGAGTACCGCCTTAGGTGCCATGTGCTACCCGCACGGCCGGCGACTCCCGGTCGGCGACCGCGCGCCGATACGCCTCGATGTTGCGGCGGGTCTCGGTCAGCGAATCGCCGCCGAACTTCTCCAGCGCCGCGCGGGCCAGGACCAGCGCCACCATGGTCTCGACGACGACGCCGGCGGCCGGCACCGCGCACACGTCCGAGCGCTGATGGATGGCGACGGCCTCGTCGCCCGTCGTCATGTCGACGGTGGCCAGCGCGCGCGGCACGGTCGAGATGGGCTTCATCGCGGCCCGGACCCGCAGCGGCTGACCGTTCGTCATGCCGCCCTCCAGCCCGCCGGCGCGGTTGGTCGAACGGACGACGCCGTCGGGCCCGGGGTACATCTCGTCGTGGGCACGGCTGCCGCGGCGGCGCGCGGTCTCGAAACCGTCGCCGATCTCGACGCCCTTGATCGCTTGTATGCCCATGACGGCAGCGGCCAGCTGGCTGTCGAGCCGGTTCTCGCCGCTGGTGAAAGATCCCAGGCCGACGGGCAGGCCCAGCGCGACGACCTCCACCACGCCGCCGAGGGTGTCGCCGTCCTTCTTGGCGGCTTCGATCTCGGCGATCATCGATTTTTCAGCCTGCTGGTCGAATGCCCGGACGGGGCTCTCGTCGATCGCGGGCAGGTCCTCGGCGCGCGGTGGCGGGCCGTCGTAGGGCACCGACGGGCCGATCGCGACGACGTGTGAGAGCACCTCGACACCGAGGGCCTGACGCAGAAACGACCGCGCGATGGTCCCCGCCGCGACCCGGGCGGCGGTCTCTCGGGCGCTGGCGCGCTCCAGCACCGGCCGGGCGTCGTCGAATCCGTACTTGAGCATGCCGGCGTAGTCGGCGTGGCCGGGCCGCGGCCGGGTGAGCGGGGCGTTGCGCGCCGAGTCCGCCAACTCTTCCGCTCTTGAGGGGGGGACCGGGTCGGCGGCCATCACGGTCTCCCACTTCGGCCACTCGGTGTTGCCGATCTCGATGGCGATGGGCCCGCCCAGGGTGACGCCGTGGCGTATACCGGACAGCACGGTCACTGCGTCGCGCTCGAACTTCATCCGCGCGCCACGGCCATAACCGAGGCGGCGGCGGGCCAGTTGGTCCGAGATTTCGGTCGAGGTGACTTCCACGCCGGCGACCATGCCTTCGACCACGGCCACCAACGCGCGGCCATGCGACTCTCCGGCGGTGATCCAGCGCAACACCCGACCATCTTCCCACGTGCTCAGCTCAGCACGGCCAACCCCGCCGCCGCGGCGGTGGCCAGGCACATCGAGGGGCCGTGCGGCACGGAGCGCACGCCGCGGGGCATCCCGACCAGACCGGCCAGCGCCGTCAGCAGCGGCGCGCCCAGCGCCGCCAGAAACCACACCCCGGCGCCGAAACAGCCGGCCAACCCGCCCACCCCGATCGCCAGCTTCACGTCACCGGCGCCCATCGCCACCGGCGCCACCAGGTGCACCAGGAGGTACATCCCGGCCAGGGCCGCCGCCCCGGCCAGCGCGGGCAGCCCACGGCCGGCGAAGCCGGCGGTCAGCAGGATCACACCGGCGCCCGGCAGCGTCAGCCGGTTAGGCAGCCGCCGTTGCCGGACGTCGTAGCAGCTCAGCGCCGCCATCCAGGCCAGCACCATGACCGCCACACAGACACGCATGCCCGAATACATCCAGGGCACGCTAGTGCAGGCCCTCCAAGGCACAAGTCATCGCCTCGCGCGGCGCGGGCAGCCCGGTGAACTGCTCCACCTGCGCAAACGCCTGATGCAGCAGCATCTGCAGACCGCTGATCACCCGACCACCGGCCGCGGCCACCGCCTCGGCCAGGGGCGTGGGCCACGGATCGTAGACGGCGTCCAGCAGCACCGGGATCGGGGCGAACGTGGCGGCATACCGCGAAGCCACGTCGGCCGGCAGGGTGCTGACCAGCACCTCCGCGGCCGCCACTTCGTCGGCCAACTCGCCGCTGTCCAGGCCGCGGAACCGGGCCGCGACACCGATCCGTGCGCTCAGGTCCACCAACCGGGCCGCCTTCTGCGGGTCGCGGGCGACGATGGTGATGCCGGTGACGCCGAGCTCGGCCAGGCCCACGACGGCCGCCGGCGCGGTGCCGCCGGATCCACACACCAGCGCCCATCCAGAGGCTGACCCGACGGCGCCGGCCACGCCGTTGACGTCGGTGTTGTCGGCCCGCCAACCGGCCGGCGTGCGCACCAGGGTGTTGGCCGAGCCGACGAGGGCCGCGCGTTCGGTGTGTTCGTCGGCGAATCGCAGGGCGGCGAACTTGCCCGGCATGGTCACCGACACCCCGACCCACTCCGGCCCGAAGCCGCCGACCACACCCGGCAGCTCGTCGGCGCCGCAGTCGATGCGCTCGTAGGTCCAGTCGTGCAGGCCCAGCGCGCGGTAGGCCGCCAGATGTAGTTCGGGGGAACGCGAATGGGCGATCGGCCGGCCCAACACGGCCGCCTTTCTGGCGGGGCCCCTAACGTGCGGAGTCGAGGACACCGTTGCGCTTAGCCAGCTCGATATTGGCCAAATGCTGTTGATAATCCTTGGTGAACAGCGTCGTGCCCTGGTTGTCGATGGTGACGAAGTACAGCCAGTCACCCTGCTCCGGATGCTCGGCGGCGCGCAGCGCGTCGACGCCGGGCGAGCAGATCGCCGTGGCGGGCAGCCCCTGGGAAACGTAGGTGTTCCACGGGGTCTTCAAGGCACGGTCGGCGTCGCTGGTGGCCACCTCGCGGCGGTCGAGCGGATAGTTCACGGTCGAGTCGAATTCCAGCGTGTGGTGATTCTGCAGGCGGTTGTAGATGACCCGCGCCACCTTGGCGAAATCCTGCGGGTTGGCTTCTTGCTGGACCAGCGAGGCCACCACCAGGATGTCGTAGGGCGACAGCGACATGCCCTGCGCGGAGTCCAGCAAACCGGACGTCGTGTACTCCACGGCGCCGGAGCTGATCAGGCTCGTCAGGATGCTGTCGGCCGAGGCCGACGGATCGACGTTGAAGGTCCCCGGCGCGATCAGGCCCTCGATCCGGCGATGATCCTTGCCCAGCTCGTTGACCGGCTGGATGGCCCACGGCGGCACGGCCAACGTAATCGGACTGCTGTTGGTCGCCGCATTGCGCAGGTCATCCACCGAGACGCAGCGCCGGTTGCCGTCGAGGTCCACGCACGTGGAGCGGGAGATCAGGGTGAGGATGCCGGGATTCACCTTGTTGGTCTTCATGTCGGTGGTGTCGTCGAGTTGACGGCCCTCCGGGATGACCAGTCGCCCCACCCTGTTGTTAGGGTCCGCCAGCCGCGCGACGGCGTCGGCCGCCGGGATTTCGGTTCGCATGCGATAGAAGCCGGGCTGGATAGAGTTGATCGCGTGGTTGCCGTGCGCGGCGTTGACGAACGCCCGGACAGTCTTGATCACCTGCTGGTTCTGCAATGTCTCCCCGACCATGGTGGTCGAGTCACCGTCTTGCACGCGAATCACGATGTCGCGCTTGCCATCACCGGTGTAGTCGTCGCCGGGCCCGAACACGGTGTTCCAGAGCCTGGTGCCGACGAAGACCACGACGACCATGATCAGAACGAGCAGCGCGAGCGCCGCGCGGCCGGCGAAGCGCCGCCGCCGGCGGCCGCGCTCGGCGCGATTCCGGGCGAGGCGGCTCATCCTGCGCCGGGGCGGTCCGACCGCCTCGGGCTCGGCCCGCTCGCCGCGCGCGCTGTCAACGCTGTCAACCATCGGTGACCCCCTCGGTCACCCCTTTGGCCAGCGAGGCGCGGCGTTCGTCGAGCCAGCTCTGAAGGATCGCCACCGCCGCCGCCTGGTCGATCACCGCCCGCTGCTCCCTGGCCCTCACCCCCGCCGCACGCAGTGACCGCTGGGCGCTGACGGTGGTCAGCCTTTCGTCGGCCAGCCGCACCGGTGTGGGGGCGATCCGCCGGGCCAGCGCCTCGGCAAGTTCGATCGCGTCCTGGGCCGAACGGCCCGTGCGGTCGGCCAGCGTCCGCGGCAATCCGACGACCACCTCGACCGCGTCCAACTCGGCGGCGAGCGCGGCGAGCCGGCGCACGTGCTTGCCGGAACGGTCGCGGCGCACCGTTTCGACCGGGGTGGCCAGGATGCCGTCGGGGTCGCTCGCGGCGACGCCGATGCGCACACTGCCGACGTCGACGCCGAGCCGTCGACCGGGTCCGGGATCCTGGTCAGGGGCGCCGGGCCGGTCGGGCAGGCGGTGCTGTGCGGAGACCACTCAACCGACCCGCGCTATCACGGCGATCTCGGAGCGCACCGCGTCGAGCGCCGCGTCGATACCGGTCGGATCCTTTCCCGAGCCCTGCGCCAGGTCGGCCTTGCCGCCGCCACGGCCGTCGACCGCCGCGGCGAGCTGTTTGACCAGGTCGTTGGCGCGGATACCCAGGTCCTGGGCGGCGGCATTGGCGGCGACCGCGTACGGGACGGTCGCGTCCTCGCCCTCGGCGATAAGGGCGACCACCCCGGGATCACTGCCCAGCTTGCCGCGAATATCGCCGACGAGGGAGCGCAGGTCGGCCGCCGTCATACCGCCGGACATCCGCTGCGCCACAACACGAACGTTACCGATCCGCTCCGCACCGGCCACGGCGTTGGTCGCCGCCGCCCGGGCGCCCGCCACCCGGGCGCGTTCGAGTTCTTTCTCGGCGGCCTTGAGCCGATCCACCAGGCTGGCCACCCGGGCGGGCACCTCTTCGGACGGCACCTTCAGCGACGACGCCAACCCGGCCATGAGCGCGCGCTCCTTTGCCAAGTGGCGGAACGAGTCCAGCCCGACGTAGGCCTCCACCCGACGAATCCCGGAGCCGATGGACGATTCGCCCAGGATCGTCACCGGACCGATCTGCGCCGAGTTGTGCACGTGCGTGCCGCCGCACAACTCCAGGGAGAACGGGCCGCCGATCTCCACCACCCGCACCTCGTCGGGATAGGCCTCGCCGAAGAGCGCCATCGCCCCCATCGCCTTGGCCTTCTCGAGCTGCTCAGTGAAGGTGTGCACCTCGAAGTCGGCTTGGACCGCCTCGTTGGTCACCTCTTCGATCTGGGTGCGTTGGTCCTCGGAAAGCGCACCCTGCCAGTTGAAGTCGAAGCGCAGGTAACCCGGCCGGTTCAGCGATCCCGCCTGAACCGCGTTGGGCCCCAGCACGTGTCGCAGCGCCGCGTGCACCATGTGGGTGCCCGAGTGCCCCTGGGTGGCGCCCCGCCGCCAGCTTGGGTCGACGGCGGCGATCACGGCGTCGCCCTCCACGAATTCCCCGGACTCCACGTTAACCCGATGCACCCAAAGGGTTTTGGCGATCTTCTGGACATCGGTGACGGCCGCCCGGGCGCTGTCGCCCGCACCGGTTCCGCGGATGGTGCCCTCGTCGGCGATCTGGCCGCCCGATTCCGCGTAGAGCGGTGTGCGGTCGAGCACTAGTTCGACGCGCTGCCCTTCGCCGGCTCCACCGGCTAAGCCGTGCGCGACCACCGGAACCCGCTTGCCGTCGACGAAAATGCCCAGAATCCTCGCCTCGGAAGCCAATTCGTCGAAGCCGGTGAACTCGGTGGGTCCGGCGTCAACCAGCTCACGGTAGGCGCTCAGGTCGGCATGCGCGTGTTTGCGCGCGGCGGCATCGGCCTTGGCGCGGCGGCGCTGCTCGGCCATCAGTTCCCGGAAGCCGATTTCGTCGACCCGCAGGCCGGCCTCGGCGGCCATCTCGAGGGTGAGTTCGAGCGGGAAGCCGTACGTGTCGTGCAGGGTGAACGCGTCCGAACCGGAAATCGCCGGGGCACCCGCCGCCTTGGTGGCGCCGGCTACCTCCTCGAACAGCTTCGAACCCGATGCCAGCGTGCGATTGAACGCGGTCTCCTCGGCGACGGCGATGCGCCTGATCCGGTCGAAGTCGGCGACGAGTTCGGGATACGACGGGCCCATCGCGTCCCGCACGGTGGCCATCAGGTCGCCGACGATCGGCTCCTCGATGCCAAGCAGCTTGGCCGAACGGATCACTCGGCGCAGCAGGCGGCGCAGCACGTACCCGCGTCCGTCGTTGCCGGGGCTGACGCCGTCGCCGATCAGGATCGCCGCGGTGCGGCTGTGGTCGGCGATAATGCGGTATCGCACGTTGTTGGCGTGGTTGCCTTCCTCGTCATCTGGGTCGTACCCGCGCGGTGCGCGCGTCGCCACCAGGTCGATGACCGGCCGCAGCAGGTCGGTTTCGTAGACGTTGTGCACGCGCTGCAGCACGAACGCGACCCGCTCGACACCCATGCCGGTGTCGATGTTCTTGCGCGGCAACGGCCCCAGGATCTCGAAGTCGGTCTTACCGGTGCCCTCGCCGCGTTCGCTTTGCATGAACACCAGGTTCCACAACTCGACGTAGCGGTCCTCGTTGGCGATCGGTCCGCCGCCCACGCCGAACTCTTCTCCGCGGTCGTAGTAGATCTCCGATGACGGGCCGCATGGTCCGGGGATGCCCATCGACCAGAAGTTGTCTTCCATGCCCCGGCGCTGGATCCGCTCCGCCGGCAGGCCGGCGATCTCCTGCCACAGCTCGAAGGCCTCGTCGTCGTCGAAATAGACTGTCGCCCAGAGTCTTTCGTGGTCGAGCCCGTATCCCCCCTCCACGACGGGATTGGTCAGCAGCGACCATGCCAGTTCGATGGCCGCACGCTTGAAATAGTCGCCGAACGAAAAATTGCCGGCCATCTGGAAGAAGGTGTTGTGGCGGGTGGTGATGCCCACCTCGTCGATATCGGGCGTGCGGATGCACTTCTGGATGCTGGTGGCCGTCGCATACGGCGGTGTGCGCGCGCCCAAGAAGAACGGCACGAACTGGACCATGCCGGCGTTGACGAACAACAGATTGGGGTCGTCGAGGATGACCGACGCGCTCGGCACCTCGGTATGGCCCGCCTTCACGAAATGATCAAGGAATCTCTTCCTGATCTCGTGTGTCTGCACTTCTAACCGCTTCTTCCTGTTGCTTGACGTCGATTCCCAGCCTAGGGCGCGCGGCTAACCCTCCAAAAAGCTCAACCGAACAGACCGGCGTGGATTGTCCCGGTTGAGGTCAACCAGGACGATGCTTTGCCAGGTCCCCAGCTGCGGGTCACCACTTGCGACCGGCACCGTCACCGACGGCGCGACGATCGCCGGCAGCACATGGTCGGCGCCGTGGCCCTGGGAGCCATGCGCATGCCGGTAGCGGTCGTCACGTGGCAACAGCCGCTCCAGCGTGTCGACCAGGTCGTCGTCGGAGCCTGCGCCGGTCTCGATGATGGCGATACCGGCCGTCGCGTGCGGCACGAACACGTTGCACAGACCATCGCCGTAGCTGAAGCAGAACCTGCGCACCGCATCGGTGAGATCGACGATGCGGCGCCGGGTGGTGTCCACTTCCAGCACATCGGTATGCACCCGGACAAGCCTACGGCGGAGCGGGTGGGCCCAGCCAATCCGATGTATCCCATGTGAGACCGGGCACCCCATTGCAGGCGGTCACCGGCGGGAGGAAGGTAGCTGGTGGACCGGTGGCGCCACCGCGGCGCTGCCCCGAACAAAAAAGGGGGGTGGATCGTGTACGCACGCTCTGCCACTATTCAGACGCAACCATCGTCCATCGACGCCGGAATTGCGTTCATTCGCGATGAGGGTATGCCCGCACTGCGGGAAATGGCGGGCTGCATCGGCGTATCCCTTTTGGTCAACCGGCAGTCCGGCCGGTGCATCGTCACCACCGCCTGGGAGACGGACGAGGCCAGGCGCGCCGGCGCGGAACGGATGGCGCCGATGCGTGATCGCGCCGCCGAAATGTTCGGCGTCACGGCAAACGTCGAGCAGTGGGAGATCGCTGCGCTGCATCGTGACCACCACGCGCCCGACGGTGCCTGTGTGCGGGCGACCTGGGTCCAGGGGCCGCAGGGCCAGATGGACCCGGGCATCGACTACTACAAGGCGTCCGTCCTGTCACAGCTCGAGGACCTCGACGGGTTCTGCAGTGCCAGTCTGCTGGTCGACCGCGCATCCGGGCGCGCCGTGTCCTCCGTGACATTCGACAGCCTTGACGCGATGGAGCGGAACCGGGACCAGGCAACCGCCCTCAAGATCGCGGCGATGCAAGAGGCGGGCGTGCAGGAACTCGACGAATGCGAGTTCGAGCTGGCGCTGGCGCATCTGCGGGTGCCCGAGCTGGCGTGACCGATTTTGCGCCCATTGCGGCGCTGAGTCGGTAGGAGGAAGGTATCTGTTGGGACCGGTGGCGCCACCGGGGCGCCGCCCCGACATTAGGAGGGGTCGACCGTGTACGCACGCTCCACTACCATCCAGGCGCAACCCTTGTCGGTCGACATTGGCATCGCGCACGTCCGCGACGTCGTCATGCCCGCTCTGCAGGAGATGAACGGGTGTGTCGGGGTGTCGCTGCTGGTGGACCGCCAGTCCGGCAGATGCATCGCCACCAGCGCGTGGCAGACCATCGAAACGATGCGCGCCAGCGCCGAGCGGATAGCCCCCATCCGCGACCGCGCCGCGTTGATGTTCGACGGCCACGCGAAAGTCGAAGAATGGGACATCGCCTTGCTGCACCGCGACCACCGCTCGCAGGAAGGGGCGTGTGTGCGGGCCACCTGGCTCAAGGTGGTACCGGATCAGCTCAGCCAATCCCTGAACTTCTACCGCACTTCGGTGCTTCCGGAAATGGAACAGCTCGACGGCTTCTGCAGCGCGAGCCTGATGGTCGACCACCCCGCATGCCGGCGGGCGGTGGCCTGCTCCACGTTCGACAGCATGGACTCGATGGCCCGAAACCGTGACCGGGCCACCGAGCTGCGCAGCCGGCGCGTCCGGGATCTGGGCGCCGAGGTGATCGACGTGGCCGAGTTCGAGCTGGCGATCGCCCACTTGAGGGTGCCCGAACTGGTCTAGGGCTGAGGGCTAGGGCAGCGCGTCCCCGGGGAATCCGCGGCAGGGGTGCACCTCGTAGGTGAAGACTCCCGCCGCGACCCCCGGGTCGTCGCCCATGATGGCGGTGCAGTCGTCGACCGTCGCCGCGAACACGCAGATGCCGCAGACGTCCGACCCATCGGTGACCGGCAACACCACCGGCATCACACCGTCGTCGCGCAGCCCGAAGTTGCGCCGACCGTGCTCCCAGATGATCCCCGGCGCAGTGCCGTCATCGAAGTTCGGGCCTTTCTTGAGGATCACGACGCTGTAGGGCTTGGCGGTGGGCAGTAGCTCGCCCATCTCCTCGTCGGTGAAGGTCTTCATTGCCGCCTCCTCTTACGGATGATCGCGCGCAGCCGGTCCACCCGGCCGGCCATTTCACGTTCACCGCCGCGACCGGTGGGCCGATAGTAGTCCACATCGACCAGCTCGTCCGGCGGATATTGTTGGGCGACAACGCCATCCGGATCGTCGTGCGAGTACCGGTAGCCTTGCGCGTTGCCCAGCGCGGCCGCACTGGAATAGTGCCCGTCGCGCAGATGGGCCGGGACCAGACCGGCCTTGCCCGCCTTGATGTCGTCCATCGCAGCCGCCAGCGCGGTGGTGACCGCGTTCGACTTGGGCGCGGTGGCCAGATGGACGGTGGCGTGCGCCAGGGTCAGCTGGGCCTCGGGCAAGCCGATCAGCTGCACGGTCTGGGCGGCGGCGACCGCGGTCGGCAACGCGGTCGGATCGGCCATGCCGATGTCCTCGCTGGCCAGGATCATCAGCCGGCGCGCGATGAACCGCGGATCCTCCCCGGCGACGAGCATGCGGGCCAGGTAGTGCAGCGCGGCGTCGACATCGGAGCCGCGCACCGATTTGATGAAGGCGCTGATGACGTCGTAATGCTGGTCGCCATCGCGGTCGTAGCGCACCGCGGCTTCGTCCAAGGATTGCTCGATGGCGGCGACCGTGACGCGCTCGCTCGCCTCGTGGACCGATTCGGAAGCGACTTCCAGCGCGGTCAACGCGCGGCGCGCGTCGCCCGCCGCCAGCCGCACCAGCAGGTCAACGGCGTCGGGTTCCACCGGCACCCGCCCGCTCAGGCCGCGCGGGTCGTCGATCGCGCGCCCCACCACGGTGCGGATGTCGTCGGAGGTCAGCGGCCGCAGTTGCAAGATCAGAGACCGCGACAGCAGCGGCGCCACCACGGAGAACGACGGATTTTCGGTGGTCGCCGCCACCAGCAGCACGATTCGGTTCTCGACCGCGGAGAGCAATGCGTCCTGCTGGGTCTTGGAGAACCGGTGCACCTCGTCGATGAACAACACCGTCTGCTCGCCGTGCAGCAGCGCCCGCCGTGCCGTATCGATCACGGCCCGAACGTCCTTGACGCCGGCCGACAGGGCGGACAGGGCCTCGAACCGGCGGCCGGTCGTCTGCGAGATCAGCGCGGCCAGGGTCGTCTTGCCGCTCCCGGGCGGGCCGTACAGGATGACCGATGCCACGCCCGCGCCCTCGACCAGGCGGCGCAGCGGCGATCCGGGTGCCAGCAAGTGGCCCTGCCCGACCACCTCGTCCAGCGATGCCGGGCGCATCCGCACGGCCAGCGGTGCACCGGCCGACACGCCCAGGTCATGGTGGGTTGCCGTCGGTGCACCGGGGACGTCAAATAGACCGTCGGACACGGCTTCAGGCATACCACGTCGGGGCGACCGGATGCGCCGGCCAGGACATGACGAAATTAATACGGGCGCATGGCCGACTTATTTGTTAAGTTCCGGGTTGCCAAGTTTGGTGCGCGTCCCCAAAGAGTTGAATCAAACAGCTAGGACGGACATGAGCCAGCCTCCTGAGTATCCAGGCACCCCAGGCGACCCCCAGAGGGGAAACCAGAACCCTCCGGGCTACCCCCCACCGCCGGGTTACGGCCAACCGCCCGGTTACGGCGCACCGCCCCCGCCGCCTCCCCCGCCCCCGGGCTACGGCCCACCACCCGGCTATAACCCTCCCGGCGGCCCGCCCGGACACCCTCCCGGCGGCCCGCCCGGACCGCCTCCCGGCCCGCCCGGGCCGCCTCCCGGGCCGCCGCCCGGCTACGGCGCACCCCCGCCGCCGCCCCCGCCGCCCGGCCCACCGCCGGGCTACGGCGCGCCCCCACCCGGCTACCCTCCGCAGCAGGGCTACGGGGGCTACGGCGCCCCCGGTGCCCCCGGTGGACGCGGCGTAACCGGCGCGCAGTTCGGCTTCGGCGACGTGTGGAACTGGGCTTGGAACAAGTTCACCCAGAACGCCATGCCGCTCGCCGTTTCGGCCCTGATATACCTCGTGATCGGGGGCGCCCTCTATGGCGCGGAGATGGCACTGAGCCCGACCCCGACTGCAGGGACTTATAACTCATCCACCGGCGCTTATACCGCCGGGGACGCGGGCAACGCCACCATCGCATTGGTCATCACGTTGGTCGGCTCGCTGGTGTCGTTCGTGGTGAGCCTCTACCAGCAAGCCTCCTTCACATCGGGCAGCCTTGACATCGCCGACGGCAAGCCGGTCGGCATCGGGACGTTCTTCAAGCCGCGCAACTTCGGCGGCGCCGTTCTCACCGCGCTGCTGGTGGGCATTGGCGTCGGCATCGGACTGGTCTTTTGCATAATCCCGGGCCTGATCTTCGGCGTACTCGCGATGTTCTCGATCCAGTATGCGATCGACCAGTCCCTTTCGCCGATCGCTGCCATTAAGGCCAGCATCGCAGCGGTCAGGGCCAACTTGGGTCCCGCGCTGTTGTGCGTGCTGTTGGTGTTCTTGGCGTTCGTCGCCAGCGCGGTGACGTGCGGCCTCGGCACGATCATCGCCGTAGGGTTCAACTCGCTAGTGCTTACCTATGGGTACCGCAAGCTGAGCGGCGGTCAGGTAGTCGAGGTGGCCCAGCCCGGGTATTCGCAAGGTCCCCCGCCAGGCATACCGCCGGGACCTCCGCCGCAGTACCGGTAGCTGCGATAAGACGCGAAAGCCCCCGCACGCACGGCGTGTCGGGGTCTTTCGCGTCTGCCCGCCAAAGACATTTCCGCTGCGCTGCGGCCTTGTGGCGCTTGTGATGAGATCAGCAGATGAGCATCAAAGTTGCGCTGGAGCACCACACCAGCTACACCTTTGACCGGCTGGTTCGGTTGGGTCCGCACATCGTGCGGCTGCGCCCGGCACCCCACTCGCGCACGCCCATCGAGGCCTACTCGCTGCGGGTCGAGCCGGCCGACCACTACATCAACTGGCAGCAGGACCCAGTGGGCAATTTCCTTGCCCGGCTGGACTTTCCGAATCCGATGCGGCGACTGAGCATCACAGTCGGGCTCGTCGCCGACCTCAAGGTGGTCAACCCGTTCGACTTCTTTGTCGATGATTGGGCAGACAAGTGGCCTGCATCGTCGGAGTTCACCTACCCCAAGGAGCTGTCCGATGACCTGAAGCCGTACCTGCGACCCGTCGACGAGGACGGCCCCGAGTCCGGCCCCGGCGAACTGGTACGGAACTGGGTTCGGAATTTCTCGGTGCCGCCGGACGGTCCCCGCACCATCGACTTCCTAGTCGCGCTCAACGGCGCGATCAAAGCCGAAATCGGCTACACGTTGCGCATGCAACACGGAGTCCAGACACCCGATTTCACGCTGCGCACCCGCGTCGGCTCGTGCCGGGACTCGGCGTGGCTGTTGGTGTCGATCCTGCGCCAGCTGGGGCTCGCCGCCCGGTTCGTGTCCGGCTACCTGGTGCAGCTGGCATCCGACGTCGAGGCGCTCGACGGGCCTTCCGGGCCCGCCACCGACTTCACCGACCTGCACGCGTGGACCGAGGTGTACATCCCCGGCGCGGGTTGGATCGGGCTGGACCCGACGTCCGGCCTGTTCGCCGGCGAGGGCCACATCCCGCTGGCGGCCACACCACACCCGGCGACCGCGGCGCCCATCAGCGGCCGCACCGAGCCCTGCGAATCGGTGCTGGAGTTCTCCAACACCGTCACCCGCATCCATGAAGACCCGCGCGTCACGTTGCCCTACAGCGACGAGGCGTGGCGGAAGATCCACGAAGTCGGCCGGAGTGTCGACGACCGACTGGCCGCCGCCGACGTCCGGTTGACCGTCGGCGGCGAGCCGACGTTCGTGTCGGTGGACAACCAGGTCGACGACGAGTGGACGACCGCCGCCGACGGCCCACATAAGCGGCGGCTGGCATCCGATCTGGCCGCCCGCCTGAAGGGGGTGTGGGCCCCACAGGGACTGATCCAGCGCATGCAGGGCCGTTGGTATCCGGGAGAACCGTTGCCGCGCTGGCAGATTGCGCTCTACTGGCGCACGGACGGGCGCCCGTTGTGGACCGACGACACGCTGCTGGCCGATCCCTGGCTCGACGAGTCGACCCCGGTCAACGACGAGGCCGCCTACCAGGTGCTCGAAGGGATTGCCCACAGTTTCGGACTACCGCTCTCGCAGGTGCGCCCGGCCTACGAGGACCCGCTGGCCCGACTGGCGGCCGACGTGCGCAAGCCCGAGGGTGACCCGGTGGAATCCGGCCCAGGAGGACCCGGAGACCTCGACCCCGAGACACTGGCCCGCCTCGACGAATCCACCACGGCGCCGGCCGCTTTCGTGCTGCCGTTGCACCGCCGCGACGACGACCTCGGCTGGGCCAGCGCGAACTGGCGGCTGCGCCGTGGCCGCATCGTGCTGATCGAAGGCGATTCGCCGGCGGGCCTGCGGCTGCCGTTGAACTCGATCAGCTGGAAGCCGCCACGCGCGTCGTTCGACGTCGACCCCCTGACGGTGGGGCATGAGCTGGCGGAGCCCGCCACCAGCGAGGCCGTCGTGACCGACCCGGAGACGGCGCCGCCGACCGCGATGGTCACCGAGGTCCGGGGTGGCCTGCTGTACATCTTCGTACCGCCCACCGAAGCGCTCGAACACTTCGTCGACCTCATCGCCCGGATCGAGGCGGCGGCGGCCAAAGCCGACTGCCCGGTCGTGGTCGAGGGCTACGGCCCGCCACCGGACCCACGGCTGACGTCGATGACCATCACCCCCGACCCGGGTGTCATCGAGGTCAACGTGCCGCCCACCGCCAGTTTCGCCGAACAGACGCAACTGCTGGAAACCCTTTATGAACAGGCTCGGCTGGCTCGGCTGTCCACGGAGTCGTTCGACGTGGACGGCACCCACGGCGGCACCGGCGGTGGTAACCACATCACGCTCGGTGGCGCCACGCCCGCGGATTCGCCGCTGCTGCGCCGCCCCGACCTGTTGGTGTCGCTGCTGACCTACTGGCAGCGGCACCCGTCGTTGTCCTATCTGTTCGCCGGTCGATTCGTCGGCACCACGTCGCAGGCGCCACGGGTTGACGAGGGCCGCGCCGAGGCTCTTTACGAACTCGAGATCGCGTTTGCCGAGATCGCTCGGCTGTCCGCGGGTGGCGCGGCGAAACCGTGGGTGCCCGACCGCGCACTGCGGCACCTGCTCACCGACATCACCGGCAACACCCACCGCGCCGAGTTCTGCATCGACAAGCTCTACAGCCCGGACAGCCCGCGCGGCAGGCTCGGCCTGTTGGAGTTGCGCGGCTTCGAGATGCCGCCGCACCTGCGCATGGCGATGGTGCAGTCGCTGCTGGTGCGCTCGCTGGTCGCGTGGTTCTGGGATGAGCCGCTGCGCGCCCCGCTGATCCGCCACGGCGCGAACCTGCACGGCCGATACCTGTTGCCGCACTTCCTGATTCACGACATTGCCGACGTCGCCGCCGACCTGCGCGCGCACGGCATCGCGTTCGAGACCAGCTGGCTGGACCCGTTCACCGAATTCCGCTTCCCGCGCATCGGCACCGCGGTCTTCGACGGCGTGGAGATCGAGCTGCGCGGCGCGATCGAACCGTGGAACACCCTGGGCGAGGAGGCCAGGGCCACGGGCACCGCCCGGTACGTCGACTCGTCGGTCGAGTGCATCCAGGTCCGCATCATCGGCGCCGACCGCCACCGCTACGTGGTGACGGCCAACGGATACCCGGTGCCGTTGCTGGCGACCGACAACCCCGACATCAACGTGGGTGGCGTGCGGTTCAAGGCCTGGCAGCCGCCCAGCGCGCTGCACCCGACCATTACCACCGACGTCCCGCTGCAGTTCGAGCTGATCGACCTAACCACCGGGACCTCGCGCGGCGGCTGCACCTACCACGTCGCCCATCCCGGCGGGCGCGCCTACGACGAGCCACCGGTCAACGCCGTCGCGGCCGAGTCGCGCCGTGCTCGCCGCTTCGAGGCGACCGGCTTCACCCCGGGCAAGATCGATCTGTCCGCCATCCAGGAGAAGCAAGCCAGGATATTCACCGACATCGGCGCGCCCGGCATCCTCGACCTGCGACGCGTGCGTACCGTGCAGCAATAATGGCGTACCTCGAGGTTCCCACCGCCCGCTACGACGTCGACCGGCTGTTGGCCGGGTACCGGACCGCGCGGGCCCAGGAATCGCTTTTCGATCAGCGGCATGGCCCGGGGGTCGGCTATGACGAATTCGTCGACCGCGACGGAAACGTGCGGCCGGCATGGTCCGAGCTGGCGGACGCCGTCGCGGAGCGCGGCAGGGCCGGGCTCGACCGGTTGCGCTCGGTGGTCAACGGTCTGATCGACAACGACGGCATCACCTACACCGAAGTCGATCCCAGCCGGGACCAGGCATCCGGCGAATCCGGGCTTCCGGCCCTCGAGCCGAGGCCTTGGAGCCTCGACACCCTGCCGATCGTGCTCTCCGCGGCCGATTGGGACGTCCTGGAGGCCGGTCTGGTGCAGCGATCGCGCTTGCTGGACGCCGTGCTCGCCGACGTGTACGGACCGCGCAGCCTGCTCACCGAAGGCATCCTGCCGCCGGAACTGGTGTTCGCGCACTCCGGTTACGTGCGCGCCGCCAACGGAATTGAGATTCCCGGGCACCACCAGCTTTTCATGCACGCGTGTGACCTGAGCCGGCTGCCGGACGGCAGCTTTCAGGTCAACGCCGACTGGACGCAGGCGCCGTCGGGCGCGGGCTACGCCCTGGCCGACAGACGCGTTGTGGCGCATTCGATTCCGGACCTCTACGAGAGGATCGCGCCGCGACCGACGACACCGTTCGCGCAGGCGTTGCGGCTGGCGCTCATCGATGCGGCACCCGATGTCGCCCAGGACCCCGTGGTCGTGGTGCTCAGCCCCGGCATCTACTCGGAGACCGCCTTCGATCAGGCGTATCTCGCTACCCTGCTGGGCTTTCCGCTGGTGGAAAGCGCCGATTTGGTGGTGCGCGACGGCAAGCTGTGGATGCGTTCGCTGGGAACCCTGAAACGCGTTGACGTGGTTCTCCGGCGGGTCGACGCGGAATACACCGACCCACTGGATCTACGGGCCGACTCCCGGCTCGGTGTGGTGGGTTTGGTGGAGGCGCAACACCGCGGGACGGTAACCGTCGTCAACACGCTGGGCAGCGGGATCCTGGAAAGCCCTGGGCTGCTGCGCTTTCTGCCACAGCTGGCCGAGCGCTTGCTCGGCGAAGACCCCCTGCTGCCTACCGCACCGGTCTACTGGGGCGGCATCGCCGGCGAACGCTCCCACCTGCTGGCGAATCTCTCGTCGCTCTTGGTCAAGTCGACCGTCGGCGGGGAAACCTTTGTCGGACAGACACTTTCGTCCGGAATGCTGGGGGAATTGGCCGCGCGGATCGAGCACATGCCGTGGCAGTGGGTCGGCCAGGAGCTGCCGCAGTTCTCGTCGGCGCCCACCGACCACGCCGGCACGTTGTCGTCGGCCGGAGTCGGCATGCGGTTGTTCACGGTCGCCCAACGCAGCGGCTATGCGCCGATGATCGGCGGCGTCGGCTACGTGCTGGCGCCCGGACCCGACGCGTACACGCTGAAAACCGTTGCGGCAAAAGATGTCTGGGTGCGGCCAACCGAGCGCGCCCGGGCAGAGACGATCACGCTGCCCTCGGCGCCGGTGCCGGCGAAGACGGCGGCGGGCACCTGGGGGGTCAGCTCGCCGCGTGTGCTGTCCGACCTGTTCTGGATGGGACGCTATGGCGAGCGCGCCGAGGAGATGGCCCGGTTGCTGATCGTCGCCCGCGACCGCTTCCACGTCTACCGGCACCAGCAGCACACCGAGGAAAGCGAGTGCGTCCCGGTGCTGATGGCCGCGCTGGGCCGAATCACCGGGACCGACGGCGGAGCCGGCAGCCACGGCGCCGATGACCATGCGGAGGTGATCGCCGTCGCACCCTCGACGCTGTGGTCGCTGACCGTGGACCCGAACCGGCCCGGATCCCTCGTTCAGTCGGTGGACGGGCTGGCCCTGGCCGCCAGGGCGGTGCGCGACCAGTTGTCCAACGACACCTGGATGGTGCTGGCCGGGGTGGAACGCGCGGTGGCGATTCGGCCCGACCCGCCGGACTCCCTACGCGAGGCCGACGCCCTGCTCGCGTCGGCTCAGTCGCAGACATTGGCCGGGATGCTGACGCTGGCGGGGGTGGCCGGCGAGTCGATGGTGCGTGACGTGGGATGGACGATGATGGACATCGGCAAGCGCATCGAACGCAGCCTGTGGCTGACGGCGTTGCTGCGGGCCACGCTGACCACCGTCCGCAGCCCCGCCGCCGAGCAGACGATCATCGAAGCGACGCTGGTGGCGTGCGAATCGTCGGTCATCTACCGGCGCCGCACCGTGGGCAACGTCAGCGTCGCCGCGGTCGCCGAATTGATGCTCTTCGACGCCAACAACCCGCGGTCGCTGCTGTACCAGCTGGAGCGGCTGCGGGCCGACCTCAAGGACCTGCCCGGCTCGTCGGGTTCGTCGCGTCCGGAGCGGTTGGTCGAGGAAATCAGCACCCTGCTGCGCCGGTCGCATCCCGAGGAGTTGGAAGAGGTTTCCTCCTCCCCGAGCGGTGGGGCACAACGCGCCGAGTTGGCGGAACTGCTCGATTCGATCCACGCCGAGCTGCGCCATCTGGCCGAGGTCATCACCGCAACGCAGCTGGCGTTGCCCAGTGGCATGCAGCCGCTATGGGGTCCCGACGAACGGCGGGTAATGCCGGCCTAGCCCGATCCCGAGGTCACCGCGTCGATCACGGTGTGGATGAACTGCATCTTGTCCAGAACCGCGACCGGCAGCACGAAGGGGTACAGATCGTCGTGGCCCATCGAACGGTTCACCATGTTCAGCGACCACGACAACGGCAGCCACATCTCGATGATGTTCGGAAAAGCGCTGGGGCCCAACGCCGGACGGTCGAAGGTCGCCGACGCCGGCGCGAGGCCGCACCAGGCCGACGTGTCCAGGGTGTCGCGGACGTGCAGGTAGTGGGCGAACGTCTCGGCCCAATCCTCGGCGGCGTGCATCGTCGCATACGACGAGACGAAGCTTTCCTGCCACCCTTGCGGCGCGCCGTCGCGGTAGTGCCGGTCCAGCGCCTGCTGGTAGTCGGCGTCGGGATCGCCGAACAGCTCCTTGAAGCGCGCCAGGTAATCGCTCGACGGGGTGATCAGCCGGTAGAAGTAGTAATGCCCGATCTCGTGCCGGAAGTGGCCGAGCAGGGTCCGGTACGGCTCGTCCATCTCCACCCGTAGCTGCTGGCGGTGGACGTCGTCGCCCTCGGCCAGATCTACTGTGATGACGCCATTCTCGTGGCCCGTGAACACCTTCTCGTGCGCGCTGCGAAGCAGGCGGAATCCCAATCCGTAGTCCGGGTCGCTATCGCGCCCGACGATCGGCAACTTCAGCTCCTGCAGCTCGGTGATCAGCCGCCGCTTGGCCGCCTCCGCGCGGGCAAACGCCGCCAGCCCCTCGGGGTCGTTGTCGTTGGGCCGCTCCAGGGTCAGCGCGCACGAGGTGCACAGTCCGCCGGGTTGATTCCTGGGGACGATCCAATTGCATTCCGCGATATGGAGATTGGCGCACAGTTGATAGTCGTCGGCATCCACAACGCCGGCGTGCTCGCCCTCCTCGCCCTTGGCCATCACCAGCAGTGCCATTTGTTCGAGGGAAAATCCCACGGCGCTGCCGCACGACAGGCACGCCGAGTTCTCGAACGCCAGCCGCTGGCCGCAGTTGGGGCAGTGGAAGTCACGCATCCAGCGAATCGCCTTCGAAGGGCACCACGTCGACGGCGACGTCGATCACGCTGTGCTCCGAGTTGGTGTAGATGATGCCGCGCAGCGGCGGCACATCGGCGTAGTCGCGTCCGCGCCCGACGATGATGTAGCGCTCGTCGGCCAGCTGGTCGTTCGTGGGATCGAGCCCAAGCCACTCGAACCGACCGGGTTCCTGCGGGGTCCACACCCCCGCCCAGGCATGGGTGGCGTCGATTCCGATCATCCGATCCTTTCCCGGGGGCGGGTCGGTGGCCAGATAACCGGACACGTAGCTGGCCGCCAAACCGTTGGCTCGCAGGCAGGCGATCGCGAGCCTCGCAAAGTCCTGACATACCCCCTCCCGGGCCATCAGAACCTCGGTGACCCCGGTGGAAATCGTCGTCGACCCCGAGCGGTAGCTGAAGTCAGCGAAAATCCGCGACCCGAGGTCGCGTAACACGTCGACCAACGGACGTTCCGGCACGAAGCTGGGGGCCGCGTACTCGCGGACCGCATCGGTGATCTCCGGCGGGTTCAAATCCAGGGCGAATTCCGACGCGAGCGCTGCCCGCCGCCCGGCCGGCCGGGAAGCCTCCCACGGCAGCACCGCCGGCCCGCTGGTGTACCGCTCGGCTGGTGGTGGATACACGTCGACGATGGAGTCGCTGGTGATCGCCAGGGTGCGGTGCGGCTCGGTGACGTGGAAATAGGCGCTGATGTTGCCGAAGCTGTCGTGGCTGGTGGAGCTATCGGAGGGGGCCGGCGCGATGTCGAGCCGATGGGCGATACAGCGCTGCCGCGCCGAGTCCTGGGGCGTGAGGAAACCGCGGCCATAAGAGCTGGTCACCGTGTCGGAGTAGCGGTACTCGGTGCGGTGGGTGACCCGATGCCGGCGGGCCTGGAGGACCTCGACTTCCACGTGCTGATCACACCACAAACCACCGATCACCAGCCAAGCGCGCCATAGGAGCACAATCGAGATGTGGCCACGTGGGACGACGTCGCCAGCATCGTTGGCGAGCTGGCACTCACCTCGGAGCCGTCACCGCACGACTGGCGGGTCGGCAAGAAGTTGCTGGCCTGGGAAAGGCCACTGCGCCCGTCAGACGTCCAGGCGCTGGAACTGAGCGGCGAGGAGCCTCCTGAGGGCGACATCCTGGCTGTCCGGGTGTCCGACGAAGGCGTCAAGTTCGCGTTGATCGCCGACGAGCCGGCGGTCTACTTCACCACCCCACATTTCGACGGCTATCCGGCGGTACTGATCAGACTGGCCGAGATCGAAGTCCCCGGCCTCGAGGAGCTGATCACCGAGGCGTGGCTGACGCAAGCGCCGAAGAAACTCGTCGAGGAGTTCCTGGCCGACTAGGGCGTGTCTGACAA
>Ga0306926_10001816_pt1 | contig 21336 bp, 17 predicted proteins | sample flu12Cox44000178_FD_203759 | JGI IMG/M metagenome (GOLD analysis project Ga0306926, IMG submission 203759) | Lab enrichment of tropical soil microbial communities from Luquillo Experimental Forest, Puerto Rico - flux8day.12C.oxic.44.000.178 (v2)... | ecosystem: Environmental > Terrestrial >...
GTCGGCCGTGCACGGCCTGTCCACGCTCCTGCTCGATGGTCCCCTGGCCGGCCTGGCCGAGCCGCAGCGAGCCGAGGCGATCAGGCGCACCCTGGACATCCTCGTCGACGGCGTTCGCCGCCAACCACGTTCTAGATAGATTCCGGTAGCCGCGCGGCTACCGACTGGGCTCAGATCGCACGGCTCCACTGGTGCTGGCGGAGCTGGCGCCGTCGCCGGTGCTAGGGCTGAGCCGGGCGGTCGCGGTCGCGCTGGCGGCCGGGTCGGCCGCAGGCCTCGAGTCGGCGGCCGATCTCGAGGCCCCCGGCGCGCTGCGCGGCAATCACCTTTTGCCGGCCACCCGGGCGGCCTGCTCCGGCGCCTCGGCCGCACCGCGCAGGCCGCCGCCAGTTACCGGGACGCCCTCGAACCGGCGGCCACCGACGCCGGGCGCCGCTCCCTCGCCGGCGCCGGAAGCCTCCTGAGCCAGGCCACCGCCACACCCGGGCACCGCAATCTCCTCCGCCGAAAATAACCCCGGCTCAGATGTTGACGCCGTTTACATGTCAGCGCATACTGATGATGTAAACGGCGTCAACATCACAGAGAGGCCAGCCCGATGAGTTACAGCCAGACCCTGACTGATTCGCTGATCACCGTCGCGTTCATGATCGGCGTGGCGTTCGCGCTCACGGCCGCCATGGTGACCGCCTCCGCCCTCTGGCAGCGGCACGCCCGCAGGGCCGGCCTGGGCGCCGTCGAGCAGCACCTGGCCGCCGTCACCCAGCAGGCCATCCCCGCCGACGCGCGGTGATCCCGCCGCCGAACCCACCGGTCGCCGCAGCCGCGACGGCACTGCAGTCGCGGCGCTGCGGCGATCGCGGCATTCGCCCGCCGGCGCGAAGCAGGCCCGCTGAGCGGACCGGCCGCCAGAGTGCCTGCCAAATATGCTGACACCGTTTACCCTGGCCCGTCACGCGGTAAATGTGGACGACGTAAACATCTAGGCGGGAGAACGGTGTACGTGACCGACACCCAGCTTCTGAACGACGTGCCGGCGACCATCGGGTTCGTGCCAGCCCTGGTGGCCGCCATGTCGACCCGGGTCGTCGCCGCGCCGCGCTGTACCCGCGGCCGCAGCGGAAGGCCCCACATCGACGCCATCGAGCAGCACCTGGCCGACATCGCCGAGCAGAGCCCGGCGCCCGCGAGGTGAGGTCTTACCCTGCAAGACCGCCCCGCCCTGGCCCGCCTCCCCGGCAAGCCCGCCGCCCGGCTCGGACAAGCGCAAGCCGCTACGGCCAGCAGCACACAGGCTCACGCCAGCCGCCGCGGCCAAGACGAGCCAGCGAGGATACTGGCTCCCCAGAACACCAGCCATCCGGCCCCGGGCGCTACCCCCAGGCAACCAACACTCGCAGGCAAAACCTGGGACCGCCAGCAACGACAGGCTCGCCGTCCTTCGATGACCGCCCAGCCCGCGATGCCGAGCGCGACCACGCCGTCCAGCACCAGGCGCCCCGCAGTGTGTTGGCGGCCGCCCGGCGAATACCGCGATGGCCAGGTAGGCGCACAGCAGGTTCTGGGTTGCCTCCCGGCCGTGGCCGGTGGTCCCAGCCGGGTGGCGATGCGCCGCTTAGCCATCTCGAGGGCAGGCTCGAAGATCGCGGTTCCGGCGGTGAGTACCAGGCCGATGATGCTGGTCTCGGCCCGGTCCCCGGCGGCCAGGGCGCGGATCGCCTCGGCCGCGATATAGGGGCGAGCAGGAAGAAGCTGACCGTGACCAGATGCTGGGCACGCCGCTCGGAGGCCGGGCTGGCCAGCCGGGTCCCGGTGAACCGCCGGATCACGATGATTCTGGCCATGGCCTTAGGGTGCGGGGCGTACGTGTTCGGGGCGGGCTCCGAAGGCCGCCAGCCTGGGCGCCAGGTCGCGGGCCAGCGGGGTGCGCAGCAGCCACCGGACCAGCTTGGGCGGCCCGGTTGCGGAGCGGAGCGCGCGGGCGAGCAGGCGGTCTTGCAGCACGCCCGTGGCCTTCTGGGTGATGCGGGTCGGCCACTGGCGGCGGCGCTGCACTGCGGCCAGGTCCCGCTCGGTGAGCGTTCCGGCGGCCAGCGGCCGGGCGAGCAGGTTGGCCGCGGCGACCGCGTCGGCGATGGCGTAGTTGATGCCGTTGCCGGCCACCGGGGACATCACGTGGGCGGCGTCGCCGAGGAGCAGCAGTCCCGGGCGGTGCCATCGGGGCAGCCGGTCGGCGGTGACCGACAGCAGCGAGACCTGGGACCAGTCGGCGAGCTGGCCGGTACGGCCGGTGAGCCAGGGGATGAGTTCGGCGATGGTGCGGCGCAGCGCGTCTAGCCCCGCGCCGCGGAGCTGAGGCCAGCTTCCCTTGGGGATGACCATGCCAAGCTGCCATGTGTCACCCCGGTCGACCAGCAGTAGCATGTGGCCGCGCCCGATGCCGCCGGTGGCGCCCTCCGGGTCGCCGGAAAGCCGGGGCAGGCGCAGCCACAGCACGTCGATCGTGGCGGCGGTGATGACGGGCTTGAGGCCGGACAGGCGGCGGATCTGGGAGAAGCGGCCGTCGGTGCCGACGGTCAGCGCCGCGCGGACCTCGTGCCAGCCGTCGGGTGCGTGGTAGCGCACGCCGCGCACGATTGTGTCCTGCTCGATGAGCTCGCGGACGTTGGCGCGCATGACCAGCTCGAAACTGGGGTAGCGGGCGGCCTGGGCGGTGAGGAAGTCCAGGAACTGCGCCTGCGGCATCAGCGTGATGAAGGGAAAGCGGCCGGGCAGGCGAGACAGGTCAATGGTGACCGGCGGGCTGGCCGGCAGGGTCGCCCGGCGGAGCTTGCGGTGCGGCAGCTCAAGCAGCTGGTCAGCCAGGCCGAGCTCGTCCAGGACCTGCATGATCGCGGGGTGCAGCGAGTCGCCGCGGAAGTCCCGGTCGAAGTCGCCGTGGGCTTCCAGCAGTAGCACCGGCACGCGCTGGCGGGCCAGCAGCAAGGCGAGCATTGCGCCGGCCGGTCCGGCGCCTACCACGCAGCAGGTAGTCTGCCGCACCGTGCGAAGCTCGCGCGGCTGGGGTCTTGAGGCGCCCGCGAGGGCCGGGAGCGGTTGATCGGCCACGGGCTTCATTGTGGCTCCTAGGTGCAGGCCGACGCCGCTGGACGGGTGCCCTGCAGGGCGGGGTGTCGGTGACGGTGTGCGGTAGTGGACGGCGACCGCCGGGTGCCTGCTGCCAGCAGCCGCCGATCCGGGCGAGTGCCTCGGCGGTGGGCCTGGCGGCGGACCCACCGGGGCACCGGGGCGCAGTACCCGACCGTGGCGGTAATCGGGGTGTATACGTTATTGTGGGTGACTAGTCACCCACAATAACGCTGATCGCTATGCCCGTGCAAAATCTTGGGTGACCAGTCACCCGTTATATTGGGGGCCGTGGTGAGAGTCTCGGCTGAGGTCAGGGAGGCGACGCGGGCGAGGCTGCTCGCCGCCGCCGCGGAAGAGTTCAGCCGGGCCGGCCTGGAGCGGGCCAGCATCGACGCGATTTCCCTCGCCGCCGGGTACGGCAAGGGAACGATCTACAACTATTTCCCCTCCAAGGAGGAACTGTTCCTGGCTGTGGTGGAAGAAGCATCGGCCCAGGCCGGCCCCCCGGGCCCCGCCCGCCAGGATGCCCCGGCCAGGGAACGGCTCGGGGCCGCGCTGGCCGGATTCTGCGCCTGGGCCGGCGAGCACGACGCCTTCGCCCGGGTGCTGGTGCGGGAGTGCCTGATGGGGACGCCCGGGCTCTACTCACGGGTGATCGGGGCCGAGTGGCCGCTCACCGGCGCGCTGGAGGCGATCGTCCGGGACGGAGCAGGCCGGGGTGAGCTCCGGGCCGACGTCCCCGCCGAGGTTCTCGCCCAGGCGATCGCCGGGCTCACCGACCTCGCCCTGGCCCAGCACTGGGCCTCCGGCGGCACCAGACCGGACCTGGAGGAGATCCCCGGCCTGGTACTCACCCTGCTGCTCGGCCCCCAGCCCAGCGGTGACAGTCCGTAACCAGCCCCTCCGGCCAGCTGCTGTCGCTCCCCCTGCCCGCTGGCCGCATCCGCGAAGGCGTCTTGCGGCCAGACCTCCTCACGCGATGATTGGGATATTCTCTCGTCGGCCAGGTAAACATGGCGCGCCTGCCCCGGGCCCACTGCAACGGGCAGCCCGAAGCAATCAGCGATAGTACGTACAGAAGCGGACAATCTGCGCACGGCTACCAGCACCCCAAGTCCGCTGGGTGGAGTCCGTATTCGGCAGGGTCGAGCAAACGGACTCGAGGTCGGTTACCGTCCGCGATTGACGCCACTCGCTCGCTTGGCGACACGTATGCGCCGCTCGTGCGGGGAGTTGATCCTCACGGCGTGTGCGGCGCGCCAAGAAATTGTTCTGTGTGGCTGCCCAGCGCACGTCCCGGCACTGCGGTGTGGGCCCGGGTTTGCTCACCGTGCCGTTTGGCCGCGCAGGCGGTGCGGTGTGTGGTCGAACTTGCGTGTTCGTGCGGGTGTGGGAGTACGAGGTGCCAGATGACCGGGCCGCGGCGTTCATCGCGGGCTATGCACGCGACGGCGCCTGGGGTCAGCTGTTCGGAAGGGCCGCGGGGTTCGTGGGTACCGAGTTGTACCGCGACGCTGGCCGAGACGACCGCTACCTGACGATCGACCGCTGGCAGGACGAACAGGATTGGCGTTCCTTTCTTGTCGCATTCGGCTCGGCGTACGACTCCCTCGACGCCCGGCTTGAGGGGCTTGCCGTCGCTGAGCGGTCGTTGTTCGAGGGATCCTCCTAGCCGATCCACCGTTGGCACGCCGCCCTGGAGTGATGGGCGCCGAGGGCATAGCGCTCGGCTACCGGATCTGGCACCGGCGGGACCACATCTTCTTCTAGCGCCGGCGCGCCTTCGGCCCTGGTGACCGCTGGCACATCGTCGAGGCCTTCGGGGCTGACCCCGCTTCCTGTTCGACGAGGTCTTCGAGGTCGCCAAGCTTGACGGGTCGGGGTTCACCATGGAGGTAAGGCGCCCTGGCCATCTCGTCGTCGGGGCGGATGAGCGCTGGCGGCCGGCCGCTGCGGGCTGTGCTGGGCGCCGAGATGACTTTTGGCGCCCCGCGCAATCACGCCTCAATCGTGTGTCAAGGGCCAGCTGGCACGCTCCTGCCAAGACAGGCCGTGTCGCGGATCCCGCCGGAGCGCGATGGCTGCGCGCGGGTTCCCGGCTGGGTCAGCGTCGGGGGACGCTGATGGCGCCCAGCTGGCGGCGCCGCGGCCCGAGCAGGCGGATCGGGGCCGCGGCGCAGGTTCTCGGCCAGTTCCGAGCAGGTGGGAGAAAAGATCATGACCGCTAGAGCAAACAGCGTTGTGGCAGAGCCCGACCCGGCGAGGTCCCCTGCCGCGGCAGCACATCCCTCCGGGCAGCAGCAGGGCGGCGGGCACACCGGGCAGCACTCCCGTGTACCGAGGCGAACGCGCGCCCACCCGGCACGCGATGACCCGGTGGTCATTGACCTGGTGACCCGGGCCACAAACGGAGACAAGCGGGCCTGGGACCTGCTCATCGAGCGGTACTCCCCGCTGATCTGGTCAATCTGCCGCCGGCACCGGCTCGGACAAGCCGACGCCGAAGACGTCGGCCAGAGCGTCTGGCTGAACCTGCTCGAGAGGCTGGACAAGGTCCGCGACCCGGCCGCACTTCCGGGCTGGCTGTCCACCACCGCCCGACGGGAATGCCTGCGCGTCCTGGGCCGCGCACGGGGACCGCACCCCAGCGGGCCTGTGCCGGACCTGGAGAACATCCCGGACGAGCACGCCCGGACGGCCGAGCAGGAGCTGCTGGTAGCGGAGCGCCACGCGGCGCTGCGCGAGGCGTTCGCGGCGCTGCATCCAGACGCCCAGCAGCTGATCATCCTGCTCGCGGCCGACCCGCCGGTACCGTACGCCGAGATCAGCGCCAGGCTGGGCATTCCGGTGGGGAGCATCGGGCCGAACCGAGGCCGCTGCCTTAACAAGCTACGCCGTCACCCGGCCATCGCCGCCTTGATCAATGCCGGCAACAGCGTGGCGGACACGACGCTCGCCCAGGCCGCGGCATGATGATGACGCTGTGCCAAGGGCCAGCGCCAGGCGATACCCTCCGCCAGACCAGGCCGACCGTCGCGCAGGCACCTCGCGGCTTGCTGGCGGGCCGGGGCAGCGGCGTCGTTCCCCACCTGCCGACCATGCCAACCTGCGTCTCGATCCCCGTCAGCTTCCACCCGGCGGAGCCGTCTCTGATGACCTTGACTACCGGGAGCGCGGTTCGGGTCCTCGGCTCGCTGGCCGATCACAGAACCTCGTCGACCAGCCAGTGGCAGCCATGCATGTAACCGCCGGTAGGTGCGGCTTTCGAGTAGCTCTCTTGACCGTCACAACCCGCGCTTAGGGATCAATATGCGCAGCCGCGTGGGCCGGGCCCGCGGCCGGCGAGCAGACTGTTCGTGTGCAGGTGAGCTACGGCCTGGTGCCGATCGGGTGGGTGCAGTCGGCCCTGAAGGTCCTCGATGATGCGCCGAACCAGCGCGACGGCGCGCCCCGGGCGTGGATCCGGTTCGATGAGCAGGTCGCGGAGGGCACCAAGGACCTGCGCCCGGGCGATGAGATCGTGGTGCTCACCTGGCTCCACCTGTCGCCCCGCGACGAGCTGAGCACCCATCCCCAGGGCGACATGAGCCGGCCGCTGACCGGCGTGTTCAGCACCCGTTCGCCCAACCGGCCGAACCCCATCGGCCTGCACCGGGCCCGCATCGTGGCGCGCGACGGGCTCCGGATTGAAGTCGACGCTCTGGAGGCCATCGACGGGACGCCGGTGCTGGACGTCAAGCCGGCCATCGACCCGCCCGCATGACGCGCTGCACGCGGCGGTTTTGCCCGGCGACTTATCGGCCCGCGAACCGTACGTCCGGTGGGGACGGGCGTTCGGTCCCGGGTCGACCTCGCCGCTCAGTTCGTCGGGCAACGCCGCCGTGGGCTCGCGCACCGAGGTCCCGCAGAACGCCTCGTACGCGCTCCCTCAGGCCATGGTGTGGTCAGCCTGACGGCCCTGAGAACCTGCACCGCTTCCGGGAACCAGCCCGAGAGACCCACGGCCGCATCCAAGGGAACGAGTTCTCGCGGCGGCGGGTATCCTGCACCACCGCGCCGATGACGCTACGCAACAAACTTCGGTGCGCCAAGCGCGCGTGTAACCGCCGATAGGTATTCCCCAGACGTGCTGGTGGCCGCATTGAATGGGACGCCCGAAAGATCGTTATGGTTCTGGTCGTGGATGATTCCGGTGTGTCGGCCCGTCTCTTGCCGTGCCTGGCTGAGCTGGTGTGCCTGCCGGTGCGGGGGGGTTGCCGGAGGCCCACGCTGCGGCGAGGCGGCGGGCACGTGCGGCGCGCGCGACCGCTCCGTTGCGCAGGTAGTGGTCGATGGCTTGCTGCGCCATCTGCTGGGCTGACTCGGTGTCGCCGGTCAGGTACATGATTTCCGCGCGATCGAGCGCAGCGTCGCCTGGATCCCTGGGGTCCTCTGAGACCTGGGCCAGGGTGTCGACTTGTTCGGCCGCCGCTAGCGCCGCGCTGATGTCACCTTGGCGGGCATGCAGTCTGGATCGCACGCCAAGGCCGATCATCAGGCCTCCGAGGTCGTCGGGGCTGGCGAGGTCCAGGCCGCGCAGCACCCATTGCTCGGATTCACCGTAGCGGCCGAGGGCGTACAGCGCGTCGGCGAGCATGAATGCTCCGGTGGAAAGGTAGCCCTGCTCGCCGAGTTGCTCCAGTTGCTCGCACTCCTGCCTGGCCGCGCGCTCGGCGGCTGCGTGGTCGCCGGCGAGCATCTCGGTGTCCCATATCACTTGCCTTGATATGGCCACGGCTAGCCGCATCCCGCGTTCGTTCATCTCGGCGACGGCATCGGCCAGTAGCGCACGTGCTTCGTCGAAGCGCCCAAGGTCGGCCAGGACGCCTGCCTTGCGCAGCTTGAGCCGAGGCTGGAAGGTGACGCTTTGCGTTTCGGCGTCATCCAGCCACCGAAGCGCCTCGGTGCGGGGGGTTGGACCGAGGTGGATGCAGGCTGCGGCCATCGCGCGAGCGGCGGTCTCGAGCCATAGGTCCTCCGCCTGGGCGGCGTGCTGCATCGCGCGGGTGAACGTTGGCAGGGCGGCGGCGTTCCGGCAGCGGATAAAGTCGATGCAGCCGGCCGCGTACTCGAGAGCGGCGAGGGCGGCGGGGTCGCCAGCTTGCTCGATCGCGGGCCGTGCTTGCTTGACCAAGGCGCGCAGCTCCGCGAAATAGTCTTTCGGGTAGCGGTTTTCCCGCCACCTCATGGCCGCCAGCCGTATCTTCAGTTCGCCCACCCGGTCTCCGGCCGCCGAACACTGACCGGCGATCCGTTCAGCGCGTGAGATCGCCTCGTCGAGCCGGCCGGATTCCCCGAGCCCGCGGATCAGGCTCTCCTGCAACGCAAGATTGACCTCCTGCGGCGGGAGCAGCGATTCTGCGCGTTCGAGCAGGTTGACCGCAGCGCGGGTGTCGCCGCGGTCCAGCGCGCGGCGGCCGGCGGCGCCGAGGTGACCCGCGGCGGCCGCAGCCAGCGCATGGGTCTTTTCATCGGCAGGGCCGAGCTCGCGCCGGTAACGGGACGCCTGTTCCAGGTGATAGCCGGCGATCTCGTCCAGTTCCACCAGGCCGGTGCCGTGCTCTTCGAGCCATCTGGCGAACCGCTCGTGCAGCTCGGCCCGGTCGGCCTTGGCCAGCGCCTGGTAGGCGGCGTCGCGGATCAGCAGATGCCGGAACCGGAACGCCTCCTCGCCCGGCAAGACGGCCCGGTCGGGGCGCAGCAGATCCTTGTGCACCAGGGTCTCCAGCCGGGCAGGGACGTCGTGTTCCTCCGCCGCCATGACCTGCACGGCGCTCTGGTGGAACGACTGGCCCTCGACTGATCCGCACTCCAGCACGGCGCGCTCGGCGGCCGGGAGCTGATCCAGCCGCGCGGCCAGCAGCGCGGCAATGGTCGCCGGGACAGTCACGTAGCGGCCGCCTGACTCGCCCAGCAGGGCGAGCATCTCCTCCACAAACAGCGGGTTGCCACCCGCGATTTCCTGTACCCGCTCGCGCAGCTGCGGATCGAGGTCGCTTCCAGGCGGCACAAGCTCATCGATGAGGGTCGCGGTCTCGGCGGGCTGCAGCGGCTCCAGCAGCATCGTGGTGGTGTTCAGCTTGCCCCCGCCCCAGCCCGGCCGGGACTCGAGCAGCTCCGGCCGCGCCATGCACAGGAGCAGGATGGGCGCGTCGCGGCTGAAGTCCGCGATGTGCTCGACCAGATCGAACAGGGCTGGCTCGCCCCAGTGCAGATCGTCCAGCACCACCAGCAGCGGCCTGCGTTCGGCGGAGCCCTCAAACAGCTTGCGCACCGCCCAGGCGATCTCGCCCGGCGAGGTCACGGCCACCTGCTCACCGAGCAGCACATTGATCGCTGCGGCCACCCTCACGTCGCGGCCCATCAGCTGCGCCGCAGCCGGGCAGCCGTGCTGGGGGTCGAGCAACTGCTTGATCATCGAGACCACCGGCCAGTACGTAATGCCCTGCCCATACGACAGGCAGGTCCCGCTCAGCACCCGAGCGGCGACGCCAGGCAGGAACTCGGCCGTCAGCCGGGACTTGCCCACGCCGGCCACGCCCAGCACGGTGAACAGGCCGCACGACCGCTCCCGCGTCGCGTTCGTGAACGCGTCGGCGAGCATCAGCAGCTGGCCGGCCCGGCCCACCAGCGGTGCTCGCCCCGTGCGGGCCCGCGGGTCCACGTCCGTGCGGATCTCCAGCAGCCGGTAGGCGGCCACCGGTTGAGTCTTGCCCTTCAGCTGCAATGGCTCCAGCGCCTCCGCAGTCACCACGCCGCGCACCAGCGCCCATGTCTGCGGGCCGATCACGATCTCCCCCGGCCCGGCCGCCTGCTCCAGCCGCGCCGCCAGATTCACCGCATCCCCGGTCGCCAGCCGCTCCTCTGTGCCGGTCACCACCTGCCCGGTATTCACCCCGGTGCGCACGCTCACCGTTGCGGCGAAGCCGGCCTCGAGCTCCCCGTTGAGGACCGCGATCTGCTCGCGCAGCCCGGCCGCCGCCCGTACCGCCCGCAGCGCGTCATCCTCGTGCAGCACCGGCGCACCGAACACCGCCATCACCGCGTCACCGATGAACTTCTCGACTGTGCCGCCGTGCCGCTCGATCACCGCCCGCGCGGTATCGAAATACCGGCGCATCACCTGCCGGAAGCTTTCCGGATCCAGCCGCTCCCCCAAAGCGGTCGACCCGGTGACATCGCAAAACAGCACCGTCACCGTCTTACGCTTTTGGCGGGGCACCGAACCCGCCGCCAGCGCTGCGCCGCACCCGTTGCAGAACCTGGCATCCGCAGGGTTCTCCCGCCCGCACCCGGGACAGACCCTCACGCGGCAAGGCTAAGCCGCGGTCCCGGAAGGCCGCAACGGAAGGACTTGACCTCGCCAGCCCGACCGACCTACCCGGACGCGCGATATGCGGCAGATCCGGACAGTCACTCCAAAGATGACGATGGATAAATATCCAGAACAGGCGATCATCCAATAGGCCATACCGGGACTGCCGAGAGGCCTGCCAACGCCCCAAATAATCGCGCGCCGACCCGCCTTATGGTCGGCCAGCAGCCATGCGTCGCATGCCATGTTGGCTCGTACAGATCGGTGCGTTATGCGTCGTCGCCAGGGGCGAGACGCTGTTCGAGCGATGGATGGATATCGGGCTGTAGCGGGCCGGGGTCGCCGTAGCGACGTGGTTCACGGACTTTCCGTGGGGTTAACGGCATGCGGTCAACGCGCTCGCTTATCTCACGTACCGGATGCTGAAGCCGGTGTACTGCGGTGCTTGACGGCCCTGGGCTGCCCTCGGGCTGACCTGGTGGATGAGCGCGGTTGCGTCGTCGAGAGCAGGGTGTCGGACCGGCTGGCCCCACTTCAAACTGGGTCAGACGTCAAGGGGGCACTCACGGAGATGCGCCTCTGGGCCAGCGGGCTGAGGCGCCGGGTCATCCGGCAGCGGACGTGGGCGCCTGCGGGCGGACGCTGGCCCGCCGTGGGTGGGATGTCAAAGTCGCGGCCGCGGCCGGAGGAGATTCACGGCCTGCCCTTGGCACCGCGGATGGCGTCCGCCGCGGGATGGAGCACTACCGTGGTCAGTGCTGTAACGGCGTCAGCGGCCGCCGGTGCGGCCGCTTCCCGGTCACTGCCCGGTCGCCCCGGCGGCCGGCGGCCGGAGCGGGATGTTATGCGTGCCCTGGTGGTGGCCGAGCGCAGTGGAAGGTGAGACGTATCAGGAGGTTGCCGGTATGAACGAGTACCTTGTCATCACCTGGGCCGATAGCGTCCCGGTCGGGGATGGCCTGGCTGACGCGGCCCGGGACAGGGATGGTCAACTGCTCGCCGCCGGGCCGGTGCACGACGCAAGCGAGCTGAACTCGCGTCCGGCCCCGGCCGGTTTGGTGATCGCACGCTTCAGCACGGAGGAGGCCGCGAGATCGTGGTTCGAAGCGGTTCTCGGCAAGCTCGACGGAACGACCTTGCTCGCGGCCGGTGCCACCGCGCCAGTGTGGTGGCCGCCTGAGCAGGAATCTGACCGCCCAGAGTGGTCACGGCGAGGAGAACTGCCGACCGGCCGCCTCGGCCTGTTCGTCAATGTCTGGGTGGAAATCACAGATCCACCGCAATTCTTCGACTACTCCGTGCACTACCGCTGGACGGTTGAGCACGCCGGGGGCCTAGTCCTGGTCCCCGGGCCTAAGCCGTTCCAGCAGGTACTGCGCGGTGGCCCTGCTCCACACGCGATGGCCCTGATGGCGTGGCCCGATGAGCAGACCCGCCATGCCTGGTACCACGGCTCGCTCTACCGCCCATACCGCGATCAGCGGCACCGGGCGTCGCGTACCAGCAACGTCAGCGTCCGCGCTCTTTCGCCCCACCCCTAGTCAACCAGGCCCCCACCCCGCTGACGCCGATCGCAGAGTGTGGTCGGTTGTTCCGTGACAGACGCGCGAAGAGCGGCCGTTCTGTACGCCGACCCGAGCGTGACGGCATAACCCCCGCCCGCGCGGATCTGGATGATCGGCGTGGGCGGCCAAAGCTCAGTCACGCCGATGAGCGTGCATGGCGCACCGGCCGAGATCGTGCGGATCACGGCGCGCCGCATCCCGTTGTATCGGCCGCGTGCCCTGTTGCGCATCCCTGCGAGGGCGATATCGCCGATCACGGACGGCTATTGATGTTGAACTGCCGGGCTGAGCCCGGCTGCCGCGGTTAGACGAGGCCTTCGCTGAAGGCCAGGCGGTGGGGTCGGCTGGGCGGCGGAAGCCGCTGGGCGGGAACACCGCGACCGCGGCCTGAGCTGGACTGATCCCGAGCTCCACAGAGGCCAGCCCCGAGATTGCCGTGAGCCGGTCACGCTGACCGGCCAGCGCTGGGGCGGATCCGACGCGGGCGCGCAGGGCGCTCTCGAGCATGATGAGGGTGACCTGCGTGCCGTGCTGGTGGAGCACGCCGCGAACGTGCCGCCGTTCTGCGGCGGCCTGCCCGGCGCGCAGCCCCCAGACCGTAACCTGGCACGGCATCCGCTCAGGCGGGGCCAGGGCCGGACTAGCGCCAAGGGTGGTGGAGGTGGTGGACCTGGGTCGTGGTCAGGGCGGACTGGCCGGTCCTGGTGACCACCAGCCAAACCAGCAGGACGGCGGCGATAAACGTCACGGCGACGGCCAGGTTCCTTATTGTCAACAGCGGTCGGCTTGCCGCGATCGGCTGTGTCATCTCGTTCCTCTCCAGAGATTGTTCTTGCTGGTCAAGTGCCCTTTAACCCCAATACCGCTGACTTAAGGCGTTCGGGCTGGTCGCCGGCCCGAGCAGGCGTGCAGGAGCTGGGTGCTGAACCAGACCGACGGGTCGCTGCAGGGTGCGGTGATTGCCTGATGTTCATCGCCGGGGGCTTCGGCGGTGCCGCTGGCGAGCCCCCAGCCGCGGATGACGTCCAGGGTCTGCTGCCACCAGCGCGCCCATGGACTCGCTCCGCGGACCACGCTGGCGGTGCTCTGATGGTCGATATCGTGCAGGCCGCACCGCTCGAACAGCGCGGGCAGCTTGCGCCCGAAGAACGGGTCGTAGCCGCGGGCGGCCCACCAGCGGCCCCCGTTGAAGGCCCGGTGGTAGCCGGCGTACAGGGGATGAGAGGGGTCGACCGGCCCGGGCACGCCCCAGTCGCCGTCTTCGTCGATGAGCCAGCCGCCCGGGCGCAGGCATCGCACCATCTGGCGGACCGCTTGTTGCTGCCTGCCCGCCAACCAGAACAGCACCAGCCGCGAGCAGACCAGGTCGAACGATCCAGGGTCCAGGGCATCCACCGGGTCGTCCACGATGTCGTGCCGCACCACCTGCAGATTCGGCAGGTCGAGCCGGTCCAGGTAGCGGCAGTCGATGTCGCTGGCGACCACCTGCCCGGCCGGGCCCACGCGCTCGGCCAGCCAGGCCGCCATCGACCCGCGGCCAGCACCGACCACCAGGCACCGCCAGCCGGGCCGCGCCATCTGCAGCCGGCGGCGGGAGCCGGGATCAAAGAGCTGTTCGAGCAGGTCCAGCCGCTCATCTTCGGCTTGCTCGCGGCCGTTCGCCGCCAAGCGGTAGCCCGGCTCGCTGCCCCTCACCCCACCGGCCGTCACCAGGCCCCCTCCGCGTCTGGACCTGACCGGATCGGCGCCGGTAAACTCCCGGGCCGCGGCTGTGGTCATCGGGCATTCCTTGCTGACGGGACCGTCTGGCCGCTGTCGGCCTGCCGCCCTGGGGGCCGGCGGTGCAGGGCGGTGATCCACAAGCTGGCAGGCCGGGCCAGGTAGTAGGCAGGCGCGCCGTGCGGGCGGGACTGCGGTGACCGGGTGATTGCTGGCATGGTCGTACTCCAGACGGGATAGATGGATGGGTGGTGATGGGTGACCAGGACGGGGCCTGGCCGGTCATGACCTGCTTATCTGGGGGCCTGGCCAGGCCGGGTGGTGCCGGGTGGCAGTGCCGGCAGCCGCCGGCCCGAGACGATCAGCCGGGTGCCTGTGATGGCCGGCGGCGATCATCACCGGGCCAGACGGGTCAGCGGGGCTGGTCATGCAGGAATGATGACCTGGCCGGCGGTGCCCCGTCCCTAGGGAAAACCCCTAGTCTGCAGCGGCGGGGGCCTGCTGCCCTGAAGAGTCGGCGGGGATCGGGGATCGCGGGCCGACCCGTGATGTCCGGGCGTGTGCTGCTCCGGCCGGGTTTTGCGGGAGCGGTCCGTGTGGTGGGGGCCGGGGAGCGCTCCTACACTGGATCGTGACCTTTGTGCTCGCGGGAGGGCCGGAGGAGGACATCTTCGTCGGGCGGACGGCCGAGCTGGCCCAGCTGGCGGACGTGGTGGCCCGGGCGCGGCGCGGCCAGCCCTGGCTGGTCAGCATCGAGGGCGAGTCGGGGGTCGGCAAGACGGCGCTGGCCAGGCGTGGGCTGGCCGCCGCGGCCGGGCTGACCGCCTGGTGGGCCCGGGCCGACCCGGCCGAGGCCGACCTGGAGTACGGAATCATCGGGCAGCTCGTGCGCGGCGCCGGGCGGCGGGCGCTGGCCCAGTACCCGCTGTTGGCCGGCGGGGCGGCGCGGTCCTCGCCGTTCGCGGTCGGGGCCCAGCTGCTGGGACTGGTCGGTGACCGGCAGGATGCCGGGCCAGTGGCACTGATGATCGACGACGTGCAGTGGGCTGACCGCGCGTCAGTGCAGGCTCTGTCGTTTACCTTGCGACGGCTCTCGGTTGATGCGGTCGCAGTCATCGCTATCGTGCGCGGCGATCGTGATCAGCTGGACCCGCCGGTCCGTCAGATGCTGATGAGCGTGCCGCAGCGGCGCCGCATCGTCGTTCCGGGGCTAACCATGCAAGACGTGGCGTCCCTGGCGGGCGGGCTGGGCACCGGACCACTAGGCGCAGACGCTGTCCAGCGGTTGCATGACCGCACCGGCGGTCACACGTTGTACCTGCGCACGGTGCTGGCCGACGCCGAGGGCCTGGAGCGGCTGGGCCGGGAGACGGCCGCTGTCCCAGCGTCGCTCGCGGCGGCCATCGGAGACCAGCTCGCCGCGCTGCCCGGGCCGGCCCGGTCGCTGCTGGAGCTGCTGGCCGTGGTGGACGGGCCGGTGCCGCTGGCGCTATTGGGCGGGGCGGCCGGGGTGGCAGAGCCGACCGCGGCGATCGCGCCGGCCATCCGGGCAGGGCTCGCGGACCTGCAGCCAGGCGAGCCGGCCCGCCCGGTGGTGATCCGCCACGCGCTGCAGCGCGAGGCGATCTATGCCGGCCTGGCCCCGGACCGGCGGCGGGAGCTGCACGCCCGGGCGGTCACCATGGTTGATCAGGCCCGCGGGTGGGCGCACCGGGTGGCGTCGCTGGATCATCCCGACGAGGGCCTGGCCGGCGAGCTGGAGCGGCTGGCGGACGGCGAGGCGGCCGGGGGCCGGCTGGCGCTGGCCGCCACCCACCTGCGGTGGGCCTCGGACATCTCCCCGGCCCGGGCCGGCCGCGAGCGGCGGCTGCTGACCGCGGCGCTGCACCTGATGCTGGCCGAAGAGGCCCGCGGCCTGGCCCTGCGTCCGGCGGTGGAGGCGGCCGGTCCGTCCCCGCTGCGCGACTGCGTGCTGGGCACGATGGCGTTCTCGGCCGGCCAGCTGCGCGAGGCCGAGCGGCGGTTCAGCCAGGCACTGGCCCAGGCGCAAGACGACCCGGGCGGTCGCCCGCTGGCCGCGATGATCGCCAACCGGCTGGCGGGCACCTACACGCTGCTGGCCGACGGGCAGAAGGTGATGACCTTCGGGCGGTGGGCGCTGGGCACCGGCTGCCTTGACGCGGCGGCCGCCGCCCAGACCCGCACCCTGATCGCCGTGGGCGCCTCCCAGGCGGCCGGGCCGCGTGCGGCGCTGGCCGAACTGGCGCACCTGGACGCCGACCCGGCCCGGATCGAGCCGGTCGATGTCGACGGGCTGGCCTTCCGGGGGTGGTACCGGCTGCTGGCCGGCGACCTGGGCCCCGCCGTGGCCGACCTGGCCGCCAGCCTCAAGCTGGCCCGCCGGGGCGCCACCTTGACCTTGGGCCTGCGCGCCTACTTCTACCTGGCGCTGGCCCAGTACCTGGCCGGGCAGTGGGACGACGTGCTGCTCACCGCCGAGCAGGGGTTCTCCGCCGCCGCGATCCATGCCCGCCGCTACGAGCTGCCGATGCTGCACCTGGCGGCCGGCTGCGTGCCGGCCGGCCGCGGCCAGACCGAGGAGGCCGAACAGCACGCCGCACTGGCCGAGGAGGCCGCGGCCAGCCTGGACTACGGCCAGGAAAGGCTGCCCGCGGCGATGGCCCGGGCCCTGGTGTGCCAGGCCGCCGGGGACTACCTGGGCATGGCCGGCGCGCTGGGCCGCTGGCAGGACGACGCGACCCTGGACGAACGCAGCCGGCTGTACGCGGTGCTCTGGCGGCCGCTGCTGGCCGAGGGCCTCCTCGGCTCGGGCCAAGCCGAACAGGCGGCCGCCGTGTCCGGCCGGCTGCGGGCCGAGTCCGGCCAGGTCACCTACCTGGCCCCGGCCCTGGCCTGGCTGGACGGGTGGCTGGCCGAGCTGCGCGGCGCGCCGCAGCAGGCGCTGCGTACCTACCAGCGCGGCGAGGATAAGGCCCGTACCGAAAGCCCGGTCTACACGGCCCGGCTGCTGCTGGCCCACGGCCGGCTCCTGCGCCGCACCGGCAACCGCAAGGACGCGGCCGCGCGGCTGCGCCGGGCGAACACGCTGTTCGCGGGACTGGGGGCCGCCCCGTTCCTCGCCCGGACCGAAGAGGAGCTGGCCGCCTGCGGGCTGCGGCACGAGCATGCCACACGGCGCTCAGTGCTGGAGATGACCGACCGGGAAACCGAGGTCGCGCACCTGGCCGGGCAGGGGATGACCAACGCCGAGATAGCCGGCGAGCTATTCATCACGCCCAAGGCCGTCGAGTACCACCTGGGCAACATCTACGCCAAGTTCGGCCTCAAGGGGCGCCCCCAATTGCGCCGCCTTCTCAGCGACTCCCGCCGACCCACCCCGGCCTGAGCCAGCGCCCGGGTAACGGTGACCGCGCGGCCAGCCGTTCGGCGACCCCCGATCCGGAACACCCGCCGGGCACTGCGTCCCGCGGTCAATGTCCGAAATCGCTTGCACGGTCGGCGCCACTGAAGTGATCTCTGCGAAATTCATGTGATGTAGCCGTACTCGAAATGGGTGAGGACGAGGGCGGCGCGGGCGATGTCGCCGATCTTGCTGGGGCTGGCGGTGATGTGCTGCAGGATCCGCCAGCGGCCGGTGAGCAGGGCGAAGCCACGTTCACCCAGGCAGCGCAGCGAGTGCTGGATCGCGTTACGGGTGCGGGTATTGACGTCGAGTTCCCTGCCGCCCCGGGGCTGTTTGACGGGAATCAGGATGCCGATGCCCGCGCCGTGGGTGTGCGCCTTCCCGGAGTACCACAAGTCGATGGCCTCGCCCTTGACGCTGACGGCCGGCTCTTTACACCGGTCGCAGGGGATGACCGTGCCGTCTAGGATCACGTGCGAGAATCCCTCGTCCCTGACTCGTTCCAGCGCCCGGCTCAGCTGGCAGGCCTGGTCCGCCAGCACCGTGATGAACTCCCCTGCATACCGGTAGGCGGTGACCCGGGAGATGCCGTGGTCGCGGGCCAGTGCCTCGGAGGTGTTGCGGTCGCGGAACCAGCGCAATCCCAGCACCGCCTGGCAGAAGCAGGTCAGCGCCCGACTGCCGCGCGGGTGCCGCGCCGGTGGCGTTCCGGCAAGAGCAGCATCGCGACGAACTGTGCCAGTTCCCTGGGGACGTCAAGCGTGGCACGATAGGCGATCACGCGGGACCTTTCTGCCCGGCGGTGAGAAAGGCCGCTGCGATCGTGCGGACGCGTTCTGGATCGGCGATCGTGTCGATCTCGGTGATCTTGCCGTCGGCGACGGTGAAGCTCATCAGGGCGAATGGCTGTCCGCGCAGGGTGACGACCACCCCTGCCGATCCGTTCACCAGCGCCGGGTGCAGGCGTGCGGCCGGAATGGCGCCGCCCAGGAGCGCCTGCCGGGCGACAGCCTCGGCGCCGCGGGTCACCACGGAGGCTGCGGGGCGCCGGGCACCGTAGTCGGCTCGTCCCACGACGTCGGGGTGGAGCACGGCGACGAGGGCGTCGAAGTCACCTCGGCGGGCGGCGGCGAAGAAGGCGTCGACGACCTGCCGCTGGCGGGCGAGGTCGGGGTCGGGAGCGGGCATGCCGGCGCCCTTCACGCGGCGGCGGGCCCGGCTGGCGAGTTGCTTGGCCGCCGCAGGAGTCCGGCCCACCATAGGGGCGATCTCGGTAAACGGCAGCTCGAACATGTCGTGCAGGACCAGCGCCAGCCTTTCGTCCGGCGTCAGGGTATCGAGCACGACCAGCAGGGCAAGGCCGACTGAGTCGGCCAGCAGCGCCGCCTCCTCCGGCTGCGACTCCCCGTCCGGGCTGATGACGGGGTCAGGCAGGTGGACCATGAGGGGCTCCTCGCGCCGGTGGCTACGCGAGCGCAGCATGTTCAGGCACACGCGGGCCACGACCGTGGTCAGCCACCCGCCCAGGTTCTCGACGTCCTCGGCGCCTGAGCGGCTCAGCCGCAGCCAGGTGTCCTGAACGGCGTCGTCGGCCTCGGCCAGCGAGCCGAGCATCCGGTAGGCCACCGCCCGCAGATGCGGCCGGTGCCGCTCGAAATGACCGGCAAGCCACTCATTGTCGCCCATCTGCCTGTTACCTCCGCCCGGTGCCAGGTGTCAACGTATTGACCCCGCGCGCACGGCGGAGGTGACAGGTACGCACGGCCCGAAACAGGAGGAGAACCACGTCATGGGCACCGTAAGTCACGATTCACCAAGTCTGGCGCCTGGCACCGCCGAACCTGACCCGCGGCGGTGGCGGGCGCTGGCCGTTCTCGCAGCAATGCAGCTCATGCTGGTCCTCGATGTCACCGTGGTGAACGTCGCCCTCCCCAGGATCCAGCACGATCTATCCTTCTCTCACGCGGGCCTGGCGTGGGTGGTCAGCGGCTACGTGCTGATGGCCGGCGGGTTCCTGCTGCTGGGCGGGCGGCTGGCCGATCTGTTCGGCCGCCGGCGGCTGTTCCTGGTCGGCGTGATCGTCTTCGGGGCGGCGTCGGCGGCGTGCGGCGCCGCGGTCTCCTCGTCGATGCTGGTCGCCAGCCGGTTCGTGCAGGGAACCGGCGAGGCGCTGGCGGGCCCGGCGGCGCTTGCCATGATTCCGCTGCTGTTCCCCGACTCCCGGGAGCGGATGAAGGCGCTGGGGGTCTGGGGCGGCATCGGTGGCGTGGGCGGGACGATCGGCTCGGTGATCTCCGGGGCGTTGACCACCGTGGACTGGCGGTGGATCTTCTACATCAACATCCCTGTCGTGGTGTTCGCGGTGGTCATGGTGGCGCGCGTGCTACCAGAGAGCCGGATGGCCCGCGCAGGCCACCGGATCGACGCGGCCGGGGCCATCACTGCGACCGGCGGCCTGGTGGCCCTCGTGTACGGCCTGCTGCAAGCCGCCTCGCACCCATGGGGCTCCTGGCAGGTGCTGCTGCCGCTGCTCGGCGGGGCAGGCCTGCTGGCGGTCATGGTGGCGGTGGAGGCTCGCGCCCCCGAGCCGCTGATCCCGCTGCGGTTCTTCACCAACCGCACCCGGGTGACGTCCAACGTCTTGAGCGTGGCCCTGTTCGCCGCGTTCTACGGATACGTCTTCATGCTGACCCTGTACATGCAACAGGTGCTCGGCTACTCCCCGCTGCGCACCGGGCTGCTGTACCTGCCGCTCGGCATTACGATCGGCGCGGGGATCGGCCTGAGCACTACGTTGATGCCGCGCCTCGGTGTCAAGGTGATGCTGGCGCTCGGCTTCATCGGCACCGCCGCGGGACTGCTCATAGCCAGCTCTATCCATTCCAGCTCGTCCTACATCAGCGGGATACTGCCCGGCATGATCGTGTTCGGCCTGTTCACCGGGATCTGCTTCCCCGGCCTGATCAACGGCGCGCTGCATCAGGTCACCGGCCAGGACTCCGGCCTGGCCTCCGGGGTGCAGACCGCCATGCAGCAGGTCGGCTCGGCCCTCGGCCTGGCTACCCTCGTCACCCTCGCGCTGCGGTATGCGGGCGACCGGATCCACACCGGAACGCCCGCCGGGATCGCGCAAACCGACGGATACGCAGCGGCGCTCCGTATCGGCGCCGCCGTACTGGCCGCCGCGGGCGTACTCGTCGTAGTACTCCTAGAGCACGTGACCGCCAAGCCGCGCACCGCCCTAGCCGAGGCCACGCAGGACCAGGTGCCGACCGCGCCCTCCACAACAGGTGCCCCGCAACCATGACAGGTGCCCCGCCACCGTTCACCTCGGCGCCGTCCCTGGCCACCCGGGCGGTACCCAGGCATGCGGACCTACTCGTCCCAAGACCGGATGAATGGCCAAGGAAAGCCGACTGCCCGAACCTATTTCGCTGAGATCACCTCACTGGACCATCCACCATCAATAGCGGCGATGACAGACGACCGCACATCCGAATAGCGCGCGTCCGAGCAGGTCGGTCGGGTCGGCGTCTGTCATGGTGCTACGGGCGGTCCTGCGCGGGCGAGGGTGTCGGCGCGGCGCAGGGCGTCGGGCAGCCGGTGCCGACCGGTCATGCGCCGGACCAGGTCCGCCGCGTCGGCGCGGGGCATCCCTGCCGACGTAACGAACAGCGGGCGCGCCGAGGATCCGCGCAGGACCGGCACCGCGTGGGTCGCGGTGCGGTACCGGGATTTGGCCACGCCGATCACCGGGATGCCGAACTCGGCGTACGCATGCGCGCCCAGGCCGGGCCTGCCGTCAGGGTCAAGGTCGGCGTAGCCGTCGACGACCAGCAGGCCTAGCCCGCTGAGATCGTCCAGGACCGCGCGCAGCGGCGGGAGTTCGCGCAGGTAGAACTGTCCCGGCCGGTAGGGGAGTGCCTGGGGGAGGACCGCGGTGCGTTCGGCCAGCACGTGCGCGAAGGCGGCGTCGGCGGCCAGCACGGCTGCCGCCCGGGCGCCGCCGGTGCTCCGGTAGTGCACGTCCGCAGCGGCGCACATGCCGAAGTCCGGGCGCCCGCCGGTTTCCATGTCTTGATCATGCCCGAACCTGCGCCCGGGGATCGGGACCACGTCCTGGCAGCTGCCCACACGGGTCTCCA
>Ga0306926_10001817_pt1 | contig 21326 bp, 17 predicted proteins | sample flu12Cox44000178_FD_203759 | JGI IMG/M metagenome (GOLD analysis project Ga0306926, IMG submission 203759) | Lab enrichment of tropical soil microbial communities from Luquillo Experimental Forest, Puerto Rico - flux8day.12C.oxic.44.000.178 (v2)... | ecosystem: Environmental > Terrestrial >...
GTCGACGGTGATCTTCTGGCTCAGATCGCCCTTGGCCACCGCGGTGGTCACCTGGGCGATGTTGCGCACCTGGCCGGTCAGGTTGCCGGCCATCGAGTTCACCGAGTCGGTCAGGTCGCGCCAGGTACCCCCGACCCCGGGCACGCGCGCCTGGCCGCCCAGCTGGCCCTCGGTCCCCACCTCGCGCGCCACCCGGGTCACCTCGGAGGTGAACAGGGCGAGTTGCTCGTTCATCCCGTTGAACACCGAGGCGATCTCATCCATGAGTGGATCGCCGTCCGTGGGCAGCCGCGTGCTGAAGTCTCCGCTGCGCACCGCCGACAGGCCGGCCAGCAACTGCTGCAGGCCACCGTCGGCAGGCTGCACCACCCGATGGTGGATCGTGGTCATTTTTCCGATCCCCTCCATGGCCAGCCACGTATCGCGCGGGGTTGCGATCTGCCAGGCGAGCCCGCTGAAAAAGATCCTGTCACGTCTCGTGATACCCGAGAATGGAACTGACACGAAGCAGGTCTGGCCTGGGCACTTGCCCTTGACGAAAATGCTCTGGAACGAAGGCTGGGGGCCGTGACCGAAGCCAACGGTACCGACCTGGTGCGGCTGAACGCCCTGGTCGGACGGCAACGCCGGGAATTGGACGAACTCCGCTCGGCGGCCGCGGCCCGCTCGGTGGTGGATCTGGCCAGGGGCATGCTGATGGAGCAGCTTGGCTGCACACCCGCCGAGGCCCAGCGCCAGCTCGTCCGCCTGGCCGCGGACTCCGGCATCACCGCGACCGAACTGGCCGCGCAGATCACCCATCTCGACCCGCCCGGCGAGCCTCCAGAGCCCGGCATGCCCCAGGTCAGCCTGGTCAGGGCGGCGATCGAGACCGCGGCCTCGGGCAATGCCGTGGCCAGGGCCCTGCTCGGGGAGGCTCTGGGCAATCTCGGCGCGGTCGCTGTGGCGATCTGGCTGACCGAGCCGGACGGTGGCCTGGAACTGGTCGGCGAGGCCGGTTTCGGCAACCACGAGGCGAGCCGCTGGCGGCGGCTGCACCCGGACATGCCCTCGCTGCCTCAGCAGGTGGCGCGGGACGGCCTGGAGACCTGGTGGCCCAAGGGGCCGCCGGCCGACGACAAGCGGCCGCTGCCCGGCCGCTGGCGCGACGGCGCCTGGGCGGGGCTCCCGCTGCACGACGCCGGGACCGCCCTGGGCGCGCTGGTGGTCTGCTGGCCGGAGTCGCTCGCGGACTTCCCCGCCCCGCTGCGCCGCCAGCTCACCTCTGTCGCCGACGTCGCCGCCCAGGCGCTTGGGATCCGGCTGTCCCAGGGAGGCCTGGCCGCCGACCACGAGGCCGCCGGAGTGTTCGCGCTGCTGGACGGCCTGCTCGACGGCTGCATCTTCGCCCGGGCAGTCCGCGGCCCCGGTGGCCGGGTGACCGACTTCCGCATCGACCACGTCAGCGACGGGTTCCTTGACCCGGCCGGGCGCGGCGTGACGGACCTGACCGGCAGGCACCTGCTTGAGCTGTACCCGGAGGCGGTCACCGCGGGCGGGCTGTTCGACCGGTGCTTGGCGGTGCTGGAGTGCGGCGAGCCACAGCGGCTCTCGGCTGAGGCCACGGCGGCCCGGGCCGGTCCCGGCACGCACGCTACCGGGGCCCGGATCTCCCGGCTGTATGACGGGGTCGTGATCGCCATGCGCGGAACCGGCGACACGGGCCGGCTCGCCGCCCTGCTGCAGCACGCGCAGCAGCTTGGCCGGGTCGGCGGCTGGGAGGAGGACGTCCGCAGCGGCAAGGTGAGCTGGACCGAGCACACCTTCGCGCTGTTCGGGCTGCCGCCTTCGGACCCGGTACCGGTCGCGGACCTGCCCTCGCACGTGGTCCCCGACGACGTCCCCGCAGTCCTGGGCTTCCGTGAGGCCCTGCTGCGCGGCCGGATGGAAAGTGCCGCCGCGTTCCGGGTGGTCCGCGCCGATGACGGCAGCGTGCGGCAGATCCGTGCCTACGCCGAGCCGGTCACCGACGCCAGCGGCACGGTGATCGCTTTGCGCGGCGTGTACCAGGACGTGTCCGCGGACTATCACACCGGGCTGGCGTTCGCGGCGGCCCGCGAGCAGCTTGCCGACACCGAGGAGCGGGCCGCGGAGGAGCACCGCCTGGCCATCAGGCTGCAGGAAGCGATCACGCCGCGGTCCGCGGCACCCAACGAACTTGTGGAGGCGGCCGGGCTCGACGTGGCGGCCAGGTACCGGCCCTCCGGTGAGGGCAACCTGGTCAGCGGCGACTGGTACGACACGGTGCTGCTGCCGAGCAAGAAGGTGCTGCTGGTGGTCGGCGACATCGCGGGACATGGCCTCGACGCGGTCACCGGCATGGTCGCGGTGCGCAACAGCCTGCGCGGGCTGGCAATCACCGGGGCCAGCCCGGCGACCCTGCTCGACTGGCTGAACAGCGCGGCCGCGCACTTCAGCGACGGCGTACTCGGCACCACGATCTGCGGTCTTTACGATCCGGTCGACCGGACGCTGCACTGGGCCAGGGCCGGTCACCTGCCGCCGATCCTGGTACGCGACGGCAAGGCGGAGCAGCTTCCGCTGCCCGAAGGGCTGCTGCTCGGTGCGGATCCGCGGGCCAGCTACGCCGAAGAGGTGACCAGCCTGCGGCTCGGCGACACGCTGCTGCTGTTCACCGATGGCCTCATCGAACGGCGGGACGAACCGATCGACGACGCGATCGCCAGCCTGCTCGGGGCTGCCAGCCGCCCGGTGGGCGAGATCAGCGAGTACGCCGACCACCTGCTTGACCAAGTAGCCTCGAACACCGACGACGACGCGTGCCTGGTCGCGGTCCGGGTGCGGTGACCAGCACCGGAATCGCGCCGCGACACGGGGATTGACGCCCGCATCCCGGGGTAGCGGCTGCCTCATGGGACAATGCGGTATCTGAGGGTTGCCGGAGAACTCGTTATGGATGAGCTTGTCGGGGGCGCACTCCGCCACGCCACGCTCTTCTATCGCAGCCAGCCCGAGTACGCCGACCTGATTGCCGCGTTTGTCCGGGCCGGCCTGGACCGGGGTGAGCCCACGCTGCTGATGTTGCCCGGAGGCAAGGCGCGGATGGCCGATGCCGGCCTGGATGCCATGCCCGGTGAGCTGGCCTTCCTGGACGCGACCGAACTGAGCCGCAACCCGGCACGGATCATCCCGGAAGTACTGTCGTTCGTCGACAAGCACCCCGGCCAGCGGGTGCGTTGTGTCGGCGAGCCGATCTGGCCCGGGCGCAGCCCAGCGGAGATCTGCGAGGCAACCCGGCATGAGGCCCTGGTCAACCTGGCGTTCGCCCAGGCACAGGCGACGCTTTTGTGCCCATACGATGCCTCGGGGCTGGCGGATTCCGTCCTGGCAGGCGCGAGGCGCACGCACCAGGAGCCGGCCGCGTCCGGGGCGACCGCCGCGACCTGGCGGGACAATCTGCCCCCGGAATGCGACCAGCCGATCGGCCCGCCGCCGGCGGAGGCGGAAACCCTTGTCTTCGAGACGGACCTGGCGCCGGTACGGCGCCTGGTGCAGCGGCACGCAAGGCACGCCGGGCTTACCGGGGAGCGCACCATCGACCTTGTCCTAGCGGCGAATGAGGTTGCCGCGAACACGATCAGTCACACCGCCGGAGGCGGGGTGATCCACGTCTGGCACACCGGCGAGGAGATCCTTTGCCAGGTGCACGACAGCGGATGGATCACCGATCCGCTGGCCGGGCGGATCCGGCACGGGCCCGACGACCGCGGCCATGGGTTGTGGCTGGTCAACCAGGTATGCGACCTGGTCGAGCTGCGCTCGGGCGCGGACGGCACCACGGTCCGCATGCACATGCGCCTGGCAGGCTAACGGCGCCGTCCGCGCCCGCCCTCAGCCGCTCGTCTTCTGGCCCAGGTCCAGTTGGCGCACTTGGTGCCACAGCTTGCGGTAGTCGCGCAGCACGGTGCGGAGTTGCTCGGTGTCGGCTTGGGTGCTGCCCTGCCAGGAGGACGCCAGGGCCCGCTGCCGGGCCCGGATCGAGCTCACGACCTCGTCGACGGCCTCGTCCACGGCACCCGCGGCCATCGTCACCGAGCCGCGCGGATCGTCCACGAAGGACACCAGGATCTCGCTCCAGCGCTGCTGCGCAGCGGCCGCATCGGCGGAACCCGGAGCAGCCCCAGCAGGAGAAACGGACGGCTCAGCCACCGCCGGCTCGGGGACACTGGTCGCAGCCGGCTCCCGCCCCTTCGGAGCCTGCCCTTCCGGAGCCTGCCGCTCCGGAACCTGCCCCTCCGGAACCTGCGCCACGGCCACAGTGGGCTCAGCCACGGCTGGCTCCGGGGCGTCGGTCACGCCCGCTCCCGGCACTTGTGCCTCGGCTGGCGCCTGGTCGCCGGTCTGCGTGTCGTGCGCACTACTGGCCTGATCCTCGGTCGTCCTGGTCAGCGACTGGTCCTTGGCCGCTGTCTCCCCGTCGAGCACGACGACCGGAGCCTCCTCGGCAGCCTGGCCGTACGCCAATGGCGGGGCATCGGCCGGTTCTCGCCCGACGGACGCCGGCGTCTGGCCTTGCGCGCGCCAGAAGGCAGGCGCGGGCTCTTCTGCCTGGTCTTCCGGCCCGGCCGGATCCTGCGTCTCATGCGCCCGCGGCTCAGCCTGGTGTGCTTCCTCAGACTGTGCTTTCTCAGGCTGTGGTTCGCTGTCGCGGTGTCCCCAGATCGCCATGGCGGATCCTCCTCAGCTGTACTGGTTCGTGGTCAGCTCGGCGAGCAACTGGGCCAGGTGGATGCCCTCCCGGCCGAGGTGGCCGGCCTGGATCTGGGTGCGGCAGGAGAACCCGTCGGCCAGCACGGCGGTCTCCGGGCGTGCGTCCCTGACGGCCGGCCACAGCCCGTGCTCGGCGCAGGCCACGGACACCTCGTAGTGGCCGGCCTCGAAGCCGAAGTTGCCGGCCAGCCCGCAGCACCCGCTGTCCAGCACGTCCACATCGACGCCGCACGCCTTCAGCAGTTCGGTGTCGGCGTCGAAGCCCATGATCGCGTGCTGGTGGCAGTGCACCTGTGCGATGGCCGCGCGGCGGCCCACGACCGGGGGCACGGGCGCGTGCCAGCCGGCCTCGGTGAGCACCTCGGCGAGCGTCCTGGTCTGCCGCGCCAGCAGCCTGGCGTCGTCGGAGCCGAGCAGGTCGGCGGCGTCCGACCGGAACACCGCGGCGCAGCTCGGTTCCAGCACCACCACGCGCGTGCCCGCCTGCAACTGCGGGCGCAGCGTCCGGATGGTTCGTCTCAGCATTGCGGCGGCCACGCCGAGCTGGCCGGTGGAGATCCAGGTGAGGCCGCAGCACACCGGCCTGACGGGCACCTCCACGGAGAACCCGGCGTCCTCGAGCACGGTCACGGCCGCCTTGCCGACCTCGGGGTGGAAGCTGTTGGTGAAGGTGTCCGGCCACAGGATGACCTTCTCGCCCGCCCGACGGGTGCCCCGCCTCGTGTGCCACCTGGTGAACCGCTCGCGGGCGAAGGCCGGCAGTTCCCGATGCTGGTCGATGCCGCCCGCGGCCTTGATCAGCCGGCCCAGCAGCGGCGCCCGCCCGGCCGCGCTGACCAGGCCGGGAGCCCGGGTGGCGAGCAGCGCGGCGACCGGCAGCCAGCCCATCGAGTAGTGCGCGGCGGGCCGCAGCCTGCCCTTGTAATGGTGGGCGAGGAACTCGGCCTTGTAGGTGGCCATGTCCACCTCGACCGGGCAGTCCTTACGGCAGCCCTTGCAGGCCAGGCACAGGTCCAGCGCGTCAAGCACCTCACCGGAGTGCCAGCCGTCGCGGACCACCTCGCCGCGCACCATCTCCATCAGCAGCCGGGCCCTGCCACGGGTGGAATGCTCCTCCTCCCGGGTGACCCGGTAGCTGGGGCACATCACCCCGCCCTCGTCGCCGCGGCACTTGCCCACCCCGACGCACCGCGCGGCCGCGTGGGAGAACTTTCCGCCGTCGGGAGCGTAATGAAAAAATGTCAGTGGCTCTTTGGGAAACCAGCCGCGCCTGGTGAGATGCGAATCCAGCGGGTTGGGCTCGGCGACCTTGCCTGGGTTCATCCGGTTGCCCGGGTCGAACGCGGCCTTCAGCTCGCCCATCGCGCGGATCAGGTCCTTGCCGAACATCTTGGGCAGCAGCTCGCCGCGGGACTGGCCGTCGCCGTGCTCGCCTGATAGCGAGCCGCCGTAGCCGACCACCATGTCGGCGGCGTCCTGGACGAACGACCGGTACTTGGCGATGCCCTCGTCGGTGCGCAGCTCGAACGGGATCCGGGTGTGCACGCAGCCCTGGCCGAAGTGCCCGTACAGCGAGGCGCCCCGGTAGTCGTAGTGTTCGAGCAGCTTGCGGAAGTCGCGCAGGTAGTCGCCGAGCAGGTCCGGCGGGACCGCGGCGTCCTCCCAGCCCTCGTGCGTCTCGTGCTTGCCCGGTGGGTAGGCGGTGGCGCCCAGGCCCGCCTCGCGAACGTCGCTGAGCTTGTCCTCCACCGCCGGGTCCTCGGTATAGGCGACGTGCGGCTTGGGATGGTCGCCGTCGGCCTGCACGTCCTTGATCAGCGCGTGTGCCTTGGCGTCGGCCTCCTCCGCGGTGTCACCGCCGAAGCCGACCATCAGCCACCCGGAGCCCTCCGGCAGCTTGTCCAGCGCGTCGCCGGCCAGGTGCTCCGCGCGCTCAAGCGAGATCAGCGTGTCGTCCAGCCCTTCACAGAGCAACGGCTTGTGGGCGATCACCTTCGGCACCAGATCGGCGGCGTCGGCGATGTCGGGGTACCCGAGCACGACCAGGGACCGGCAGCGCGGCACCTCGAACAGCTCTAGCTCGGCATGCAGCACGGTCACCAAGGTGCTCTCGCTGCCGACAACTGCCCTGGCCACGTGGAACCCGTTCTCGGGAAGCAACTGGTCGAGGTTGTACCCGGACACCCGGCGCGGGATCTTCGGGTAGCCGGTGCGGATCGCGCCCAGGTAGGTGTCGCGGATCCCGCGCAGCCGCCGGTACAGCTCCGCCTTGTCGCCGCCGGCCGCGACGATCTGCTCGTACTCCTCCTCGCTGGTCTCGCCGACCCAGGTGCGCAGCCCGCCGTAGGTGAGCACCTCGAGCCGCCGCACCGAGTCGGCCATCTTGCCGTACGCCTGCGCGGTGGAGCCGCACGAGTTGTTCCCGATCATGCCGCCGATCGTGCAGCTCACGTGCGTGGACGGCTTGGGCCCGACCATCAGCCCGTGCGGTGCCAGCGCGTCGTTGACCTTGTCCAGCGCCATGCCGGGCTGCACGATGGCGGTCCTGGCGCCGACATCGACCGAGACCAGGCGGTGGCAGTACTTGGTCCAGTCGATTACGACGGCGGCGTTGACGCACTGGCCGGCCAGGCTGGTACCGCCGCCGCGGGACAGCACTGGCGCCCCGGCCCCGCGGCACACGGCGACCGCCACCTCGGCCGCGTCCACGGTGCGCGGCACGACCACGCCGATCGGCACCTGGCGGTAGTTGGAAGCGTCCTGGGCATAGGCGCCCAGGGTGCCCGGATCGAACCTGACCTCGCCATCCACCCGCTCGTCAAGTGCGGCGTGGAGCTTCGCGACGTCCACGTCGGCTGCCGGCGCCATGACCTGCGTCACTGATTGGTCACCCTTTCACTGGAAGAACCCGTCATGCTCTCCCCCGGCCTGGCCGATGTACACCTCAGGGTCTTGTACCAGATCGTTGATTCACCGCTTCGCGGCAATCGCTTGCGCCGGTGGCTGGGCCAACGCAACAATGCCTTGTGCGGTTGTCCCGGCAGCGGGCGGCCGCTTGGGGGTCCAGAGACGCGGCCCGCCCTTCTTCTCGCGTGGACGGGTGGTGAGGCCTGTGTCTGATGACCGGCCTGTGGTGTGGGTTGGCCGCGTCGCGGTCATAAGGCTCCCTGCCGAGGTAGACGTATCCAACGCCGGTCAGGTCGGCCAGGATCTGGCCGTGGTGATGGCACAGGATGCCTCTCTGGTGATCGCGGACATGAGCGCGACGACGTTCTGCGACTCCGCAGGCGTGACTGCCCTGGTCCGGGCGGTGCGCACGGCGAACGCGAGCGGCGCGGGACTGCGAGTGGCTACCAGTGCGCCCGCGGTGATACGTGTGCTGGGCATCACCGGGGTGAACCGGCTGATCGGGATCTACCCGAGCGTCGCGGCCGCGATGGCAGACCCAGAGAATGAAACGGCACACGAGGGCCTTGCCCTGCACCCGGGGCGCGCCGGCCAGGCCGATCCAGACGGCCGCGCCCCATTACCGGACTGACGGTCCGCGGCTCAGAGGCTGCCACAAAGCCGGGGGCGCCGTTTGGGGGGCCGGTCCGGCCGGATCGCTGGGGGAGACGATACGGCCGGACCGGGCGGCACCGCTTAGGAGGACGCCTTGTCCAGCCAGGCGTGCGCGAACTGCAGCATGTCCGCGCCGGCCAGCGCGGCGAGCGTGCCCATGGCCAGGCGCGTGGTCCGCGGCAGGTAGACCAGCCCGGCGGTCAGCCCGGTGGCCACCCAGACGCCGGTGCAGAACGGGCAGGTGACCAGTTCCCCCACGGTCTTGCGGCCGCCCTGCCCGCGGACCTCCTCCTCGAGTTCCGCCGGGCCCTGCGTGCCCTGGTAAGCGGTGAATGGCGCACGCAGCGGGCTGGTCACCGGATCCTTGGCGAGCAGCCTGCTGAGCTTGTGGGTCGCCGCCGCGCTCAGCCTTCTTCGAAGGCGTGCGGCTGCGGCGGTTCGCCGCTCACGCTGGTGACGATCGCGCTGGCGATGTCCCGGAGCTTGACGTTGCTGTTCTGGGACGCGGTCCGCAGCATCTCGAACGCTCTGGCCTGGGTGCACCGCTGCTGGGCCATGACCACCCCGAGGGCCTGGTAGATCACCGCGCGCGAGGTCAGCGACGAGCGGAGTTGCTCGGTGAGCTCGGAGTACGAGGCCAGCCGCAGCATCATTGACAGCGCGCCGGACGCGTTCTCCGCGAGGTTCTCCGCACGGCGGACCTGCGCGGGACCGAACGCGGCGACGCCGCGCGCATAGAGGTTGAGCGCGCCCACCGGCTTACCGTCCGCGACCAGCGGCAGCGCCAGGCATGACCGGATGCCCCGGGCCTGAGCCGCGGCCTCGAACCGGGGCCACTGGGCCCGGTCCCCGGTGTCGTCGATGATGACCTGGTCGCCGGACCGCATCGCGTGCAGGCACGGGCCGTCGTCGAGGCGGTACTGCACCTCGTCGATCTCCGACGCCAGCGGGTCGCTGCACGCCACGGTGGCAGGCCGCCCGTTGGACCGCATCGTCATGCCGCAGGACACCCCCTCGGTCACCAGGCGGGCGGCAACAGTGGCCAGTTCGCCCAGGAACTGCTCCAAGGTCTGCGTGCCGAGCAGCGCCTTCTGCAGCTCGGTGAGGTTGTCCGTCATATCGGTGCCCGGGTCGTCCATCATCTTCGTCTGCCTTCCGGTCCGCCCCCGCGATCTCAAGATCCCTACCCGGAGGGCCGAATCGAAACTGCGGAGCGCCTGATACCCCTGCCCGGGGCCGGACCCAAACTGTGGGATTGAAACAGCCGCGCGGTGGTAGGGCCAATGGTCATGGATGCGAAACAGCTTCACGACCTGGGACAGCAACTCCGGGTGGACGCGGTGCGCGCTGCGGCGGCCGCGGGGTCCGGTCACCCGACATCCTCGATGTCCGCGGCCGACCTGATGGCCGTGCTGCTGGCTGAGCATCTGCGATACGACTTCACCGCGCCCGCCCACCCGGGCAACGACCGGCTGATCTTCTCCAAGGGCCACGCCTCCCCGCTGCTGCATGCGATGTACCGGGCGGTGGGCGTGCTCGACGACGGCGAACTGCTCAGCTTCCGCGGCTTGGGCAGCAGGCTGGAAGGCCACCCGACACCCCGGCTACCGTGGGTGGACGTGGCCACCGGCTCGCTGGGGCTCGGCCTGCCGACGGGCGTGGGCATGGCGCTGGCCGCCACCAGGCTGGAGCACGGCGCGTACCACGTCTGGGTGCTTTGCGGGGACAGTGAACTGGCCGAGGGCTCGATGTGGGAGGCGTTCGAGCACGCCGGATACGAGCGGCTGGACAACCTCACCGCCATCGTCGACGTGAACCGGCTCGGCCAGCGGGGCGAGACCCGCCACGGCTGGGACACCGCCGCCTACGCCCGGCGGATCGGCGCGTTCGGCTGGCACACGATCGAGATCGACGGGCACGACATCGAGGCCATCGACGCCGCGTACACCGAGGCACTGCAGGGGCGGGGACGGCCCACCGCCATTCTCGCCCGCACGATGAAGGGCCGCGGAGTGGCAGCGGTGCAAGACATCGAGGGCGCCCACGGCAAGCCGCTGCGCGACACCGACGAATCCATCGCCGAGTTGGGCGGGATCCGCAACCTCGGTGTGCCGGATGCCCAGGTCCTGTGCGCCGCCGCGGCCGACACCGGCTGCTTCGTGACGGTCGAGGACCACTGGCCGGAAGGCGGGCTTGGCGAAGCGGTCCTCGCGGCATTCGCCAACGGGCACCAGGCGCCACGGATCACCAAGCTTGCCGTGCATGCCATGCCGGGCTCGGCCACCCCCGCGGAGCAGTTGCACGCGGCCGGGATTGACGCGAAGGCCATCGAAGCGGCGGCCCGTGCGCTCGCCGGTGACCGGGTGGTGTCCGGATGACGGACACTGCGGTCGCCGGTGTTCCCACGGTGACGCAGGTCACCGCGGCGGTTTACGTCATCCCCACCGACGCGCCCGAGGCGGACGGCACGCTCGCCTGGGATACCACCACGATGGTGCTCGCCACCGCCCGGGCGGGCGGGGCGGAGGGCATCGGCTGGAGCTATGCGGCCGCGGCGGCACAGCAGGTCATCACCGGCATGCTCGCCGAGGCGGTCACCGGCCGGAGCGCGCTGGACGTGCCCGGCGCGTGCGAGGCGATGATTCGTGCGGTACGCAACGTCGGGCGGCCCGGGATCGCGGCGACGGCGATCTCTGCCGTGGATATCGCGCTGTGGGACCTCAAGGCGCGGCTGCTCGGCTGCCCGGTGGCCCGGCTGCTTGGTCAGGCGCGGCCCAGCGTGCCCATCTACGGCAGCGGCGGGTTCACCACCTACGACGCACGGCAGACCCGCGATCAGCTCGCCGGGTGGGTGGAACGGGACCACATACCGCGGGTGAAGATCAAGATCGGCGAGAACTGGGGTGGCAACGAGCGCAGGGACATCGAGCGGGTGGCACTCGCCCGCGAGGTGATCGGCGAGGATGCCGAACTGTACGTAGACGCCAACGGCGGCTATACCGTGGGCCAGGCCATCCGCGTCGCGGACCGGCTGGCCGACTGCGGCGTGACCTGGTTCGAAGAGCCGGTATCCAGCGAGGACCTGGCCGGGCTGGCCGCGGTCCGGCGGCAGGTGTTCCCCGACGTGGCCGCCGGGGAGTACAGCTGGTCGCTCGCGGATTCGGCGCAGCTCATCGCGGCGGGCGCGGTGGACTGCCTGCAGCTCGACGCCACCCGGTGCGGTGGATTCACCGAGTTCCTGCGCGGCGCCGCCCTAGCCGCCGCGCACAACCTGCAGATCTCCGCGCACTGCGCGCCGAACCTGCACGCGCATGCCGGCGTGGCCGTGCCTAACCTTCGCCACGTCGAGTACTTCCACGACCACCAGCGGATCGAGCGGATGCTGTTCGACGGCGCCCTGAACCCTGAGTGCGGGATCCTCACGCCAACCCAGGAACCGGGGCTCGGCATGACTTTTCGCGAGGCAGATGCCGAGAAATACCGCCAGGGCTGAGTGCACCGCCGGGCCGACGGGCGTTCCAGCTGTGGCGCACCGCCCGGGCCGACGGGCAGGTCAGCCGGGCGGCTCGCCGATCTGAATGGCGAGCATGGTCATGTCGTCACGCAGTTCGCCCCCGCACAGCTCAAGCACCACGTCACGCACCCGGGACAACAGCGCCGTCGGCGGCTTGCCGGCCAGCGCCGCCAGTTCGTCGGTAAGCCGCTCCTCGAACTGGACCTGGTCAGGGCCGCACGCGCTGGTCAGCCCGTCGGTGTAAAGGAAGACCAGGTCACCGGTTTCCAGATCCATTTCCTGGCTGGCCGGCTCGGCGTCGGGGAAGATCCCGAGCGGCAGGCCACCCCCGTTCAGCATCTGGGTGCGGCCGTCGGGCCGCAGCAGCACCGGGCCGGGATGGCCCGCGCTGGACAGGGACAGGTGCAACCGCCCCTCCCGCCAGCTCAGGTGCCCGGCGTCGGCGGTGACGAACCGGCCACCGAAATCCTCGGTCAGCATGATGTCGTTGATGCCGCGCAGCACCGCCGCGGGATCGGAGTCCAGGTGCGCGAGGGCCCGTATCGCGTGCCGTGCCGCGGCGGTTACCGCGGCGGTGTCCGGCCCCTTGCCGCACACGTCGCCGATCGCGATGCCCCAGCCGTCCCTGGACGGGTAGACGTCGTAGAAGTCACCGCCGGCCTCGGTTGCCGTCGTGGCGGGCACGTGCTCGCCCGCGATGTCCGTACCTGGGATCTGCCGCACCTGCCGGGGCAGCAGGCTGGTTTTCAGCGCGTTCGCGATGTCCACCCGGTGGCGGAACATGCGATCCACCCTGATCGCGAGGGCAAGCTGCTCCCCCAGTTCCTCCACCAGGCCCACGTCGGCGATCTCGAAGTGCGGGTGGCCGGCCCAGCGGGCCAGGGTCAGCACCCCGTAGTCGTGCTCGCCGTCGGACAGCGGGACCGAGAGCACGGAGGTAGCACCGAGGAGCATGAGCAGCGGGACGCCGTCCGGGCCGTCGCCGAGCGCGGCCGGGTCCTCGGCATGCGCGATGAGCAGCGTGCTACCCGACTCGTGCACCTGGTAAGGGCCGGACTCCGGGGCGGGATCCACCGCCGCCACGGCGTTGGCCAGCTTCTCGGAGCGCTGATCTTCGGGCCCGCTCACGTGCTGCCGCCGTAGCCGCTGGCCGCCGCCCGCGACGTCCACGATGACCCAGGCGGCCAGTTCCCTGGCCAGCAGCCGGGCGTACCGCTGCATCGCCACCGGCTCGCTGTAGGTGATGTTCTCCAGGAGGATCCTGGTGGCGGCCATCACCATGTCCTGGCGGCGGGTCATCGCCGCAACGACGTCCGCGGCCGGCTCGGCCCGCGGTTTCCCGCGGCGGCCGGCCCGGGCGGGCTCGGCACCGGTCACCGCGACCACGAGATGGGACGCCGTGCCCTGGGCGCTGACCGGATGCACGGCCAGCGTGTGCTCCACCGCCCCGGCGGCGGTGAGCAGCCCGCAGCGGAACTGGCGGGTCTCGCCCTTGCGGGCCGCGGCCGCGAGGTGGGTCGCGGCGGCCGGCCGGGACGGCAGGTCGATGAAGGCGGAGAAGGCCTTGCCGGTCGCGTACCCGGGACCCGCGCCGAGCAGGTCGCCCGCTGCGGCGTTGACCCGCCGCACCGTGCCGTCGCCGCCGACAAGGAACAACGGCACCGGCGCCTGCTGGAAGACGGCGTGCAGCAGCCTTCGCTCCGCATGCGAGGCGGCCGAGGAGCCCTGGCCGGAGTCACCCTGCTCGCCCGCGTCGCCGTTCGGGGCCAGCGCGGCAACCGCGGCGTCCAGTTCGGCGAGTGCGGCCTCTAGCAGGGGCGCCGGGTCGGCTCCGGGAAGCGCGGCGGCCTGCAGGAGCGCGCCGTACCTGGCCTTGAGACCGGCGATCTCACTGCCAGCGTCCCGACGGCGCGGCGACTGCTGCATTGGCCTCAAATCTCCGCATCCCTGGAATTGCGGTCCAGTGACCAGCCTAACCGGCCGGTAAGGCCGGAGATACCTGCCGGATGGCGCTGGCGGCCCGTGCCCCCGGTCATCCCGATCAGGACTAGCCGACCGCGGTCGCCCCTCCCGTCCCGGCGTGGCCCGCGGCGACCGCGGCATCCACGCTCTCGTAAAGCGGAAGGCGATCGGCGAGCCCGGTGATCCACAGGGTCTTGGTGTAGCGGTACCGCGCGCCCGCGAGCGCCAGCGTCCCGCCGGCCGCCGTCACCTGCTTCCAGTGACCGACGATCACCGCCAGCGAACCGGTGTCCATGAAGTCCACCGCGCTCAGGTCGATGATGATGTGGTCGTTGTCCCGGCGCACCTCGGCCAGGACTTCGTCGAACCGGCGGCTCGTCACGATGTCGAGTTCGCCACTGACCGCGACGACCGCGAACCCGCCCCGCCGCTGTGACGAGATCCGGATCCCTTCCACCCACAACCCCCTGGACATCGGGCCTACGACAGGTGACGACGGCCTCATCGTAATCTCATTCGCGGCGCGCCGGGAGAAGCCGCTTGCATGATCGACGAACGCGGGGGAAGCAGCGTAGGGGTTGGCGTCCGGTCGAGCACTGCGAGGAGGCCATGGTGGTTGCCAGAAGCGGCTCGGCTGCCCACGCTGAACTGGGCCTGGATACCCAGGAGGTGCCTAGCCGGGCATGATGCGGTTCGGGCCTGCGAGGGCCATGATGCCCATGCAGAACGCACCCGGCGGTGCGCACGCCGGCCGGGCTGCGGGCAACGACGGCCTGAACCACCATGCCTATCTCTACGACGACGAGCGCGACTACCTGTCCTGCCTGTCCGAATTCGTCCAGGCCGGCCTGCGCAACGCCGAGCCGGTGTTCGTGGCGGTTCCCGGCCGCCATGCCGCGGTGCTGCGCGAGCTCCTTGGAGCCGAGTCGCCATTGCTGCGTTACGGCGCCATGACCGAGACCGGACGCAACCCGGCACGGCTGATCCCGGAACTGTACGCGTTCGTGGCGGAACACCCCGGGCAGCGGGTCCGCTACATCGGCGAGTCGGCCTGGCCGGGACGCACGGACGCGGAACTGTGCGAGGCCGCCAGGCACGAGGCCCTGCTCAACCTGGCGTTCGCCACGACGTCGGTCAGCATCATGTGCCCCTACGACATCCGCGCCCTGGCCGCCGACGTGGTCGGCAGGGTGCAGCGCACCCACCCGGCCATCCTGCAGGGCGGCCGGACCCAGCTCGCCACCGGCTATGCCGGGCACGGCGTGGTGCCCGCCGAGTGCGACGACCCGCTGCCAGCGCCGCCCGCATACGCCGAGACCCTCGGTTACGAGACCAGCCTGCGGCAGGCCCGCGACCTGGTGGCCAGCCACGGTGCCGCGCTCGGCATGGCCGCCGAACGGATCACCAACCTGGTGATCGCGGCCGGGGAGATCACCGCGAACACCCTGCGCCACACCAGCGCGGGAGGGAGGCTCTGGGTCTGGCACACCGGCGAGGAGATCATCTGCCAGGTGCAGGACCAGGGCTGGATAACCGACCCGCTGGCCGGGCGGCAGCGCCACTCCCCCGAGGATTCCGGCCACGGCCTGTGGGTGGTCAACCAGATGTGTGACCTCGTGGAGATCAGGACTAGCCAGGCAGCCGGGACCATCATCCGGCTGCACATGCGCCGCGAGGACGGCTGAGTCCGTAGCAGGGGTGAGCCCTGCGGCAGGCAGCTTCCGGGCGGTAAAAGCCGCCCGCCGCGGGCGTCTGCGGGGCCGGTGTTAGCGGGCCGACCCGGTACGGGGCGAGGGCTCGACGGGCTGCGTGTCGGCGGGGATACCGGAATCGGTGCCCGGCTCAGGCGCGGGGGATGCCCCGCCTCCCCCGACCACAGGCGCCGGGGGATCATTCGCGGCCGGGGCCGCAGATGTGCCCTCAGCCGCAGGCGCGGTCCCGGCCTCGGCCGGCTGGCCGAGCAGGTCAGCGAACAGCGCCCGGTAATGCAGCATCGCCTGGCGCAGGTCCTCCGTGGAGGCCGTGCCGCCCTCGGCCTGCAGGCTGACCTCGTGCGCCTGGCGGTAGTGGTCCAGCGTGTTCGCGTGCTCCACGGACAGATCCGCGAGGATCTGGTCGTGGCCCTCGGTCGGGTAGCCCCGGTCCTTCATCACCGACGTGACGACTATCCCGGCCTGGGCGACGGCCTCCTCCGGCTGGTCCACGAACCGCTCCTGGATGGCGGTCCATTCGCCCGCGTACTTGACCCTGGCCGTCTCGTCCAGGGGATGGATGTCCAGGCTGTGAACCCGCCGTTCGCGCTCGGCGAGTTCGGCGTCGGCCTTGCGGCGGCTGCGCATCTCGCCGGCCACCCGGTCGTACTCCGGGCCGAAACGCTGCTTGAGCTTGCGGCGGCGCGCCATGGTCAGGGCACCGATGACCAGGGCCACCACGATAACGGCCATGATGATGGCTACGATCGCTCCGGCTGACATGGAACCCTCCTGTGGACGGGATTCGGTAAGGCAACCGACTGCCCCCGGCGAGCCAATCCAAACGCGGGCCCGGGCATCAGCCCCGCGCTGGCCAGGCGCTGACCAGGACCGCGCCGGCCAGGAAGGCGCACCCGGCGACGATCAGGCCAGCCCGCAGCCCGCCGGCCGACACGACGCAACCTGCCCGCACCACCGGGGACGCCCAGCCGAGCCGCCCGGCCTCCACCAGGGCGGCGGTGAGCACACCGAGCCCGGCGATCGCGAGCACCTGGCCGCCCAGGTCCAGCGCCCGCAGCCGGGGCCGGTGCCGGGGACCCGGGCATCCGTAGCAGCGAACCTCAGCGGGGCAGTTCCACCACGGTGATGAAGAAGTTGTCGATCTGCCGGATCACGTCCATGAACCGCTCGAAGTCCACGGGCTTGCTGACATACGCGTTGGCGTGCAGGGCGTAGCTGCGCAGGATGTCCTCGTCGGCCTGGGATGTGGTCAGGATCACCACGGGAATGACCCGCAGCCCCGGATCTTCCTTCAGTTCGGCGAGCACTTCCAGGCCGTCCCTGCGCGGCAGGTTGAGGTCGAGCAGGATCAGGCCCGGCCGCGGCGCGCCGGCGTACTCGCCGGTCTGGCGCAGGAATTGCAATGCCTCCTCGCCGTCGTTCACCACGTGCAACTGGTTGCTAATCCTGTGGTGCTCGAACGCCTCACGGGTCATCAGCACATCGCCAGGATCGTCCTCGACCAGCAGCACATTGACCACGTTGCCGCCGCCGTCAGTCGCTGGCATGCTCATCCTCCGGAAGCGCTGGCAGGGTAAACCAGAAACGGGCCCCGGCCGTGATCGTCGTGTCGAGCCAGATCCGGCCGCCGTGATACTCGATGATCTTCCTTACCATGGCCAGGCCTATCCCTGTTCCCGGATAGGTCGCCTTGTCGTGCAGCCTCTGGAAAATCACAAATATCCGCTCGGCGTATTCCGGCTCGATACCGATTCCATTGTCACTGAACGAGAACAGCCAGAACTCGCCGTCCCTCCGGACCGACACGGTGACCCTGGGCGGCTCGTCCGCGCGGAACTTCAGCGCGTTGTTGATCAGGTTCTGGAACACAGCGGTCAGCAGCGAGGCCTCGCCAAGCACCACCGGCAGTTCGCCCACCTCGATCGTCGCTTGCGTGCGCCGTACGTCGGCCGCGAGGTTCGCCCATGCCTGGGCGAGCAGCACCGCACATGACACCGGCTCACGGCGCTGCGCGGTCCGCCCCACCCGGCTGAACGCGAGCAGATCGTTGATCAGTGCCTGCATCCGCTTGGCGCCGTCCACCGCGTGCTCGATGTACTCGTCGGCCTTGGCGTCCAGCCGGCCCGCGTAGCGGCGCTGCAGCAACTGGCAGAAGCTGGCCACCTTGCGCAGCGGTTCCTGGAGGTCGTGCGAGGCGACGTAGGCGAACTGCTCCAGTTCGGAGTTGGATCGCTGCAGGTCCTCGGTCCTGGCCTCCAAGGTCGCGTGCGCGTCCTGCAGCTCCGACAGTTCCGCCAGGATGCGCTCCCGCATCCGGTTCACGTCCAGACCTACGGCCCGCATCTCGGCCGGACCGCCCGGTTCCATCTGGTGCTCGAAGTCACCCCCGGCCACCTGGCGGGCGTCCGAGGCGAGCCGGCGCAGCGGCAGGATCGCCGACCGCCACAGGCCGAACCCCAGCACTATCACCGCGGCCAGCAGCGCGGCCGCGATCACGATGAGGGTCGCCTGCAGCACCGAGGCCGCATCGTGCAGCGTCCCCACGGCTTGATTCCGCTGCAGGTTGAGGTTGTTCTGCAGGTGCGCGAGCGCGTGCCGGATCTGGTCGAAATCCATCCTGCCCTTATTGACGGAAGGACCCGTCAGCGAAGAGCCCGTCAGGGGTGCCTGCGTCGCCAGCACCGCATTGATCGTGGGTACGGCATAGGTTGTCCGCCAGCTGCGGGCCCGCAGCAGCACCTGGTTGAGGTCGGCCTGGGCGACCGGCATGCCGGCCAGCAGTGGCTGCAGCGCGGCGACCTCCTGTTGCTGCCTTTTCAGCCCATCGCGGTAGGGCTGCAGGAACAGCAGGTTCGCGCTGAGCGCATAGCCGCGCACACCGGTCTCCTGGTTCAGCAGTTCGACTTCCAGTTGCGAGGCGTGAAACGCGGCGGGGTCGAGCGTGCTCACCACCCGGTCGCGGGCGGTCGTCAGGGCGGCCAGCGCGGTGCCGCCCACCCCGATCGCGAGCAGCGAGAACAGCCCGACGATGAGGAGGCCAGCCCCGATGATCCGGCCGAACGGCCAGCCACCGGAGAACCTGGCCGCCATGGCGCTGGCCCGCTCCCCCGCGGTGGGCCGGCCGATGCCGGCCCGGCCTGGGCCGCCGGGCCGGTCCGGGCCGTCGGAGCGGCGCATGCCGCCGACCTGCCTCGAGGGCCGCGACCATGTCCTGACCCCGGGTGGTTCGGAGGCCGCCGGTGGTACAGAGGTTGCGAGTGGTACCAGCGGCGCAGGCCCGTCGATCGGACCTGCTCCGGGCCGCCCTGCAGTGGTTCCCGGGGGCTCGGCCGGCCCCGGATCGGGCTCCGGGCGTGGACCCACGGTCTCTGAGCCCAAGGCCGCGCCGACCGGTCCGCCGCCGGATGCCGGGCTGGCCGACACGGATCCCGGAGTCGGCGCTGTGCTGGCTGGCCGCGGAGCAGATTCCCGCCTGGGCACGACGGTTGGCGGGGCGGGCGCCGTTCCAGCCGCCCCCGGACGCCGACCCGGGTTGGGTGCCGTTCCGGCTGACCCCGGATCACGGTCTGGGGCAGGTTCGGCGGCCGACGCTGCTGCAGGCTGTCCCGGGTTAGGGCCGGTTACGGGCGTCGCTGCCTCGGAGGCCGGTTCCCCGGTGTCCCGCGCGGCACCTGCCTGGTCCCGGCGGGTGAACCGGGCCGCCACGGCGCGGAACCGGGCCAGGCCTGCCCCGGCGCCGCCCCGCGGGCCGCCGCCCGCAGGGTTGCCGGGATCAAGGTCCTGGCCCGGGGCGGCGGCGGGCGCCGGGGAGCGTATCGCATCAAAATCTGGTGCGCCTTCTCCGGCATCCGGCGGCAACTCGGTCATGTGCCGACCACGGCAGGAAACCCGAGCGCGAGCACGGCCAGATCGTCGTCCAGGTCCCCGCCGTTGAGCTCACGCACCCGGCCAATCAGGCTGTCGAGCAGGCGCTCGTCCCGCGGTTTGCGTTCCCACTGCCCCGTAGGGGGCGCGGCGCGCAGGTACGTCTCGATGATCTCGGTCAGCCCGTCGCTGCCCAGGCGCTCGGGGCCGCTGCCGATCCGCCCCTCGATCAGGCCGTCGGTGTACATCAGCAGGGTCCAGTTGCCTCCCAGGGCCACCTCGCTGACCGGCCAGTCCTGGGTGTGCGCGATCCCCGGAGGTGCGTTGACCAGGGCCCTCAGCTCGCTCACCCCGTCCGGGGTTAGCAGCAGCGGCGGCGGATGCCCGGCCAGGTGCAGCAGCGCGTGCGTCCGGTCGGGTGCGACCGACATCATGCACAACGTGGCGAACAGCCGCTCCTCGTGCCGCTCATGCTCCAGTACCTGCTGCACCGCGGACAGCACCTCGGCCATCGGCCGGCCGGCCAGCACCATGGTGCGCCACGCGACGCGCAGGCACACGCCGAGCGCGGCCTCTTCGGGACCGCGGCCGCAGACGTCGCCGATCACCAGGTGTACCCAGCCGTCCGCGGCCTCGACCAGGTCGAAGAAGTCCCCGCCGACCAGGCTCTGGCCACCGCCGGGACTGTACCGCGTGGCGACGGTCAGCCTTGTGTCGGAGAGGAGCGGCGATGGCAGCAGGCCACGCTCAAGCCGGGCGTTCTCGCGGGCGTAGATCTGTGCCACGCGCAACTGCTGCTGCATCTCCTCGAACCGGCGGCGCTCCACCGCGTAACGGATTACCCGGTTCAGCAGCGCCCCGTCCACCTGGCCTTTGACCAGGTAATCCTGCGCGCCCGCGCGGACCGCCTCGGCACCCAGATGCTCGTCGGCCAGCCCGGTCAGCACGACGACGGCGACCTGGGGCACGTTCTCCTGTAGCCAGTGCACACCTTGCAACTGGTGCGCATCGGGGAGGTCCAGGTCGAGGAGCACGCAGGCCGTCGTGGGCAGCAGTGGCTTTGCCTCGGTGATCGACCGCACCCGGTCAAGCGCGACGGCGGCTCCCGCTTCCACCAGGAATTCCTGGACGAGAAGGGCGTCCCCATCATCGTCCTCGATCAGCAGCACCTGCACCTGGCCGGGAACGGCCGCAGGGGCCGGGACCCTGGCCTGCGCGGCGTCCCGAGTCACCGTCCGGCCCCGTTCATGGCTTTCGTGGGCGTTCCATCCCTCATGGCTAGCTGTGCGGATGAGTAAGCATAGTTGGCCCCGTGGCCCGGCCACCGGGCACCTGGATAACGGTGTCACGACGTTCTGCCAGCCGGTGGCCCGCGGGCCTGGGCCCGGCCGGAGCGGCCTTGAGGCATCCTCTCATTTGCCCTAGTCATGACCCGTTAATCGGATCACCGATGAGCTTTGCCCGTGGCGTGCGTTACACCAGTAAAGCGACGGGCCGATGCCGCCGCCGCGCCCGCACGCGGCCCGGCAGGTCCCGGCACGAGGAGGGTGCGCCATGGAGTTCAAGCTTGAGCTGGTCCTGGTCCCGGTCACGGACGTGGACCGCGCCAAGTCGTTCTATGTGGAGCAGGCTGGATTCAACCTGGAGGTCGACACCCCCGTGGGTGAGAACATGCGGGTGGTCCAGGTGACGCCGCCGGGTTCGGCCTGTTCGGTGGGGTTCGGCGTGGGCATCACGGCCGCTCCGCCCGGCACGGCGCAGGGCCTGCACCTGGTCGTCTCCGACATCGTGGCGGCGCGGGCCGGCCTGGTGAAGCGCGGGGCCGAGGTCAGCGAGGTCCGGCACCTGGAGTCCGGTAACTGGGTTCCAGGACCGCATCCGCAGCGCGCGAACTACGAATCGTTCGCCGAATTTGCCGACCCGGACGGCAACCTGTGGGTACT
>Ga0306926_10001818_pt1 | contig 21323 bp, 23 predicted proteins | sample flu12Cox44000178_FD_203759 | JGI IMG/M metagenome (GOLD analysis project Ga0306926, IMG submission 203759) | Lab enrichment of tropical soil microbial communities from Luquillo Experimental Forest, Puerto Rico - flux8day.12C.oxic.44.000.178 (v2)... | ecosystem: Environmental > Terrestrial >...
CAGGCTTGAGGGGCGTGAGTGACCTTCATGTCGGACATGATGGCGGCCTTGTAGGCCACGAATTCCGGACTGGTTAGGCTCGCGATCGAGCGCGGCCGCGGCAGCGCGATCGGAATCGTCCGCATGATCCGGCCGGGACGAGCCGACATCACGCAGATGCGATCGGACAGCAAAATAGCTTCATCGATGTCGTGGGTGACGAACAGGACGGTGGTGTTAAGCGCCTGCCACACGTCAAGCAGTAATTGCTGCATCGAAAGCCGCGTCTGGGCGTCCAGCGCCCCGAACGGTTCATCCATCAGAAGCGCGCGCGGGCTCATCGCCAGCACGCGGGCAATGCCGACGCGCTGGCGCATGCCGCCCGAGAGCTGCACGGGCAAGGCCTCGGCAAACGCCTCAAGACCGACCAGCTTCAACAACTCGCGCGCCCTGGCTTCGTATTCGGCGCGCGCGATGCCCTGAACCTGCGGGCCGAAAATGACGTTCTGCCAGACATTGAGCCAGGGGAAGAGCGCGGCCTCCTGAAACACCACGCCGCGGTCCGGACCCGGACGCGTCACGGTCTTGCCGTCGAACAGCAACACACCTTCGGTGGTCTTCTCGAAACCGGCGAGCAGGTTCAATAGCGTCGATTTTCCGCAGCCCGAAGGGCCGAGCAAGGCGACGAATTCACCTTCGTCGATGGAAAGGCTGATGCCTTCCAGCGCCCGCACCTCGGTCTGGCCCGAAAACGTCTTCGATACATTTTCAAACGCGATCGTGCCCATCGCACCCATCACGAATGGAATGATTGCAGGCGCCGCCATTTGAGCACCCAGCCTTCGATCAGGAGGATGACGCGGTCGCTGAGGAGGCCCAACAGCCCGATGGTCGCCATGTCGGCGATGACGACGTCCATCCGTCCGACGTAATAAGCATCCCACAGCACATAGCCGAGGCCGGATTTGACCGCGACCATCTCGGCGACGATCACGGCCGTCCAGGCAATGCCGAGGCCGATCCGCAAGCCGGTGAAAATCGATGGCAGCGATGCCGGGAGCACGACCCGGCGCAGGATCGTCCATCGACCCGCGCCCATCATCATCGCGGCGCGAATGAGATTGCGTTCGACATCGCGCGCACCTTGCGCGGTGTTGACCACGATCGGATAAAACGCGCCAAGCGCAATCAAAAACACCGCGCCCATATCGCGGATGCCGAACACCGCAATCGAGAATGGAAGCCAGGCGGTGATCGGGATCGGCCGCAGCAACTGGACCGTTGGGTCGAGGGCGCCCGACGCAATGCGGTTCCATCCGATCGCGAGCCCAACGGGCACAGCAACCAGGATGGCGGCGAGAAAACCCTTGCCGACCCGCTCGGCCGAGAAGAGCAGGTTCGCGAGCCACGTCCCGCTGTAAGGATTAAGGCTCAAGCCGGTCGAGCCGAACGCCCAGATTTTCCATGCCTGCCAGGCGCGGTCCGGGGTAGGCAAGACGCCGCCGAACAGCGAACCGTCCTTCCCCGCCATCTGCCAGATCGCAACCACGAGCGCCGGCAAGACAACCGCGAGCAAAACCTGCCGAAGGCTCCTGCGGCCCGCTGGCGAGAGAACAGGCGACGCAAGACCGGAAGCGCGCGAACCGGCCGGTTTTGAACCCAAGTGCCCGGTCGAGAGCGACATCACAAGACCCCTTCAAGACGCGAGCGAGCGCAGACCGGGCGCCTTTTCACTTGCCGAGCGCCTTCTCCACGAAAGAGCCGTCCCAATGCGCGTCGATCTGGTCGGAAACATCCTTCTGGATTACGCCAAGCTGGGCAAAGCCCTTGGCCTGACGCTTGATCTGTTCGGGCGAAATCACCTCGCCGAGCTTGATGATCTGTGAGGCCTGGGCAGCAATGTCGGGCGCCATGCCGGAGAGCTGCGCGTAGGCGTCGGCAAATTTCGCTGGAGAATTGGTGAGTTCCTCCTGCTTCTTCAGATAGGCCCACACGAAGCGCTCGATCGCGGCGCGTTTGGTGTCGATCGCCTGCTTTGAGGCCATGAACATTCCAAGCTCTGCGCCTACCGCTTTCGAGGAACCATATTCGAGGCCCCTCGCGAAGAAGCCGTAACCCTCCATCGCCGGAATAGATTCGAAGGGTTCCCAGGTGACAAGGCCGTCGACCTCACCTTTCTTCAGGGCCTGATCGAAGTTCGCCCCGCCGCCCTGGATGTTCACAGCCTCGAAGCTGTTATAGGGGATGTCCTTTTCGACCAGCGTCGCCGCGAACTGAAACCAGACGGCGGAGCCCGGCGCGATTGCGATCTTCTTGCCTTTCAGATCATCCCAGGAATCGAACTTCACGCCCTTTCGGCCGATCACATATTTCGGCGATGAGCCGACGCCCATCAATCCCACGACGTTGGTCGAACCTTGCGCGAGCGAGATCGCCAGATCGGCCGGCCCTACCGATGCGACGTCGAGTGATCCCGCAAGCAGCGCGGTGCGCGCATCGGCGTAGCGGACAAACTCGACCAGCTTGAGATCGACGCCCAGCTTTTTCAGCTCGTCACTGACAAGGATGACCGGCGCGAGATGACCGACCTTCTGATAGCCGACCGTTAGTTGAACCGGCGGCGACAGCGGTGCCGGCTCGGGCCCGATCGCGGACGCAGGCTGTGACAGCCATCCGATGGTTCCCGCAAGCAGAAGAAGCTTCGTGACCTGTCTTGATATCAGCCGCATACGTCCTCCTGTCGAACCCGGCAAGCGGCCATACATTGCAGCATCTGACCGCCGGCTTTGATGCGAGGACTGCACCATATCCCGCCGCGCCATGCAACTTGGGTAGAGTCGGCCGCCTGGCGTCAGGCCGACGACCCCGCCTCGGCGCTGATATCCCCTGCAATCGCCCTCGGCACGCGAGAGTGCCAGTCGGAGGAGGCCTGCAACCTTGAACCGATCTCGAGCAGCACGGCTTCGCTTCCAGGCGCCCCGACAATCTGCAGGCCAACCGGCAGGCCGCTTGCATCGGAGCCCGCCGGCACCGCCAGCGCCGGCAAGCCCAGATAGTTGACGAAACGGGTGAAGCGGCTCAGCGCATAGAGTGCGCGCGGACTGAAATGCGGCGAGGCCGGATCGACCTCACGAACCTGTGGCGTGCGAATGGGCAAAACCGGAAGCAGAGCCACGCTGGCCTTGCCAAGGTAGCGGCCGAGAAACTCGCCGCGAAGCCCGTCGCGGGCGGCAAGAGCAAGGCCAAGTTCTTCGTCGGAAATCGAAAGGCCCTTGCGCAGGCGCTTGCGCACGGTTGCATCGATGTTTGCATCCTCGATTCGCTCGCGATGTTCGCGCGCCGCTTCGGCCTGCAGCACCAGCAAGGCGTACCGATCCGCCTGTTCCGGAAATCCGGACCTTGTTTCGATCGCAACGCCGCCCTTCGCCAATATCGCGATGGCGTTGCGGCAAATGTCGGCGACCTCGCTATCGCTAGCCGCAAACGCCTCTTCGAGCACAGTGGCCTTTGGATTGTTAGCACCAGCGCTTTCGTCGGTCCCGAAAATCGATCGCCATATCAGCGCGAGATCGGCGGCGCTCCGGGTGATGAAGCCGATGGTATCGAGGCTTGGTGCCAGCGACATTGAACCGTCGGATGGTATAAGGCCCCATGTGGTCTTGAGACCCGTGACGCCGCAACAATGCGCTGGAATCCGCACCGAGCCGCCGGTGTCGGAACCGAGTGCGGCAAAACAGCAGCCGGACGCGACCAATATCGCGGACCCCGTCGACGATCCGCCCGGGATCGCATCGACAGACCACGGATTGAGGGCACCTCGCCTCGTTATGCCGGCCGGCTCGTACGCCAGCTCCGTCATGGTCGCAGTGCCGATAAGAGAAGCCCCCGCTTCGTCGAGGCGATCGATGATCGATGCCCGCGGCAGCGCGGCCGCTTGTGGCAAGAAACATCCCCATGATGGTGCGCTCCTGCCAGTGGCGAGCATGTCCTTTGCCACATAGGGCATGCCCGAAAGCGGGCCGCGGTTTGAAAATGTTTCCGGAAAAATTTGCTCGACCGCGTTGAGCCTGCGTCCGATTCCTTGAAGCCGCCTCTCGCATTGTGCAAAGGCTGCCGCGCGTTCGGCGTTCGAAAGCGAACACCAGTCCGGAAAACGCAAGGCCGACGTCATGGCTTCTCACGCGATCTCAATATCAGCGCGTCCCTGGCAGAGCCCGCCTGGCACCATGTCAATGCGCCGATCGCGCGCAATGATAGCCGCTGCGGTCCCTGACGCGCCTTGCGCACGCGATCTGGTCGCCTGCAGGCCTGAAATAGACCTCGGATGGATAACGCCACGGCGACCGATACGGATTGCTTTCGAGGAAGCCGGCGGCGCCGATCGAGGCTTGCCATGGATCGGCGGCAAAATTGCCGGGGAAGAATCCGTTATTCGGAAAGTCACGGTCGTCGTTGCGGGCGTCGAAAGACCAACCGCTGGTGTTGCCGTAACGCAGAGGACGCGCTCCATAATAATCACCCGCAAAAATCGGCGTAACGAAGACAAGCGCCGCCAGCACGGCAAGCGACGGTTTTTTCGAATGCCTTGCGATCGGCGCAAGTGGTTCAGTCATGGCCGGATCGTCCCCCAATCGCCCTTCCACCCGGTAAGCCGCCCTTTGCGAAACTGAAGGTAGAGCCCGTCGCTACGAAAGGACAAGGCGGCGCCCTTGACGTTGGGAACGGCGAGCAAGAGTTCGCTCCCGCGACTGCAGCGCACGCAATAAAGCGGCACGCCAAGGGTTTGCGACGCTTCCTGCGGTGTCATGCCGAAGCTCAGCGGCACGCGGTTGGAGGGCGCGACGAACGTCTGGCCGAAGGCGGGCGCTACGGCGATGCCCATCGCCAGGAGGATGATGACTGGATATCGCGCGGGCATGATCACACTCCCGAATGGCCGAGCTGATCATGCATCATTCCCCGACGAACGTAAACACGATGGCGCCAGGGAAAGTTGGCTTCGCGAAAATCCTTGAGCGTCAGCAAAGGTCTCGCAGTCGGGATTGCTCCGCTGGCCTTCGCTCAAGCGGCGGCCAGCATTCCCCACGATGCGTCGGCGTGCGCAGTCGCTTTGGCTGCGGCGCTGTCACACATCTTGAAATAAGCCTCGAGCTCCCTCAGCGCCAGACGCTCCCACTCCTCGGCCTGGTCCAGCAGGGACCATTTCTGTACCGGACGGAAAGAAGCGGTCTGACGATACAATGACGCAATCGACCGATACCGTCGCACGTTTTCCATGACAGCCTTGGCGCTCATGACATCCCCCTGTTGCTGTTCGTCAGCAGCGACTTTGATCGGTACGATTTTCCAAATCGTTAGCGGGCGTGGCAGAAACGGCGAATGGTTTCCGCCCTGTTGACAGAAGAAAAGAGGACACGTTCGCGCCAACGCGCGGGAAATCGAGCTTTGAAGTCGAATGATCGGTCGATCGCAGCGTTCGCGCCTGTTTGGATCAAGCCGGAGTCAGGACACGCTGATTCGTGGAATCGGCATTCTGGGCGCAGGCGCGAAAATTTCCGGCCCTGATGCGTCCTTTTAAAGACTGATTTTCAGCTGGCGCGCAGCCGCTCGCGCCGGTCGTCAGTTGGCCTGTGAGTTGCAATTGTGCCCCGCCGCTGCCCAGCGGAGCGCCAAATTCGAACACGTCACCGCCAAAATTATTGCCCACGCATTAACCATAGGCCGACCGCCGGTCCTTTTGTGTTGATGCAAGGTAGAATGTTCGTTTCGAGAGTAAGGTTTGCTGCGTTTGCGCTCATGCTCGTCTCGCTGCCAGCGCACGCCGACACGTTTCAGCAAATCTGGATGGGGCGCATCGCGCGTCCGCCCGCCGAAAATGAAGAAGCCTCCGTCTATTGGGAAGACAAATGGGACGCGCGCGGCAAGCGCTTCCATCCCCACGAAGTCTCCTGCGCTCACCGCACGGAAAAGCTCGGCACGATCTTCGTCGTCACCAATCTGGAAAACGGCAAAAAAATCGAATGTCCGGTCCAGGATCGTGGACCTTTTGCCCACGGCAGAGTGCTGGATTTTTCGCTCGGCGCTGCGCGGAAAATCGGATGTCACGGATTATGTCGCGTCAGGGTGCGCCGCGCCGGTTACGAATGAGAAGGCGGCTCGCGGATCCGCTCAGGCGTCGCTGGCATTCGGTATCGGCTGACCGTTATCTCGCAACGATCTTGCTGAATTCACGATTTCGATGGCCTGGTTCGCAGCTCGTAGGGCCGATCTGGCTCGATCGGGACCACTTGTCGATTCGATGGGAACACGTGGAGGATAAGCATTCGCCGCAGTTTTGCGAATCTTTCGCCACGAATCAGGATTCAAAATCCGCTCGCCATTTCCTGGGGGGCGATCCCGTGGGGTGGTCAGGGCCCGACGGCTGTTGTCCGGACTGCTGGCGGATTGGTCCCTTTTGCTCACGGGTGGAGTCCGGACCTGAGTAGAAGGATTGACCCCATGGCGAGCGTTGAGAAATTTGCGAGAATAAAGGCATTGGACTTGACCAAACTTGAAGCAGACGTCACCGCTGCCGCGTTGCCAGTCAGGGCGGCGGCGCCGGTTCCTTCCGAACCGTTGCCGGACTACGTGGAGCATCGAGAGGGCGTTTCGCGTGTCGGCGCGCTCTCCGCCGAGGCCGTGGTTCGCGACTATGAGGCCGCAGCCAAGGAGATCGAAGCGATGGGCGCCGAGCTGATCGGCGCGGCTAAGAAATGCGAGGCGATGACCGCCGACGTGCACAGCGCGATTGCCTATATGCGTGATACAGCAACGGCGTACCGTGAGGAAGCCAAGAAGATTTTCAAACGCATCGAGGAATGCGCGCTGTTCACCGAAGACGTTCGCAAGACCTGCGAAACCGTCAAACGCAAGATGATGGAGGGCAGCAGCATCGCCTGAAGCTGCACCTGTCCGGCTACCGGCTTGCTTGCGAAACGGAACTTGCTTGCTTTCCGTTTCGAGGGTAGTCGAGTTCATCTGCAGGATCTCCCCGGTCAACGAACTGGTGGGGTTGAAGCATGTTTCGCCGCTGTCTCGCACCTGCCGTTCTTGCCCTAACCGGGATTCTCGCGGACCCGACGCTTGGTGCGTCCTCGCCGATCGTGCCGGTGGCGGCGCCGGCACCGGTCAAACTTGCCGTCTTCGACTTCGAGCTTGAAGATACAAGCGCCGCCCTATCCGAGATCGCGTCAGACGCCACCGAATTGGCGAATGCCACCGAGGTGATCCGGCGATTGCTGACGCAGTCCGGGCGCTATCATGTGGTCGCAACCGACAGCGACGCAGACGCCGCAAAAACGCGCAGCCTTCATGATTGCGGCGGCTGCGACGCAGCGATCGCGCTGAAACTCGGTGCGGATCAATCCCTGGTCGGCGTCATCAGGCGGGTCAGCCGCACCGAATATACATTCAGATTTGCGCTTCGCGATGCCCGAACCGGCGATCTGATTTCGGCTGGCGACAGCGGGCTTCGAATGGGCGCCAATTATTCGTGGAGCAAGGGCGCTTCGCGCCTGATCAGCGATCGGCTGCTCGATCAACCGCAGTAGAGCTGGAACGGGAAGTCGGGCTGTTCCCCCGGGCATCAGGACGCGACACGCGGGCTTCAATTTCCTGTGTTCAGTTGTGAACACTCGGGAGGTGTGTGCTCTCACAGCTTTTTTCTTTGTTTCGCGCCGGATAAAAGTCCAACCTGCCGGGTGTTTCTCTTGGGGCACGAATGGGGACTGGGAATGCCAATCAATCGCTTGCTGAGGGGCAGCAAGATCGATGCGGAAAAAGTCGAACTGTTGGACCGAGCGTTCGAACTTGCCTTACGTTCGCTTGGCCTTGTTGATCGCAATGATCCGATGACCGAACTCGTTGCCGAAAAGGTGATCGAGGTTCACGAGCTTGGCGTGAACGATCCGGAAGAGATCGCCGACATAGCTGTGAAGCGAATTGGAACGTAGTTTCCGCGGGAACAAACCTTTCCATTGGACCACGAGTGTCTTCGCCCGGTTGGTCACGAGCAGCGGGCGCTCGTGTGGCCGCGCCATCAGGAGTCGGTGAGGGATGGACCGAACAGCGACCAGGAAGGAAGGCCAATTGCCCGAGCCGAGCGATCAGGCGACACGCCTGCGCTGCCCGTCCTGCAACGCGCTTCCAACGCTTGTGGAAACGATGCTCGACCCCCGAAAAGGCAGGATCGTGCGCCTCTACAGGTGCTCGTGCGGAGAGCGCATCTGGGACGAATAGATGTCGTGCGCTGCAGAGGCCACTCGACGCGTTTGGCATTGAGGGCGGACCGTGGCCGCCTATGCTTGATCTCCGCGACATCATCAGCGGACCATCCTCGTGGGAATGAAGAAGGAGCGCTCGAACGCGCGGGCCGAACCGAAAGGGAAACAGTGCCTTTTCGTCGTCAGCTACCCTCGCGCACCATGGCGAGCGAGCAGTCCGAAGGAATGCTGTTCGATATCGGATTGATGGACGGAATTGTGCCGCAACTCGCCATCCCGGAAGCCGGAGTCCCGAACGGCGCACGCGCCGGTAGCGGATCGTGGCGAACCGGCCGGGGCGCGCCCGGAGGACGTCGAAACAAAAATTGATGGGATAACCTCAAAGCGGACTTGATTCCCCTATCTCCTTCATCCGCCGGAATTATCTGGGGATGAAGCAATGTCGCTCCGCCATCGAAGTACAACGACCCGCTTTCGCGGTTGCTACAGGCCGAGTGCAGCAGGGAAGCAGCCTTCGAACTCAGGCGTGGGGCGACTTGCTTGCATTACCATTGCCGTTTTCCTGACTGCACTCTCGTCATCTCGACTTTCAAGCGCCCAGGGCAAACAGCCGTGCAGTGCGGCTATGCCATCGAATCCGCAGGGACAGTGGTGGTCCTACCGGATCATCGATGGACGAAAATGCTGGTACGAAGGCAAGCCTGGAGTTTCCAAATCGCTCTTGCAGTGGCCTCAGGAGATGCCAGCCCAGGTAGCCCCAGCGACGGTCGCGCGTACCGCTCCGGAGCAACCTCGTGACCCCCTCGAATCGCGAGCATGGGCACCAAACGCGCAAGCACCGATGGACGCTGAATCGTTCCGAGAGCGATGGCGCGCCAGGAGGCTTATTGAGGACGGCGTTTTGTCTGAAGAAGCGGCCCCGACAACCGATCGACCGGTAACCCTTGATGACGAAAGCAAGCCGCCTCTGGCAAAAGCAGACAGATTGCCGCTACCTTCTTGGGGTAGCAGCCAGCCAAAGGCTGTCGGTAGTCTCGTGATTGCTCCGAATCCGAATCCTGGGCCGAAGTGAAGCTTTCCTAGTCGCGCTTCAAGCAACTATTGAATGTCTTTTCCGAAAATCCTGATAGCAGAATTCACACACGATCTTTCGATCATTGAACTCTTCAAAAGCTGCCGTTAGTCGACCTTCTCGCAGGTAGAATGACTCGCAATCGTCACACCATGCCTGGAGGTCATCAGGGTTGGAGCTGTTTTCCACAAAGCCGACACAACGGTCGGTCGGAGCGACCATGTGACAGCAGACAACAGCGGCGGTCCGATTTCCGTGAACACATTGAATGGTGAGCTTTACGTCATCTTTCATAGTGTTTGATGCGAGCCGCGGAAAAAACTCAGCAGATACTCTGCAGATCCAGTTGTCATGTGTTTTAGTCCAAGTGTGTAAGGCCTATATTTCAAAGCTAGGACGGCCGCAACACGAGCCGCGAGAACCAACACATGTGAAGGTCAATGGCGGCATTGCGGCTTTGATCGGCGTCTACTGTTTCCGGAGCTTCGATGTCGCGGATGAACTTGGTAGCGGGGGAGGGACTCGAACCCCCGACCCCAGGATTATGATTCCCGTGCTCTAACCAGCTGAGCTACCCCGCCAGGGCGTCGGCATACGCGGCTTCATTTCGTGCCGCACGCGCGAACGCGCGGCATATAAGAAGCACCTCTCTGCCCTGTCAAGCAAAGCCGCTTCATCGGCCAAGCGCTTGCAATATGTGGCTATTTCGGCCGCAAATTGGGATTGCCGCTGGGGCTGCCGGGTGGCGGGATTACCGATGTGTCGCCGGTCGGCGGCGTCGGCGCGCGAATTTCCGGATCGACTCCGGGTGGCGGACACAACACGCCATTGGACTTGGCGAGTTTATCGCCGAGCGGCTCGCTCCCCTGCCCGGTTGTCGATCCCTCCGGCGAAATCGTGCCGCGCGGCGGCACCGGTTGGGTGGGCGCGCAATTGTCGGCCGCAGGCGCCGGCGCGGTTTGAGCCGGCGGCGTGGTGGGCGCGGGCGGGGCTTGCGCATTTGCCGCCCCAACCGAGGCGATCAGAAAGGAAAGAATGAGCGCATGTTTGGTCATCGAGGGAAAACCCGCTGCGCGAAGCGGGGTTCCCGCAGGCTGCGATCACAGTTTTCGGTTTTTCCGGTAACGGATCAGCGAAAAATGCCCCATCGGCGGCATCGGCCGGCGCTCGGTCAGGGCGACCCCGCCATGTCGGGCGGCCCAACCGACCAGACGCGCCCAGGGAAATTCGGGCCGCCAGCCGAGACGGCGCGCCAACGGTGCGAACGCCAGCTCGAAGGCGCGGCGCGGCCCGCTCTCGGCGCCAATATGGTTGACCAGGATGAGCTCGCCACCCGGCTTCAACACGCGAACGAAATCATCGAGCGTCGCTTCGGGATCCGGCACCGCGGTGATGACATATTGCGCGACCACCGCGTCGAAGGAGCAGTCGGCGAACGCCAGGTTCTTGGCGTCCATCACCGCGAGCGTCTCGACATTCTTCAGGCCCAGCGTCCGCACGCGGCTCTGCGCCTTGCGCAACATCGGCTCTGAAATATCGACGCCGCACAATCTCGTGGTGGGCGCGTATTCCGACAGCGACAATCCGGTGCCGACGCCGACATCGAGAATCCGCCCGCCGATTCCGTCGGCTATCGCAATCGTCGATTGACGGCCATGGTCGAAGACCTTGCCGAACACCAGATCGTAAACCGGCGCCCAGCGCCCATAGGCCTTTGCGACCCCGTCGCGGTCGATATCCGTCGCCATGCCCCCGCGCCTCGAAATCTATCCGCGCATCGCTTCCACGACGAGCGGTGCGGCTCCCCGTACCGCGCCTGTTTCACGCGTGCTCTTCGCGCTCGCGCTCTGGATAAACCCGCCGCCGAGCACACGCGCCCGCCCCGAAGCCGCATCGTAGAATACGCAAGCCTGGCCGGGAGACACGCCTTCTTCGCCGGCGACCAGCTCGATCTCGTAACCGGCATCGGCCGCGCGCAGCCAGGCCGGCTGCGGCGCACGGGTCGATCGCACGCGCACGAAAATCTCAAGGCCCTCGCCGACCGCGCGATCGAGCGGACCATCGCCGATCCAGTTGACATCGCGCAGCGCGATGCGATCCATCCGCAGCGCCTGGCGAGGCCCGACAACGACTCGCCGGCTTGCGGCATCGAGCCCCACGACATAGAGCGGCGCCGTCGACGCAATCCCAAGGCCGCGCCGCTGGCCGACGGTGAAGTGAACAATGCCCTGATGTCGGCCGATGACGCGGCCGTCGAGGTCGACGATGTCGCCCGGCTCCATTGCATTGGGCCTCAGCCGGCCAATGACGTCGGTATAGCGCCCGGTGGGCACGAAGCAGATATCCTGACTGTCGTGCTTGTCGGCAACTTGAAGTCCGAACCGCCGCGCGAGTTCACGCGCCTGGGGCTTGGTCATGTCGCCGAGCGGAAAACGAAGGTAGTCGAGTTGCTCGCGGGTGGTGGCGAACAGGAAATAGCTCTGGTCGCGCTCGGCGTCGGCGGCGCAAATCAGCGCGCGCGATCCGTCATCCATCCGGCGAGAAGCCACGTAGTGCCCGGTCGCGAGCGCCGCGGCGCCGAGCTCGCGCGCGGTCGCGAGCAGATCGCGAAACTTGATCGAGCGGTTGCACTCGATGCAGGGCACCGGCGTCTCGCCCAACGCATAGCTTTCGGCGAAATTGTCGATCACCGATTCGCGAAAGCGGCTCTCATAGTCGAGCACGTAGTGCGGAATTCCGATCCGCTCGGCGACGTTGCGCGCGTCGTGAATATCCTGCCCGGCGCAGCAGGCGCCCTTGCGGTGCGTGGCCGCACCATGATCGTAAAGCTGCAGAGTGATGCCGACGACGTCGTAACCTTCCGACTTCAACAGCGCGGCCGTCACGGAAGAATCGACGCCGCCGGACATGGCGACAACGACGCGCGTGTCCTGCGGACGGCCTTCGAGGTCCAGACTGTTGAGCATGGTTCTAGTGCCCACTTTCCGAAGTTCGAATTCCATCGCAGCGTCCACCTTTCACGAACTTCGAAAAGTCATGGCACCAGCAAATCATAACCTGGTGCCGCTCTTCCGTTTGAAGTTCCTGGGTAAAGCCTGCCTCTTGTGCCGCAGGAACTTCAAATGGGCGGCGCCAGTCATTGATGTGATCGCGAGAGCCCGGCACATCGCGACTTGCGGCCAAAAGCTTTCAGGGCGCGTTCCCTGTCAAAGTGGTTTGCTCTTTGGGACGCCGAAAAGCCACTCTTTAATATAGGCGGCATTCCCCGCAGGCAATCACACGCGCCCGCCCAACTGCGTGAAAACGGCAAATCTTGCCGAGGGGCAGAAAAGAGCCCGTTGCCCAGCCGCTATCGCCACTCCGATAATGTCATAATACATTGAAATATATCGATTTTTTTGAATAGCCTGGATGGCCCGGTCCTTGCTGGTCAAGGGCCAAGTTCCATTCGGGAGGCCGTCCGTTGTTAGGCGTCAGTTCAGAAGCCGCATCCAATCTCGCGTTCCAAGGCGCCTCGCAGCGAGCAGAACGGTCGCATCAGTCCCCGGCAAGCGATCTTTTCGATGCCCTGGTGGGTCACAACACGGCGCCCGATGCAGCGGCGGCACCGCCGCCAGCCCCCTCGCCGCGCCGTTCCGATGAGAAGCTGCCGCCGGCCGAAGCCACAGCTGGCGCCAACAGCCCTTCCAATCCGCCGCCCGGCAACGACACCGCGCGCGGACCGGAGACGACGGCACCGCCGGCCAACAATGCAAACGCCGACGGCCCGGGTGATGGCGGGGCCAATCAGTCGCAGGCGGCCAAGACTGCCGGCGCAAAAGACGATCCCGCCAAGACGGCCGACCAACAGACGAATGGAGATACACCCGCCGTCGATCCGACGATTCTGGCCCAGCAGGCCACCGTGACGACACCGGCTCCGGTTCCGGTCGCAGTTTCCGTCAGCACCGCATCGACGAATGCGCCGGCGGCAACGTCGACTTCTGGCGGCTCCACGCCGCCGCTGGCGATCGCGGCAGCCGCTATCGCCGCAACCTCGCAAGCGCTCTCCGGCCAGGTCACGGCACCGCCGCAGGGAAAAACCGATTCCGATGCTGGCCCTACAGCGACGACCCCGAGTTCGACCGCCGCAAGCACGCCGGCGCTGGCCGCGCCAGGCATCAAGGTCGCCGCCTCCGTCGCCTCGAGCGCCGCGGACGCCTCACCAGTGATTTCGCAGGCACGCCAGCTCGGCACAACTCCCGCGAACGCCGCCACGTCGGTTGCACCAAAGACGACCGACAAGACCTCTGTATCGTCAGCCGCAAGCGACAACCCGGACGACGCCGATCCGACGGCGAGCAACGCGCCGGCGCTCGTTGCTCAAAACGGTCAGCAGCAACCGCCGGCCACTGGCAAAACAGACGCGGCGAATGCGGCCGTTACTCCGGCAACATCGGAGGCAGCGGCTTCCTCAGGCTCGCCGCTATCTGCCCACGAGCATGTGCCGTCAGCAAATGCCGGCCATCCGCTCAGCGAGACGGCCGACTCGCCTGCTCAGGCATTGGCCGCGCTGCAGTCGCAGCCGAATTCCGCAACGGCACCCGCTCCGGGGGGAGCATTGAGCGTAACCACGGCTGCAAATGGGCCGGTGCCGCTTGGCGGACTTGCGCTCGAAATCGCGGCGTCGATCAAGAGCGGCAAGAGCCGTTTCGAAATCCGCCTCGATCCAGCAGACCTCGGCCGCATCGACGTTCGCATCGATATCGATCGCAACGGACAGGTGACGTCGCATCTGACCGTCGAAAAACCGGAAACGCTTTCGATATTGCGCCAGGATGCGCCTCAGCTTCAGCGCGCGCTGGATGACGCGGGAGTAAAGACCGGCAGCGGCGGCCTGCAATTCAGCCTGCGCGACCAGTCCTCATCGGGCCAGAACAACGGCGGCGACTCCAGGCCCAACGCGCAGCGACTGATCATCACCGACGAAGACACCATTCCTGCGGCAGTTGCCGGGCGAAGCTACGGACGTTCGCTCGGAGGAAGCGGCGGCGTGGACATCAGGGTTTGAGGAGGCCGACATGACGACGACAGCGGCGACACCAAGCAGCCCGGTTGTTTCCGGGACCACGCCCCAGCCGTCCTCGACCGGCTCCTCGGCCAAGGCTGCCAACGCGTTGGCCTCATCGCAGATCGCCGGCAATTTCCAGAGCTTTCTCCTGCTCCTGACAACTCAATTGCAGAACCAGAATCCGCTCAGCCCGCTTGACACCAACCAGTTTACCCAGCAGCTCGTCGAGTTCGCCGGCGTCCAGCAGCAGCTCAACACCAACGACTCGCTGGCCACACTGGTCTCACTGCAACAGACCGCACAGTCGACCCAGGCGCTTGAGTTCGTGGGCAAGACGGCCGTGGTCAACGGCAGCACCGCGAGCCTGACCAATGGCAGTGCGACCTGGGAGCTCGACATTCCCTCCGCTTCGAATGTCGACATCACGATCACCAGCAGCACCGGTCAGACTGTCTTCACCGGCACCTTCCCTGCCAGTGCCGGCAACAACCAGCCCTTCACCTGGAATGGTAAGGGCAACGACGGCACGCAACAGATTGACGGCAGCTACAAGCTCACGGCTACCGCCAAGGACTCCGCAGGCAACGCGGTCGCTGTCCCGACCAAGATCGAGGGCGTGGTCAGTTCGGTCGATCTCACTCAGTCCCCGCCGCTGCTGTCGATCGGCGGCCAAACCTTCACCGTCAACCAGATCCAGAGCATCGTGAACTGAGGACTTCCACCACCCGCCGCCGGCCGATCCGGACCGCCAAAAGCGGCCGGCGGCGCCGGTCATTGGGGCGTTTTCAAGGAGATTCGCATTGGAGCGATGGGCTTAGGCAAATTTTAAGCCGACCGGCGTAGGTTAACTCCCAGTCAGTTCAGTGGTTGAGAGTTTGTGAGTACGCCATGACAGAGCCCCATCGCCCGAGGGTAAAGTATGTCATCGGGCCCGACGGTAGTCCGCTGACGATTGCGGATCTGCCAGCACCCGGCACCAAGCGGTGGGTTATCCGTCGCAAGGCCGAAGTCGTTGCCGCGGTTCGCGGCGGCTTGCTCTCCCTCGAGGAAGCCTGCAGCCGATACACGCTGACCGTTGATGAATTCCTGTCCTGGCAATTTTCCATCGATCAACACGGCCTCGCTGGCCTGCGCACCACCCGCATCCAGCAATATCGCCAATAGACGCTCGTTGCGAACAAACAGGCATTTGAACAAAATCGGCTTCGTCCTGCGAAGTCGATTTTTTCCGTTTCGACGCCTTGCTGGCGGCCCTTAACCTTCGTTAACCATATCGAAACCATCCCATAGGCAATAATTGCCCAGTGGTCCGATTCAACATTCGCGTCCCGTCCCGGCGGGGTTGTGAATGTCGGAATCAAAGGACCGCCGGTTCCCCGGAGCCGAATCTGAGGGGCAGTGGGTTTGCAGAGTCTCGTAAGCTTCCTGAGGGGGTTGGGTGCTTCGCGATTGACGGCGATGGTCGCGGTGACAGCCGCGCTGATCGGCTTCTTCGCGTTCGTGATCATGCGCGTCACCACCCCGCAGATGACCACCCTCTTTACCGACCTCAGCCTCGAGGACTCTTCCGCCGTCATCAAGGACCTCGAACGCCAGGCAATTCCCTTCGAAATCCGCAACGACGGCGCCGTCATCATGGTGCCGAAGGACAAGGTCACGCGGCTGCGCATGAAGCTCGCCGAAGGAGGCCTGCCCAAGGGCGGCGGCGTCGGTTACGAGATCTTCGACAAATCCGACGCGCTCGGCACCACGAGCTTCGTCCAGAACATCAATCACCTGCGCGCCCTGGAGGGCGAACTTGCCCGCACCATCCGCGCCATCGACCGCGTCCAGGCGGCAAGGGTGCATCTGGTGCTACCGGAGCGCCCGCTGTTTTCGCGCGAGACGCCAGAACCGTCGGCCTCGATCGTCGTGCGCGTGCGCGGCACGCTGGAGCCGCAGCAGATCAGGGCCATCCGCCATCTGGTCGCTTCCGCCGTCAACGGATTGAAGCCGCAGCGGGTTTCGATCATCGACGAAGCCGGCCAGCTGCTCGCCGACGGGGCTGCGACCAATACCGACACCGCCGTCGGCGACGAGCGCCGTGCCGCCTTCGAGAAACGGATGCGCAACGAGATCGAGGCGATCGTCTCCTCGGTGGTGGGCGCCGGCCGCGCCCGCGTCCAGCTCACGGCCGATTTCGACTACAACAAGATCACCCAGACCTCCGATCGCTTCGATCCCGAGGGTCGGGTGCTGCGCTCGAGCCAGACGCGGGAAGAATCCAGTGCCACCGCCGAGAACAACGGCCAGGTCACGGTGGGCAACGAACTGCCCGGCAATCAGCAGAACAACGGCGCGCCGCCCGCGCGCGACCAGAGCCGGAAAACCGAAGAAACCAACAATTACGAGATCTCGCGCACGACCAAGACCGAGGTGACCGAGGCCGGACGAGTCAACCGTATCTCAGTCGCCGTGCTGGTCGACGGCAGCTACAGCAAGAACGAAAAGGGCGAGATGGTCTATCAGGACCGCAGCAAGGAACAGCTCGATCGCATCGCAGCGCTGGTGCGCTCGGCGATCGGCTTTGACCAGAAGCGCGGCGACCAGGTCGAGGTCGTCAATCTCCGTTTTGCCGAAGCACCCGCAGTCGCGCCGCTCATCGAACCGGCAGGGCTGTTCGGCATGCTGCAATTCACCAAGGACGACGTGATGTACGTGATCGAGCTCGGCGTCATGATGCTGCTCGGCCTCGTCGTGCTGTTCATGGTGATCCGGCCGCTGGTCAAGCGCATTCTCGCCGCCGAAGTGGTCGCCCCACCGCCCAGCGACGTGCCCGCGCTGGCCGACGGCAATCCGCACGCGACCGGCCAGAACCTCGTACCAGGCCCTAACAACACGGCACAGTTGATCGACGTCGCCCAGGTCCAGGGCCAGGTCCATGCCCAATCGGTCCATCGCGTCGGCGAACTGGCCGACCGCAATCCCAATGAAACCGCGGCCATCATACGTCAGTGGCTCGGCGAACAACAACCCGCGTGATGTGAAATGGCCCTGCCGCAGACCTCCAACGCAACCGACATCACCAGCGTGATTTCCTCGCTGGCGGCTCGTCAGAACAACCGGCCGCAAAAGGAGGCGGTCAGCGGCCCGAAACGCGCCGCGATGCTGATGCTTGCGCTCGGCGAACAATATGGCGGCAAGGTCTGGTCGCTGCTCGACGACGACGAAGTGCGCGAACTGTCGATCCACATGTCGACGCTCGGCACCGTCGAGGCCGAAGTCGTGGAAGATATGCTGCTCGAATTCGTCTCGCGGATGTCGGCTTCGGGCGCGCTGATGGGCAATTTCGATGCTACCGAGCGGCTCCTGCAGCAATACCTGCCGCCGGAGCGCGTGGTCGGCATCATGGATGAAATCCGCGGGCCCGCAGGGCGTAACATGTGGGAGAAACTCTCCAACGTCCAGGAAGAGGTGCTCGCCAACTATCTCAAGAACGAATACCCGCAGACCATCGCCGTGGTGCTCTCGAAACTCAAGCCGGAACACTCCGCGCGCGTGCTGGCGATCCTGCCAGAGGAAATGGCGCTCGACGTGGTCAACCGGATGCTGAGGATGGAAGCGGTGCAGAAGGAAGTGATCGAGCGCGTCGAGCAGACGCTGCGCGTCGAATTCATGTCGAACCTGTCGCAGACCCGGCGGCGCGACGCCCACGAGGTGATGGCCGAGATCTTCAACAATTTCGATCGCCAGACCGAAACCCGCTTCATCACCGCGCTCGAGGAAGAAAACCGTGAATCCGCCGAGCGGATCAAGGCGCTGATGTTCACCTTCGACGACCTCATCAAGCTCGACTCCGCCTCGGCGCAGACGCTGATGCGCAATGTCGACAAGGACAAACTCGGCGTCGCGCTCAAGAGCGCCAACGAGGAGGTTCGCGGCTTCTTCCTGGGCAACATGTCTTCCCGTGCCGGCAAGATGTTGCTCGACGACATGGCGGCAATGGGACCAGTGCGGTTGCGCGATGTCGACGAGGCGCAGGCGCTTCTCGTCAATCTCGCCAAGGACCTCGCGGCCAAGGGCGAAATTACCCTGACCAAGAATCGCGCCGATGAGGAGCTGGTGTACTGATGGCTGCGCCTGCGAAATTCCTGTTCGACATGGACTTCTCGGCGCCCGACAAGCGCGAGCGTGCCGCGACGCCCTCGGAAATCGCCCAGAAGATCGCCGCCGCCGAGGCGCGCGCCTATCGCGATGGTTACGATGCCGCGCTCCGCGAAGCCAGGGTGGAGAGCGACCGCCGCTCCGCGCTGGCCATGGAAGAAATCGGGATCGCTATGAAAGGCATTGCGGCACGCTACGGCACGATCGAGACGCGGATGGAAACCGAAGCCGTCGACGTCGCAATTGCCGTGGCGCGCAAGCTGTGCAGCGAATTGATCGCCCGCGAGCCGTTGGGCGAGATTACGGCACTGGTAAGCGATTGCTTCGCGCAACTGGTTTCGACACCGCATCTCGTGGTCCGGATCAACGATTCCCTCTACGAGACGGCACATGAGCGGGTCGACAGGCTGGCCAAGCAAAGCGGCTTCGCCGGCCGCCTCGTCATTCTGGCCGAGCCGGAGGTCGAGACCGGGGATTGCAGGATCGAGTGGGCGGACGGCGGTGTCGTGCTGGAGCGCGCGGCGATCGAAGCAAAGATCAACGAACTTGTCGAGCGCTATGTGGCGTCGCGCAATCAGGCCTGAGCCAATGAGGAAGGAATGAACCATGAGTGACACCGACGCACAGGTTCCGCTCCCAGACCTCAACGCCGCCGACACGCCGGCGCCGGACGACATCGCCTATCACGACGAGGAGCATGCCGCACGCATCGCCGCCGATCTCGAGGCGGTTTTCGACGTGCCGGTCCAGGTCTCCGCGGTGCTCGGCCGGTCCAAGATGGATGTCGGCGAACTGTTGAAACTCGGGCCCGGCACCGTCCTCGAGCTCGACCGCCGGGTCGGCGAAGCGATCGACATCTACGTCAACAACCGCCTGGTGGCACGCGGCGAGGTGGTTCTGGTGGAAGACAAGCTGGGCGTGACGATGACTGAAATCGTCAAGGCGGAACGCAACTGAGACACTCTCTAACAAGGCGCGCCTGAGGGGCGCGGACAGACGAACAGGAGATAACAATGCGGCTTCTCATCGTTGGCACATTGAAAGGCCAGCTCACGACAGCCACCAAGATCGCCATGGAGAACGGCGCTTCCGTTACCCATGCCGAAGACCACGAGCAAGCGATGCGCGTGTTGCGCGGCGGCATGGGTGCCGACCTGCTGCTGGTCGATGTCTCGCTCGACATCCGCGATCTCGTAATGCGGCTCGAGGCCGAACACATCCATGTCCCCATCGTCGCCTGCGGCATCTCCAACGACGCGCGAGCGGCCGTGGCGGCGATCCATGCCGGCGCCAAGGAATACATCCCGCTGCCGCCTGAACCGGAGCTGATCGCAGCGGTGCTCGCGGCGGTCGCCAATGATTCACGCGACCTCGTCTATCGCGACGAGGCCATGGCCAAGGTGATCAAGCTCGCGCAGCAAATCGCCGGTTCCGACGCCTCCGTCATGATCACCGGCGAGTCCGGTACCGGCAAGGAGGTATTGGCGCGCTACGTTCACACCCGCTCCAGCCGGGCCAAAAAGCCGTTCATCTCGATCAATTGCGCGGCCATCCCCGAGCACCTGCTCGAGTCCGAACTGTTCGGCCACGAGAAGGGCGCGTTCACCGGCGCGGTGGCGCGGCGCATCGGAAAGTTTGAAGAGGCGAGCGGCGGCACCCTCCTGCTCGACGAGATCTCCGAGATGGATGTGCGCCTGCAATCCAAATTGCTCCGCGCGATCCAGGAGCGGGTGATCGATCGCGTCGGCGGCACAAGGCCGGTCCCGGTCGATATTCGCATTATCGCGACCTCAAACCGCAACCTCGCCGACGCGGTGCGCGCAGGAACCTTCCGGGAGGATCTCCTGTTCCGCCTCAATGTCGTGAACCTGAAGATCCCCGCCTTGCGCGAACGCCCGGCCGATATTCTTGAACTGGCCCAGCACTTCGCCAAGAAATATGCCGACGCCAACGGCGTACCGGTGCGGCCGGTCTCCGCCGAGGCGCGGCGCGTGCTAACCACCAACCGCTGGCAGGGAAACGTTCGCGAACTGGAAAACACCATCCATCGCGCGGTACTGATGGCGCAGGGTGACGAAATCGGGGTCGACGCGATCCTGACGCCGGACGGCGATCGTCTCGATGCACCGAAAACCGTGCCGGCCGTGGCGCACGCCACCTTCGCCGCTGAACAGGTAACCCGTGCACTGGTCGGACGAACGGTCGCCGACGTCGAACGCGATCTCATCCTCGAAACGCTGAAGCATTGCCTCGGCAACCGCACCCATGCGGCCAACATCCTCGGGATTTCGATCCGCACGCTTCGCAACAAGCTGAACGAATATGCCGATGGCGGCTTGCCGATCACGCCGGCGGGCGCCGGCGACATTCACCGCGCGACTGCGGGCGTGTAACCGTCTCCCGGGTTCGGTGTGGCGAATGTCACATCCACTCCATCCGGATTGCGAAAGATGCGGATCGGGTCGCCGGGCACAAGCCCACGTCCGGTAATGGCCGCGTAGACGTAAAGCGCGAGATAGATGATCGCGAGCGCGCCGATGCCGTAAAATGCCCAGGTGGCGATGCGCTTCATCGATCGCGTAAACTCCCCTTCCGCGCGATTGCGCACATGGGGAGCTTTTTAAACCGCCAATGCGAACAATTCCACCTTTTGAAGCGTCACCGGGCGCGGGAGGCGTGTCAGAGCCTGATCGGCACGAAATGATTGACCGCGATCAGTAGGACAAGCAGCGCGACGCCGAGACCGAGGCTCCAGCCGATCAGCTTTTTTTCGATCGGCAGCAGCGGCTCCACTTCCTCCGCGTCGATTTCATCCCTG
>Ga0306926_10001820_pt1 | contig 21321 bp, 15 predicted proteins | sample flu12Cox44000178_FD_203759 | JGI IMG/M metagenome (GOLD analysis project Ga0306926, IMG submission 203759) | Lab enrichment of tropical soil microbial communities from Luquillo Experimental Forest, Puerto Rico - flux8day.12C.oxic.44.000.178 (v2)... | ecosystem: Environmental > Terrestrial >...
GGCGAGTCTTCCAAGCAATCGCTGACGTCATCGAAGCCGGGATCCGCACAACTGAGGCCATCCACGCGGCCGAGCTTGCGAAGCCAGTAGCCGGTCTGCGCGAGAGAGACTCGAACGTGCCAGCTGCCTCCTTGCGCAGCACGGCGCGTGAGCGCCGACAGAGCCGCGAACGCCATGAGGTAGCCCGTGGCGTGGTCGAGCACTTGAGCCGGGAGAGGTCTCGGCTCGCGCGCACCGCAAGCGTGCGCTTCCGCGGCATTGAAGCCGCTCGCTGTCTGGACAAGCGAGTCGAACCCGCGGCGGCCCGCCCACGGGCCTTCATACCCGTAAGCGCAGAGGGAGACGTAGACGATGCCGGGCCGGATCCGTGCGACATCTTGCGGGCCGAAGCCGAACGCGGCAATGGCGCCCGGCCGGTAACCTTGCACGAAGACATCCGCATCCCGCAGCAGCGAGGCCAGGGCCTCGCGCCCGCTAGGCTGCCGCAAATCGATATGCGCCGATAATTTGCCGCGTCCGGTGTCGATGACGAGCGGCTGCATTGACGGCAGATGCGATGCCGTAATCAGCAACACATCGGCTCCATGCACCGCGAGCGTGCGGCCGCACACCGGGCCGGCAATGATGCGCGTCAGGTCGAGCACCTTGACGCCGGCAAGCGGACGATCAGCCGGAGGCAACGGCTGCGCCGGCGCGTCGCCGATCCGATCGATGGTGAACAGTGGAAGGCGAGCGATCGCGCGGCCCTGGGCATGCTCATCCCATTCGGCAAACGAGCGGCATGCGGTGACGACGAGGCCGGCCTCGGCGGCGGCAGCTTCGAGCGCCTCACCCCGCCATCCGTCGAGGGCGCGCTGCACCGCCATTGGCTCGTGAGCGCAGCCGAGCAGGCCGAGCAGGCCATCGCGATGATGGGGCAAATTGGTATGCAGCCGCACCCAGCGGCCGTCGCCGCAGCGATACAGTCCCGCGATCGGATCATGATATTCGGCTGGGGGCCTGCCATCGACGCGCAAATACCGTTCGCTGCGGAATTCGATCGCGGCGCTGCGCATGTCGACGCTGACACGCTGCGAGCGACCCGAGCGCAGCCGCCACAGTTCAGCGGCCGCGAGAGCGGCGGCGGCAATAGTGGCTTGAGCCGCCGTCCCGACGGCAAAAGACGACGGCAGTACCGGCTCGGCGCCAGCGAGATCGACCGCAGCAAGCGCGGCTTCGTCATGTCCTGCGGCGTGCCAAATTTCGCCAAGCGCATGTCTTGAAAGGGACGCGGTCATTTCCCAGCTCGATGAAGCAACGAAGGCCCTCTCGGCGGCGGCGATAGACCTGCTTATTCCGACTTGACGGCTGCTGCCTTGATGATCGGCGTCCAGCGCGCGATCTCGTCTTTGACCAGCACGGCCAACGGCTGCTGACCGCGCCGCGCCTTGTCGGGAATTTCGCTGCCGAGATCGAGCAGGCGTTTTTGCGTATTCTTGTCGTCAAGCGCCTTGTCGAGGGCGTCGCTGAGCTTGTCGAGAACTGGCTTCGGAGTTTCCCTCGGCGCAAACAAGGCGTTCCAGGCCGATGCCTGGAATTGCGGAAGCCCGGCCTCCTCCGACGTCGGCACGTCCGCCAGCACAGGGCTGCGCCTGGATGTTCCAATCGCATACGCCTTGAACAATCCGCTGCGCAGCGGCTGAACCACGTCAGGGGCGACATTGCACATGTAATCGACTTGACCGGCGATCAGCGCGGTGATGGCGGGAGCGGCGCCATTGAACGGCACCAGGGTCGGCTTCACGCCGAGGATCGAGTTGAGCAGCAGGCAAGTGAAATGGGTGATCGAGCCGACGCCGGCATGCGCCATGTTGAGCTTGTCGGCGTTGGCTCTCACGTACGTCGCGAATTGCTTCAGGTCGCCCGGTGGGAAGTCCTTTTTGCCCACGATAACGACAGGAAGGCCGGCGACCATGCCGATCGGCGCGAAATCGACTTCGGGGTTGTAGGCGAGGGTTGGGTAGAGCGCCACCGAAGCGGCATGCGTTCCCATATTGCCCAATTCAACGGTGTATCCGTCCGGGCTTGCGCGCATGGCCCGGATCGAGCCGGTGGTGCCGCCCGCTCCGACTGCGTTCTCGACGATGAACTGCTGGCCCAACGCCCGCGACATGTGCTCGCCGAGGATGCGGGCGATGACGTCGGTCGTCCCGCCCGCTGAGAACGGCACGATGATCGTGACCGGCCGCGACGGATAGGCCTGCGCCGCTGCCGGATTGCCATCCACTGCAAAAGCAACGGCCCCGATCGCGAGAACAATCAGACCTCTCATCATTGGGGATTTCCTTTCTGCGTCGCTGCGGCCGCGTGTGCGGCGCCCTAGTATGTCGCCCACAGGCCCGGCGTCGCCAGCTCCAGAAGATGCCCATCGGGGTCGCGGAAATAAATACTGTGCCCGCCGCGGGACCAGGCGGTGCGGCCCTCGATGGCGATGCCTCGCTCGCGCAATTTTTCTTCCCATTGCGGCAATTGATCCGCGGCCACGGCAAAGGCCATGTGCAGCGGTCCGTGGCCGTCATGCGGAGGAATCGTGCCACCCGGCATGCGCACCGTTTCCAGCGTGGCGCCGCGGTGAAATAGCAGCAACACGCTCTGGCCGCCGACATCATAGGCGCGAAAGCGCGCGTCGCCGGTCAATGCGGCAAGCCCCAGCACCTGCTCGTAGAAGCGCCCCGCCCGGTCGAGGTCATCGACGTAAAGACAAGTCTCGATCACGCGGTCGAGCTTCACGCCTCACCACATGTTGAGCACGGCGCGCGCTTCATCCGACATGCGGCTCGGATCCCAGGGCGGATCCCATACGATGTTCACCTTGACCTCGCCGACGCCGGGCACGCTCGCCACCGCGTTCTCCACCATGGTTGGCAGTTCCTGCGCCGAGGGGCAGTTGGGCGTCGTGAGCGTCATCTCGATCGTCACCGCGCGGTCGTCGGCGATGTCGATCTTGTAGACGAGGCCGAGCTCGTAGATGTCGGACGGAATTTCCGGATCGTAGACGGTCTTAAGCGCGGCGATCACGTCGTCGGTCAGCCGCGCCAATTCGCCCTGCGGCAGCGCCGAGGGCGCGGCGGCGGGCGCAAGCGGGGCTTCGGCCGGCGGCTCGGAAGCCACAACGGCAGCGGGCTTGTTCGGATCGTCACTCATGCGAAGAAACCCTGCGCCTTGATCAAGGCTTGCGCAAGCCCGTCGACCTCGGCGCGCGTATTGTAAAGGCCGAACGAGGCGCGGCAGGTGGCGGTCACGCCGAAACGGGCGAGCAGCGGCATCACGCAATGGGTGCCGGCGCGCACCGCGACCCCGGCGCGATCGATGATGGTTGCGACGTCGTGGGGATGCGCGCCCTTGAGATCGAAGGAGACGATGGGGCCCTTGTCCTTGGTCGTGCCGAAGATGCGCAGCGAGTTGATCTCCCGCAGCCGTTCGTGCGCGTATTTGACGAGGGAAGTCTCGTGCGTGCGGATGCGCGCCTTGCCGATCGAGTTGACGTAGTCGATGGCGGCACCGAGCCCGATTGCCTGCACGATCGGCGGGGTGCCGGCCTCGAATTTATGCGGCGGCTCGCCGTAAATAACGCGGTCCTCGAACACTTCGCGGATCATCTCACCCCCGCCGTTGAACGGCGGCATGGCCGCAAGATGTTCGTGCTTGCCGTAGAGCACGCCGATGCCGGTCGGGCCGTAGAGCTTGTGCCCGGTCACGGCGTAAAAATCGCAGCCGATGTCCTGCACGTCGACGTCGAGGTGAACGGCGGCCTGCGCGCCGTCGAGCAGAACCGGAATGCCGCGCGCGTGGGAAAGCCGCACCACCTCTTTCACCGGCACGAGCGTGCCGAGCATGTTCGACATGTGGGTGATCGCGACCATCTTGGTACGCGGCGTGAGCAGCTTTTCGAATTCATCGACGAGAAAATTACCCTCGTCGTCGACCGGCGCCCATTTGATCACGGCGCCCTGCCGCTCGCGCAAGAAGTGCCACGGCACGACGTTGGAATGATGCTCCATGATCGAGAGCACGATCTCGTCGCCGGGCTTGATGCGCTCGCGGCCGAACGTATAGGCGACAAGGTTGATGGCCTCGGTGGCGTTGCGCGTGAAGATGATCTCTTCCTTGCGAGCGGCGTTGAGAAAGCCGCGCACCTTCTCGCGCGCGTCCTCGTAGGCCTCGGTCGCGGCGTTGGCGAGGTAATGCAGCCCGCGATGTACGTTGGCGTATTCGGCGGTATAGGCGTGGTGCAGCCGGTCGAGCACCGCCTGCGGCTTTTGCGCCGAGGCGGCGTTGTCGAGGTAGATGAGCGGCTGGCCATAGACCTGCATCGCAAGGATGGGAAAGTCCGCGCGGATGCGCTCGACGTCATAGGCGCCGTTGGTGACGGCAGGATGCATCGTCATCCTCTCGCCTCAAGCCAGGCCACGACGCGGTCGATCAGCGCGTCGCGCAAACCTGCATGCTCGATGCCCTCCACCGCCTCGCCGACGAAGGCCTGAATCAGCAGCGCCTGCGCCTCCTTCGCGGGAATGCCGCGCGCCTTGAGATAGAACAATAGGTCCTCGTCGAGCGCTCCCGAGGTCGCGCCGTGGCCGCACACCACGTCATCGGCGAAGATTTCGAGCTCGGGCTTGTTGTCGGCCTCCGCTCGCTCGGAGAGCAGCAGCGCGTGCGTCGCCATCTTGGCGTCGGTCTTCTGCGCGTGCGGCCGCACGATGATCTTGCCTTGAAAGACGCTGCGGGCTTCCTCGTCGAGCACCGACTTGAACACCTCGCGGCTGGTGCAGTCCCCCACCGCGTGGTCGGCGACCAAGGTGGTGTCGGCGTGCTGCCGGCCCTTGAGCAGGCTCGCGCCGCGGATGCCGGCGACCGTGCCCTCGCCGCCGAAACGCACGAATGCCTGGTTGCGCACGACGCCGCCGCCGGTCGTGAACAGAAACTCGTTGAAGCGGGCATGCGCGCCGATCGCGGCCATCAGTGTCGATACGTGCAGGGTGCCCGCCCCTTGATCCGTGATCTTGATGTGGTCGACGTGGGCCTCATCCCCGACCTTCAACTCGAGCGCCGAATTCAATTGATTCTCACTCGCGGCCGAACCGCCGTGGCTTTCGAGCAGCATCGCGCGTGCGCCCTTCTCGATCACGACCAGCGAGCGCAGGAAAACCGATGCCGCCTCCGTGCCCGCATTCACGAAGACGAGATGGATCGGCTGCGCCAGCGCCGCGCCTTGCGCGACATGGATCAGCGCGCCGTCGCCCATAAAGGCGGTGTTGAGCGCGACCGCGACATCGTCGCTGGGCACGATTTGCCCGAGCTGGGCGAGGAGCTGGCGATCTCCGGCCGCCAGCGCCTGCGCCATGGAGCGGATGCTCAGCCCCGCCTCGAGCCGGGCGAGATCCGAGAGTTCGGGCACGAAAGCGCCGTCAACGAAGACGATGCGGCGCGCGTCGACGTCGACAAGCGTGCAGAGCGCCTCCTTGGCGCGGGCCTTTGCGGCGGCGTCCGGCACGCCGGCGAGCGGCTTCGCCTCGCGCATGAGCGCGCGCAGGTCAGTATATTTCCACTCTTCGACGCGCCGGTGCGGCAGCCCTTCGGTCTCGAACCGGCGGAAAGCGTCCTCGCGCACCGCGCCCACCGCTGCGGCGCCCGGAAGCGCAGCCTTGGCCGCGGCGAAGCTCGTCGCCAGCGCGGTCTCGGCCGCAGTCTTGATCGGGCGGACCTCGGCATTCATCACAGGCTCACGCCATCTCTTCTTGGTATTGCGCATAGCCGGTCGCTTCGAGATCGAGCGCCAGCTGCTTGTCGCCGGTCTTCACGATGCGGCCGCGCGAGAGCACGTGCACCACGTCCGGCACGATGTAGTTGAGCAGCCGTTGGTAGTGCGTGATCACGATGAACGCGCGCTCAGGCGAGCGCAGCGCATTGACGCCATCGGCAACGGTCTTGAGCGCGTCGATGTCGAGGCCCGAATCGGTCTCGTCGAGCACGCACAACCGCGGCTGCAACAGCGCCATCTGCAGGATCTCATTGCGCTTCTTCTCGCCGCCGGAGAAGCCGACATTGACGCCGCGCCGCAGCATCTCCTGTTCGATGCCGAGCCTGCCCGCGACCTCGCGCACGCGCTTGAGGAACTCGGGCGTAGAGAGTTCGTCCTCGCCTCGCTTCTTGCGCTGTGCGTTGAGCGCGGTGCGAAGGAAGGTCATGGTGGCGACGCCGGGAATTTCGAACGGGTATTGGAAGGCGAGAAAAAGGCCTTTGGCGGCGCGCTCTTCCGGCGGAAGCGCGAGAATGTCCTCGCCGTCGAGCAGCACCTCGCCCTGAGTGACGACATAGTCGTCCTTGCCGGCGAGCACGTGCGCGAGCGTGGATTTGCCCGAGCCGTTCGGCCCCATCAGCGCGTGCACGCTGCCGCTGCCGACCGAAAGCTCGAGCCCATTGAGGATTTTCTTGCCGTCGACCTCGACGTGCAGATTCTTCACTTCCAGGAGATGCATCTTTATCCCACGCTGCCTTCCAGGCTGATCGAGATCAGCTTCTGCGCCTCGACTGCAAATTCCATCGGCAGCTGCTGCAGCACGTCCTTGACGAAGCCGTTGACCACCAGCGCCACCGCGTCCTCGGCTGAGAGCCCGCGCTGGCGGCAGTAGAACAGCGTGTCCTCCGAGATCTTCGAGGTGGTGGCCTCGTGCTCGAACACGGCGGAGGAGTTTTTCGCCTCGATATAGGGCACGGTATGTGCGCCGCACTTGTCGCCGATGAGCAGCGAGTCGCAGTTGGTAAAATTGCGCGCGCCCTTGGCCCGAGGATGCGCCATCACCAGGCCGCGATAGGTGTTGTTGGAGCGTCCGGCCGCGATACCCTTTGAGATGATCCGGCTCGTGCTGTTCTTGCCGAGATGCAGCATCTTGGTGCCGGAATCGACCTGCTGGTGACCGTTGGAAATCGCAATCGAATAGAATTCACCGCGCGAATTGTCGCCGCGCAGAATACAGCTCGGATATTTCCAGGTGATGGCCGAGCCGGTCTCGAGCTGGGTCCAGGAAATCTTCGAGTTCTTGCCGCGGCAGTCGCCGCGCTTGGTGACGAAATTGAAGACCCCGCCGCGGCCGCTGGCGTCGCCCGGATACCAGTTCTGGATGGTCGAATACTTGATCTCGGCGTCCTCGAGCGCGATGAGCTCGACCACCGCGGCATGCAGCTGATTCTCGTCCCGCATCGGCGCGGTGCAGCCCTCGAGGTAGCTCACATAGGAGCCCTTGTCGGCGATGATGAGGGTGCGCTCGAACTGGCCGGTGTCGCGCTCGTTGATGCGGAAATAGGTCGACAGCTCCATCGGACAGCGTACGCCCGGCGGCACGTAGACGAAGGAGCCATCGGAGAACACCGCCGAATTAAGCGTGGCGTAGAAATTGTCGGAGATCGGCACCACGCTGCCGATATATTTCTTCACCAGATCGGGATGCTTCTGCAGCGCCTCGGAGATCGGCATGAACAGCACGCCGGCCTTGGCGAGTTCCTCCTTGAACGTGGTCGCTACCGACACCGAGTCGAACACGGCGTCGACCGCCACGCGGCCGTAGCCGTTTCCGCCCTCCGCCTCTTCGCCTTCGGGCCGCGCCACGCCCTCGAGCGCCGCCACCTCGCGCAGCGGAATCCCGAGCTTCTCGTAGGTCTTGAGGATCTCGGGATCGATCTCGTCGAGCGACTTCGGCCCGTCCTTCTTCTTGGGCGCGGCGTAGTAATAGATGTTCTGATAATCGATCGGGCCGTAGCTCACGCGCGCCCAGCGCGGCTCGCGCATGGTGAGCCAGCGGCGATAGGCGTCGAGCCGCCAGGCGAGCATCCACTCGGGCTCGTTCTTCTTGGCCGAAATGAAGCGGACGATGTCTTCAGACAGCCCCTTGGGGGCCTTGTCGGATTCGATGTCCGTGACGAACCCGTACTTGTACTGATCGACGTCGATCCGGCGAACCTGATCGACGGTCTGTGGTGCGGCCGGCATTCGTTCCCTCCACAGCGGTTTCAAGGACCGCGGGTTGGATCAGTCGGTTATGGTCGTTGCGTCTGGCCTGCGATGACCCTCGCGCTTGCTTAGGCGGCGATGCCTTGTGACTGCTGCTTAAGTAGTGATCCTGACACCTTAATCCAAGCTGCGATGAACCCCTCAACCTCAGATTCGGTAGTGGTCGGGCCGAGGCTGACGCGCACGGCGGCGCGTGCGAGCTGCGGCGGAACTCCCATGGCGGACAGTACGTGCGAGGGCTGGACCTTGCCGGAGGAGCAGGCCGCCCCCGCAGATAGCGCAACCCCTTCAAGGTCGAAGGCGATGACGGCGGTTTCGGCCTTCATTCCCGGAACCGCAAACAGCGTCGTATTGGGCAGCCGCTCGGATGCGGCGCCGAAAATCACGAGTTCCGGCGCAACCTCCTTGAGGCGCGCCTCGAGCCGCTCGCGCAACGCCGCCATGTAGGCGCGCTCTGCGGCGAATCCGTCGCGGGCGGCAGCTGCCGCGGCGCCAAATCCGGCAATTCCCGCCACGTTCTCGGTGCCGGCCCGCAAGCCGCGCTCCTGGCCGCCGCCCTTAATGAGCGGCTGCAGAAGATCTGCCGTTCGCGCAACCAAGGCACCAACGCCCTTGGGGGCGCCGAGCTTGTGCCCGGACAGCGTGAGGAGATCGGCACCGAGCGTATTGATATCGCACGGAATTCGGCCTGGAGCCTGGACCGCGTCCACATGCAGGATACCGCCTGCCGCGTGGACCAGACGCGCTGCCTCAGCAACCGGCTGGATGATGCCGGTCTCGTTGTTGGCGAGCATGAGCGAAACGAGGGCGCGCCCCGCAAGCGCAGCCAGGCGCCGTTCCAACGCCGCAAGGTCGACCTGCCCGCCGCCGGTCACTGGCAGCAGTTCCACGCTTGTGGCCGGGAACCGCCCGCCAGCCAGCACGGAGGGATGCTCGATCGCCGACATCAGAAGTCGATCGCGGGCCGCCGTCGGCGCGAGCGCCAACATGTTGGCCTCGGTGCCGCCGGAGGTGAACACCACGTTGCGCGCCTGCACTTCCACCAGCGCGGCCACTTGTTCGCGCGCGCGCTCGATCAGCCGCCGTGCGGCGCGGCCCTCGCCATGGACCGAGGATGGGTTGCCCTTCACCTCGAGCGCGGCAATCGCTGCGGCGCGCGCCGCGTTGCGCAGCGGCGCGGTTGCGTTCCAGTCGAGATAGATGTGCTCGGCCATGGTTTTCGATCGGTGCGGCGCGGCGGGGGCGGAAAGCCGCTAGCGCGGCCAACGCCCTCCAAAACCCTTGCTTTTTGCCCCCGCACCCATGCTAGAAAGCGCCCGCCGCGACCACCGCCCGGCGTCGGCGACGCCGCTTGTCAAAATCTGAAATGGTTCTAAATACTTACGTGTGCTCGCCGCAGCCGTCAAGCGCGCTCTGAGGAGCGGCCGCGAGTCGCAATCAAGTCCCAATCGAGGTTGCAATGCCCGAGGTCATTTTCACCGGCGCCGCTGGGCGCATCGAGGGCCGCTATCACCCGGCGCGGCAGCGAAACGCCCCGATCGGCATCGTGCTCCATCCCCATCCGCAGTTCGGGGGGACGATGAACCACCAGATCGTCTATCAGCTCTATTACGCCTTCGTGCACCGGAACTTCTCCGTGCTGCGCTTCAATTTCCGCGGGGTGGGACGCAGCCAGGGTGCCTTCGATCATGGCCAAGGCGAGCTGTCGGATGCCGCCTCGGCGCTCGACTGGGCGCAGTCGATAAACCCGGAGGCCAGGAGCTGCTGGATCGCCGGTTTCTCCTTCGGCGCCTGGATCGGGATGCAGCTGCTCATGCGGCGTCCGGAGATCGAGGGATTCATCTCGATCGCTCCACCCGCCAACCTCTATGATTTTTCGTTCCTCGCCCCCTGTCCCTCCTCCGGCATGATCGTTCACGGCGACAAGGATGCGGTGGTGCCGCACAAGGACGTCTGCGGCCTCGTCGAAAAGCTCAAGACCCAGAAGGGCATCGTGATCGAGCAGAAGGTGATCCCGGGCGCCAATCATTTCTTCGACGGCAAGGTCGATGCGCTAATGCAAGCGATCAGCGCTTATCTCGACAAGCGCCTGAAGACCGAGCGCAAGCCGAGCGCGGCGTGAGCCGCTGCGCGTAACGGCTGCGCGCGCCGCAACGCCCCGTCCGATGGCGCGACGGATGTCATTGCTCGTCATCGTGGCCCTAGTCGCTCTCGCAGCCGCCGGCTACGGGGCGCTGCATTACATGACCTCGATGCCGGGCAAGCCCCATCGTGGCGCGCTGCCGCCGCTCACGGACGCGGAGGCGGCGTTGGCGCAATCCCTCGAGCGCCACATCGCGACGATTGCGGCGCGCGAGCACAACGTCGTCCACTATGACGAGCTCGAGAAGGTCGCCCGCTATATCGAGGCGACGCTCGCATCCTTCGGCTATGCGGTTGGCCGTCAGGAATTTTTGGTTAACGGCAAACTGGTGCGCAACATCGACGTTGCCATCGAGCCGGCGGGACGAAGCGCCGACCCCGACGTCATCGTCGTCGGCGCCCATTACGACAGCGTTTCCGGCTCCCCCGGCGCCAACGACAATGCGAGCGGCGCGGCCGCGGTCATCGAACTCGCGCGGCTGTTGCGCGATCTCGACACGGTTGGCGGCAAGCGCATCCGCTTGGCGCTTTTCGTCAACGAAGAACCGCCCTATTTCCGGACCGAGGCGATGGGAAGCCTCCGCTATGCACGCGCGCTCGCCCAACGCAACGAGCGCGTGGTGGCAATGTATTCGCTCGAGACCATCGGTTTTTATTCGAGCGATCCGGGTAGCCAAGTCTATCCGGCGCCGTTCGGCCTCATGTTTCCCGACCGCGGCGACTTCGTCGCGTTCGTCGGCATGATGGGTTCGCGCGCGCTCGTGCGGGAGACGATGCGATCATTCCGCACGCATACGTCCTTCCCGACCATCGGCGGAGTGGCGCCGGACTTCATTCCCGGCATCGGCTGGTCCGATCATTGGGCCTTTGCCGAGCAGGGTTTCCAAGCCGTGATGATCACGGACACCGCGCCGTTCCGCTATCCCCACTACCACCAGCCAAGCGACACTCCGGACAAGGTCGACGCGGAGAAGGTGGCGCGGGTGGTGAAAGGCATCGAGCGCGTGATCCGCGATCTCAGCAGATAATCTTGTGTGCGCCGTGCCAGCAGCGCGTCCAAGACACGCGTAACGCGCGCACTTCCCTCTCCCCACTTCGCAGGTTGCTACGGGCGCGCCAGGATGCCGCCCGTCAGCGGCCGCGGCACGCCGGTCGTGGCGGGAAAGGTGAGCGGCAAACCTCTGAGCGTTCGGACCGCGAGATAGGCGAAGGCCTGCGCCTCGAGCGCATCGGCCGACCAGCCAACGGCGGTTGCGGTTTCGATCGGCGCGGGCGCGAGGTGCTGCGCCAGCATGCGCATCAAGGTCGGATTGCGTGTGCCGCCGCCGGCGACGATCCATGCCACCGGGGGGCGCGGCAGCAAGGTCGTCGCGCAGGCGACTGACGCGGCGGTGATGGCCGTGAGCGTCGCCGCGCCGTCCTGCGTGCTCTTGGCGGCAAGTCGCCCTTCCTCCGCCACCCAATGGCGGAAGGCGTTGCGGTCGAGCGACTTGGGTGGCGGCTTGGAAAAGAAAGGATGCGTCAGCACGCGCGCGACCGCGTCTTCGTCCACTTTGCCCGCGGCCGCAGTGCGTCCCTCATCGTCCTGCGGCTGGCCCGTGCGCAAGCGCACGAAGTCGTCGATCAGCGCGTTGCCCGGCCCGGTGTCGCAAGCCACGAGCTCGGCGCTGCCGTTGATGAAAGTGACATTGGCGACGCCGCCGAGATTGAGTACGCCGACGGGATTTGGGCGCTTGAGCAAGCGCAGCATCGCGCGATGAAACACCGGCACCATAGGCGCGCCGTGCCCTCCGGCAGCGACGTCGGCGGCGCGAAAATCGTAGACGACGGGAATGCCGAGTCTGGCGGCGAGCGCGGCGCCGTTGCCGAGCTGAATGGTGAGCCCGCGATCGGGACGGTGCAGCACGGTCTGGCCGTGGAAGCCCACCACGGCGACTTCGCCCGGCCGCATGCCGTTCGCGGCCAAGAACGCCTCGACCGCCTCCGCGTGCATGTCGGTCACCAATTCTTCGGCCCGCGCCAGCATCGCGGGACGCGCGTTGCGGTCGGTGAGATTGGCGGCAACCGCAATCGCCCGCCGCACGACGTCGCGCTCCGGATCGCTGTAGGGGCGGTAGCCGGTCGGGCCGAGGCGGCCAATCTCCTCACCGTCGGTCTCGATGAGCGCTACGTCCACCCCGTCGTAGGAGGTGCCACTCATCAGGCCGATTGCAATCGCGCGCGCCATTGAGGCGTCCTCGGTTTCAATCCCGCGTCGGACCTGTTACACCACCGGCCCAAAAGAGGCGATAAAAACAGGCGGCAAGGCATGAGCGCCTACAAGTCCGATTTCCTGCGCATTCTCGCGGAACGGGGATTCATCCACCAGATTTCGGACGCTGAAGGCCTCGACGCCAAGGCGGCTGCCGGGCCGATCACCGCGTATGTCGGTTTCGACGCCACGGCGCCCAGCCTGCATATCGGCAATCTGCTGACCATCATGATGTTGCGCTGGCTGCAGAAGACGGGCCACCGACCGATCGCGCTGATGGGCGGCGGCACGAGCAAGATCGGGGATCCGTCGGGAAAGGATACGACCCGCACACTGCTGACGAACGCGCAGATCGACAGCAACATCGGCTCGATCCGCACGGTGTTTTCCCGTTTCCTCGATTTCGAGGCCGGCGCGATCATGGCGAACAACGCCGATTGGCTCGACCAGCTGCATTACATCCCATTCCTGCGCGACATCGGGCGCCACTTCACCATCAATAAGATGCTCACATTCGATTCCGTGAAGCTGCGGCTCGAGCGTGAGCAGCCGCTGACCTTCCTCGAATTCAACTACATGATTCTGCAAGCCTACGATTTCGTGGAGCTGTACAAGCGCCACGGCTGCATTCTGCAGATGGGTGGATCCGACCAGTGGGGCAACATCGTCAACGGCATCGATCTCGGGCGCCGGCTGCTCAATGGTCAATTGTTCGCGCTGACCACGCCGCTGCTGACGACCTCCTCGGGCAGCAAGATGGGCAAGACCGAGACCGGCGCGGTGTGGCTCAATGCGGACGCGATGAGTCCCTACGATTACTGGCAGTTCTGGCGCAATTGCGAGGACGGCGATGTCGGCCGCCTGCTCAAGCTGTTTACCGAACTTCCGCTCGACGAAATCGAACGTCTTGCTCTGCTGAGAGGGCAAGAGCTGAACGACGGGAAAAAGATTCTGGCCACCGAGGCGACCGCGCTCTTGCACGGCCGCGCCGCCGCGGAGCAGGCGGCCGAAACCGCGCGGCGCACCTTCGAGGAGGGCGCGCTTGCCGAGACGCTGCCGACCGTCGAAATTCCCAGCGGCAAGCTCGAGGCCGTTCTCAGCGTGCTCGACGCCGCGGTTCACGTCGGCTTGGTCTCATCTAAGGGTGAGGCCCGCAGGCAGATCAAGGGCGGCGGTCTCAAGGTCAACGACGTTGCGGTCGTCGACGAGAAAATGATGCTCAGCGCGCGTGACCTCACGCCGGAAGGCGTCATCAAGCTCTCGCTCGGCAGGAAGCGGCACGTCTTGTTGCGGCCAGTGTAATCGAAGGTGCGCTCTAATAGCGGACGGTCGGTTCGGCGTAGCTTTGCGCCGGCATGGGAGCATTGCCGCCCGGGAACTCGAAGAATTTGCGCAACAAGCCCGGCGCCACGGCGGAAATCGGATTGACGCGCAGCACCGGCGTGCTCGGCGGACCGACCACTTCATAGGTGACGCCGAGCAAGCCTTCGTTGCTGCCGCCGAGGAAGGGGCCGACGATGGGTAGCTGGCCGAACATGTTGTTGAGTCCGTAGAGCGGAACGAAGGTGCCGCGCATGCGCACCTCGTCGCGATGATAATCAATGTAGCCGTCGACCGTGCCGCCGATGGCAGGACCCTTGAGCAGTCCGTCGCGGATCGTGAACCGACCGAGCGAGCGGGTGAACTCGACCCGCAGACGCGAGAACTCGACGCCGGACGGTGGGCTGCCGGATTGCTGCGGAGCAGCAGCGACGCGCTCGAGCGACGCCTCTCCGCGCACGATGAAGTCGCGGATGTTGAGAATGCCTTCCTGCGGCGCCAGATCGGCGCCCTGCGGATCGAGCGCTATCCACATCTGGCCGCCGGCGATTTTCTGATAGATATCGGCGAAGCGGAAGAAAGCACCCGCGTCGTTGCTTTCGATGAAAACGAGTTGGCGGCCGTTGCTTCCGCGTCCGCGCAGGTCGCCGAGGAGCGGCGCATCGCGCCCGAGCTTGCCCTTCAAAGCAAAGCTCACGACCACGCCGCCACGCCGGGATACGCGCAGATCGAGTCCGCGCAGGGTTTCGTCGTTGAAGCCGAGCACGGAGCCGACCTTGATGTCGAGATCGACGTCCTTGTCTGGTTTCTGCTTGCTGCTGGCGGGGCCGGTCAGCGTCGACTTGACGAAGCCGCGCCCGTCGAAAGCATCGCCGCGCAGCGTAACCCGCAGAGCACCGTCGCTTCCGCGCTCCGCTTTGAGCGTAGCCTTATCCCCGTCGGAGAGCGCAAAGGTCGGGAAATTCGCGGAGATGACCTCACCGGAGGCATCGACCTCGACCGTGCCTTTGACCGAAGCGCCGGCTCCTTCCACCAGCACGTCTTCGAACCGCGTCCCTGTCGGCTTGTTGATGAGCGTGAAGATCGCGCGGCTGGACCGCCCAGGAGGCTTCAGCCATCCGGGCAGCAGGTTGTCGACCTTGGCCTGCGTGAGATCGGCCTCGACGGCAAAACGGCTATCGGCGTCATTTGCCGCAACGCGCCCGTTGAGCTTGATCGGTACCGGCCCAGTGAGCGCGCCGCCGAGATCGAAGCCAAACTTGCTGCGCGCATTTTCGTCGAGGGTGGCCTGCACGCGGACATCGGCGTCGCCGTCACGCGGCTTGCGATAGTCGAGCACGGAGGGAATGCCGTTGATCTTGACGTCGCCCCTGATCCAATGCCCGACATTGTTGGCGGTGACCTTGAGCAGTGCGGCCTCGACCTTCTGCCCCATGACCATGCGTTCGGCGGCGAAGTTCGCAACGTCCATGTTGATGGTGTAGAGCGAAGAGCCGGGTGCCAGATCTTCTTTGAGCGGCAGCGCCAGCGTGACCTGCGCAGTCAGCGTGCCGCGGCTGGTGGTCGGCTCCACCGGCGCGTTGGAATAATCGCGCAACCGCTCCAAGCTTAACAGTTCGGCAGCGGCCGGCACCGACCCATCGAGGCGGAAGCGGATCTTCGCCGGCGGCGCCTTGGGGAAGGTGTCGGGTACTTCGAACACGCCGTTGGTGATGGAGAGTTTGCGGCCGGGTGATATATCGACATTGCCGCGGCCGACGTTGATGACCGCCGTGCGGCCGGAAATGTGCATGTTGACGTCGGCATCGCGGATCGCCGGCAGGCCTTCGACCGGCCGGATCTCGGCGCTGTGGCCGATGATCTGGATCAGCAAGCCGTCATCGGGAACGGGCGGGCCGCTCGATTTGAGGGTGGACCACGGGGCGTTGGTCGAGACGTCCAGCCGCTCGACCGTTCCGGCCTGAACGTGGTCGAGGAACCAGGCGCGCACCTTCGATGCCACCGTGGCCGGCCAAAGCCGCTTCAGGGCCGCAACGGACATGCGCGTGCTGGCGATTCCCGCCGTGAGCCGCGGATCGTCGCCGGAAAAATCCAAGCTGCCGGTGAGCGCGACACCGAGATCGGTATTGCCCACTTCGCTCGGCTCGAGATCGATGCGCTGCTTGGCGGGATTGATGCGCAGCTGCAGCCGAACGCGGCTCAGAACCAGCGCATTCGGATCGACCGGCGCGGCCGCGAGCACCGCGCTGCCGCCGGAAATTTGCAATCCCCAAATGCCGCTCCCGTCCTGCGGCGCGTCCAACTGCGCGAGCAAGGTGATGCGGCTGCCGCCGGATATCACCTGAAACGGCGCGAGCAGCGCCTGCCGGCCTTTGTCCCAATTCAGGCTGATCTCCGCGCGATCGATCGGAATGCGCACGAGCGGATCGTCGAGATCGCTGATGGTGCCCTTCTCCACCACGATGCGGCCGTCAAGCAAATGCGGGATGCCGTCGGGACCGACATCGGCCCGGATGCGGCCGGATAGCGGCAAGTCCGCCTCGTATTGGTCGGCGCTCAGCCGCATGGCGAGCATCACGTCCTTGGTCGAGAGCTTTTGCGTTTCGACGTCGATGATGCGGTGCCCCTGCTCGCCCGGCGTCATCGCCGCGCGCATGTGCCAAGGCCGCTCGGCGGCTTGCGAGCCGAGTGCAACCGCGATGCCGCCACCCTTGGGCCGCGTTACGCTCAGATCGATGTTGGTGAACGTCCAGCGCTTGCCATTGCGCTCATCGTCGACGGTGAGGTTGCCGTCTTGCAGGCCGATCTCGGTGAGGTCGCGCCCGTCAAGGCCGCTCGCGTCGAGACTCTCGATCCACGCGAGCAGCGCGGCCAGGTCGGGGACGCCGCTACGCGCGGTTGCCGACGCGGTTGGAGCAGCCGCGGCCGGGGGCGCAGCGGGGGCAGCCGCCGCGGCGCGATCGAGCTTTGCCCGCGAGGATGCCGGCTGCGGGAGAACGGGCGCGGAGACGGCCGAAGCGGTGACCAACGGGCGCTTGGTGCTGCCGGCGAAGACGGTCACCTTGCTGTCCGACTCGATGCGCACCGCCATCTCGGCGCCGACCAAGCTCAGGCGCTCCGCGCGGATGCGACCGAAAAGCAGATTCGCACCGGAGATGCCGACTTCCGCCTTGGGAGCGCTCGCGACCACGGTTCCGTCGGCGTCGCGCACCACGATGTCGCGGATGCGCAGCGAGGTGCGTGCCTTGTTGGCGTCACGTTCGAGCTGGGTGCCGCCAATCTCAACCTCGTGCCCGGCCCCGAAATTTTCCTGGATCGCCGCGGTCAGCCATGGGGTCGCGATATCGAGTTCGATCGGGCCACTCGACAGCCGCCACAAAAACGCGACCAGTGCGAGCGCCACAACGCCGCCAGCCGCGGCGCCGATCAATGCGAACCGGCGCAGCCGCGGACACCACGTGCGCAACCGCATTCGGCCTTCGACGCAACGAGACGAGGTCAGCGGGGATGGCGAGGCGCGGCGACTCTCATGGTCGGCGTCAGTCGGTGCGGCCGGCGCGCACAACTGCTCCTTGAGGCTCGCCTCCAGCTTCAGGAGTGCCTCGAGACTAGGATAAGCTGGCCCTGGCGCCATGCCCCGACTTGGCGTCCCCTCGACCACCGATTCCGCCTCGCGTGCGCACGCGATGTCTATGGCGAACCGGCCCCCCTGCCCGATCGACAACCCCCGTCAGAACGGTCGACCTGGCGGCACTCTCCCGTGCCCCTTCGGCCGTCATTGAAAGCCCGGAAAAGGGACGAAAGGAAGGCCGCTTAGGCCGCCAAAAGGGGACAAATCAGCCGATCCCTCGAAGCAGGGGTAAAGCCGGCGAGGGCCGCCCTCTGTGCCGCTCTGCGTCGATCCGCGGTCGCCAATCGCCCCGGCCCATAAATCATTGATTTTTCGAGACTTTAGGTAACGACCGGCGGACCTCATGCGCGTTCGAAAGGTCACGGCCGATCCGCTCCTGGGTGCGGACGGGTTTTGGACCCAACGCGGCCTCGGATCCTATCGATGTCCATCGCCGATGCCAGGACATGCGCTGCTGGTTCTGCGCCCCTCGTTGCGATTCCCGGAAAATTAACCCTATCGCTTGGAAGTGACGCGAGTTAGCCGGCACGTAATACCGCCCGGCGTAAGGGACTGGCGGGGAGCGTGAATGCCTCGTCGGCCATCTGCACAGCATTATTCCAGCCGGTCTTATGGCTCGCGTCCTGTCAACGAGCGTCGGGCGCGGCTCGGACCAATCGCCTTCTGGGTCGTGATCGGCACGCTCGTCGCCATGACGGCGTGGACCATCGCCACCATCACCTATTTCGCCTTCCGTGAAGACGTGCTTGCCGGACTGCTCGCGCGGCAGGCGCAGATGCAATTCGCCTACGAAGACCGCATTGCCGAGCTGCGCGCCCGGATCGACCGCTTTTCGAGCCGCCAGGTGATCGACCAAGAAGAATACGACAAGAAGCTCGAGCAAATTCTGCGCCGACAAACGGCATTGGAGTCGCGCGGGGGCGCTCTCAATGGCCTCGGCGACGCCACCGCGTCGATCAAGCAACCTGCGCGCGGCGGCTTGAGCGGGGCGTTGCGGGCGATCCTACCCAAATCGGTTCACGACAAGCGAAGCTCGGTCGTTCCGTCGGACGGCGCGACGATCGATTCGCGCACGGGCCTTCTTGCCAATACTGCCGCCGGGATCGGCGGCACCATCGAGCGCGTGCAAGCTTCGCTCGATCGCCTCGAGCAGCGCCAAACCGCGATGGTCGGCTCGCTCGCTGAGAATTACGACGCGAAGGCGCGGCGCATGCGCGGCGTATTGGTCGAGCTCGGGCTCGATGCCGGCAAAGCATCCGGTGAGGGCGCGGTCGGCGGTCCGTTCGTGCCGGTCAATGTCGGCAAAGAAGCGATGAGCTTCGAACGGCAGGTGCAGCGAATCCAGACCGCACGCGCGCAAGTGGCTCGGCTCACGCGCACGCTCGCCAGCCTTCCCGTGCGCAAGCCGGTCGACGGCGCGCTCGATCTGCAGTCGGGCTTCGGCGTGCGCACCGACCCGTTCTTGGGCTCGCCGGCGATGCACACCGGGCTCGACCTCCATGGCGAGACCGGCAATCCGGTGCGCGCCACTGCGGATGGCACGGTGGTCGCCGCGGGCTGGAGCGGCGGCTACGGCCGCGTGGTGGATATCGACCATCACAATGGGCTATTGACGCGCTACGGTCACCTGTCGGCCATCGATGTTCGCGTCGGCCAGTTGGTCAAGAGCGGGCAGATCGTCGGCAAAGTCGGTTCGACCGGACGCTCCACCGGTCCGCATCTGCACTACGAGACGCGGCTCAAAGGCGAGGCCGTCGATCCGCAGCGATTCTTGCGCGCAGGAGAAAAACTCGCCGGCAATCTCTGACGCGGCCTACTCGACGTCTTCCACTTCTTTGGGCCCCGTGCCGAACGCCTTCTGCGCCAGCGCCGCTTCCATGAACTGATCGAGGTCGCCGTCGAGAACGGCTCCCGTGTTCGAGGTCTGCACCCCCGTGCGCAGATCCTTGACCATCTGGTAGGGCTGCAGCACGTAGGAGCGGATCTGATGGCCCCAGCCGATGTCGGTCTTGGCGGCCTGCTCGGCGGCGGCTTTTTCCTCGCGGCGTTTCAATTCGCGCTCGTAAAGGCGCGCGCGCAGCATCTGCCACGCCTGCGCGCGGTTGCGATGCTGCGAGCGGTCGTTCTGGCACACCACCGCGATGTTGGTCGGAATGTGGGTGAGACGCACCGCCGACTCGGTCTTGTTGACGTGCTGGCCGCCGGCGCCGCCGGCCCGCATCGTGTCCACGCGCACGTCGGATTCCTTGATGTCGACGGTGATGCGATCGTCGACCACCGGATAAATGTTGACGCTGGCGAACGAGGTATGGCGGCGCGCGTTGGCATCGAAGGGCGAGATGCGCACCAGCCGATGCACGCCGTTCTCGGTCTTGAGCCAGCCGAAGGCGTTGCGCCCTTTGACCTGAACCGTTGCCGACTTGATGCCCGCGGCTTCGCCTTCGGTCTCTTCCAGCCACTCGATCTTGTAGCCGTGCCGCTCGGCCCAGCGCGTATACATGCGAAGCAGCATGCTAGCCCAATCCTGGCTCTCGGTGCCGCCCGCCCCGGCGTGCACTTCGAGATAGGTATCGTTGGTGTCGGCCTCGCCCGAGAGCAGCGCCTCGAGCTCGCGCCGCGCCACCTCGGCCTTGAGCTTCTGCAGCGCCGCTTCCGCCTCGGCAACGGCTTTCTGATCTTTCTCGGCCTCGCCGAGCTCGATCATGGTCAGCTGGTCGTCGAGCTCCTGTTCGACGCGGGCGATGGCAGTGAGCTGGTCTTCGAGCGCGGTGCGCTCCTGCATCACGCGCTGTGCGCGCTGTTGGTCGTTCCACAACGTGGGGTCTTCCGCCTGCTTGTTGAGTTCATTCAGCCGCGCGCGCGCCTTGTCGACGTCAAAGATGCCTCCTCAGCAGCCCGATCGACTGCTTGATCTCGTCGACGATGTTTTGAATTTCCGCGCGCATGGGTCACCCTCGGGGGCGATCTCCGCGGATCGCCGCCGGCGGATGTAGCGACTGCGCGGCAACGACGCAATGGGCGTCTGCGCCTCAAACCAAGTACGACGACGTCGGGGTGGCGGCGGCGGTCGCGCAAATAAACGAGCGGCGGAACAGCGCCGAAATAGATTGCGGGCCAATCGCTCTTTCTCTAGCCTGCCCCAGTTTTTCTCATGATGTGACTCGCCGATGCCGCGCCGCTTGCCCCCGCTCAACGCGCTCAAGGCCTTCGAGGCCGCGGCCCGCCACGAGAGCTTCACGCGCGCCGCCGAGGAGCTCTGCGTCACGCAAGGCGCCGTCAGTCACCAGGTGAAGGCGCTCGAGGCCGAGCTCGGGCTGAAATTGTTCAATCGCGAGCGGCAGCGGCTGGTGATCACCGAGGCGGGCCGCGCTTATCTCGTGGTGGTGCGCGATGCGTTCGATCGGATCGGCGATGGGACCGAGCGGTTGCTGCAACGCCAGAGCGGCGGCGCGCTCACTGTCAGCACCTCGCCCAACTTCGCCGCGAAGTGGCTCGTCCACAGGCTCGGCCGCTTCGCCGAGGCCCATCCCGAGATCGATCTCAGGGTCAGCGCATCCATGCATCACGTCGACTTTGCGCGCGAGGACATCGATCTCGCCATTCGCCACGGCGACGGAACGGCCCCCGGCCTGCACGTCACGCGTCTGTGCACGGAGGAGCTGTTTCCGGTGTGCAGTCCGAAGCTACTGAACGGGCGCAAGGCGCTGCGTACGCCAGCAGATCTTGGCCGCTTCACGCTCCTGCACGTCAGCGATCGGGACGGCTGGCGCCAATGGCTCGACTTTGCCGGCGTCGATGGCGTCGACCCTACGCGCGGCCCGGTTCTCAACCAGGCAAGCATGGCGATCGATGCCGCGGTCGACGGCCAAGGCATCGCGCTCGCCCGCACGGCGCTTGCCGCCTGGGATTTGATCGGCGGCCGACTGGTGC
>Ga0306926_10001821_pt1 | contig 21313 bp, 19 predicted proteins | sample flu12Cox44000178_FD_203759 | JGI IMG/M metagenome (GOLD analysis project Ga0306926, IMG submission 203759) | Lab enrichment of tropical soil microbial communities from Luquillo Experimental Forest, Puerto Rico - flux8day.12C.oxic.44.000.178 (v2)... | ecosystem: Environmental > Terrestrial >...
GGATTTTTAAGGGCAGCTTGCGGCCGTTTAAGGGCGAGGATCGCCGTCAGCCCCGGTTCGCGTCCAAAAGCGGACGCGAAGCTGGGGCACCATCGTTCATCTTGGTTCGCGGAAACGCACGCCGTTGTTTACAATAGAGGATTGTCATGAATCTTCCAGCCATTCAAGCAGCCTTGCGCGAGAGAAATATTGATGCCTGGCTGTTCTACGACCATCATCACCGCGACCCGATCGCGTACCGCGTGCTGGGACTGCCCGGTTCCATGATGGTGACTCGCCGCTGGTTCTACCTGATTCCCGCCAAGGGCGAGCCGCGCAAACTCGTGCACCGCATCGAGGCCGGACACCTCGACTCTCTCCCGGGACCCAAACAGGTGTATTCGGGCTGGCAGGAACTGTTCGAGCAGCTTAAGACGCTGCTCACCGACTCTCAGAACATCGCGATGCAGTACTCGCCCAACAATCTTGTCTTCACCGTTTCGCTGGTCGATGCCGGCACCATGGACCTGGTTCGCGGAATGGGCAAGGACGTGGTCAGCGCCGCCGACCTGATCGCTCAGTTTGAAGCCACCTGGACCGACGAGCAGATCAAGACGCATTTCGAGGCGCGGGATTCGGTGGACCGCATAACCTCGGCTGCCTTCCAGGAAATCGGCCGGCGCGTGCGCAATGGCGGCACGAACGAATATTCGATGCAGCAATGGATTTTAGAGGCCTTCCGCCGCGAGAACCTCGTCACCGACGATCCGCCCGTAGTGGCGGTCAACGCCAACAGCGGCAATCCACACTATGAGCCCCATGCCGAGGGTTCCGCCCCCATTCGCGATGGCGACTTCGTACTGCTCGACATCTGGGGCAAAAAAGACGTCCCGGGCGCGGTGTACTACGACATCACCTGGACGGGCTACATCGGCAAAGCGCCGTCCGACAGGCAGCGCGAGATTTTCCAGGTCGTGCGCGATGCCCGCGACGCTGGAGTGAAGACCGTGCTCGAGGCCATCGGTGCCGGGCAGCACATCGCCGGCTGGCAGGTGGATCGGGCCACGCGCGACACCATCAAGAAAGCGGGCTACGGCGACTACTTTATCCATCGCACGGGTCACTCGATCGGCACCGAAGTGCATTCCAACGGCGCCAATATGGATGACCTCGAGATCCATGACGAGCGCCAGATCCTGCCCAACTCCTGCTTCTCCATTGAACCCGGCGTGTATCTTCCCGAGTTCGGCGTGCGCAGCGAGGTCAATGTGCTGGTCCGCCCTGGGCGTGCGGAAGTAACGGGCAAAATCCAACGCGAGATCGTGATCATCTGAATGGCGAACCCATCCCCCGTAAAAACGAAACAATCTGAGCAGGATGCCGCGGGTCCGGTAAGCACCATGTCCGTCCTCGCGCCCGCCATCGGCTGGCTGATTCCCGGAGCTGGACACCTCATTCAGAAGCGATGGGGGCGTGGCGTTCTCCTGATGCTCTCGATTTTCACCATGTTCTTCCTCGGTCTGGCGATGCAGGGGCGCGTCTACAAACCCAATGGCGGCGACATTCTCGATATGCTGGGCTTCGTCGGAAACATCGGCGCCGGCGGCCTTTATATCGTGACCCGAGCCATGGACTGGGGCCACGGCGCCATTTCTCACGCCACCGCCGACTATGGCACCAAGTTTCTGATTGTCGCCGGCCTGCTCAACTTCATTACCGTCGCCGACGCCTACCACATCGCCATCGGGAAAAAGCCATGACGATCACCCTCTCGCACTTCACCAGCGCTGTCCTGTTCTCAATCTTCGCCTCGGTGGTCTTCGGGATCACTCAGCGCAACACCCCGCAGGAGATGGTCCGCTACGGACTCTATTGCTTCTCCATGTTCCTCGGAGGAGTGATCCTGGCGGGCTGGGTGATGTGGCTGATTCGCAGGTAGTCGCCAGTCGTCAGTCGTCGGCTAAGAGGCAGCCTACAGAGGCGCCGACGGGCGGGGACGCCCGTCACTCCACTGACACCTGCAGATAGAGTCTTTCGCTGAAGACTGATGACTGGTCTTGTTACTGTTCCCACACAAACGCATCAAAGATCCGCTGCGAATCGAACCCCAGCCGCCGATAGAGTTCGACCGCCCGCGCATTCGCTTCCGTCACCGTGAGCGAGAGCATAGAGAATCCGCGCTTGCGCAACGCATTCCCCGTGCAGGCTAGCAACGCTTCTCCCACACCCCGCGACCGATACTCCGGCAACACGCAAACCTGCGTGACATGCCCCACATCGTGACGGACGCGCGAACACAAGATCAGCCCGGCAATTTGCCGCGTGATTTTATGCGTAGCTACAAAGGAAGACTCCGCATCAAAAATCCCGCAGCCGGGAAAGCGGACAATGTTATTCAGAAAACGCAGCGACCCGCTCAGACTCCGGTATTGATCGTTGATCTCGGCATCCACGTGCCCGCGGTAGGCAGCCGTGATCACAGCCGCGGCCGATTGATAATCCCCTTCCGTCCAATTGCGGATCTCGAAGTCCGGATATACCGAGGGCGCGGGCCGTCCCGGCTTGCTCAAAGACATCGCCATGAACAGCCGTGGATGCCGACGGAACCCCTGATCCAGAAACGGACGCGCCAGCACTCCCGCTTCGTGAACCAGCAGTTGAGCCTCGACGCGATGGATTCCGGGCGACTGTTGCAGCGTCTCGATCACGTGCATGAGCAACCGCGATTCGACGACATGCGGCTCGGGAAGGCGTTCGCCGTTGGAGACGAACAAATCTCCGATCACCCCCTTGCTGCCTTCATACACAAAAAACGTGTAGCCAAAAATGCGGCCGCGATCGACGGCGGCGTATCCGGGCAGGATCTTCGCATCGAGATATCGCAGGATCATGTCCGCCGAACCGCTGTAGTCCCATGACAGAAGGCGCGACCAGACCTGGGTTTCGTGGTCCAACAAGGGGCGCACATCGACGGAGGAAAAATGTCTTAGATCGAGGATCTCCACGGGTCTCCCGTGCGGCCTCGGCAGCGGAATCCTGAGGGGCACGAACCAAGCAGTCTAGTTGCTTCTCGCCGTCAGAGGCAAACCAACCGGCGCCAGCGTCGTTAACGAGGAGGGTTCGTCTCCATGGGTTCGCGTAATTCGACTCTAGATGGAGTCTCCCAGCGCAAAGCTTCGCCAGGTGAAGGAGCGGCCGACCGAGCGACCCAGTAGAAATCGAAATGCTGCAATGCATAGTTCCCCAGATAGGTCACTCTCCGGCTGCCAATGAATTGCGAAATCGCCGACCGCGTTCCTTCCGGTGCGACCAGCAGATGCTCGGTCATCGGCACCTGCTTGGACTCATATCGGCTGATCGGCTGGTTCAGATAGAACGCCAGCCCAAACTCGATCTCGCGTCCAATCCCCAAGACCGCAACCGGCAGAGTCCTGGTCTCCATCGATGCCAGCTGGAACGCAACCGGACGCGCCGAAAGCTTTTCATCCAGCACGGGCGCGCCAATTCGTATCAGCGCAGCCACTGCCAGCGTCACTGGAATCAAGGTCACGAAATACAGCGGGCGCAACCCCAGCCTCCCTCGAAGCGTCACCCCAATGCCGATCGCCACCCCGAGCGCGACCGCAGAAGTGAGCACCGTCACGGTTCCCCAGGGCAGCCGGTGCTCGAGCAACAAGGACGCGATCAGCACTGACGGAACGAGCAGCCCTCCCGCAAGCAGCGCATGAGCCCCGATCAGCCATTGTGGCGGACGATCCTCTGCCTCTACGTGTCTGCGCACGTATTCCACCACCAGCAAAGGTCCCGCCGGAATCGCCGGCAGGATGTATCCCGGCAACTTCGACTGCGAAAGCGAAAAGAAGACAATTGGCACCAGCAACCAGATCACAAGAAATACATTCAGCGCATCCTTGTGGGTTGCGGTCAGGTGGCGTTCCTGCCACCAGGCACGTCCAACCTCGTTGAGAGACGTCAGCGCGAACAGCGTCCACGGCAAGAGCCCCAGCAAGGCAACCGGAAGGTAGAACCAAAAAGGCTGCGGGTGATGGTAGAGATTGGTTCCGAAGCGGGCCAGGTTGTGCTCCAGGAGGAAGACGCGGAAGAACTCCGGATGCGCGTGTTGAATCGCCGCATACCAAGGCGCGGCAACCGCAAAGAAGAGCACCATCCCTGGCGGCCACAGCGTCCGCAGCACTCGGCGAACGTCCCGGGCAGCTACTGCGAACAACAGGATCACCACCCCAGCCAGCGCCACTGCCACCGGGCCTTTGGCCAATACCCCGAGCGCGGAAAAAACGTAGAAAGCCGCCAGCAGGAGCTTGTGGCCCGTCTCCCACCACACATACCAGCAAAGCATGGCGAGTGAGAACATCGCTGCCAGCGGCGTGTCGGTTGACGCAGAGTGGGCGAATCCCACGATTCCCGCAACCGACGCAGCCATCAGCGCGCCGTCGAGCTGAAACCCAGGGCGCAGCTTGCGCAGAAACAGGTACACGCCCGCCACCAGCAGCGACGCGTCGATGGCCGAAGGCCAGCGCGCTGCCCAGTCGCGCACGCCAAAGAGGCTGTACGCGGCGATGGCCTGCCAGTAGTACAGGGGAGGCTTCTCCAGCCAGGCATCGCCGCCCAGTGTGGGAGTGACCCAGTCATGCCGCGCCCACATTTCGCGGGCAACCTGCGCGTAGCGCGGTTCGTCGGCCCCAACCAGGCCGAATTGCCCTAACCCGTAGAAGAAGAGAAATACACAGAAACCGGCGAGCAAAATCCATTCGCGGACGCGTTGGCTCACCGGGGCGCTCGCCCGGAGCGAATCTTGGCGATCAGCATAGGCGGCTATTCTATCGGGAATCTCAGCCGAATTTGTTCCAGCATGCGAGCGACCGCGATCGAGAGCGGCCCCTCGATCGAGCAACCGCTCGCGCACTCATGGCCGCCGCCGCCGAACTCTTCGGCGACCGCCGCCACGTTCAGCTTGCCCTTGCTCCGCAGGCTTACCCGGTAGCGCCCATCGGGAGTCTCGCGGAAGAAAGCGGCGATTTCCACGTCGCCGATCGAGAGCGCGTAGTTGACGATCCCTTCGCAGTCCTCTTCCTTGGCCTGACTGCGCTCCATCTGCTCGCGAGTGATCCAGATCCAGGCCAGCGGGCCTTCCCGGTGCAAGTTGGAAAGAGCAGATCCGAGCAGCCGCATCTTGGCGGTTGAGTGGGCGAAGTAGATATTGCGCGCACATTGCGCGGGGTCTGCTCCAGCCAGCACCAGTTCGCGGGCGAGCGTAAAGGTATGTTCGTTCGTCCCGCGGAACATGAAGGAACCCGTGTCGGTCATGAGCGCGGTGTAAAGGCAGGTGGCGATTTCCGGGGTGAGCACCACCCCGGCCTCGCGCCCCAGCCGGAACACCATCTCGGCGGTCGCGGTAGCTTCCGGATCGATCCAGTTGACGTGCGCAAATGGTCGTCCACTTAAATGGTGGTCGATGCTGATGAGGAACTGGTGTTCCAACCCCTCGAGCCGCGTGCGCTGAATGCTGTCGCACTCCAGGATGATGGCCGCCTCGTAGTTGCCATTCACTCGGTCAGCCTGCACCACGCGATCGGCAAACGGCAGGGGCTGGTAGATGCGGGGAACGGGATCATGCAGCACCACCTCGGCATCCTTGCCGAGACGGCGAAGGATCTCGCAGCACGCCAGCGCCGATCCGATCGCATCGCCATCGGGACGGGTATGCGAGGTGAGCAGGAACCGCTTGCGTTGCTCGATGTGGTGGAGAACCTCTCTCAACATACGCCTAGGTCTGCCGCGTGCGCGGCGTCCGCACCTTCTTGCGGGTGCGCGCCAGCAACTCGTCGATCCTTGCCTCGTACTGTTGCGAACGGTCCTGAACGAAAATCAACTCCGGAGGGCGCCGCAAATGCAGGCGTTCCGCCAGTTCCCGGCGGATGTAGCCGGTGGCGGCCAGCAGGCCTTCCATGCTGGCGTCTGCGGCCTCCTCATCGCCTTCGACGACCACCATTACACGGGCCGAGCGTGAATCTGGCGCCAGCTGCACTTCGCTGACGTTGACCAGTCCGATTCTCGGGTCGCCCAATTCCCCTTCCAGAATGGTCTCGATCTCCTCGCGCAAGGCCTCGCTGAGCCGTTCGCGATGGTACTTCTGGCCGCGGCGCTCCACCCGGAATGCTCCTTAAGTAAAACGGATGAGAATATCAGAACTCAAGCCGCCCGGGGAGGAGGTCGTCGGCAGCGGCCTGCTTGGAATTCTAGAAAAACTCCACAAACGAATCTGTGATGTCAGCGCCTGTGTTGTTGGCCGTCCGAGCGGCAGCGCGCTCGACGTTCTTCATCAGGCCATCGAGGTAGTCGCGCGAATCTGAAATCGAAACCACTCCGATCGTGGCGCGGTTCCACAGGTTGCTGGGGGCCAACTCCGCGATCGCCACATTGAACTGACCGCGCAAACGGTCTTTCAGGCTGCGCACCACCTGCCGCTTGTCTTTCAGGGAATGGGCAGCTTCAATGCTGAGTTCGAGAGTGAGAAAAGCGATCATTTCAGTGGTCAGTGGGCAGTCGACAGTGTTCCGTCCTCATGAACTGGCCACTGACCACGAGCCACTGGCAACTGCTCTTACGCAATCACTTCTGCGGCGATCCGCTCGGTCACAAATGCTTCGATCACGTCTCCGATCTTGATGTCGGAGTAGTTGGCGATCGCGATTCCGCATTCCATACCGTTGCGGACCTCGCTGGCATCATCCTTGAAGCGCCTTAGTGAAGCGACCTTGCCCTTGAACACAACGACGTTGTCACGCAGCAGGCGGACTTCGGAATCGCGCTTGATCAGACCATCGGTCACCTGGCAGCCGGCAATCGTGCCGACCTTCGGGATGCGGAACGTTTCGCGCACGTCGGCGCGTCCCTGGTACGTCTCCTTGATGGTCGGCTCCAGCAGCCCGGTCATGGCGCGCTTGATCTCGTCCTGCAGCTCATAAATGATCGAGTGCAGGCGGATGTCGACCTTGTCCTGCTCGGCCAGTTCCTGCGCCTTGCGCTCGGGGCGAACGTTGAATCCGATGATGATCGCGTTCGACGCCGAAGCTAGCAGCACGTCGGATTCGGTAATTGCTCCCACCCCTGCGCGCAACACCTTCAGGCGCACTTTCTCGTTGGACAGCTTCAAGAGCAGGTCGCTCAGCACTTCGACCGATCCGCCCACGTCGCCCTTCAGGATGATGTTGAGTTCCTTGGTCCCGGCCGTCTTGAGCTGTTCCGCCAGGCCTTCGAGCGAAACCCGCGAACTCTTCGCCAAAGCTGCTTCGCGCGCTTTCTGCTCGCGGTACTCGGAGATGCCTCGTGCCTTGTCGCGATCGGCGACGACAACGAACTGGTCGCCGGCCTGGGGCAAGCCTTCCATGCCGAGGATCTCGACCGGTGTCGAGGGCGGCGCTTCTTCCAGTTGTGCGCTGCGATCGTCAAACATAGCGCGCACTTTGCCGTAGACGTTGCCGACCACGAAGTTGTCGCCCGTGCGCAGAGTCCCGTCCTGCACCAGCACGGTAGCCACCGGGCCGCGACCGCGATCGAGTTTTGCTTCAAGCACAACGCCGCTCGCCGAACGCGTGGGATTCGCGCGCAATTCCTGTAGGTCCGCCACCAGGCAGATCATTTCCATCAACAGGTTGAGGTTTGTCTTTTTCTTTGCCGAGACATCGACGAAGACAGTCGTGCCGCCCCAGTCTTCCGGCATCAGCCCGCGATCGGCCAGTTGCTTCTTCACACGATCGGGCATGGCCTCGGGCTTGTCGATCTTGTTGACGGCAACGATGATTGGCACTTCTGCTGCGTGGGCGTGATCGATGGCCTCCAGAGTCTGCGGCATCACGCCGTCGTCGGCTGCCACGACCAGCACCACAATGTCGGTAGACTTTGCGCCCCGCGCGCGCATGCGCGTAAAGGCTTCGTGACCGGGCGTGTCGAGGAACACGATCTCGCGTCCGTAAGCCGGAGACTCGGAATCCTGCACCTGCACTTTGTACGCACCGATATGTTGTGTGATCCCGCCGGCCTCGCCTTCGGCAACGGCAGTGGAACGAATCGAGTCGAGCAGCGTCGTCTTGCCGTGGTCGACGTGGCCCATGATGGTGACCACGGGCGGACGCGGCACGGCTTCGGTGGCGCCATCCTCGCTGGTTGCAGCCGCTTCGGCAATTTCCTTCTGGGCCTGTTCTTCGAAGCTGATGACGTTGGTCTCTGCACCGAAGAAGCGCGCCATCTCGCTGGCCAGTTCCGCATCGAGGGTCTGGTTGATGGTGGCAAACACACCGCGCACCAGCAGGCGTGCAATCAGGTCCTTCGCACGGATCCCCAGCTTCTCGGCCAGGTCCTTCACGCTGATGCCTTCTGTAATGGTGATGTTTCGCGTAATCGGCTGCGGCTCGTTCGAGAGCGACAACCGGGGCGGCGGAACGTAGCCCTTCATCGGGCCTTCCTTCACACCGCGCGGCACGTAGCGCTGGCCCGGACGCCGCGACGGCCCACCCGGACGGCTCCCCGGACGCGTGGGCCCGGGAGGCGCGAGCGGCGCTCCCGGCCCAACTCCCAGCGGACGGGCACCGGTCGGCGACTGCCGCGTCGGATGCATCGGGCGACGCTCTCCCGGACGCAGCGGCGGACGCGGCCCTCCCGGCACTTGCGGACGAGGACGCTGAAAGATCGGTTGCCCTGGCACCGGGCGCCCCGGTGCAGGACGGTTCGCTCCAATCGGCACTCCCGGTTGTGGAGGCTTCGGCGGCGGAGCCTTGTACACCGGTCGCGGACCCGTCTGCGGAACAATCATTCTCGGCTGCACGGGCGGAGGAGCTGTGGGCTTGGGCGGAGCCGGAGCAGCCGGCGTTGCCGAAGCGGCGGGAACCGCGGCGGGCGGAGCGCTGGCCTGGGCTTGAATCTCGGTTGTCGCACTCGCCGGAGGAGCCGGCGAGACCGGCGGACGCGGTGGGGCCGCCACCGGGGGCGCACTCGAGACTGGCGCCGCGGGCGGAGCAGGCGGTTTCACCGGCGCGGTCGGAGGCATCACTGGAGGTCTTGCCACCGGGCGGGCCACGGTCTGCGGCGTAATCAGTCGCGGGGCGGGCGCGGGAGGCGCGGGGGGCTTGGCCACCGCTGGAGTAGCGGTCGTCGCGGCCGGTGGTGCGGCTGCGGCCGGCTTGGCTTCCAGGGGAGGAGCCGCCGGACGCGCGGGGGCTGCTGGCGCGGGAGTCTCCTTCTGTTTTGTGATCAGCTTGAGCACATCCCCGGGCTTGGAGATGTGCGAGAGGTCAATCTTGGTCTTGATTTCGTCCGTCTCACGCGTGGCTCGAGACGAACGGCTCGGCGCGCTCTGCGCCTCAGCGGCCCGGAAGTGGGCCCGCACTTTCTCTGCCTCGTGTTCTTCCACGGAGCTGGAGTGCGTCTTTTTCTCAGTGATCCCAACTTCGGTCAGCACGTCGAGGATCGCCTTGCTCTTCACCTCGAGTTCTCTGGCCAGATCGTTGATTCGAATCTTACTCATCCGCCCTTTCCTGGCACCCACCTGCTCCCTAAGTCTTCATAGCGTCCTCACGGAGTTGGCGTTGCGCGCCGCTCCCGCCGTTGCCTGCCGAGAGCGGTCCATCCCGATCATTGCTTTGGTTCGGCGGGGGTGTCTTCCTCTCCGCCTTCGGCCTGCGCGGTCGCTTCCTCGACGGCGTCGGGCGCCGTCTCTTCCGCCACCGCGGCCATTTCCTGGATCTCGCCTTCGGCCGGAACTTCTTCCGCAGGGGGCTGGCCCTCTGCCCCTTCGGCAGAGAGTTCCTGCGTTTCACCTTCCGCTGCCGCCGCCGCTTCCCCGCCCTCTAGGCTGGAAAAGTAATTATTGACCGCCAGACTGATTTTTTCCACCGTTTTGGGCCCGATGCCCTCGATGGCTTCCAATTGCTCCGGCGTCATGTCGGCCAGTGCTTCGACGGTCGTGATGCCGGCCGCGCCCAGCTTCTCCACCAGCCCTTCACCCAGCCCCGGCACGTTCTCGAGAGGCGTTGCCGTCTGCGAAGTGAGCGCCGACATCTGCTGCTCCACTTCCTGCCGCTTCTCTTCCTCGCTCTTGATGTCGATCTTCCAGCCCAGCAGCTTGGCCGCCAGCCGCACGTTCTGTCCCTTCTTGCCGATTGCCAGCGACAACTGCGTATCATCGACCACCACTTCCAGGTGCTTTTCGCTGGGATCGATCACCGTGACGCGGCTCACCTTCGCCGGTTGAAGCGCCTTCTCCGCGAATGTCACCGGATCTTCGTGGTACTCGATGATGTCGATCTTCTCCCCGCGCAGCTCGCGGATGATCGACTGCACGCGCATGCCTTTCATGCCCACGCATGCGCCCACCGCGTCCACATCTTTGTCTTTCGACATGACAGCAATCTTCGTGCGTTCACCGGCTTCACGCGCAATTGCGCGAATCACCACGGTGCCGTCATAAATCTCAGGCACTTCGGTCTGGAACAGGTTCTGCACCAATTCCGGTGCCGCCCGCGACACCACCACCTGCGGTCCCTTGGAAGCTTTCTCGACGCGCACAATCACCACCCGCACGCGCTCGCCGATCGCGAACGACTCCAGTCGCGACTGTTCTTTGCGCGGCATGCGCGACTCGGCCTTGCCGATATCGAAGATCACATCCGGACCCTCGACCCGCTTCACGGTCGCATTCACGATCTCGCCGACGCGCGAAATGTACTCGTTGTAGACGGTGTCGCGCTCGGCCTCGCGCACCTTCTGGAAGATGACTTGCTTCGCCAGTTGCGCAGCGATGCGTCCCAGAATGCCTTCGGTCACCTTCGGGATCTGCAATTCGCCCCCGACTTCGATATTCGGATCGACCTTGCGGGCATCCTCGAGGGTCACCTGCAGCAGCGGATCTTCCACCTGCTCCGGCGTCTCGACCACGCTCTTCACCGCAAACGCCCGGATCTTGCCGGTGTCCTTGTCCAGTTCCGCGCGCAGGTTTTCCTGCGTCTTGTAGTATTTGCGGGTCGCGACCACAATCGCGTCTTCCACCGCACTCACCACAATCTGCGGATCAATTCCTTTTTCCCGGCTCAGCGCGTCGATCGTGTTATAGAGCTCACTTGCCATAAAAGTCAGTTCTCAGTTGTCAGTTCCCAGTTCTCCGATCAGTTGCCTGGCTGACAACTGACAACCGCTAACTGGCAACTGCTCGTCAGACTTCCGGTACTAAATTCGCCTTCTCCACGTTCGCCAGCTCAATCTCGAGCTTCTGCGGAGCCTCTTCCGCCGGACGATGCTTCCTGCGCGCCACGCTTAGATCCAGCGTCAATCGCCCGTCGTGAAAGCTCTCCAGCCGTCCCTCAAAATGACGATTGCCGTTCACCGGTTCGCGCGTCATGAGCTTCACCTTGCTGCCCGCGAAGCGCTCGTAATCGGCCGCTTTCACCAGCTTGCGATCCAGCCCCGGCGATGAAACTTCCAGCACGTAGCTGCTGCCCGGGATCACGTCCTCCACATCGAGGATCGTCCCGAACTCGCGGCTGAACTGAGCGCAGTCCTCGTGCGTCACGCCCGCCGGCTTGTCGAGAAAGACGCGCAGCATGCGGCTCTTGCCCCCGCCGCGCAACTCCACTTCGACCACTTCCAGGCCGCTCGAAGCCGCCACGCGCTCAGCAATGGCGTGCACCCGTTCCGCATCAAATGCCATTTATTCAGTTACTTACGGACACTTGGCGCGGCCGCAAGTAGCCCCAAACTAAAAAGTGGGCTTGCGCCCACTGGTGTGCCTCGCCAAGTGCTGGTACTACACAACAGTATTCAATACATGAATATACGCCCCTCGCTGGCAAAAAACAAACCGTCGGTCGGGCGGAACTTGGGAACCGAAGCCCCCCACATGACCGCGACACTCCCGACCGCTCACGCGGCCGGGAGTGTCGCCTCCACCGCTGCGTCAAACTTCGAGTAGTACTTCTTCACGTCCCCCGCCCCGTACTTCTCGCGGAACTTCTCAGTCACCGACTGGATGGTCTTGGCATCCGTGGTAGGCTGCGCCCGCAGATCGGCCCCTTTCCCTCGCGCCTCAACGCGAATGGTCGGGTTCTTCAGCACGTTCCGGTACCACTGCGTCTGGGAACCTTGGACCGGAAGCAACCAGAGTTTTTCGCCTTCCAGCACAAACCACACGGGAAGCGAAATCGTCTTCCCCGACTTCCTCCCGGTCACCGAGATATGAATTTCGTTGGTTTTTGAAAGCCGTTCCTTGAGAGCATCGTTTTGAGTTGTCATATCGACTCCTGGTTGGACAATCAGACTACTCCCGGCGCAGACAGTTCGGATCCCCTCGGGGCGGTTTCCCTTTAGCGATTGACCAGCCTCTGCATCTCCTCCGGATACCGGGCGCCTTGCACCGAAATCTTCGAAGCGGCGAGGTCAATTTGACGCAGATCCTCGGGCTTCAGTGGGATGGTGGCTGCCGCCAGGTTCTCCTCGAGACGATGCAGCTTGCTCGTGCCCGGGATGGGCACGATCCAGGGCTTCTGCGCCAGCAGCCAGGCCAGTGCAATCTGCGCCGGCGTTGCCTTCTTCTGTTGCGCGAATCTCGTCAGGACATCGATCAGAGCCTGATTCGCCCTCCGGTTCTCAGGCGTGAAGCGGGGAACGATGTTGCGGAAATCCTTCGGATCGAACTTGGTGTCTGGGTTGATCTTTCCGGTCAGAAACCCCTTGCCCAGCGGACTGAAGGGAACGAACCCGATCTCGAGTTCTTCGAGCGTGGGGAGGATGTCCGCCTCGGGCTCTCTCCACCACAGCGAGTATTCGCTTTGCAGCGCGGCGACAGGCTGTACTTTGTGTGCGCGACGGATCGTTTTCGCGCCAGCCTCGGAAAGCCCGAAGTGCTTGACCTTGCCTTCGCGGATCAGGTCCTTCACCGCACCGGCCACGTCCTCAATCGGCACGTTCGGGTCAACACGGTGTTGATAGAACAGGTCGATGACCTCGGTCTTAAGCCGCTTGAGCGAAGCCTCCGCCACTTCCTTGATATGCTCCGGCCGGCTATCTAATCCTGCCAACCCGCGCTCTGCCTTGGGATCGATCTTCCATCCGAACTTCGTCGCAATCACCACCTGGTCACGGAAGGAGGCCACCGCCTCTCCGAGCAACTCCTCATTGGTGTACGGACCATACACCTCCGCGGTATCAAAGAAGGTCACGCCGCCTTCGAACGCCGCCCGAATGAGCGCAATTCCATCCTGCTTGTCGACTGCCGGCCCGAGCCCAAAACTCAGTCCCATGCAGCCCAGTCCGAGGGCCGACACCTCCAAACCGTTCTTGCCAAGTTTGCGTTTTTGCATTTTTTCTCCTTATCCATGTCAATGAAATCCGGTTACGATGCTGCCGCAGCCCGCTGCTGCTCCCGCCATTGTGCCGGGGGAATCCCTTCCCATGTGCGAAACGCCCGCACGAAAGAATTCCCATCCTCGTATCCCAGCAGATAGGCCGCTTCATTCAGTTCCAGCACCGGGTTGTTGAGGTAGTGCCGTGCCAGCTGACGGCGCGCATCTTCGAGAACTTTCTGGAAGCTGGCCCCCTCATCCTGCAACCGCCGCTGCAATGTGCGCGTACTGATGTGCAGCGCATCGGCCACATCCTCCATGCTCGGCCGCCGGCCTGTGAGTTGCTGCTGTATAGCTGCGCGAACCCGCTCGGCGAAGCTTTCACCGCCCTTCGCCTGCGTCAGTTCCTCCTCAAACTGCGGGGCCAGCATGGCGAGAAGTTCGGCATTGCGGGTGACGAATGACCGCTGCGCGTCGGCCGCGCGAAACACGATCGCGTCGCGAGCGGTGCCGGAGACCACGGGGCATCCCAGATGGCGTTCAATGGTTTTGACGTGTGCGCGTGGCTGCGTGAACTCAACTCGCACCGGCGACAGGCGCGTCCCCGTACCGTGACGCCCGACCGCGAGTATCCAGGCAAAACAACATTCACTCAGCACCGCCGGTTCGCTTTCGTCGGCCAGCAGCCAGTGGAACTGAACACTCCACTCCTGTTCGTCCTTTTCCTGCCGGATCTGTTCCGGGCAGGTGAGCTGTTTGTAGCGTGCGATGCGGTCGACGGCGGCCCCGAAGTTCTCGCACGAAAGGGCGGCCAGACCTACGGGCGTAAAGCGCTCGGTCCGGTTCTCCGCGCCCAGCCGCAGTCCGATCGCCGGATCGTTGCTGACTTCGCGAATCGCGCGCCACACGGCAAAAAGTTCCTCCGTGCTCAACAGCACGCGAGACTGATCGCGGCAGCTCTGAGGAAGGCCGGCCCGGCGCAGGACGGCCGAGACCGATACGCCCAATTCTTCCAGCTTAAGGAATGTATTGCCCGAGAAACGAAAGTGTTTGTTCATCGCTCTACTCTGATTTGAGAGACGCCATGTCGATCGAGAAGCGATATTTCACATCCGACTTGAGCAGCCTCTCGTAAGCTTCGTTGACCTTCTGGATGGGGATGATTTCCACATCGGCCGTAATGTTGAGCTGGCCGCAGAAGTCGAGCATCTCCTGGGTTTCGGGGATGCCGCCGATCGGCGAACCAGAAAGGCTCCGCCGCCCCATGATCAACCCGAACACGGGAACCGCAAGCGGCTTCTCTGGCGCGCCCACCATTGTGATGTTGCCATCGCGGCGCAGCAAATTGATGTATGCCCCGATGTCATGATCGGCCGAGACCGCATCGAGAATGAAATCAAAGCTGCGCTCATGCTTTTGCATCTCGTTCGCGTTCTTCGAAATGACGACCTCATGCGCTCCCAGCCGCAACGCATCTTCCTTCTTCTTCGGGGAAGTCGTGAAGACCACCACGTGCGCTCCGAGCGCATGCGCAAACTTCACGCCCATGTGTCCCAGTCCGCCCAGCCCGACCACGCCGACCTTTTTGCCCTTGGTGACCCCCCAACGACGCATCGGGGAATAAGTCGTGATCCCTGCACAGAGCAAGGGAGCAACTCCGGCGAGTTTCAGGTTCGACGGCGCGCTCAGCACGAAGCGTTGGTCGACGACAATGCTGTCCGAGTAGCCGCCATAGGTGACACCACCCAGATGCTTGTCGGGAAAGTTGTAGGTCAAGGTGAAGTTCGGGCAGAACTGCTCCATGCCGGCTTTGCACTCGGGGCAGATGCGATCTGAATCCACCATGCAGCCCACGGCTGCCAGGTCGCCGGCCTTGAATTTTGTAACGGCAGAGCCCACCTTCGTGACCCGGCCCACAATCTCGTGCCCCGGTACGCAGGGATATACCGTCGGCATCGCCTCCTTCCACTGGTTGCGGACCTGATGCAGGTCTGAGTGGCAGATGCCGCAATACAGGATTTCGATCTGAACGTCTTGTGCGGTTGGATCGCGCCGCGCGATCGTAGTGGAGGCCAGCGGCGAAGTCGCACTCCCAGCGGAATAAGCTTTAGCGTTGTGCATGGACGCTAATCTAGATGGTCGCGGGCTCTCTTGATATGCAGAACACGCCATTGTGCATGCAGAATACGCCAAGCGCGGACCATTCAGGGACAGCCGCCTCGGCTGTCGAGCCGTGCGTCGGTTCAGTCTCGGGGCGATCACGCCGATTCTTATGAAATCAAAGATTTTCCGGGATTTTTTGTGTAATCTGCTGGCCCCCGGGGGCAGACACAGCCCAAAGATCCCTTCGACGGGTTGCAAGGGAATCGTCTCACCGGCCGGAGAAAGTCGGGGACCCTAACCTGAGGCTCTCGAAGTTTCTTATTGCAGCGCTGACTGGGTCAGTTTGACGGCGCAGTATGGCATGGCGGCGCCTCCACGAACGTGACAGTTTTGACCGTTAACTCCTCCTGCCGCGGCGCTGGAGAAATAGACGTTGGTGCCCCCATTTGCAACCTGGTTATCGATCACGATCCCACCTCGGGGAATGCCCTACGCTGTCTGGAAGCTGAACAGAAGAACCACGATCTCGGTAATCTCGAGAGCGGACGATGCCACCTCCTGCGTTCTGGTGCGGCTTTTCATCCGCCCGCAATGAGGAGGAAGGAAGATTTGCCACTGCGCTCCTGTTCTTCCTAAAATAGAAAGAATATCCGTACGATGGAATGCCCTTATGATTCATTTCCCCGTTCCCGAAGCACTGACTTTCGACGACGTGTTGCTGTTGCCTAGCCGTTCTGACGTGGTCCCGGCGATGGCCAGCACGCAGACGCAACTCACCCGCAATATTCAGCTCAATATTCCGATTGTCAGCGCCGCCATGGACACCGTGACTGAGTCACACATGGCGATCGGTATCGCGCAGCAGGGCGGGATCGGGATCATTCACCGCAATCTGACGATCGAGCAACAGGCCAATGAGGTCGACAAGGTGAAACGCTCGGAAAGCGGCATGATCGTCGATCCGGTCACGATGTCACCCGATGCGAAGGTTTCCGACGCGCTCGAAGTGATGCGCAAGTACAAGATTTCCGGGGTGCCCATTACGGAAGCTGACGGACGACTGGTGGGCATTCTCACCAACCGCGATCTTCGCTTCGAAACCCGGTTTGATGTTCCGATTCGCAAGGTCATGACCAAAGACCATCTGATCACGGTCCCGGTGGGCACCACTTTGGAGGAAGCGGAGAAGATCCTGCACGAACATCGCGTGGAAAAGCTCCTGGTGGTGGATGACAAGTACAACCTGAAGGGATTGATTACGGTCAAGGACATTCAGAAAAAACTGAAATATCCGAATGCCGCTAAAGACTCGCAGGGCCGCCTGCGGGTTGGCGCCGCGCTGGGCGCCACGGGCGACTTCCTGGAGCGCGCACAGGAACTGGTGAAGGCGAAGGTGGACGCGGTCGCGATTGACAGCGCACATGGTCATTCGACGCGCGTGCTGGAAGCGATCAAGACGGTCAAGTCCAAGCTGCCACAAGTCGAACTGCTGGCCGGCAACGTTGCCACCTTCGACGGTGCGTGCGAACTGGCGAAGGCGGGCGCGGACGGCATCAAGGTGGGCGTCGGGCCGGGATCGATCTGCACAACCCGGGTAGTGACCGGAGCGGGCGTTCCGCAGATCACCGCGATCGCGGAGGCGTTTCGCGCCAGCAAGGATGCGAAGGTTCCAATCATCGCCGATGGCGGCATCAAATACTCGGGCGACATCACCAAGGCGCTGGCCGCCGGGGCTAGCGCTGTGATGATCGGATCGCTGTTCGCCGGCACGGATGAGAGCCCGGGCGAGCTGATCCTGTACCAAGGCCGCACTTTTAAGTCGTATCGCGGCATGGGGTCGCTGGGCGCGATGGCTCAAGGCTCGAGCGAACGCTACTTCCAGAGTACGGATGAGGCGTCTTCGGCCATGCCCGCATTGTCCGAGGGCGACGGGAACCGGCTGGCCAAGCTGGTTCCGGAAGGCATTGAGGGCAGGGTCCCGTATCGGGGATCGGTTGCGATGATTGTTCACCAGATGGTGGGCGGCCTGAAATCAGGCATGGGCTATTGCGGATGCGCCAACATTCCGGAACTGCACCAGAAGACCCGCTTTGTGAGGATCAGCGGCGCCGGGCTGCGCGAGAGCCACGTGCACGATGTCATCATCACCCGCGAAGCCCCCAACTATGCGCTCGAGTAGCCGGCAGTATTTGCCCCCATCCCTAGCCACCAGGTTCTCGTCGCGTTGAACGCCAGCGGCAAGCGCAGTATATGGCGGGCATGGCTGCCGGCGCTTTGCTGGCTGGGGATCATCGCGTGCGAATCGACGGGCGCGTTTTCCGCTCAGAACACTGGCCGATTTCTTTTTCCAGTCTTCCACTTTTTTTTCGGGCTGGACCCAGTGCAGTTCAAAACCTGGCATTTCATCCTGCGAAAGACTGGACACGTAATCGGATACGGGACACTCAGTGTCCTGCTGTTTCGTGCCTGGCGGGGAACACTCCAGGTAAGCGGGAGCCCGGGGTGGGCCTGGGTTTGGACCGTAGACGCGATTCTCATGACCGCGCTCGTGGCCAGCCTCGACGAGTGGCACCAGACCTTCCTTCCCTCGCGTACTGGCACGGTGCGAGACGTGGTACTGGATAGCGCAGCCGGAGTGGCGGCGCAGATTGTGGTCTATGCCTGGTTGCGAGGGTGGCGCGCAACCTCGTCGGGTTGCCAAGGCGATCGATCGACGGCCGAAGGGGAATCCAAACAAGGGGCCTGAGTACTAAGACAGATTCTCCTGCACATGAGGTGCGATGATGGCGAGATTTCCTCGGGCGTTGCCGTTTCTGTTGGTTCTGCTTCGGTTGCCGTCCGCCAACAGCAGCCAGACAATCTCTGACGCTGCCCGTACCGAGAATGTTGAGCGCGCCCGCGCAATCCTGCGGGAAGGCTTCGAGTCCAAAGACTACTCAGTGCGGATCGAAGCGGTGAGAGCCGCAAGCATGGTGGGCCGCAGCGAAAAGCTGGTTTCGAAGCTGGAACTATTTCTCGATGACAAGAACGTAGACGTGCGCCTGGCGACGGTGAACGCGCTGGCAGACCTGCATGATCCTCAGACCGAGCACCCGTTAGTGAAGTTGCTGCGCGACGACAAGACCCCGGAAGTGTCGTTCGCGGCCGCCAAGAGCCTGGCCGCGACGGGCGACCCCGCTGGCATCAGCGCGCTGCAAGAGGTCTATCGCGGTACCCGGAAGACCCGCTCAAGCGGGCTAAAAAAGCAGGAGAGGCAATTCATCGAGCGGTTCCACTCGATGCCGTCGGCGGTGATGTTTGTGGTCGGTGAAGGAATTGGAAATGTGCCGGTGCCAGGAGCTGGGGAGGGGTTCACGGCCATCAGTTCCTTGCTGAAGGAGCCCGGACTTTCGGACCGCGCCAGCGCTTTATTTCTCCTGGCCAGGAAACGGACTCCGGAGTCGCTGGAACTGCTGCGGGGTGGGCTTACGGACCAAGACTGGTCCGTCAGGGCCTCGGCGGCGCAGATCATCGCGCACACGGCACAAACCGCCCTTCAAGATTCACTGCCGCGATTGTTCGACGACAAGAACAAGAAAGTCCGCTTTCGAGCTGCGGGAGCTTATCTGCATCTTCTGCGGGCGAAGAAAGATCCGATCGAAGGCGGGCTCTGACTCTCAGGGAATAGCCTCGTACCTGGTCACATTTCGTTGCTCGACTCTTTTGTCGAGCTGAATCCTCCGACCCATAGCAGGAAAACAGAAACCACTGCAGCCGCGGCCGAAAGGAAGAATGGCAACGGCGGTCCGTAAAACTTCCAGAGTTCTCCCGCAATCACGCTGGCCAGCAGCGCCGCGACGCTGGTGACAGAGAAGTAGACACCTAGCGCGCGCCCGCGGATCTCTGCAGATACAGTCTCGACGACAAGCGCCTTCAGTACCGGCGTGGTCAGCGCGTAAAAGAGTCCGTAGAACGCCATTGCTGCCCAGATCAACCGCGTGGAGCTGCCCATGCCGAAAACAAGGTAGACGAGCGCGAACACGAGATAGCCAAGACCCGCCACGACGGGCCTCGAAACCCGATCGCTCAATCGACCGGCAGGCCAAGCCGCCAGCGTATAGGTGAGGTTAAACACCAGCCCGAGCAATGGAGCCAGCGACACAGGAATCCCCACGCTCTCAGCCCGCAATACAAGGAACATATCACTCGAGTTTCCGAGGGAAAACAGGGCCACCGCGAACAATACCTGGTAAAAGCGGCGGGGCAGCCTATGGGATGCAGTCCGCGCGGGGAAGGCGCCGTGCGCGGCAAGCGCGATGTCCCTGTGTTCCTCGGCGGTGTCAGCAGATGAGTCTCGAGGCGAGGCGACACCCTTGGTCTCACGGATGCAGAACCCCGCGACGATCACGCAAAGCGACCCGGGAATGGCTGCGGTGAAGAAGACCGAGCGCAGGTCGCGACCCACTGCCAGAACCAGTAGCGCACAAAGGGGCCCGGCAATGGCGCCGGCGGAATCCATAGCCTGGATGAGCCCATATGCGGAACCGATGCGCTCACGCGGCACAGACTCGGCCACCATGACATCGCGGGCGGTTCCGCGAGCGCCTTTTGCCAGGCGGTCCACAAACCGAATGGCCAGCACTTCGCCCCACCAGGTCACAAACCCAAGTAGCGGCTTGACCGCATTGGCCAGGATGTAGCCCGTCACCACGAGCGGTTTTCGACGAGACCAGCGGTCGGCAAGATATCCCGAGAAGAGCTTGGCCAGAGAAGCCACGCTCTCGGCAATTCCCTCGATCAGTCCGAGTTGCGCCGGGCCGGCCCCGATCGTCGCGAGGAAGGCGGGCAGGACCCAGTAGGCCATCTCGCTGGCCGTGTCGTTGAAGAATGAAGTGAAACCGAACGCATAGAGGCTACGGGAAGAAGCCTGCGCCTCTGGCTCACGCCGCATGAGGAGTTTGTATCATGGCGAATCAGGATGGGAGAGCGGGGTTCAGGGAGTAGCAGGGAAAGACGACTGAGCCGGAGAGTGCTGTCAGTAGATGGCCTCGTACTTGGTCACATGCCAGCGGCCGACTCTTTTTTCCATCGTGACCGAGAGCGGGCCCGTGTAGGTGGTCGAATCGCCGGGGGCATTCAGGCGTTTTCCGCGATATTGCAGGATGCGAAGAGGCGGCCGATCGTCCCAGTCCACGAGTTGCCATCCAATGAGAGGGTGTTTTTCTTCCGAGTCGCAGATGAAAGCGGCGTACTTCCGGCGGTAGTCGCGTTCCCACTCGGAGAGCTCCTCGCGGCAGCGGCCATCCTTCATCGCGCGGATAAACGAGGCCGCCACTTTTTCGGAGGAATGATCCCGCAGGGGATTGAGGCTGATGGAGTTCGGGGTCCCGCTGAGGGGATCGCGGTCTTCAGACTTGGCCAGCACCGGCCCCTGATGGTTGAGCCAGGTGAGGTAGCCAAAGAAGATCAGCAGCAGCAACGCTCCGGCGCCCAGCGCGATGTAAATCTGGGTCTTGGTGAACCCCATGGCAGGTAAGTGTAGGAGTGTGTCGGGAACGCAACAAGTTACCCTCGTTAGACGCGAGGGTACATGTACTGCTGGAGGGAAGCTCGAGCTGCGTGGTTAGGGCGACACGAGTGTCAGGTTGGTGGAACCAAGTGTGGCGCGGGTTCATCTCTGCAAAACCGAACGCACCCGGTTGGTTGGGTGCGTTTCGCCTTGCTTGGGTGCGTTTCGCTTTGCTAGGAAGACTATTTCTCTTCTTTGTCTTCCTTCGTTTCGGGGGCTTCTGCGCCACCACCCTGCGCCTGGGCCTGCGCTTCCGCTTCTTCCATGGCCTTCTTGGCCTCAGCCACGCGCTTGGCACGAGCCTGGGCGCGTTTTTCGCGCTTCTCGTCGAGAA
>Ga0306926_10001823_pt1 | contig 21299 bp, 18 predicted proteins | sample flu12Cox44000178_FD_203759 | JGI IMG/M metagenome (GOLD analysis project Ga0306926, IMG submission 203759) | Lab enrichment of tropical soil microbial communities from Luquillo Experimental Forest, Puerto Rico - flux8day.12C.oxic.44.000.178 (v2)... | ecosystem: Environmental > Terrestrial >...
GACAATCCAGACCACCGCAATCGACAAAGATGCCGGGCTTCTTCGCCTCACAACTGTGCTTGCTCATTCGTCCGGCGAATGGATCTCCTCGGAATGGCCTGTGTGTCCGATCGCCGATATAGCCTCGGCGCAACGAATGGGAGCGGCACTCACCTATGCCCGGCGCTATGCGCTGTTCACGCTCGTCGGCATTGCTGGGGAAGATGATCTTGACGCGCCGGACCTCGGTGCAACGTATCATCGCAGCCGATCAACCGGCGATGCAGCCGTTGCGGCACGGGCTCGCGATGGCGTAAAACTCCGTGTGCCTTCCGGAGGAAGCGTCCTCACGTCCGATCAATCGGCAATTCTTCGGGAACGCTTGCTCGAGGAGCTGGTGGCTATCGATTCGGCGGACGAGGCGGCCGCCTGGGCGCAGCGAAATCTGCCTACCAAGAACACCCTGACAGCGGTAGATGCCAAAATTGTCGAGGAGCGGTTTCAGGATAGGCTCTCCGCGATCAGCGATGGCCAGGCTCCGGACGAGACAATCCCTGCCGATACGCCCGATAGTGTGGCCCCTGACTGGCCGCCTCATGCTGTCCCCGACAACAACCTCGTACCCGCTCGCCCAGCGGATACTGGCCCCAGCCAGAAAGCTTCGACGGCGGCCAAGGAGCAATCTCGCAGCGGGATGACCCGTGCTTTGGGCAAAACCGTCCGCCTGCGCGATAAGGACCACCGGAAATTCGTGCTGCGGCAACCTTGTCTTGTATGCGGCCGCGTGCCGTCGGATCCGCATCACCTCACGTTTACCCAACCGCGTGGGCTTGGATACAGAGTGAGCGACGAGTTCACCGTCCCGGTTTGCCGGATCCATCACCGCGAGCTTCATCGCTCTGGTGATGAGGCCACATGGTGGCAAAAGCTCAATATTGATCCGCTTCCAGTCGCGCTTAGGCTCTGGCAGCAGACGCGGCTCAATGGCGATGCACCCGCTCCAAGCGAAGACATCACGCCGTCGCGGGCTGCGCAGAAGCCGGGCACGTCAGTTCAAGATCGAGCTGATACGAACGACGAAGCGCGGGCCGATGTTGAGAGCGCCGTTTTCAAGAATGGCATAAGAACCTGATTTTAGGATTTTTCCGCCGGATGAACTTTACCGAGTCGCCATTGATTCAGCAATGCGACGAAAATGCTGTCCGGCAGTGGTCGCATTCTCAAGGGCGAGAAGCCGGCTGACCTCCCGGTCCAGCAGGAGACAAAAGCCGAGCTGGTGATCAACAAGACTGCGAAAGCAGCTCGGTCTCGAAGTGCCGCCGACGCTGCTCGCCGTTGCCGACAAGGTGATCAAATAAATCATTGCAAGCCGTGGACGTCGTTTGCTGCGGCCTGCCCGCCAGCATTGATCGTGAAGCTTCAAAAGACGACCTATCGAGCGCTTGGAAACACAAAGGCTTAGGCGAAAATTTTAGAACGACTTATACCAGCCTGCGGAGACACTGACTCATGCGCGCATGCTCCGTGTCGGAGCAAGACGTCCATATCCCATTGGACCGCCGGACGTTTTTGCAATGGCTGTCTCGGTGGTGGCGCGGGCAGCATGAGTCAGGGTCTCCGAGTTTTAGTATTAGCCGGGAAGAAGATCCGGGGGGATGCTGCCTGGGAGAATGTCTGGGCCCTGCAACGTTAGCGGGGACGGAAGACCCCAAAGGCGGGCCGATCCTGGAAAGCATTGCGAATTTTCATGCTGTGGCTGTCTGCCAAATCTTCCAGGCGGCAACCCGGATTGTGAAATGGCCCGGTGTGAAAGGAAATCTGCGCATCGATCTGCCGCTCGAACAGGACGCCGGTCAACATTAGGTCGGCGCGAAAGATGCGTGGCGCGCCGCCCCCGGCGTCGGATATCTTCAGACAACGGCTGAACTCGATCGGCAAGAGCAAGATTGACCTTCCTGCGCTGCTTGCCCGTAGGTGGTATCGATCGCGACCGATCGTGAATAGTTCCAACTTGGCTTCGGTCAACGGTCCCTCCAGCTGCTCGCCGACGACGACTGTGCGGGCGAGCGCTGTCTTGCCATCGGCGAGGTATCCCAGAGCTTGGTTTGCATCAGGCGCTAACTTGGTCTCGGTGGGGCTGAACTGGCCCAAGTTCACGCCCTCGATCTCGTAGAGGTACAGATCGAACCTATTGAGATCGCCGAGGTATGAGATGCCGAAAATCTCGCGCGCTTTGGGCGAAATAGGGATCGGGATCTGCGCGCGCAGCGTGGCGCCGGAGATCGGCAGGTCAGTGATCACGAACCGAACGCCGATAGTCTTGAGGATTCTGGGATCAATGCGTCGCATGCCCACAATGGTACGATACTGGCTGTCGTCCGGGTCGGTCAGCAAGGCGCGCAGGAACGCAAAACTGACCGGCGTCATCAACGTGTTGCTCTCCATCAGCGTCGGCACGTCGTCCTGCCAAAGGCCTGGCCCGTCATGCAGGTTGCCGGTCGCCAAATACACCAAATAATGTACGTTGCCGTAGTGCTGCCATTCGCGCTTCTCTGGGAAAATTCGCCCGGTCATCACCGCGACACGGCCGCGAAATGGCTGGTCGGGACTAAGCTTGATTTCCGATTTGAGGATGCGGGTGATCTCGGTCTCGGACTGCGGCAAGGGCGAGGCGAGAAAGAAGGCTGGAATCTCTCGACTTGTACTCTGCACAGTTGGGCCGATCGCACGGGCATAAAGGCCAATCGCCAGCGGGAGCGCGAGGCCAGCGGCAGCGTTGGCAAATGACACAATCTGCCGTTGGAACGTGGCCGAGAGCGCGCGGAGAACGACGCGCCAGACAAGCATAAGCGGGGCGAGTAGAAGAAAAACGATGTAAAGCGCAAAATAAGGAAAAAGGTAGGACTCGAAGTACCAAATGGAGGGGCCGAGCCAATAATCCAGCCAGTAATTCGACACGCCCACGGCGATCAGCGCGGCTTCCACGAGAATGACGCTCAGCGCCAGCTCGCGCTGTCTTGTAGAGCCCAGCCAGATGGCAACGATGCATCCGATCAGGCCACCACCGACCATCATGCGCTCTGGCGAGAAGACCGACATCTGATTGATCGGAGTCCACAGGAGAAGGCTCACCTGCCCGGAATAGAGCGTGAGGGGACGCTTCGAGAGATCCGGGAATTGGCCCGCCGCCGTGTAGGTCAGCAGACCCGCGAGATAGTGCACATAGCCGAGAGTCAGCGCTGCCAAGCCGATGCCAACCCAGCACGCAATGATCGTCAGCGCTTCGCGCCGCCCGGTCGATAACAGCAGCCTCGCAACGGTGAACATTCCCAAAATCGGCACGGTCAGGACCAATGACGTCGGAAGGGCGAGCAGAGTGTGCGTAAGGCCCACAAAGATCACGCCCGCAACCAGCAGTGAGCGCCAGATTGGTCCCCTGCCGAGGTGCAATGTCGCAGTCACCATGACGGTCAAAACCGCAAGCACCTCTGCATTATGTGGATAAAAGAACCAGATGGTGACGATCGTCGGCATGCCGAACAGTTGCCAAGTCGTCAGGCTGATTAACCACCCGGCGCCGATCGAAGGCGCAATTGCGAATCCGCTGACCCGACCGCACAGCACAGTTGCCGCGAACAGTTGCACAGCGCCGATGGCAAACGCGAGGGGGCCGTCGACGGCGCCCCAGTCATCTTTCGCGAGCACATAGGACGGAAACCAGTTCTGATTGAGCGGATAAGCAATATTACCGAGCCCGATGACCGGGTCGCTGCCAACTCCAAACAATATGTCAGAAAAACGGTACTGCTCTCCTAGGAATGCGAGCAGCGATGTTGGATCCCAGCCCCAGAAAATTGCTAAGCTATTCATTCCAAATAGATATCGAGATGTGACGAATACCGCGACGAGGTTGACGATCCACAACCCGAATTCGGGCGCCGCGTTGCGGAGGCCACTTGAATATCGCATTTGCAGCGGCCGGCCCTCAGCTCGACGATGTGCTTGCGATGACCGATTTGCGGCATTGCCCGACGATGCTGACGTACCCCAGCCGGTTCACGCTGGTCGCAATATTCGTCGAGACGATGGGAAAGATGCTGTTCGCCAGCTCCTTCCATTGCTGCTCTGTGCGGATGTTCTGACCGCGATCAAACGACATGAAATAGGCCGAGATCCCAGACTGCCAGATGAGGTAGCAGGGCTCGTAGAAGATGAAGCGGCCATTGTTCTTCAACGCACGATACGCAAATTCCAAAATTTTCTTAGCCTCATCATCGTCGACGTGATGCAACACGCCGTGCGCCAGAACAACATCCGCTTCATAGGTGAGCGGATTGCGAGTCCAATTCTCCACACTCCCGGAAAGGAATTTTGTTCCGCTGCGAGTCTTGAATTTAGCCCGCGCGGCTTGGATGTAGACGTCGCTGATATCAAGGCCCACATACTCTACCCCTGGCAGACGATCCAGGATGTCAGCAGGGCCGCATCCCACATCGACAAGTTTTTGGCCGTCGCGCAGGCAAAGAACATCATCGATAAACCACTGCCTGTTTGCTTCATTTCCCAAAATATGCGCCATGAGGCGATACACCCACGGCAAGGCAAGAATAGATCTCAAGCCGGAATTGATCTGCATTGCGGCTCCGAAGGATTTTGAAGGGCATTCCAAGTGACGTCGCCGAAGAGCGGTTATGCCCCAAATCGTCTACAGCGTCATAGTAACGTAGGCAACTTTTTTGCGGCAGGCATCCTCTCGATCTAACGGCGGATCGTGTTTCGGGCCTCTGCCCGCTTGCCGCTCGTCGCTCATGATGGCTTCGACGCTGAGCCCGAGCCCGGCGAGATACCAATCAGTGCCGACCGCATTGCCCGCGCGTGCCATTCCGCTGGGATCTGGGCCAGTTCAGCCCGACCGAGACCAAACTAGCGGCGGATGCCAATCAGACTCTGACATACCTTTCCGACGACACATCGGATTTTCCGCACAGGTTGTCGTCGACGAGTCCGTGCCTGACCTGCTGACCCCAGCCAGCTTGGAACCGTTCGCGCGCGGCCGTGATCAAATACAGTCTGCGCGCAAGCAGTGCATGACGGTCGATCCTGATCCTGCCGATCGAGTTCAGTCGTTGCCTAAAGACGGACGATGCCGCGGGCGGAACACCCCGCCTGTTTCGCGCTGATCTGCTGTTGACCGGAGTCCTCTACGAACGGCAGCTCGGCGCTCGGATTTCTTTTGACAACGGACCATTTCACAACTCGCGTTGCCGCCTGACGATTTGGCAGACAGCGTTCGCGTGGCCATGCGCAACGCATTCCAGCGCCGTCCCGCCTACGGGGTTTTCGGCCCGCACTTCTGATGCCCCTCTGGACAATGGCGCGGCAAATGTTCAAAACAAAGGGAGATCGGCGTCACTGACAGCGCGAGGCAGGGGCTCGGCTCGATGATCAAGGTCGGTATTTGTGGATTTGGCTATTGGGGGCCGAACCTGCTGCGGAACTTTGCCACCAACCCGGGCTTTTGCCCGGTGGCGGTCGCCGAGCGGCGCGAGACCTATCGCACCAACGCTGCAACGCTTGCTCCCAATTTGCGTCTATACGAGGAGGCGGCCGATCTCATCGACGATCCGGAGATTGAAGCAGTTGCGATCGCGACGCCGGTCAGCAACCATTTCGAACTGGCGCGGCGCGCGCTTGCGCGCTTCAAGCATGTGCTGGTCGAAAAGCCGATGTGCGCCAGCGTTGCGGAAGGTGAAGAGCTCGTCGCGCTCGCCGAGCGCACGCGCCACACCCTGATGGTGAATCACACCTATCTCTTCCATGGGGCAGTGCAAAAGTTGCGCGAGCTCAAGAACAGCGGCGCGCTTGGCGTCGTCTCGTATTTCGATTCCGTGCGGATCAATCTCGGGCTGTTCCAGCCAGACATGAACGTGCTCTGGGATCTTGCCCCACATGATTTCTCCATTATGAACTATCTGTTCGGCGAGGAGCCAATTCAACTCGAAGCCACTGGGTACTGTCACCTCAACCCGCATCTGCCGGACATTGCCTATATCACGATGCACTTTCCCTCCCGGATGATCGCGCATTTTCACTTGAGCTGGATGTCGCCCGTGAAAGTGCGACGCATTGCCGTCGGCGGCACCAACCAGATGGCAGTGTGGGACGATTTGAACCAGGACGAGAAGCTCAAAATCTACGACAGCGGAATCGAGATTCAGCCCGAAGACGAGCGTCGCACACTGGTGCCCAGCTACCGGATCGGTGATGTGCTTTCGCCACGCATCCGTGGCCATGAGCCGCTCGCCGCCGTGGTCGAGCATTTTCGCCGCGTGATCGCCGGCGAGGAAGTTTCGTTGCTCAGCGGCCAGCACGGGTTGCAGATCGTGCGCCTGCTCGAGCAGACGCAGCTCGCCTTGGATGCGAGCCTCGCCAAGCTCAATTGCGGCCGTGAGGCCTTGAGCCAGCATCGGGCATCGCGATGAAACGCCGTTCGTTGGTCACCGGCGGCGCCGGTTTCCTCGGCTCGCATCTCGTCGACCAGCTGATTGCGGATGGCGACACGGTGACCGTGCTCGATGATTTCTCCACCGGGCGGCGCGAGAATCTTGCCGACGTCGCGGGTTCCCCGCGATTGCGCATTGTCGAGGGCTCCATCCTCGATCGCGCCGCCGTTGAGCTGGCGATGCGCGGCTGCGACCGCGTGTTTCACCTCGCGGTTCAGTGCGTTCGCCGTTCGCTGAGCCGGCCAATCGAGAACCATCACATAAATGCCAGCGGCACGCTCTTCGTGTTGGAGCAGGCGCGCCTGCAGCGGATCGCGCGGTTCCTGTATTGCTCGTCGTCGGAGGTCTATGGCAATTGCGGCGCCGACCGGCTCGCAGAGGAGACGACGGTGTGCGCACCGACCACCGTCTACGGCGCCGCCAAGCTCGCGGGCGAATACTACGCGCAGGCCTACGGGCGCACCTATGGGTTGCCGATCACGATCGTGCGGCCATTCAACTCCTACGGGCCGCGCGCTCATCACCAAGGCGATCTGGCCGAGGTCATCCCGCGCTTCGTCATCCGCGCGCTTAATGGAGAGCCGCCGGTGATCTTCGGCAGTGGCAGTAACGGGCGCGACTTCACGTTTGTCACCGAGACCGTCCGCGGCATCGCACTTGCCGCCGATAATGAAGCAGCTTTGGGCCGCAACGTGAATATCGCCTTCGGTAGCATGGTCACGGTTGAACGGATTGCCGAGATCGTCTGCTCGCTGTGTGGGCGCCCTGACCTCAAGCCGCTCTACGTCGATCCTCGTCCAGGCGACATTCACGTTCTGCAGGCCGAGACCAGGCTCGGGCGCGAACTGCTCGGTTTCTCGGCCGAAATCGATGTGCAAGTCGGGCTCAAACGCTACATCGACTGGTTCCGCACGCGGCATCCCCAGCCTGCGTCGCTGCTTGAAGCCGAGACGCGGAATTGGGAAATGCCTGAGGAGAAGCCGGATACCGCCCGGGTGGTGGCCTCCTAGCGGGAGCAGATGAGCGAGACCATTCGAACGATCAGGCTGACCCCTTCCACGAAGGAGGAGGACGCGATTGCGTTTAGCCGCCCCTATTTGGGTGAGGAGGAAGTGCAGGCCGCGGCGGCAGTGTTGAGAAACGGTTGGATCGTGGGCGGCGCACGGCTGGCCGCGTTCGAACGCCGCTTCGCTGAACTCTGCGGCGCGGCCGAGGCGGTCGGGGTGTCGAGCTGGACAACCGGTGGCTTCCTCGTGTTGCACAGTCTGGGCATCGGGCAGGGCGACGAAGTGATCGTCCCTTCGCTCACCTTCATCGCTAGCGTCAACGTCATCCGACATGTTGGCGCGACGCCGGTCTTCGCCGACGTCGACCCCGCGACCTACAACATCGATCCGGCTGACGTCGCACGTAAGATCACGGAGCGCACACGAGCAATTCTGCCGGTCGACCAAATCGGCCTACCTTGTGACATCGATGCCATCAACGAGATTGCCGCGCGACACGGCATCAGCGTCATCGACGATGCCGCCTGCGCCTTCGGCAGCCGCAACCGCAACCGGCCAGTAGGCTCGCTCACCAACATCACGATCTTCAGCCTGCACGCGCGCAAGGTGGTGACCACTGGTGAAGGCGGCATGATTGTCACTAACGACCGCGCACTCGCCGAGCGGCTGCGACGATTGCGCCATCAGGGTATGTCGCTATCGGATTTCACGCGTCACAGCGCCGCGCCGACTGTGATCGAGAGTTATCCCGAGGTCGGCTACAATTTCCGCATTACCGACATCCAAGCGGCGATCGGGCTGGCCCAGCTCGACCGGCTGAACGACCTGCTGGCGCGCCGCCGGGCAGTCGCCGAACGCTATCAGCGGGCGCTCGCCGGCCATCCGGTGTTGATTCCGCCACATGTACCGGCCGAGCTCGTGCCCAATTGGCAGAGCTATCAGATTGCGGTCGGGTTCGGCTCGCCGGTGACTCGCAACGAGCTCATGGACCGCCTTCATGCGGCGGGCATTCCTACCCGGCGCGGCGTCATGGCCTCACATCTGGAGCCGCCGTATCGCGACATGGGCGCGGTGTTGCCGAACAGCGAGCGGCTCGCCGCTACGACCTTGCAGCTGCCGATGCATCCGGCGCTCACCCCTGCTCAGCAAGATCGCGTTATAGCCGCGCTCGATGCAATCTTCTCAAAGGCTTAGCCGGTGAGCGAAAGAGCCTCGCGTGCCTTGAAGACATTCGCACGACTCGGCGTAACGCTTGGAGTGCTCTGGCTTATCTTCGTCCACATCGACTGGGCGGTCGTGTTGAATTTACTCTTGCGCGCCGACCCGATCCGGCTGGCGCTTGCCGGTATCGTGCTCTCGGTCCAGTTCGTCATCATGGTCTGGCGCTGGCAGCTTGCGATCGAATTGTTGGGCGGCGGCCGCGCGGCCGGTGGACCCTTGGCTATCGCACTCGGCCGCAGCATGCTGATTGGCCAGCCGCTACCTTCCACCTTGGGCGGCGACGCGGTGCGTATAGTGATGCTGGCGCGCAACACCGGAGTAGCGCTGGCGGCGCGCTCGGTCATCTGCGACCGCATCACCGCCTTGGCGATGCTCGTCGCGCTGGTCGTCGTTACCCTGCCGTTTTTCGCCTGGCAGATCGAGGCGGGTCCAGCGTTTCTCGCGCTTGCAGCGGTTTCGCTCGGCAGCGCCGCGGCGTTTCTGCTTTTGCTAGCTTGGCCGCGTTCGGTTCGCGCCTTGCCGTGGCTCGGCAGGCATGCGGCGAGCGTCGCTGTCGACGCTCGCCGGGCATTTATCGGCGGAACACCCGGCTATCTGATGCTCCTCCTTGGGCTCGCGACGCATATCTTCGGAGTGCTGCTAATCTACGAATTGGCGCGGGCGCTTGCAACGCCGATCTCGCTCCTCGATTGCCTGCTGATCGTGCCGCCGACTTTGCTCATCTCCTCGGTCCCGATCTCGCTCGGAGGCTGGGGCGTGCGCGAGGGCGCGCTGGCCGCCGGATTTGTCCTAGTGGGCGCGACGAGCGAGGCGGGCGTCGCCACCTCGGTACTGTTCGGGTTGACTGGGCCGCTGATCGGGTTGGTCACCGAGCTCGCGACACCGCTTGTGCGGGTGCGCGAAACCCCTCCGAAGGATGCCGCATGAATTCGGATCGCTCCTCCACGACGATCGCCGATTATTACGATCGGGTTGCCGAAACCTGGGACAAATCACACGGGGCCGAGCGGCTCAGCCCGCGATTCGCACGCCAAATGCATGGCCGCCTCAAACTTCTCTTGGCGGATATTCCGAGCAGCGCGCAGGCGCTTGAGCTCGGAGCCGGGACCGGACCCTATATCGGGATCACGGCGCCTCTGTTCGGCAGTGTGATTGCGACTGATGTGAGCGAAGGCATGCTTGCGGTTTTCGCGCGACGCTTACAAGCCATCGGGCTGCCCAATGTGACACTGATGCAGCAAGACGCCTGCGAGCTCTCCAGCATCGCCCCGGAGAGCGTCGATGTCGTATACTCGATTGGCCTGCTCGAGGTTATCGCCGATTTCGACCGGCTGTTCGGTGCAATCCATCGCGTCCTCAAGCCCCGCGGGATCGTTGCCGGCATTTCCTCGAACGGTGAGTGCCCGTGGTATTTCGTGAAACGATGGATCCAAGGAGGGGAGCGCCACGGACGCACAGGAACGCTCACTACGGCGGCACGACTTTCCGACGTCTTGTCGCGCTCAGGCTTTGCGCCGCCGCAAATCGTTTATTGGGGAGCGGCCCCGCCGGGTCTGCAGAACCGCCTTATCAACGCGGCGCTCGCGGCAGCCGAAACCGTCATCGCCCCGACGCCGCTCGCGCGTTATCTTGGCGTGCTCAGTTTCCGGTCGAGCAAACGACCGTTCTGAGGCTTAGCGCAATCCCGCACCCTCGAGCAGCGGCATGACCGTTTCGAGGAAATAGGGCAGCTCATCGCGGAAGTTCACGAAAGACAACGAGACGCCGTGAAGTCCAGCCCGCTTAAGCTCGATGATCTGGTCGGCAATGTCGCGCGGGCTTCCAGCTATTCCGAAGCTGCCGAATCCGCCGGCAATGCGTTTTTTTTGCATTCGCATCGCAGCCGCGAGGGCGGGCTTTCCGGAGCGCGCATTCTCCGCGATATAATTCTCGACAGCCCCATCGTCTCCGTGCTCCACGGCATAATGATGGTAGTAGGCTTGGGCTTCCGCGGTTGAGGAGCGGCAGATCACGTGCAGGGGCGTTATGACGCGAATGCTGCGCTGGTGAGTTGCGGCTTCATCCTTGATCGACGCGGTATGACGTGCGGCATTGTCGATGCTCGAAATAGTGGTGAACAAGATGTCACAGTATTTTGCAGCAAAGGCCCTGCCGGGTGGCGAAAACGCAGCCGAGATGAGCGGCGGACCTTCCGGCTGTATCGAAGCCGGCAAGCAATAGGCGCCTTTGACCGAAAGATATTTGCCGCGGAAGTCGAATGGCGGCTCCCCCCGGATTTGACGGGAGAAGATGATGGCCCACTCCTCGCCTTGGTCGTAGCGCTGCTCGACACCGACATCCTCGGCATTGAACATTGCGAAGTCATGCTCATTCCAACCGCAGACGATATTCAGCCCAACGCGTCCTCCAGAAGCGTGATCGATGGTCGCCACGGCGCGTGCGGCCCAGGTTGGGTGCAGAATTGAAGTTTGTGCCGTGGTGAAGAGGGCAATTCGGCGCGTGAAGCCGGCAAGAGCAGCGGTGTGCGTCATTGTCTCCATGCACACGCCGCGCGGATCGCTTTTGCCGCCATAGCCGCGCCAACGCTGAAGCGGAAGAAGAAAATCGAGACCGACCTGATCGGCAAGCTGAGCAACGGCGAGAGCCTCTTCCCAGTCGGCACGCCAGCGCTCGGCAACGGTAGTCATAGCGATGCCGCCGGAAGCGTTCAGCGAAAACAGACCGATCAGGAAGCGGTCCGCCGCCATAATTTCCCGAGCCGTCATTCCCATGACCTCCCCGGTACCGCTCATCCTGGCGGAATACCGCGCAGTCGTCGCAAACAGTTAGCCGCCGATGCTTTGTTTACTCGAACCGTTTGTCGGTCATCGGCAGCGCGGAAGCGCTCCCCAGCATAAAATCTATTTCCCCAACCCGCTCCATTGCAGCAAGGATCGTGGATCGGGTCATCACTCCGCCAACAATTCGATCGATGCAAATGGTGATGGCGCTGGCGTCCTCGGGTCGCAGCGGTCTCAGGAGGTACAGACGTGCCAGTAACCATCGCTTGCCAACCGGCGGCGGGTGCGTTTTCCTGTGGTGGAAAGTGCACAGCGCAGTGACGACTTCGATGGGTTTCAGGCCAGTGTCGGCCGTTATCTCCGCGCGATTGCCGTAGATCCGGGCGTTGTTCCAGATTGGGCTCTCGTCGTAAGGATTGCGGCCGACGACCGGACGATCGCTGGCTATGATCGCGCCGGAAACAATCCCGGTTCGCGTTCCCAGCCGGAAGATCGCTGGAGGTATGTTTTTTTTCTCTGCCTCGGCACCGAAATGGAATTCCGGCTGGGTCCTGATCCAGCGCCGTACCCCCAAATCGACGGTTCCGTCGACGGGTGAAAATCCCGCGGCATCGGCCCCCGCGAGGAGTTCCGTATACATGTCGGTGGAATGAACATAGTCACGCGTGCCGCGAAATTTGAACGTCGGCGCATGAACAAATGTACAGACCGGTAGAACCGTCACGCGGTGAGTCCTCCGTCGACGACCATTGTCTGCCTGGTGATGAATCTTCCTTCCGGGGCGATCAGCGCCAGGCCGGGGCTGACGTTTGAACGTCGGCCGGCCGCGTTAGTCATTGTTGAGCCGGCTTGCGCGAACTGCGCACTTTCTTGCTGCGGTCAGAGACGTGTGTATCCGCATCGACGATCTCGAAGCGCATCGGTATCTTGAATTTGGCAAGGTGCTCACGGCAATGCGCCCGCAGCCGGCTTGCGGCCGCATCGGGGTCTTCCGGTGCCATGAGCGACACCCGCGCACACACCGCTTGGCCCATCAACGGATGCGGAACGGCGAACACGGTGGCATCGGCCACCATCGGCGCCGCGATCAACACGTCTTCGACCTCTGCCGGGAAAACCTTCTGCCCCCCGACGTTCAAAATCTCGGAGGCGCGGCCGAGAAAGCGGACGAGATCACCACGCTGCTCGACCAGGTCTCCAGTACTCATCCAACCCTCTTGGTCGATCGGATTTGGCGCATTGAGATAGCCGATCATGTTGGATTGCGAGCGGATCTGAAGAATACCGTCGACGACGCGGCTCTCGAAGCCGTCGCCGCCGACCTTGAGCCACAGCGACGTTTCATCCGGCGATTTGGAGTGCAGGACCCCTAGTTCGGACAGGCCGTAAGTTTGCTTCAGCTTCGCCTGAGGAAATACGGCGGCGATGCGATTGAGCGTGGCCTGCGGCATGGGTTCCGCCCCATAGGTAATCAGCCGTAAGGAAGACAGATCATGGCTCCGCGCGCACCCGGACGCGAGCAGCACGTTGAGAAAACTAGGAGTCGTCGGCAGGAGCTCGGCATGCGAAGCCGCGATGGCGGCACACACCGTATCGGGCGCCCTGTTGGCCAGGCAGATGCCGACGCCATGGTGCGCGAGGCAACCCAGGAGCGTGTTGATGCCGCCAAAATGATCGATCGGCAGGAACAAAACGGTGCGCCATCCCGGCCGTTTCTTGTCGAACTTGCCAAGCACGCGCTCAAAGTCGTGCAAGATTCCCTTGGGCTCTCCGCTCGAGCCCGACGTAAAGACTACGAGCCCCGCATGCTGGATTTGTCGAAACTGATCGACGAGATGATTCTGGGAAAATTTGTCAACCGCTGTAATGGAAGGGCTGGCCGTCTCCAGTCGGATCAACCATTGCGCCCCGGCGATTGCCAGTAAGCGCTCGAGTTCCGGCAGGGCGGACAGCGTTAACGGCATCGCGATCGCCCTCATGCTCATGAGTGCAAGCAGCAAAGCGATCGATTGCTCGCTGAATTCGCCGACGAAGGCGCAGACGTCGCCGGCTTTAACCCGTCGTCGCTGCAAGTCGCCGATCCAGGCTTGGGCTGCGGCGACCAGCGACGCGGCATCAATCTCGTTGGGGCCGTCGATGACCGCCGTGGTGCCAGCATTTTCCGCGAGTTGGCGGAGCAGCGCATCGACCCGCGAAATATCGGTGCGAACCACGACGCGTCCCCGGCTCAACGTACTAGGATCTGTCCTTGCTCGGCAGCACGTCGGTGCCGTCCATGGCAATGGGGAGAGTGAGTTACACCTCTCTTCGCGAGCAGGTCAGGACCTCATGTGCCTTTGCGCTCTTCGACGTACTTGACGATATCATTGAGCGATATGACCTTTTCCAAATCGGCGTCCGATACCTTCACGTTGAACGAGTCCTCAATCGCCATCAGCACAGTTGCATAGTCGAGAGAGTCCAGGCCGACCGTCAAAAGCGGGCGGCTTGGATCGCTCAAATCCGGTTGAGACGGCCGGCACGCCTTCAACACCAATTCAATGACTTTCTCACGAACCGAATCCATCTCCAGTATGCCCTTTCCTACAGCGTACTGCTCGTCCACTTTTTAGATAGCCCCGATGGCGTGTCGAGTCAAACGAACGGGCCGCGCCGGATTTCCCATCACGACCGCGCCGGATGCGACGTTCTTTGTGACTGCGGCGCCAATTCCGATCACCACGTAGGACCCGACCGTGGTCCGTTCGAGGATCACTGCATTGGGACCAAGTGTGGAGCCTTCGCCGAGGACAGAATATCCGCACATCGTCGCGTTAGGCCCGACGTAGGCGTGCTCTCCTACTACCGCATGATGTCCAATGCTAACCCCGGCACGCAGACCGGCAAATTGACCGATCCGCGCCAAAGGCTGCACCGTCGCGCACGAGGCGATGAAAGTTCCGATCCCGACTTCCGCGCTTGAGGCGACAACGCAAGTTGGATGCCGCACGGAGGTCCAGCGATGATCGGGAATGGCTAGTCCACGCATTCGGCGAATTCTCGCGGGCATCTGGCCGACCCGTTGCAGTGCCCACGCGAACACTACGTCGTCGTCGAGCTGATGCCAGTCGTCGAGCCGACCAAGAACCGGAAAACCATAAATCTTCAATCCCGGTTTAAATTCGTCGTTGAGAAATCCGAGGAGCTCGACGCGCCTCCCGGCAGCCTTGGAAAACATCAACGCCTCAGCGACCACCGAGCCGTCGCCGGCGCCCCCGATTATGGCCACCCGCTGCAAACGGTCGCGCTTGCCCTTGCCCTTAGGCATTCACACTCCAAAATATCCAGATTTTGTCAGCAGCTGCTCGATATAGCGAGCTACTCGACGTCCCGCCCTACACATACCCTTAGAATAATATCCAAGCAACTGCAACGCTCGTTGTTGCTCGATAGGCCGGTCAGTGGTTATTTATCTGGCTCGCTCTATCGTGAATCTTTCGAACAGATTCGGATTCGCTATCGCGTGCACCCAGCTTTCGCGGGCGGTTGAGTAAGGTGAGTGGTGATGCACGGCCGCTTGGTACAAAGAAGCTTCTGGCGATGAGTGATATCGGTATCCTCAGCATCCATACTTACGTCCCAGAGGCGAAGCTCGATGCCATGGAGTTGTCGTCGCGCTTTGGGTTGAACGAGAACTTTATCCGCGACAAGACTGGATTTAAGACCCTCTCTCGGCGTACCAGCGGTGAGGATACCTCTCATCTTGCGGAGCGAGCAGTTCGCGCCGCGCTGTCCATGCACGCCGGACTCGCGAATAAGTTGGGGCTGCTCGTTGTCGTCACACAAACGCCCGACGGCTACGGGTTACCGCAAGTCTCCGCGATCGTGCACGGCCGCTTGGGCCTGCCGGAATCCGTGGCTGCCTTCGACATCTCGCTTGGATGCTCTGGTTGGGTATATGGACTCAGTGTCGCAAAGTCGTTCATGGAAGGAAATGACCTCGCCTACGGCATATTGGTGACTGCCGATCCTTATTCGAAGATCATCGATCCGAAGGATCGAAACACGCTGCTCCTATTTGGCGATGCTGCGACCGCGACCGTGCTGTGTCGAAATCCGACGTGGCGGATTGGGCGTTTCGTATTTGGCACTGCCGGGAAGCACTGGGATGACATTATGGTTCGCGCCGACGGCAAGCTCGCGATGAACGGTCGAGCCATCTTCAATTTTTCCGCGAGGAGAGTACCCGATTGTGTGCGCTCTGCGCTGGCAGCCAACGGCCTCGAGCTTGACTCTGTCGGCTATGTCATCTTGCATCAAGCCAGCCGGTACATCGTTGACGCGGTTGCAGCGCGTCTCGGCGCCAGTGATCAAACGAAGTTCACGGCTGCCGATACGGGTAACACCGTATCCTCGTCCATTCCACTGGCGATTAGCGCGCTACCGCAGGCCAAGGAGAAAACGATGGTAGTCTGTGGTTTTGGAGTGGGTCTGTCCTGGGCGGGATGTGTGCTTATGCCTTGGAGTCAAAAGCGATCCCGTCGATGAGCTGGTTCATGGATGCTGCAGTGTGCTCAGCGGCGCCTCATAAAATCCCGCCACGACAAATTCTTGGAAGCGTTGAATTTGATTTCCTTCGGGCGGAACATGAACAAATGTAACCTACCCCAGTGGGCGCTCGATGTTCTGCGGTCGCCGAAAACAGGCGAACCTGTACGACTGGAAGGATGCCGATTGGTCAACGATATCGGCCAGGAGGTGGCCGGGATCGAGCAAAATGTCGTTCGATTTCCAGTTGCCGTCGTCGATGACATCATCACGTTTCATCGGAGCATCGGCGGCCCGCGTTTCTTCGAGCGATCGGCAACACCATTTGCCATGAGCTCCTTGGACACGCCGATTTATCATGCGTGTTTGGACGAAATCTTGCCAAGCAATTCAGAAGCCGTCGTCGTCGATGTCGGCGGAGGCGATGGCCGCAACGCCATACATTGCCTGAGGCAGGGCTTGCGGCGAGTTGTCGTCATCGATGTCGTTGCCGATGCTTTGATACGCTTTCGACGGCGGCTAGCTGATCTCCATCCACAATGGCTGGACAATGTGCTGCTGATCGAGGCAGATGCACGATCACTACCACTGGCGACGTCCTGTGCGGATGGCGTCGTCGCAATCGAGAGCCTCGCTTACTTGAACGAGGAGTACGATGTAGGTCTTCGGGAGTGTATTCGCATCCTTACCCCAACGGGGCGAATACTCATTTCGGATCGCGATTACGAAGGTGGCCTTGTGCTTCGTTTACTCTATCATGGGGTCCAAGGGATGTTGTCTTCGGCCCACACACGATCGCTTTGGGATGGGCCCGTGTCGCTGGTTCGCAGTAGAACATTTACTCAATCCGAGCTTGAGAATATCTGCCGTGCCAACGGGCTAGAAATCCTGCGCGTGCGCGGCATGTCACTATTGCCGCTGCTATTTGGTTATTTGAACAGTCGGGATTTGCTTTCCGCCGACGACGCTGGACATTTACCGCAGATAAAAGGGTTACTCCTCGATTTGGCAAAAAACGGAACACTTCGTCGCTGCAATCTCGTTATTGCAAGTCCCAAGAAATGAGATAGCAAACGGCGGTTAGCTTGTGACAGAATTCTCGCGCACAACGTGCTGCACGCGTGAAAATTCACCCGTCAACTCTTGCACAAGAAATAGCGGACGGCCGCGCACTTCATCGCATACCCGCCAAAGATACTCACCAAACATTCCGAGCACGAAGAGCTGGAATCCGCCAATCATCAAAATGAGTACAATGATTGTGGTCCAGCCTTCGACACTTCTGCCATAGATCATCGTATCGATTGCAAGGTAACCCGCATAAATAAAACTGATCGCGGCAATCACTATGCCGACCAATGAGACGGCACGAATCGGAACGGCTGAGAAAGAGACCAGTGTATCGATCGTGACTTTAATCTTTTGGCGCAAGGACCATTTCGATACGCCCGTATTACGCTCGTGGCGCTCGTACTCGATCTGTGTTTGACGAAAGCCGGCGGTCAAAATAAGCCCGAACGTCAGACGGTTGCGCTCAGGGAAGGAATTCAGACCATCAATCACCTTGCGATCGAGCAGGCAGAAGCTGCCCGTTCCGGTTGGGGGATAGTTCGGCAGGGCGATGCGGCGGATGACTTTTGCATACAGCGCCGCCAGAAGCCGATGCAGGCGGGGATCCTGCCGTGTCGCGCGTACGCCCAATACCACATGGAAGCCCTCGCGCCATTTCTCAAGGAAGCGCGAAATCTCACGGGGATGGTCCTGCAGGTCGCCGGCCATGATGACGGCGGCATCCCCGGACGCGAGCTGCAGACCGGCTGCCGCGGCCACGTGGCTTCCGTAATTACGGCTCAGCCGCGCCACCTTGAGGCGCGGATCCATGCGGTTAAGGTCGGAGAGACGCGCAAACGTATCGTCCGTGCTGCCATCCTCGACAAATAGGAACTCCCAATCCAGCGTCGGCTCGGCGGTGGCCAACGCATTCAACGCGTCGTACATGGGGCGCACATTGTCGCGCTCGTTGTAGACGGGTACTACCACGGAACACATAGGCCGCCCTTCTTTGCCGCAATGTTCCGCTGCAGCAGGCAAAGGACGCACGAGCTGCATCTCGTTCCGGCTTGGATTCAGCTCCGTAGCCATATCACGTTGATAGCACAGTCCAATCAGCCGACAAAGTCCACGGTCCAAGCGTGCGTTCTGTTGCTTTTTGCGCCAGCAGAGGATAATCACCCGGCTTCGGCTGCGGAGGCTTTGCGGATAATTCGGCGAAATATATCGCTGCCATGAGGACAGACGAATTGCGTTGGCCGGCCGATCTTGACCCCAACACCTTGTGTTTCACCGTCGATGTGGAATGGGCCGCCGACGAGGTGCTCACCGACCTGCGCGGACTGTTCGATCGATACGGCGTTCGCGCGACTTTCTTCGTGACGCACGCGGGCGTCGAGACGCCGGGCCACGAGCGCGGCCTGCATCCGAATTTCCGCCGCAACGGCGACACCTATCGGCTGCTGCGCGAACGGCGCGGTGAAACGGCGTTGAGCGACGATGAAGTCCACAACCATGTTTTGCGGACGACGCTCGCATTTGCACCGGAAGCGAAGGGCCTGCGCACGCACAGCCTCTATTACGATTCAACGCTTCTGCCGCTCTACCACCGACTAGGCCTCGAATACGATTGCAGCTACCACCTGCCGTTGGTTGGAGGGTTGCGGCCCTGCTGGAAGCACGACGAGATTATAGAGATTCCGACATATTATGGTGACCATTTCGATATCATGACAGGAGCGACTGGGTTCGAGGTCGATGGGTTGGCGCTCGATCGACCCGGCGTGAAGGTCTTCGATTTTCACCCCAACATCGTATTCCTGAATGCAAGTCTCAATGACACCTACATGTCGTCAAAAAACTTCTATCACGATCAAGAACGCCTTCTCGCTGCGCGCGAGTCCGGAAAAGGCGTGCGTACGCTCCTGCTTGATCTGCTCGAGACGGTTGCTAAGCGCCGATTGCCAACCAAAACGGTCGGTGAGGTCAATGCGGCGTGGCGCAACGTCGCCAAGTGGACATGAAACCGGCCGCGGACCCCATCACCGCAGTGCCACTCGGCACCAGCGAAGAGATATGGCAAGGCTTTCTCGCCCGCTCGGCCAACGGCACTTTATTCCATGATCTCGATTTCTTGCGTTATCACCCGCCCGGCCGTTTTCGTTTTCACCACCTGATGCTGATACACGACGGGGAGCCGATAGCGTTGTTCCCTGGCGGGCTCGTGGAGCCAGAAGAGCGTCCGCTGTTTTGTTCGCCGCTGGGCGCATCCATCGGCGGACTGGTCGTGGCCGCGCCGTTACGCGCGGAGACGACGTTGGCGATGATCGAGACATTGCAGAATTATGCCCGCGATCGTGGCTGGGCCGGCATTCAGATCACACTGCCGCCGAATTACTACAATTTCGAAACAGCGGACGCGATCTCGTTCGCATTGTTCTGCCGTGGCTTTCGTCTCGAGCACCGATGGCTATGTCCGGTGTTGCAGCTCGATTCCAAGCCGAATGCGTTCGAGCGCATGTACCGGTCGCGTCAGGCGTCGTTTGTTCGCGCCGGAGTGCGCAAAGGCGTGCGCTGCATCGAGGCCGGGATCGAGGGTTTCCCCCAGTTTGTGACGCCGTTTCGCGACACCTATGCCCGGCACGGCGTGCCAGCTACCCATTCGGAGCAAGAAATCCAGGATCTCATCACCCGCTTCCCCGACCGCATCCGCATTCACCTTGCTATGCTCCAGAACGTGCCGATCGCCGCATTGCTCGTGTTCAGGCTCAATGCCATTGTCGCAAATACGTTTTACATTTGCTCGAACGAGAAACATGCCAACGAACATGGCCCGGCTCTCGTCATTGCCGACACAATGGATCGGCTTGCCATGGCCGGCTATCGCTATCTCGATCTCGGGCCGAGCGCATGGGATATGAAGTTCAACAGGGGCGTCACCTTCTTCAAGGAAGGGCTGGGCGCAGTGGGGCAGTGCCGCGACCGCTGGCGCTGGAATGTCGAAACGTGAAAAGTGTCGTCATCTCGGACGATCGGCTTGGTGCCACGCAGGCTTTGACTGGATCGCTTGTGGTCGGACGCTAGGATTGGCCGAAGAATCGCCGGATCGTTTGGCAAACACGATCGAGCTGCGGCTCTGTCATCCCGGCGAACAGCGGCAGCGATAGGCACTCGCGCGCATACCGGTCTGCGACTGGGAAGCTGTCGCCATCAGTGACGAAACGTGCCAGCGCCGGCTGGGCATGCAAGGGCACCGGATAATGCAGGCCGGTTTCGATTCCCGCTCGCCGCATATAGTCGCGCAGCTGGTCGCGGTCCTTGCTACGCACGACGTAAAGATGGAACACATGATCGCCGTGCACCGGTTGCGGCAACGCGAGCGGCAGGCCGGCAAGCCGCTCGTGATACGCCCGCGCGAGCTTGCGCCGGCTCTCCGTCCAACCGTCGAGCAGCGGCAGCTTGTGGCCGAGTATCAGCCCCTGCAGTCCCTCCATGCGGTAATTGAACCCGAGCTCGTCGTGGACGTAGCGCTCGGATTGGGCGTGGTGACGCAGGGCGCGCAGGCGTTCTGCGATGGCATCATCTGCGGTGGTGATGAGCCCCGCCTCGCCGGCGGCACCGAGATTCTTCGCGGGATAGAAGCTGTAGCAGCCGCATAGGCCAAACGTCCCAACACAACGCCCGTCGAAACGTGCGCCGATGGCCTGCGCCGCATCCTCGATCACCACCAACCGATGCCGCGCAGCAAATGCCATGACGCCCGCCAAGTCGGCCGGTTGTCCATAAAGATGGACCGGAATGATCGCCTTTACAGCGGCATCAAGCCGCTCTTCCGCGTCGGCAAGGTCGATATTTGCGCTCTCCTCCTCTACGTCGCAGAGGACGGGCGTTGCTCCGACATAGAGCACTCCCCAGGCTGTGGCGACAAAGGTATGGGATGGGACCAACACCTTGTCTCCCGGGCCGATGCCGGCGGCGATCAAGGCAAGATGCAGCGCAGACGTGCCGGAATTAACGCCGATCGCGTGGGCGATGCCGAGATAGTCGGCCGCCGCCTGCTCAAACTGCGCGACGAAAGGGCCGAGGGAGAACGCGCCGGTTTGGTTTAGGCGGTGGATATCGGGCAGGGCCTTCTCTTCGATTTGCCGCCACTGAATAGAGAGATCGCTGAACGGGACGCGTAGGTCGGCGTCCCTGTCAGGAGACAAGAGAGAAGCCCGGCTCGACGTCAT
>Ga0306926_10001825_pt1 | contig 21296 bp, 17 predicted proteins | sample flu12Cox44000178_FD_203759 | JGI IMG/M metagenome (GOLD analysis project Ga0306926, IMG submission 203759) | Lab enrichment of tropical soil microbial communities from Luquillo Experimental Forest, Puerto Rico - flux8day.12C.oxic.44.000.178 (v2)... | ecosystem: Environmental > Terrestrial >...
GAAGACGAAATTGTTGTACGCGACTTCGCCCTTCGCGTTCTTTACGCAAATCGGGCCCGAGTCTCGCATCCACCCGCGATCGGTCGCCACGCGGAAAAACTCCACCCTTTCCAGTTTCGCTCCAGCTTTTTTCAGGATCGTGCGCGCCCGTTTTTCCCCCGCCCCGCCTTCCACCAACAAAAACACGCGCTCCATATGTGACAGCAACCGCACCATTTCTGCAAATGCCCAGGGTATCGGCGCAAACTTTCCCGGCCAATCCGTCAACTCGTGTGGCCACCCCAGCCAGGTTCCCTCATGCTTCTCCCACTCCGCCGGCATCCGCCATCCCAATTCCCCCGGCCTCACGCCCTCCGTCTTTTTCGCCATCGTTTTCTCGGACCCTATCTCGCGAGCTTCCCTATTTCCTTACTTCTTGGCCCCATCGCTCCAGGAGTCCTCCGAACGCATCAATCCTCCGGTCCCGGAAAAAGGGCCAATTCCTCCGGGTGTCCTCGCTTTTTGCCGGATCGCATTCCACCACCAGAATTTCTTCTTTCGTATTCGACCCCTGCGCCAGCAACTGGCCCGACGGGTCCGCCACAAACGAATTTCCCCAGAACTCCAGCCCCGGGTCGCCCTTCTCGGGCTGCCCTTCGTACCCGACGCGGTTCACCACCGCCACATAAATTCCGTTCGCCACCGCGTGGGCCCTCTGAATCGTCTTCCATGAATCCAACTGCGCCGCGCCCACCTGGGCCTTTTCGTGTGGATGCCAACCGATGCTGGTCGGATAGAAAATCACCTGCGCACCCTGCATCGCGGTCAGCCGCGAACCCTCCGGATACCACTGGTCCCAGCAAATTTGCACCCCGATCCGCGCATACTTTGTATCGAAATTCAGAAATCCCAAATCGCCCGGCGTGAAATAAAATTTCTCGTAGTACAGCGGATCATCGGGGATGTGCATCTTCCGGTATTTTCCCAGATAACCCCCGTCGGCATCCAAAATCGCGCACGTGTTGTGGTACACGCCCGCCGCCCGGCGTTCGAACAGCGACACCACCAGCGCCACCCTCTTTTCTTTCGCCACCGCGCTGAGCCGGTCGGTAATCGGCCCCGGCACCGCTTCCGCCAAATTGAACAGTTCCGCATCTTCCGTCCGGCAAAAATATTCACCGGCAAACAATTCGTGTAGACAAATAATCTGCGCTCCGAGCGCCGCTGCCTCGCGAACCTTTTCCTCCGCGCGTATCAAGTTGTCTTCCTTATTCGTCGTGCAATGCATCTGCACGAGTCCCACCGTAAATTTATCCGCCATTCTCCGTCCTTCTTCTGTAGCGACCGCCGTCTGCAGCGGTGCGCCACCTGCACTTCAACTCCGCTTAGATGAATTCTCGCCTTGTTCCGTGAGTTCCCGGCTCCCCAAGAATTGCGAGTCAGCAGTCACGAGTCACAGTCACTAATCGCCATTCGCATTCCGCATTCTACTTTTTTCTCTCTCCGTTTGTACTCTCAATTCTTTTCGCATTACAATGCCCTCGCAAGTGGCAAAATATTTCACTCTCGTTGTTACCGTGGGTTCACCTTTGTTGTCGAGGAGCGTTAATGGCCAAGAATCCATCCAAGACGGTGACCGGTCGCGTTCTCCACGATCCCGTCAAAGACAAACTCCGCCCCATCTTCCCGCTCGATCTCTCCAAAATCAAAACCATCGACGATCTCGTCCGTGCTATGGGGGACACCGCCTACACCGCTCGCCAGGTGGGGGACGCCGCCGACGTTCTCGAGGCTATGGCCCGTGACAAGAATTGTTTCGTGGTTATGACTCTCGCCGGGGCGCTTACCGTCGGTAAAATGGGTCTCGTTTTCTGCGATCTCATCGAATCCGGCATCGTCAAAGCCATCGTCTCCACCGGCGCGCTTATGGCTCACGGGCTCGTCGAAGCCACGGGACTGTCGCACTTCCGCTACGATCCCACCAAAATGGACGACAAGGAGCTCTTCCACGCGGGCTACAACCGCGTCTACGACTCTCTCGAACCCGAAACCAATCTCGATCATGTAGAAGAAGTCGTCGACGGTATTCTGGAAGACTGGGATGCGAAGGAAGTCGTTTGCAGCTGGAAACTCCACAAGCGCGTCGGCGAATACCTGCACAAAAACTCGAAGGGTCGCGGCATCCTCAAAGCGGCCTACGAGCACAACGTTCCCGTTTTTGTCCCCGCGTTCTCCGACTCCGAACTCGGACTCGACTTCGCACTCAATCAGTACGCCCGCCGGCGTGACAAACGGCCACTTCTTCGGTTCGACCCTTTCGAGGATTTCGAAGCCTTCGCCACCACCATGATGGCCACCAAGAAAATGGGCATCTTCACCATCGGTGGCGGCGTTCCTCGCAACTGGTCTCAACAATTCGGCGTCTACGCCGAACTCATGGCCCGTCGCGGCTACGAAAATCTTCCCCTCAAACGCTACCACTACGGCGTTCGCATTTGCCCCGAGCCGGTCCATTGGGGCGGTCTCAGTGGCAGCACGTACACGGAGGCCGTGAGTTGGGGCAAGTTCGTGCCGCCCGAAGAAGGCGGCCGTTTCGCCGAAGTCCTCGAAGACGCCACCGTCGCCCTTCCCCTGGTCGTGGGGGCCGTCCTCCAACGCTTGGGCTACTTCAAGCGCTGAACGTAGGGACCGCCTTCCGAGGCGGGTCCCGAGCTCCCTCGCAGCCGCTGTTCGCTCTCCGCTTTTCGGAGAGCTTCTCGCTCTTCGCCAATACACATCTCCAGATGTTGGCCTGCTTTTTATGCCGCCCCTTTGCACACCACGAACCTCGAACACGGAAAGTCCGTCGCACTCTTGCTATGTGCAGAAAAAGTCGAATCGGAAGATGGGGTGAAAACTTCCGGTGGCGCGAGCCGACACGTCTCGCTGGTCGCCGTCAATGGTCGCCAGGGACTGCCATTTCAATCATCGTCCCCGATCAACACCGCCGCCGTCAGCACCGTGCTCCACAGCCCGCGCTTATCTCCCACTGCCGACTGCGTGATGTTCATCGTTCGCACGATCTTGTTCGAGATCCGGTACACCTCTTTCTTCTCGTCCCACGACAAATCCGGATCGAACTCCACGTTCAACGTGGTCGCCAGCATTTCCGCCGCGAGTTCTTCCGCGTATTCGCCCGCCACTTCCTCGGTCTCGCCGAACGAATGATGCTCGCTCAAGTACCCGTACATCGGTCCCTCACCCGGAAGCGCCAGTCCGATGCTCGCTGCTATCAGCCGATGCGGCTCTTTGGTCGAATTCTCGCTGATCACGGTGAACGCCACCTGTCCCGGCTTGATCAGCTTCAATCCTTCGCTCCGCGATATCAGTTTGCAGTTCGGCGGGAAGATCGAGCTCACGCGCACGATGTTGCACGCAGCAATTCCCGCGTTCCGCAGTGCCAACTCGAAGCTCGAAAGTCTCTCACGGTGTTTCCCTACGCCCTTCGTCAGGAAAATTTTCTTCGCGACAAACGCCATTTTGCTGGGTCACCGTCCAACGTAGATTTTTTCGTGCAAAAACTTTTCCACCACGTGAAAAAGTAACAAGGTTGCCCTCCACTGTCAATGCGGATTCCTCGCGTTAGTGCGTCCTCGTGCCGATCGCTTCCCAAAAAATTCTCTCCCACGGCAAAAAGCAACCGAGAGCAAGACCTCGCAGAAAAGGAAACGCACAGTAAATTCGTGCGCAAGGTGGCACGTCCACCAGGCTGCGCCGCTTTGCTTCTAGATTGTCAAAGCTGCACGGCGCCAAAAAGCCAGACTCCAAACTTCCTCTCATTCTCCCGCCAGCACCCGCACAAGCTTCCCCAGGGGCCGGCACAGCACTAACACTTTCCCCAAATCGTCCGAAGTGAAATCGGGTCCCGCCGTTGCCGGACTATCGCCCTTACGGCTTATCTGAATCACGCCCACCACTTTTTCTTCATTTAGTATCGGTGCGCTCATAATCTTCTGGATCGATTCTCCCGACGTTGTCGCCGCCTTGACGCCCTCAAATACCGTCGCGTGCCGCACCGCCGAAAAATCATTGTTGATCTCTGGCCGGCTCTCCCGCGCCGTTCGCGCCGCCAGCGCCGACTTGCTCGTCAAAGGAATGAATCCGACATTCTTCAACGCGGCCGGCACCATAAAGTGCAGGTGTCGCCATCTCGTCGACACTCCCAAGATCGCCACTTCGTCCATCTTCACCCGCAGTTCCTTCGCAATTTTCTCAGCCACCGCAGCCAACGACACGTCCGCAGCGTTCGCTGCGTCCGCTTCCACGGCATTTGCGATGCGCTCCAGTTCCGACACCAAGCTTGTGCTCATACGTGGTAATTTTCTCCGTCTTGTGCAGGGGGGAAATGGCGGGGCCCTGCCGGACACGTGAGACCTTTTATCGTTTTATCTTCCGAGTTCCCCCGCCACGCAGCAAGCACTACGCAAAGTCTTGTGTCCTTCGGTGTACTTTGTCCCGGCTGGTTTGTTCTTTTCTTTGCTCTCCGCGAACCGCTACTCAGGGGTCACTTTTCGCCACCAACTTGCATCGAATTCTTTCTCTCCCTATACTGATTTGAGCCGCGTTCCCAAGCGCGCCTTCGGTTTTGTTCCACTCATCTTCAACGGGATTCCGGCGGCGGAGAGGGCATGTCTTTAGCGACAAGCCAGTCTGATACGCGTTACTGTTTCTCAGCACCTCATCCCTTATCCGGCATCCTGCTTGCTTCCGACAAGGATCCGTACATCCTATGAGCGTCACGACGGCAACTCTTCCTGCCGGCGGCCTCCGGTTTTGGCAGACGACCGTCGGAAAAAAGGTGATCATGGCCGTCACCGGTGTGATTCTCTTCGGCTTTGTGGTTGGCCATCTGCTCGGAAACCTGCAGATTTTTTTGCCACCTGAAAAAATCAATAATTATGCGGCCACACTGCGTGCCCATCCCGCCCTTTTGTGGATTGCGCGCATCACTTTGCTCGTCGCCGTGGTTTTCCACACGTGGTCCTCCTTCCAGCTCTGGCTCCTCCAGCGCGAAGCCCGCCCCGTCAGTTACGTGAAAAAAGTCAACCTCCATTCCACCTATGCTTCGCGCACCATGGCGTGGAGCGGCCCCATCATCCTCGCCTTCGTCGTCTTTCACCTCCTGCACCTCACTTTCGGCACGGTCCATCCCGGTGGCCGCTTCGAAACGCATAACGTCTACAACAATGTCATCACCGGCTTCCAGGTTTGGCCGGTTTCGCTCTTCTACATCATCGCCATGATCATGCTGTGCTATCACCTCTATCACGGTCTCTGGAGCATGTTCCAAACGCTCGGGATCACCCATCCCGTGTACACGCCTATACTTCGCGTGCTTGCGAAAATCGTCGCCATCCTGATCGCCGCCGGCAATATCTCGATTCCCGTCGCTATCCTCGCCGGCATGATCAAACCGGTTTAGCGCCATGCGTACCAATCGCAAATTCGTCGTTCCGAACGCAGCCGCGAAATGAGGAATCCCTGTTTCGCTCTTCTGAACCGGCGCAGCCTCTTCCGGAGCTCATGTTCATGGAATTAATCTCCAACTGCCCCACCGGCCCCATCGAATCCGCCTGGGACAGGCATAAGTTCGAACTCAAGCTCGTCAATCCCGCCAACAAGCGCAAATACAACATCATCGTCGTCGGCTCCGGCCTCGCCGGTGGTGCCGCGGCCGCCAGTCTCGGTGAGCTCGGCTACAACGTGCAGTGTTTCTGCTATCAGGATTCGCCGCGCCGCGCCCACTCCATAGCCGCGCAAGGTGGCATCAACGCCGCCAAGAATTACCACAACGATGGCGACAGCGTTTATCGCCTCTTCTACGACACCGTCAAAGGTGGCGACTTCCGGGCCCGCGAAGCCAATGTCTACCGCCTCGCGCAAGTCAGCCTCAACATCATCGATCAGTGCGTCGCACAGGGCGTGCCTTTCGCCCGCGAATACGGCGGCTTGCTCGACAATCGTTCCTTCGGGGGCGCGCAAGTCTCCCGGACCTTCTACGCTCGCGGCCAAACTGGCCAGCAACTCCTCCTCGGGGCCTACCAGTCCCTGGAGCGCCAGATCGGTCTCGGCCAGGTGAAAATGTATCCGCGCATGGAGATGCTTGACCTCATCGTCGTCGATGGTCGCGCCCGCGGCATCGTCACCCGCAGCCTCTACGACGGAACGATCGGCGTCCAGCTCGCCGACGCCGTCATCCTCGCCACCGGCGGCTATGGTAATGTCTTCTACCTCTCCACCAACGCTAAAGGCTGCAACGTCACCGCCACCTGGCGCGCCTACAAGCGCGGCGCACTCTTTGCCAATCCCTGCTTCACGCAAATTCACCCCACGTGCATCCCCGTCGCCGGCGATTATCAGTCGAAACTCACGCTCATGTCCGAATCCCTCCGCAACGACGGCCGCATTTGGGTTCCCAAGCAACCCGGCGACCAGCGCAACCCCGCTCAGATTCCCGAAAACGAGCGCGACTACTACCTCGAACGTCGCTACCCCAGTTTCGGCAACCTCGTACCACGCGACATTGCTTCGCGCGCCGCCAAAGCCGAATGCGACTCTGGCCACGGTGTCGGGCCCTCCGGCCTCGGCGTTTATCTCGATTTCACCGACTGCATCAAGCGCCTCGGCAAGCACAAAATCGCCGAACGCTATGGCAACCTCTTCGAAATGTACGAGCGCATCACCGGAGAGAATCCCTACGAAGTACCCATGCGCATCTATCCCGCCACGCACTACACCATGGGAGGCCTCTGGGTCGACTACAACCTGATGTCCACGATTCCCGGCCTGTTCGTTCTCGGCGAAGCCAACTTCTCCGATCACGGTGCCAACCGTCTCGGCGCCAGCGCCCTCATGCAGGGCCTTGCCGACGGCTACTTCATCATTCCGTACAGCGTCGGGAACTATCTCGCCACCCTGAAACCAGCAAAGGTTTCCGCCGACGTGCCTGCCGCCAAAGACGCCGTCGCCAATGTCACCAACATAACGACCAAGCTTCTCAACGCCAGGGGCACACGCACCGTTGATTCCTTCCATCGCGAACTCGGCAAAATCGTCTGGGACTATTGCGGCATGGCGCGCAACGAAGCCGGCCTCAAAAAGGCCCTCTCTCTCATCCCCGAGCTCCGCGAGGACTTCTGGAGAAACGTCCGGGTCCTCGGCGCCAATGAAGAGTTCAACCAGTCCCTCGAGAAGGCTGGACGCGTCGCCGACTTCTTCGAACTCGCCGAAGTCATGTGCCGCGATGCCCTCGAACGCAAGGAATCCTGCGGTGCTCATTTCCGCGAGGAGTACCAAACTCCCGAGGGCGAAGCCCTCCGCGACGACGAGCGCTACTCCTACGTGGCCGCCTGGGAATATCAGGGTCCCGACCGCTGTCCAGCCGTGCGCAAAGAGCAGCTCACCTTCAACTACGTGCACCCCTCCCAGCGGAGCTACAAGTAACCATGAAACTCACTCTCCACATCTGGCGGCAAAAGAATCCCCGGGACCGGGGCGGGTTGGTTCGCTACGAGCACCCCGACGTGAACGAGCACATGTCTTTTCTCGAAATGCTCGACGTCCTCAACGAAAACCTCATCGCAAAAGGGCAAGATCCCATCGCTTTCGATCACGATTGTCGCGAAGGCATCTGCGGTATGTGCGGTTTCATGATCAACGGTAAGGCCCACGGCGGCTTCAAGGGCACCACCGTTTGCCAACTCCATATGCGCCACTTCAAAGACGGGGACGAGGTTTATCTCGAGCCCTGGCGTGCCAAAGCCTTCCCCGTCGTCAAGGATCTTGCCGTCAACCGCGGCTCCTTCGACCGCATTATCGCGGCCGGTGGCTTCATCTCCGCGCCGACCGGCAGCGCTCCCGACGGCAACGCGATCCCCATCAAAAAGCAAGACGCCGATCTCGCCATGGATGCCGCCGCCTGCATCGGTTGTGGCGCCTGTGTTGCTGCCTGTCCCAACGCCGCCGCCGCCCTCTTCGTCGGCGCGAAAATCTCCCATCTCGGCCACCTCCCGCAGGGCCAGGTCGAACGCGACCGCCGGGCCCTCGCGATGGTCCGACAGATGAACGCCGAAGGTTTCGCCAACTGCACCAACATCGGCGAATGCGAAGCCGCGTGCCCCAAGCACATCAGGCTTGAGGTCATTGCCTTCCACAACCGCGACTACATCAAAGCTTCCCTCACCGAGCGCCCCGAATCCGAAATTGCCACCCTCGGCTAGCCCTGCGAACGCGCGCCATTTCCTCCCCCATGGCAGGCGCGGTTCGCGCGCCGAGGAATCCCGCTTCTACTTTTTCACTCTTCCGCTCTCTTCTGTTACTCTAGCAACCGCACACCATCTCATCTGGGGGACTGATGTTTCGCTCAATCATCTTTCTTTCCGTGTGTCTCCTGGGGGCCACGCTCATGCTTGTTTCCGCTTCGTCTGATTCGGTTTCCGATCAGGCCAATAGACTCACCCATTCCGCTATCGTCATCGACACCCACGACGACACCACGCAGCGCCTCCTCGATCCGCATTTCGATCTCGCCGCCCGCCACTCCGACGGCAACATCGACATCCCCCGCATGCGCGATGGCGGCCTCTCCGCCATCTTCTTCTCCATCTGGATCCCCGGCAAAATCCTCGGTCCCGAAGCCGTCAAGCAAGCTCTGGTTCAGATCGACGCCGTTCGCGAGACCGTGCGCAAGCATCCGAATGATCTCGTCCTGGCCACCTCCGCCGACGATATTCGCGCCGCGCACGCACAGGGCGAGATCGCCGCGCTCATGGGCGTCGAGGGTGGCCACATGATGGGCAACGACCTCGCCGTTCTCCGCACGTTTGCGGCGCTCGGTGTCCGCTACATGACTCTGACCCACATGGAAAACAACGAATGGGCGGACTCCTCCACCGCCAAGCCCGAACACAACGGCCTTACCGACTTCGGGAGAAATGTCGTCCTCGAAATGAATCGCCTTGGCATCATCGTTGACGTCTCCCATGTGTCCGACAAAACCTTCTACGACGCCCTCTCGGTTTCGAAAGCCCCGGTCTTCGCCTCCCACTCCTCCTGCCGTGCCCTCTGCAACGCCGCACGTAACATGACCGACGACATGATGCGTGACCTCGCCAAACACGGTGGGGTCATCCAGATCAATTATCACGTCGGCTTCCTCAGCCAGGAATTCCGCGATTACGAAAACGCTCACCCCGACGCGGAAAAGGAAATCAATGACGCGGTCACAAAACGCTGTGGCGGTAACGAAGCCTGCAAATTAACTGCCGGCGATCAGATCGTCCGCGAGTTCATGGAATCCGGCAAACTCCCCAAAGTAAATTGGACGGTCATCGTCGATCACATCGACCACGCCGTGAAGGCCGCCGGCATCGACCACGTCGGCTTGGGTTCCGATTTCGACGGCGCGGTCATGCCCATCGGCATGCAAGACGTCACCCGTCTTCCGCAAATCACGGACGCCCTCCTCAAAAAGGGCTATTCCGAGTCCGCCATCCGCAAAATCCTCGGCGAGAACACCCTCCGCGTCCTCGCCGACGTCCAGCGCGTTTCCCACGACCTCAACAAATAACCTGTGGCACAGCCACTCTTGGCTGTGCTGGCCGCTCGGTCGCAAATCCGGCTGTAGCGGACGCTTTACGCATCCATCGGGTGGTGGCCTCCTTCTGGCTCGTGTCTCTCCCGCCTGCACTCTCGATTTGTTATAAAATCATTTCAGCATCCCGACATATTTTCGGAGGTTCTCATCGCAATGCGCTTTTTGAAACTGTTTGCCTGTCTTATCGCGATTGATCTTCTCGCATCGCTTCCGATCCTCTCCCAAACACCCACAACGCAGACTCCTGCGGCGAAACCGCACTCCACGGCCACGAAGCCGGCTACCGCTCCTTACGACCGCACGCTGCTCAAGCCCGCTCTTCTCAAGGACACCGCCCCCGATACCTACCAGGTCAAATTCGAAACAACTCGCGGCGATTTCACTATCACCGTAACGCGTGCCTGGTCGCCCAACGGTGCCGACCGCTTCTACAACCTGGTCAAGCATCATTACTTCGATAACGCCCGCATCTTCCGTGTCGTCCCTGGTTTCGTCGCCCAATTCGGTCTCTCCGCCTACCCCCCGGTCAGCGCTGCCTGGAAAGACGCCAAGATCAAGGATGATCCCCACGGCCAGAGCAACAAGAAGGGAACCATCGTCTTCGCCACCGCCGGCCCCAATACCCGCACCACCCAGCTGTTTATCAATCTTCGCGACAATCCCTCGCTGGACTCCCAGGGATTCACTCCCTTCGGCGTGGTCGATCCCCCGGGCATGAATGTCGTTAACATGTTCTACGACCAATACGGCGACAGCGCCGGTATGGACCAGGAAAATATCGAGAAGGGCGGCGAGTCCTACCTCGCCACAAAGTGGCCCAAACTGGACGTGATTAAGTCCGCCACCCCGGTCGGCGCCCCTGCCGCCCCCTCGAACCCCACCAAGCCGGCCACCAAACCCTAAGCCTTGCGCTGGCGCATCTTCACCGGTAGGGGCGGCGTTGCCGCCGCCCCGCTTCACCCGACTGTCGATGTCACTTCATCTGACTGATCTGCCTCGACTTGCCAATGGGTCGCGGGCTCGCACCCCTTCGAAACGAAGAACCGCTGACCGAATCTTCCCCCCATGTATCGATTTCCTGCATCTCACGCATCCAATGTTTGAGGCTGCCGGGTGATTGACCGCCCGACCATTCCCCGGTACCCTGTTTCGAACATGTCGCACTTTCGTCAGTCTACCTGTCTCTGTCGGCCCTCCTGCTGTTGTTGTCGGCCGGCCCGTACTGGCAAGGTGCGCTTCGTGACATAGCTCGAACCTGATTTCGGATTTTCGAAGCCCACGTGCCAGATACCGGCATCGTGGGTTTTTTGTTTTTAGCTACGTTTTCCCGGAGTGCATGGTTTGGCCGTCGCGAAAGGACATCGCCCAATGCCGGACGTAAAAGAAACCAAGGCTCAGCGCACCGAACGCCTCAAACGCGCCAAGAACGCCTGGGAGCATTTCGACGAAATTCGCGAATTCGCGCGCCGTGGCTTCGACTCCATTCCTCCGGAATGGTTCTCCACGTACTTCCGTCCGTGGGGCCTCTACACGCAAGGCGATGGCCAGGGCGTTCTCAGCGGCGCTAATGGCGAGGGCAAAGCCATGCCGTTCTTCATGGTTCGTGTCCGCATTCCCAACGGTCTTCTCACCAGCCACCAGGTCCGTGAGATCGCCGCTCTCTCCGCCGAGCACGGCAACGGCATCGCCGACATCACCGTCCGCCAGAATTTCCAACTCCACTGGGTGCGCATCGAATCCGTTCCCGAAGTTCTCGAGCGACTCCACGCCATCGGTCTCAGCACCACCGGTGCCTGCGGCGACGTCGCGCGCAACATCACCGGCTGCCCCCTCGCCGGAGTTCACGCTCACGAACTTGCCGATGTCTCCCCGATTCTTCTGGCGCTCAACGAGGAACTTGCCGGCAATCCCGTGTTCTACAATCTCCCACGCAAATACAAAATCTCCCTAACGGCTTGCCCCGACTGGTGCAGCTATCCCGAAATTAACGACATCGGCCTCACCGCTGCTCTCCGCAGCTCGTCTTTCGCGACTGCCGCACCCCGGATTTCTAAGGGTGGGGGTTTTGCCGTTGATCTTGCCGCTCTCGAGGCTCGTCATTCCGGGGGGAGTTTAGGCAGCGAGGAATCCCCCTCCACGAATCACGAACTAGGCTTTTCCCTGCGCGTCGGCGGCGGCCTCTCGACCCATCCCCACCTCGCCCTCCGCCTCAACGCCTTCATCCTCCCTCACCAGGTCATCCCCGTCGTTCGCGCGGTCACCGAAATCTTCCGCGACAGCGAGGTCCTCCGGCAATCCCGCGAAAAGGCGCGCCTCAAGTTCCTTTTCCTCGAACACGGCTGGACCGCCGACTCCTTCCTCGCCGCCGTCGAAACCCGCCTCGGTTACAAGCTCGATCCCGCCGAACCCGAGCTCCTTCCCCCGCAGGTTCACCGCGATCATCTCGGCGTCATCCCGCAAAAGCAGCCCGGCTTGTTTACCGTCGGCGCCGCCGTCCTTCGCGGACGCGTCACTCCCTCGCAACTTCGCACCGTCGCCGACCTCGCCGATCGCTACGCCGATGGCCAGGTCCGCAATACCGCGATGCAGAATCTTCTCCTGATCGACATTCCCGAAGTCCACATCTCCTCGGTGGTCTCTGAACTCAACTCCGCCGGTCTCCCCGTTGCGTCCTCCGCTTTCGCGCGCGGCGCCGTCGCCTGCACCGGCTCCGAATTCTGCAAGCTCGCTCTCACCGAGACGAAATCTTTCGCCCGTTGGCTAACTGAAGAACTGGAAGAGCGTTTTCCGAACTACCAGGAAGACCTGCGCCTCCACATCACCGGCTGCCCCAACTCCTGCGGCCAGCACTGGATCGCCGATATCGGCATCGAGGGCAAAAAAATTAAATCCGACGGCAAGATGATCGATGCCTACTACTTCTGCATCGGCGGCAGTGTCGGACAGATGGCTTCTATCGCGCGCCCCGTCGGCTACCGTTGCGCTGCCGAAGAGGTTCCCGACGCCATCGCGCGCCTCCTGGACTTCTTCCACGCCGAACGTCATCCGGGTGAGGCTCTCCAGCACTTCCTGGCTCGCCAAACCACGCCGCACCTACGCCATGTCCTCGCCGGCGGCCCCTCCTCCCTCGCCGAACGCGATCTCCCCGTCACCACCGTCCCTCATTCCGTGGAGGACCGCTGATGCCGGGCAAGGTCTTCCTCATCGGCGCGGGCCCGGGTGATCCCGAACTTCTCACCCGCAAGGCTGCTCGCATCCTGGAATGCGCAAACATCGTCCTCCACGACTCCCTCGTCGGCTCCGCAATCCTCGAGCTCATCCCCGCTACCGCGCAACGCGTCGATGTCGGCAAACGCCGCGGCCTCCGTCTTCTCTCGCAAGACGAAATCAACTCCCTGCTCGTCGCCTCGGCGCAGGAACACGCCACCGTTGTTCGCCTCAAGGGCGGCGACCCGCTCCTGTTCGGCCGCGCCGCCGAAGAAATCCGAGCTCTCCGCGCCGCGCATATCGATTTCGAAATCGTTCCCGGCATCTCGGCCGCCTTCGGTGCCGCCGCCGCCGCGCAAATCTCCCTTACCGACCGCCGCCTCGCCTCGCACGTTCTTTTCAGCACCTACTCCCGGGCGCCCGAGTCTCATGTTCTCCCGCTTCTCGGCATTACCGCCGAAACCACCGTCGTCATCTACATGCCCGGTCCGGATTACACTGGCGTTTGCCATTGGCTCCTCGAATCGGGTATAGCTTCAGAAACACCCTGTTTGGTGATTTCCAAAGCATCGCAACGTGAACAGTCCGTGCGACGCACCGCTCTGTCTCAACTCGCCGCGCTTGCTCCACTGCCGGCTCCCGCGTTGTTGCTTGTCGGCCGCGTGATCGCGCAGCAATCCGACTCCCCGGCCGAACGGTCTTTGCTTTTCGATGTCCTGTCCCAGGGCGATTCGTCCCGCCCGCCAGTTTCGTAGGTGCCGGACCTTATCCGGCCGGTCTTCTGGGTTTTGCAGCCCTCGCCGTCGGCGGCGGCGCTGTGGATTTTCGCGGTGGCCGGTTCAGTACCTCGGTCACCAGAGGAGCATGATGTGACCAATCAATCTAGCGTCGAGGTAAAAGCAAAGCCGGAGTTGTCTCTCGACACTTGGGCGGTTCTTTTGGCGTTCCTGGCGGCCGCTCTGATCCGCCTTGGGCTGCTCCCCAAGGTTCCTTGGTAATGTCCGAGCGCAGTTATTTAAGGAAGGAAATTGGCGGTCGTATTTATCGCGCACGAATCTTGTTTTTCGACTTTCGATCCTCGCGCTTTTAGGAAAGGACGTCATGGCTGACGCAATCGTACTCCCCCAAAATCCATCCATCTCTCTGCCTTCGCGCTTCCTCCGGCTCATCCCCGGTGTTGCGCTGTTGGCTGTCATCGGCTTCGCCGGCAAACTCCTCGAGAAAAATGGCAATGCCTACGCCAAGTCCCACCACTTCGCGTTCCCCAACATCGAGTACGTTCTTTGGGCCATCCTCATCGGCCTGTTCATTTCCAACGTGTTCGGCCTCGCCGAGATCTTCAAGCCCGGAGTCGCCACCTACGAATTCTGGCTTAAAACCGGCATCGTTCTTCTCGGCTCCCGCTTCCTTCTTGGTGATGTCCTCAAACTCGGTGGCGTCAGCCTGCTTCTCGTCGGCATCGAAATTCTCGGCTCGCTCGCGTTCATGACATTCCTCGGCCGACTCTTCGGTCTCCGTCCCAAACTCACCACGCTCCTCGCCGTCGGTTCCGCCGTTTGCGGCGTTAGCGCCATTATCGCCACGCAGGGCGCCATCGACGCCGACGAGGAAGACTCCTCCTTCGCCATCGCCGCCATCCTCGCTCTCGGTGCCATTGCGCTCTTCACCTTCCCCCTGATCGGCCACGCACTCCACCTCAGCGATCATGCCTATGGCGTCTGGGCGGGACTCGCTGTCGACAACACCGCTGAAGCCACCGCCGCCGGGGCGCTCTATTCCGACGCCGCTGCCAAACTCGCCGTACTCACCAAAACCACCCGCAACGCTCTCATTGGTTTCGTGGTTCTCGGCTATGCCATCTACTGGGCCAGCCGCGGGCAGGCGCAAAACGTCACCAACAAAGCCGCGTTCTTGTGGCAGAAATTCCCGAAATTCGTCCTCGGCTTTCTGCTCATCTCCCTGCTCGCCACCGTCGGCTTCTTCACCAAGGAACAAAACGCGTCGCTAGCCAATCTTTCCCGCTGGGCCTTCCTGCTCACTTTTGCCGGCGTCGGCTTGCGCACCAACATCCGAGACATGCGCAAACAGGGCCTGCGTCCGTTCGCGGTCGGCTTCATCGGCGAAATCGCTATCGCTCTCTTCACCTTGGCCCTGGTCGTGGCCGCTGCTCGCGTCTTCCACTTCTAGCGGCACCGGCAGCCATGCCTGTGAGCAACCGAACCCTTGCTCGCAATCACTTGGCGAACGACGCTGGGGGCGTCTAATTTCCCTTGCTATCTGTATCGATCACCGACAGATACATCCCCTCCTGCTCGTCCTGTCCACCACGGATTCCCAAAGGCCAAGCAACCCCTTGACGCCGCTCGTGCTGCGTTTTTGTGGATTTCCGTTACCGTGTGATCTGTATTTTTGGTTTCCCAGGAACGCGAACCCACCAACGTCATCCTCCAGCGCGACTTTTTCGCGTTCCGGAGGGTTTCCCGGGCCGCGCGCAGCCACGCCGAGAGGTCTTAACACCCGCGTCCGGGTCTCTCTCCAGCGCGCCCTTTCCAGTTGCTATCTTCCACTTTCCGTTTTTCCGACCAATTCCCAGATCCGCGCCAGGTGATGATCATCATGCTCCGCCACAAAATACAAATGATCGACCAGCCGCATCGGCTGCTTCAATCGCGGGTGCAGCAAGGTCCGTGCGAACAAAAAACCTTGTGATCGCCAGACGCGGTCTACCAAATGCGTTCGCGCTTGACGAAAACGCGCCAGAATCTCTGCGAGTCCTCGTCTGTTGTGGTTGGCTTCATGCGTTTTGCGATTACTCAGGTCCGCTGCGGTCAGCGTGTCGCCGTCTCCCAGAAAATCCTCCGTCCGTGCCATCCACAGCGGCTCCAAATCGACCAGATGCCCCGCATGCTCCTGCGCCGACCACTTACCTTCGGGCTTTCGCGTCAACACATCCGTCGGCACGCCAAGCAACCATTCTTCCAGCCGCGCCGGGGTCCCGCGTAACCGCACACACAGGTTCGGATACTGCTCCACCGGAAACGCAAACTCGAACTTCCTTTCAAACCACGCCGGCACCTGGCTCATGGTCGCAGCAGAATGGTCTCGATCGCCCCAAGGCGTGCCACTCTCCTCCACAAGTTACCCGTCAGGAATCGCCCAAACTCCTTAAATCCCGAGCACACTCACCAATTCCTTCACGCTCGCGGCGCTCTTCTGCAACGCCGCATTCTCGTCTGCCGTTAACTTGATCTGAATAATCTCTTCGGCGCCCTTGGCCCCCAACTTTACCGGCACACCCACAAACAATCCCTTAATCCCGTATTCGCCCTCCAGATACACCGCGCACGGCAGAATCTTCTTCTTATCCTTCAAAATGGCCTCCACCATCTCCACCGCAGCCGCCGACGGCGCGTAATACGCCGACCCGGTCTTCAACAAATTCACAATTTCCGCGCCGCCCTTCCGGGTGCGCTCCACAATCGCGTCAATCTTCTCCTTCGGCAACAAATCCGGCAGCGGAATCCCCGCCACCGTCGAATACCGCGGCAGCGGCACCATATCGTCTCCATGCCCGCCCAACACAAAGGAGTGCACATTTTCCACGCTGACCTTGCACTCCATGGCCACAAAGGCGCTCATGCGCGCCGAATCCAGCACCCCGGCCATCCCCAGCACGCGGTTCTTCGGGAATCCGCTCACCTTCAACGCCGCCTGCGCCATCGCGTCCAGCGGGTTCGTCACCATCACAATGATGCAGTGCGGAGAATGCCTGGCGATCTGCTCCACCACGCCTTTCACGACGTCGTAATTGGCCTTCAGCAAATCGTCGCGGCTCATCCCCGGCTTCCTTGGAAATCCCGCCGTAATCACGACCACGTCGCTTGCCGAAGTCGCACTATAATCCCCGTTCGCCGTCGAAATCCCGGTGGCAGACGCATCGGTCCGTGTGATCGGCGTGCTCTCCACCATGTCCAACGCTTTCCCCGCCGGCGGGCCGTCCAGAATATCCGTCAACACCACATCGGCCAGTTCCAGATCCACAATCCGCTGCGCCGTCGTGGACCCCACGAACCCGCCACCCACCACCGTTACCTTCTTCCGTCCCATCTCGCTCTCCTTGGCCAGGCAAACTCAAATCCCGATTTTGTCATCCGGAAGCACGATCTGTCGCCGATCCCCTTGCACCCTTCTCCGTTTCACCTGTCTACTTGGCTTGTCGCCACTCGCCACTGCCGCTCACATATTCCCAATAATCGCTTCGGCAAACGCGCTGGTCCCCAGTTTGGTTGCTCCGGTCATCAACCTCTCCAGATCGTAGGTCACCTTCTTCTGTTGAATCGTCTTGGCAATCCCATCCTCGAGCAGCTTCCCCGCCTCACTCCACCCCATAAACCCAAACATCATCGCTCCGCTCAACATCACCGAGCTCGGATTAATCACATCCTTGTCCGCATACTTCGGAGCGGTCCCGTGCGTTGCTTCGAATACGCCGTACCCGTCTCCAATGTTCGACCCCGGCGCGATCCCCAGTCCGCCCACCTGGGCCGCGCACGCGTCGCTCAAGTAATCGCCATTCAGATTCGGTGTCGCTAGCACGCTGTACTCGTCCGGCCGCAGCAACATCTGCTGAAAAACCGAATCCGCGATCCGGTCGTTCACCATCAACTTTCTCTTCCACTGGCCTTTTCCGTGAGACCCGCCAATCGATTCGATCGTCGACCGTACTTCGGCATAAATCGTCTTCTTGAACTCCTCGGTGGCCTGTTCTAACCCCGGCTCAATCATCGCCGCGTTCTGCTCGACGGTCAGCCCGCCGTCCCTTTCGAGGTTCCCGAGAATCCAGCTCTCCCGCTCCGTCACGGTCTGCGCGCGAAATTCTTCCCGCGCCAATTCGTATCCCCAATCGCGAAACGCCCCCTCCGTGAATTTCTGAATGTTCCCCTTGTGTACCAAGGTCACGCTCTTGCGTCCGTTTTCGAGCGCGTACTTGATGGCCCGACGCACCAGCCGTTTCGTTCCCGTCGGTGAAATTGGCTTAATGCCCACTCCCGAATCCCATCGAATCTGTTTCTTCCCGTCCTTGAGCATCTCCTTGTTCAAAAATTCCAGCAGCTTCTTGGCTTCCGCCGTCCCACTGCGCCACTCGATCCCGATGTACACGTCCTCGGTGTTCTCTCGGAAGATCACCACGTCCATCTTTTCCGGTTCGCGCACCGGCGAGGGAACTCCCGTGAAATACCGTACCGGCCGCACGCACGCATACAAATCCAGGATCTGCCGGAGCGCCACGTTCAACGACCGAATCCCGCCGCCCACCGGGGTCGTCAACGGCCCTTTGATCGACACCCGAAAATCCCGTGCCGCTTCTACGGTGTCGTCCGGCAGCCACTGTCTGAAGGTATTGAACGCCTTTTCCCCCGCGAACACCTCAAACCACACCACTCGCCGCTTTTTGCCGTAGGCCTTCTCGACCGCTGCGTCGAACACACGCCGCGACGCCTTCCAGATGTCTCGCCCCGTGCCATCTCCCTCGATAAACGGAATGATCGGATTCTCGGGCACTTGCAACTCACCGTTGCTGTACCCGATCGGTTTCCCATCCGTCGGTACCGTTATTCCGTTGTACGTCGTCTTCATTTCCTGGCTCCCTGTCTGTGCCGAATGAGGTCCTGCGTACGAGCGGCCCGCTTGTCGCGGGCAAGCTTTCGACCGCCTACCCTGTAGCGCTGGCGGTCATGTTCGCGGCGCCTTCAGTTCGTGGTTGCGATGGGTGAGACGCCGCGGCGTCATTCCTCCGCGCGCAATTTTCCTCGTTCGAGTGTTAGCGTAGGGGCACACTGTATTTCGCGGAGCGATTGCGAATCCCAAACTCTACCACATCGTATGCTGACCCCGAAATCTCCGTGCACTGTTCCACGAGCCACGAATCAGGTACGCAAAGTGACAAACTTTGCCACACCCTCGCCCTAGGCCTATACTTTCCACCCGCATCCCACATCCATGGAGGATCGCATCATGCTTGACTGCGAGCACTAGCAAGCCGAACTCACCAAATCCATTTCCGGGTTCCCCAAACTCTGGCCCGACTCCCTCAGAACTATCAATCCCTTTCCGCCGCGAACTTCAAGCGCCCCCTTCTTGGCGAAAAAGTGCAACTCGTCTCCGTCGGTAGGGCCGTCACTACGCGTTGCCACCACGGCAGCGCCTTCCACAGCGATGCTGGCCTCCAAGCCGGCAGCACCAAACAAGAAATTGCCGAGGCGCTCGGCGTCGCCATGGCCATGAACGCTGGCGCTGCCCTCCATCTCCCTGCCGCGTCGCAGCAGACCGCAGCGGGGAAAGGGGCGTACCGGCACGAAGAGTGACCAAGTTCGGTAGGCACTCTTGGCCTAGCGCTGTCCACTGGGGTTTCCGGGCATGGGCGTCGACGGATGCGTGCGGGAGGAGTAGATGAGGAACCGTAGCGCGATTTTCGGCTATGGCATGGCGCCGCATTTTTCTTGGGCCACGACCTCGGGAGAATCTAAAGGAGGAAAACGGACGGCCGGAGGGTAAGGGGTTGGGCTGCAAGCGCAAACTTACAGCTTGGAAGGCTACATCCGCTGCCGCCGATTGCCCACAAACCAGCTTGTCAGGGTAATCACAAAAAGTGCTAGTACGGCTATAGTCAGGAAAATCACAATCACGGCTTCGCACCTCCCAAACGTCACTTAGAAACAGCAAGAGGAGTTCCAATTACCACCGGAATAGTTTCAATAACTTAGCCGTGGCCTACCGAAATCACCCGAGGCAAAAGGGAATCACACTGTCATCTGTGTGCTGCACTTTCCTTGTTCGTTCTCTGAATGAAGCTACGATTTGTTCAGGTGGATCGAGCCATCCCCAGTGCGAATCGTCACCGCTTGGCCGCCGCCATTCAGCTTCCCCTGAATCCGCGAAGAGCTAAACGTCCCTTCCACCGTGATCGGCAGCCCCAGGCTGATGTGCCCGTCGTGCGTACTTGCTTCAATGTTGGCCCGCAAGTCACCTGGAATCTCCAAGTCCACGCTCCCGTCTCCCGTGTAAATCGACCACGCCGAGCTCACTTGCGATCCGCTTCCGGCTCGCGCGGTCACGCTTCCGTCTCCCGTCTTGATCTTCAAGCTGTCGAAACGTCCCTCGAGATTGATGTGTCCGTCTCCACTCGACGCATCCACCTGCCCGTCTAGCCCGCGTGCCTCGATGTGTCCGTCGCCCGTATGGAACCGGCTACTCCCGCGCAAGCCCTGCGCCGTGATGTGACCGTCGCCGGCGGTCAGATCCACGTTCCCGTTAATCGAGTCCACTTCAATCGATCCATCTCCCGACCGCACCGACAGGTCCGCCTCGCGCGGCATATGGATTTCCACCCGTAAACTCGCATGCCGAGCGCCCCAGGCGAAAATCGTCCCGTGCGTCTTCACCGAAATGTCCACGGAATCGCCGCTCTGCGACGTGTTCACTTGCAAATCCCGGTCCAGCTTGTACCCGCTATAGTCCACCCGTATTTCTACCTGCTTGATATCACCCGTTGACACCCGCACCGATCCATCGTCGGTTTCCACGTGTACTCGCGCTCGTCCGCTCACCGGATAGGTCTTGGTCAATTCCTCCGCGCGTATCGCGGTCGCCATTCCCAGCGCCAGTACGCCCGCCACCACCATCATCGTGCCTTTCCGCCACTCGCGGGGCGCCCAAGCCGTCACTCGGGGCAGAGAAGCACTCGCACTCTCGAATCTCATCCTGTCGTCTCCCTGTGAACTCCGTCCTCTACGTCCTATCCCCTGAAACGTATCCAAGCCCCAAAATGTTCCCTCTTTGACCTCATTCCGGTTCGCAGCAAGGGCTAGTGCTCTTAAAGGTCCTTCTTCACCGTCACAAGTCACGCCGGCTCACTTTCGCCCCGCTGCTTTTTTCTGCCCCTTGCCCTGTGCTGCCACCGCGATTGGCTTGCCCTGAGCTTCACCTGCAGCGGAAGGTTTCGCGCGCAGCGCCCCCAAAAAATCCTTCATGGGCAACGTATTAATCACGTCCGTCCTCTCTAGCCACCCCCGCCGCGCCGTCTCCACCCCGTATCGAATAAACGCCAAATGCTCGGTATGGTGCGCGTCCGTCGAAATGACCACTTTCACGCCCTTCTCCTTGCACATCCGCAGGTACACGTCCTTCAGATCCAGGCGGTCCGGGTACGAATTGCACTCCATCGCTACGCCGTGCTTCGCGCATGCGTCCAGCACCTTCTCCACGTCGTAGTCCAGCGGATCGCGCCGCAATAGCAGCCGCCCGGTCGGGTGTCCAATAATCTGCGTGTACGGATTCTCGATCGCCGCCAGCATTCTTTCCGTCATCGCCGCGCGGTCCAAATTGAAGTACGAGTGAATCGAACACACCACGACATCCAATTGCGCCAGCACTTCGTCCGAATAATCCAGCTTCCCATCCTTCAGGATGTCCACTT